>Ga0116135_1000470_pt1 | contig 22237 bp, 18 predicted proteins | sample June2015DPH_20_1_FD_89738 | JGI IMG/M metagenome (GOLD analysis project Ga0116135, IMG submission 89738) | Peatland microbial communities from SPRUCE experiment site at the Marcell Experimental Forest, Minnesota, USA - June2015DPH_20_10 | ecosystem: Environmental > Terrestrial > Soil > Wetlands... | reverse complement strand
GCGGAAGACGCGTGCCCGGACGTCAAAGGGGTCAAGACCGACGACCCCAAGACCAACGGCTGCCCGCCGGATCGCGACGGCGACGGCATCCCGGACGCCGAAGACGCGTGCCCGGACGTCAAAGGGGTCAAGACCAACGACCCCAAGACCAACGGGTGCCCGCCGGATCGCGATGGCGACGGCATCCCGGACGCGGAAGACGCGTGCCCGGACGTCAAAGGGGTCAAGACCGACGACCCCAAGACCAACGGCTGCCCGCCGGATCCCGACCGCGACAAGGACGGCATTCTCAACGCCGAGGATGCGTGTCCCGACGAGCCCGGGCCGAAAAACGTGGACCCGACGAAGAACGGCTGCCCGCAGGCCGTCGTCAAAAACGATCGGATCGTGATCCTGGACCAAGTGCAGTTCAGGACCGACAGCGCCGAGATCTTGCCCGAGAGCAACTCGATCCTCGGGTCGGTGCTCAAAATCCTAAATGAGCACACAGATATCTTGAGGGTGAGCATCGAAGGGCACACCGACAATCGGGGCACGGCCGCTTACAACATGGGACTGAGCGCCCGGCGTGCCGCGAGCGTCGTCGAGTGGCTCGTGCAACACGGGGTGGACGCCAGCCGTCTGACGAGTATCGGTTACGGCTTGACGCGCCCGCTCGACAGCAACGAAACGGACATGGGACGGCGAAACAACAGGCGCGTCGAATTTCATATCGTGCACCCGAACTGATTCGGATCCGCCATGCCGATTCCCGCCGACAACCCGCGCCTGTTCGACTTTCGAATGACCCGTCCGCCGTACGAATCGCCGCAGAGCGAGGTGCTCGACTGGATCGGCCGTCTTCACGCCACGGCCGAGCGAACGCGATCGCCCGATCCCTCTGCCTTCGACGCCGACGCCTTCCTCGTCCGGCTGCGCAAGCTCCTGTACCGGTACGGCTGCTCACCGGACAAGATCGCCACTCGCGGTTACGAGATCACCGACGGCAGCCATACCCGATGGGAGGACATGCCCGTTTATGACGTCGTGCGGCATCCCGAGGGTGCGGGAACGCGCGTCCGAACCGAGCTCTACGCAACCATGGCCGCGGCGGCAGTCGACCGCCTTTACTCCCAGGACGATTCGCCTCCGGGCGATCTGGTCCACGTCACGTGCACCGGATACGCGTCGCCGAGCGCCGCCCAGCGACTCGTGGCGAAGCGCGGATGGGCCGCGCAAACGCGCGTCACGCACGCGTATCACATGGGCTGCTACGCGTCGCTTCCGGCGATTCGAATCGCCTCGGGCTTTCTCGCGAGCGCATCGGCGCCCCGCGCGCCGGCGCGCGTGGACATCGTCCACAACGAGATCTGCACCCTTCACTTGCGTCCGGCCGATCACTCGCCCGAGCAGTTGGTGGTTCAGAGTCTGTTCGCCGATGGGCACATCCGGTACTCGGTCGCAGGCCACGACGGCACGCCCCGCGACGGCGAGTCGGCTTCGCTCGAAGTGCTTTCGCTGCACGAGGTGATTCTCCCCGATTCGGCCGGGGGGATCGTTTGGATGGCGTCGGACCATGGCATGTTCATGTCGCTCTCGCGCGACGTTCCGGCGCGCATCGCTGCAGCGGCGCAAGACTTCGTGAGGGTCCTATTTGCGGCCGTCGGTCTCGACTTCGATCGCGAACGGACTCGGGCGGTATTTGCCATTCATCCGGGCGGGCCGAAAGTCATCGATGTCATGCAGGCCGCGCTCGAACTGTCCGCGGCCCAGGTCTCCGTGAGCCGAGACGTCCTCTTGCGTCATGGAAACATGTCGTCGGCCACCCTGCCGCACATCTGGATGAGGATTGTGCAAGCGAGCGAGGTCCCTGTCGGTACGCCCATCGTCAGCCTCGCATTCGGCCCGGGACTCACCGTGTCGGGCGCCCTCATGGTGAAACGGTGATCGGGCAATGGGCGCTGCTCGCGCCGCTCTCGGCTCAGGCGACCGCCATGGCGTTCGACGAGTTCCATTTCCACCGCCAGAGGGGCCTCGGCTCCTGGGAGCGTATCGGGCATCCGTTCGATACGCTGACGATGCTGGCGTGCATCGCATGGGCTCTGTTCACCCGCCCCGACGTCCGCGGTGTCGCGTGTTACGTCGCATTCGCCCTGGCCTCGAGTCTTGCCATCACGAAGGACGAGTGGGTGCATGCTCGCCACTGCAGCCCGGCCGAGCACTGGCTGCATTCCGTCCTTTTTCTGCTTCACCCGATCGCGCTGGGGAGTGTCGGCGTGCTCTGGGTCGCACGTCATGCGGCAGTGGGCGATTTACCCGACTGGTGGGCGAGAGCGGCGCCGGTCGCACGGTGGCTGCCCGTGGCATTCGCGCTGACCGGTGCGTTCTGGATCTATCAAGTCACGTATTGGATGGTTCGATGGCCCCGCTTCCCCCCCACTCGGTAAATAATGCGATCTACTCCGCGCTCGGCGAGCGTTGGTACGACGCGTACGACGATCCGGTTGCGCTTCTTCGGGCCGAGTCCACGTTTCGGACTCCCTGGATCGCGACGTCCATCGATCGTGCCTTTCGCGGCCGGGCGGTTCGAGTCCTCGACGTGGGCTGCGGCGCGGGATTTCTCGCGAACGCTCTCGTGAAGCATGGCCACGACGTGACGGGGATCGACGCGTCCGAAGAAAGTCTCGCGGTTGCCGCCCGCCACGACGAGACGCGTTCGGTTCGGTACGCCATGGGCGACGCGGCACGCCTGCCTTTTCCCGACGCGAGCTTCGACGTCGTGTGCGCCATGGACTTTCTCGAGCACGTCGAGGACCCGGCTGCGGTTGTTGCCGAGGCCGCCCGAGTGCTCGGGGCAGGCGGACTGTTTTTTTTTCATACGTTCAATCGAAATTGGCTCGCCTGGCTGGTGGTGATCAAAGGCGTCGAATGGTTCGTCAAAAATACGCCGCCCGATCTCCACGTATTGCGGCTGTTCCTGAAGCCCGAAGAAGTTCGCGCCATGTGTGATGCGCATGACTTGATCGTGAGCGAGTTGCACGGGTTCGAGCCCGTCATCGCGTCCACCGCATTTTGGCGTCTCCTGGCGACCGGCACCGTGCCCGGGGACTTCGCATTTCGGTTCACCGGCTCCACGCGCATCGCTTACACGGGGTTGGCCGCAAAGCTCGACGCACGGCGAAACGACGGGTGAGTCTTGAGGCCGTCTTGATGCGGATCTCGGAGACGTTGCTTGCGTGCGCCGTTCTGGTCACGATGCCGTCGGTGGGCGGGGCGACCGGATGTGCGCGGCATCGGGAACGCGCGCAAGCCATGGCTCGGTCGATCGCGGGCGGCTCCGGGCAGGGCCCGGATCGATCGACCTTCGCCAGCGAGGCCGAGACGCTCGCAAACGATGCGGGGCGGCAGCATCCGCCTCGAGCCGGGCGTCGACTGCGTCTCGTCAACCGCGTCGCGTACATCCCGCCGCAATGCTTTACGAGAACGCATGTGGCTGGCGACGACCTTGCGAAAAACCCCTGCTACGCGTGCCACACCCATTCCGAACCGCCGAACTATGCGAACGACGACGCTCTTCAGCTGAAGCTCTCGATGCCGGTTGTGGCCAGGAGGAATCCCTGGAGCAATCTGTTCGATCCGCCGATCGCGCATGCTCGGCACTGGAGCGACGGCGAGATCCTTGCGTACGTGCGCCAAGGCAACTACTTCGACGACCGCGGAAACATCGCGCTCGCACAGACGCTTGGCGCTCCGCCCGCCGCGTGGGACGATAACGGCAACGGCAAGTGGGACGGCTACACGCCGGACGTTTGGTTTCGGTTCGACGACCATGGCTTCGACTGCCGGCCCGATGGGTCGCTCTCCGGTTGGCGCGCGTTTGCGTACTATCCGTTCCCCGGAACGTTCTTTCCGACCAACGGTTCGGCCGATGACGTCGCCATCCGGCTCGATCCCGCCCTTCGCAAAAACAAGGACGGACGCTTCGATCGCGCGATCTACGAGCTGAACCTGGCCATCGTCGAAGCGCTCGTGCGGCGGACCGACATCGCCATCGATCCGGTCGACGAGACCACCCTCGGCGTCGACATCGACTTGAACGGCCGTCTCGGCTGGGCGACGCGTGTCGCGTTCGACGCCGCGACCGACGGAAGCGGCCGAACCCGTATGCACTACGTGGGCCTCGCCCACGAGGCCGAAGTGTCGTCGGATTTTCCGATCGCTCCCGGTCTGTTTCCCCTAGGGACCGAGTTTTTTCACACCGTCCGGTACCTCGACGTCGGCCCCGACGGCGTCGTCACGATGGCGGCGCGGATGAAGGAAGTGCGGTACGCGAAAAAGGTCCGCTGGGCCAGCTACGAGATCGCGCGCGCCCACGCCGCTCGCGAGGCGCAGGAGCAAGAAGAGTCGTCCGACGGAACTCACGACATCCAGTGGGCCAACGAGCTCGGCGTCTTCACGCGAACCTGGGTGCTTCAGGGATTCATCGAAACCCGCGACGGTTCGCTGCGTCCGCAGACCTTCGAGGAGACGGCGTTCTGCGCGGGCTGCCATTCGGGCATCGGGGCGACCACCGACGGGATGTTCGCGCTCGCGCGGAAGATCGACGATGCGCGCCATGCCCGTGGCTGGTTTCACTGGTCGCAGCACGATCTGCGGGGCATCGTCGAACCGAGGCGCGCGGACGGCGAATACGAATACACGTTCTATTTGCGGCAGGCGGGCGGGGGCGACGAGCTACGCGAAAACGCCGAGGTCACTCGGCGCTTCTTCGATGATCACGGCGCGTTGCGGCCGGCCGAGATCTCACGCTTGCACCGCGATGTCGCCGCCCTGCTCCTGCCGAGCCCGGAGCGTGCGCTCGACCTCGACCGCGCCTACCGGGCGATCGTCGAGGCGCAGGGCTTCGAGAAGGGACGCGATGCCGTCCTTGCGCCTGCGCGAAATGTCGATGTGGACGTCCCCCTTGGTCAATCGACCGGGGTGAGGCAGGCGATCGTGATGGAGCGTCTCGCTCCGCAATCCGATCTTACCGAAACTGTAACGGAATCGTTGCCGGATGGAGGAGCCGAGCTGCGTAGATAGCGAAATCGGAGGAACGCGATGCGATCCCTAGTTCGTGGCGCTGTTATTCTACTTCTGCCGGTTGTCGGGTCTCTTTCGACGTTCACGGGCTGCAGCTCGAGCTCGTCGTCGCCCCCGAGCGACGCAGGCGAGCCGGATGGAACGACACCGTCCGATAGTGGCAGCGACGCCACAGGCATCGTGGACGCGCGCGCCGACTCGTCACCGGACGCGAGCGACGCGGGCGAGGGCGACGCGGAAGAGGGCGGCCCGGCGGACTCGGGCGATGCGGGCGATGCGGGCGATGCGGGCGATGCGGGCGATGCGGGCGAAGGCGGACTCGCCGATGCTGGCGATGGCGGCTTGTTGGGCGACGGCGGTGCAGAGCTCGCGTCGCTCCAGCACATCGTCATCATCTATTTGGAAAATCACAGTTTCGATAATCTGTTTGCCAGTTGGCCCGGTGCGGACGGCCTCGCCGACGCGGGCCTGGCCGTTCCCCAAGTGGGTCCCGACGGGGGTCCTTACGGGACTCTTCCCGAATACGGTCCCTCCGGCGCAGGCATCGAGTCGCTCGAGGGCGCCTCGATCCCGAACGCCGCGTTCGACCTGACGGGGTACTTCCAGGAAGGCGCGCTCACGAACGATTTGCTCCATCGATTCTATCAAGAGCAGGCGCAGATTAACGGCGGCAAGATGGACTCCTACGTGCTCTGGAACGACGAGAGTGCGGGGCAGAGCTTGGGGTATTGGCCGACCAGCTCGTTGCCGGTGCCGCAGTGGATGAATGCTCATCCCACGTACGTGACCTTGCTCGATCATTTCTTCCATGCCGCATTCGGCGGATCGTTCCTGAACCACTTCTGGCTCATTGCCGCGCAGAGTCCGACGTTCCCGAACGCGCCGGCCGCCATTGTCGCGACGCCCAACGACGCCGGTCAGCTCGTTTCGCCGCTCGATACGACGACCACTCCCCCGAGCGAAGTCTACATCTCGTCCAACAGCGACGGCCAGGTCACGCCCGACGGTTACGCCGTCAACACGACGTATTCGGTTAACGAGCCGCATCCCCCTGGTTTCGACACCGGATCGAGTAACCCGACGCATCTGTTGCCGCAGCAGACCTTCCAGACCATCGCCGATGAGCTCGACATAGCGGACGTGAGCTGGGCCTGGTACGCGGGGGGTTGGAACGACGCCCTGGCGTACGCCGGCATTGCTTCGGTCGGCACGGATGCGGGCAGCGAAAGCATCCTGGGTGGAACGGCGGAGGTGCTCAACATTTTCGAGTACCACCACCAGCCGTTCGTCTACTTCAAGAACTGGGGCGGTACGGCGGCGGACGGTGGCGTGGCCGGTCCCGGCACAGTCCCCAATGGCAAGTGGGCCGTGAACCATAATCTCCAGGACGAGGAAGACTTCATTGCCGCCGCGACGGCCGGAAAGCTGCCCGCGGTCTCGTTCGTCAAGCCGCTCTTTGACGAGCACCCCAACTACACGACGGAAACGGATAGCGAATCGAACACGGTCAATCTCATCAACGACGTCGTCAACGGGCCGCAATGGAGCAGCACGGCCATCATCATCACGTATGACGAAAACGGCGGCTTCTCCGACCACGTGCCGCCGCCGACGACCGACAAATGGGGTCCGGGCACTCGTGTTCCGGCCATCGTCATCTCGCCGTTTGCCAAGGGTGGCGTCGACTCGACCTCCTACGACACGACCGCGATCCTCAAGCTCATCGAGAAGAGGTGGAGCTTGAGCGCCCTCGCGACGCGGGACGCCGCCCAAAACGACCTCTCGACCCACGCGCTGCGCTTCGCTCCCTGAGAGCGCGTCCAACAGCCGTTGCGAGCGACTTCTGGCTTGGGTGGGCCGAGCGGCGTTACAAAACGTACGTGGAGCACAGGCCGACCGACGCATCGAACCGCGAAGCAGGCGTTCGAACGCGGTCTGAGACGTCCCGCCGCGGTCGCTTCCGCCCTCCGGTCGCTTCCGTGCGCGCGATGCGTGCCCGCGCAGCGGAGAGCGGGGCTCGAGGGAGTCGGATTCGCGCGCAACTCACGGGCGTCACGGCCGCGGCCGTTACGTTCCGCTCTGGCCACGGCAAGTGTCCTTGGCCATGAGGCGCGGGTGACGCTGGCCGCGCCCCGGGGCTCGGGCAACGGTCACTGGGGGGATCGCCCAAAAGCCCGCCAGAGCGTTGAGGCGGCCTATCCTAGGCGGCGCGTTGCAGGCGCCTGGGGGCGCCGGCGTCGCCCGCGCCGAACTTCCTCCGCGGCTCGGTCGGCGGTCGAGCTGGTTGGACGTTACATTTCGGTAGCCGCCGAATGTACAGGACACGGCGACCATCTTCCGATAGTAACGTCGCGACTCGTGCCGAAGTCGCTCCACGCGCAGCGCCTTCGTGCGTGTTTATAAGGAGTAGAGCAAATGGCAACCGGCACCGTTAAATGGTTCAACGATACGAAAGGCTTCGGATTCATCACGCAGGACGGCGGCGGAGAAGACGTCTTCTGCCATCAGTCGGCCGTTCAAGCGACGGGCTTTCGCTCGCTGACCGAAGGACAGAAAGTGGAATTCGAGGTGAAGCAAGGCCCAAAGGGCCTTCAGGCGGCGAACGTTCGCGTCATTGCGTGAAACGGGGAAGGTTGGGCTAGTACGCCCTGGCTGCCGACGGACTGGATGCACTCGTCCGTTGGCACCGACTCTACCTTAACGAGCGGTCGACGGAGCCTTGGACCTGCGCCCTCGATGGGCGCGCGTGCGGTCACATGACTGGCGCGATCCGCTGCTGACGGACTTGTCCGTTGTCTCCTGACGCGGGTCGTGGCCGCCCGACTCTGTGGTCTTGCGATCACGAGTTGGCACGGACGGCGGCGCCGCAAGGCCAAGCCACGCGCGTCGCCCAGAAGGGCTGGCCATCCTGACGCGCGTATCGCAACGATCGATACCGCGCAGTCGATGGTGGGGCCGCAACGATCGTGTGTCAGGTCGTGGGAAAAGGCTCTCGCTCGGCGCCCTTCGGGTTTGACGCGTCGGTGCCTTCGGCGAATTCGGTTCCGGCGGTCGACTCGACGAACGGCCCTCCGCGCTCCTCGGGAACGACCTGGTTGAGGACATCTTCCTCCCGACTCTCGCCGCTCGTCACGGTCTCGACGAACTCCTCCCCGAACGTCTCGGCCAGGTCGTCGTTCGACCGCGATTTCGTGATGAAGGCGGTTCCTTCATCGTCGTGGCCCCCACTTTGCGCCATCAGTTCAGCCGCATACTTCGGATCGATGTGTCCCGAACCATCGCGCCGGCGGATCGCCTGCCGGATCGAAGGGCCCGCCGCGCGCGGCTTCTTCGAAGTCACGGGCTTTGCGCGAGTCGTCGCCTTCGGCCGAGCTCGCGTTTTGACGGCCGTGCGCGTCGCCTTTCGCGTGGTGCTGGGCTGGCTCGCCTTGCGCCCGCCGGCAGCCTTTGACGCCGGGGCGGCCTTCGCCCGCGCGGTCGGCCGTCTGGCTGGGGTCTTCTTCTTGGCTGCCTTCCGGGCGGCCGGAGGCTTTGGACGCGCCGCACCGCGCTTCTTCGGGGCAACCCCGTTCTTCTTACCCCTCGCGTTGGGCGCTCCCTGAGTGCGGCGGGTGGCGATTTTCGACGAGCTCGCTGCACCCCTTTTTGTCTTTTTGGTGGCCATACTCGCTATCCTAGCCCCTCTCGGGCGAGGGAGAAGCGCGCCGGTTCGGCGGGGTTGCGGCCGAAAGACCGCCGGACCAAGCAAGAGCAAGCCGATCGCCACCGGGACTTGCCGCCCAAAGCGTCGAGCGAAGGAGAGGAGCTCGCCGTGGGCGTCGGCACGCCTTTGGGTAGAGCGAACCTCGCTTGGATCGGCGCGGCGCGCGCCTGTCGAACAGAGGTTCCCTCCGGAGGTGAATCGAAGGCCGGCCGACCGAGCGCTTCCCCAATGCGACGGTCCAAGGGCTCGTTTCGTTGGTGTTTCCAGATTGGCATTCGCGCGGTTCCCCGAGTCTTCGTTCCCGGCTGAATCGCGCGAGCACCTTTCGCGTATCGCTTGCTTCGTCTTCCATACTGGTACAAATTTCGGTTCGGCATGGACAGCGCCATTCCGCAGGGCAAGCGCGAGGTCATCGACGGGCAGGTGCGAGTTCACTACTTCGGATATTGGGTCAAGGCCTACGTCGTTCCTGCGGATACGCTTCTCGCCAAAAAGCGCCTCATCGAAGCGCTGACGAGGCGCCTCTTCAACCACTGCGAGCATGGCATCAATGTCCCCGGCGCGTGCCTTGAGCAGGCGCGCCGATCGTTCGACGGCGAAACGGATCCGGAGCGACGGCGCGTCAAAGGAGCGATGCTTGCCGGAGCCCTCTTCAACCGGGCGACGGACGTCTTTACCAAGCTCGTCGAGATTCAGGCGCTCGGCGTGAAGATTGATTGCGACAACGCGTTGATGCGTGAGTGCGGAGAGCACCTGCAGGAGGCGCTGTCGCTCGGGAGACTGGTCCTGCATCGCAGTGGCGAGGAGGGCCTCGACGAGCTTTGGGGAGAGCCGTTCAAAGCATTCGCCTTTCCGATCGAGGCTTTCTACAACAGCCGTTACATCAAGATCGCGCAGAGCATGCAGGCCATCGACGGCATTCGAGACGAGCTCATCGCGACTTTGTCCAATCTTTCGATGTTCGACGGCTCCGAGTCGCGCATCGACGATTTCGCTCGCGCCGCGAAGGTCAAGTGCGAAACGCTGCGCACCGACCCCGAAATTTTCGATGTATGGACCTCGTTCGTCGTCGCGGCCGAGCGACTGGCCCGGTTCGAGCCGCGGCTTTCGTCCGAGGCGTCGTTGCCGGAGCAGCGTCAGGCCACCCAGGGTACGCAGCTCATCGCCAAGGGCCGAGACCTCATCTCGTACGTGACTCGAGCGCGCGTTCCGATGCCCAAGACAGCTGCGGAATTCGTCGATCGCTGCCGCCAGTTTCGCACGCTGTACGTTGCCCCCCGCGCGCTCAGTGTAGCCTGACCGGTCTCACCGGACGGTTCGGACCGGCGAACGGCGCCTTCGCTACGGCCATGGTACGCGGTGGCGATCGGACGCGACGGCGGCTACGCCGCGCAGGCGCTTGGCTTGCTGCTCGCGTCCCCGATGCCCCATGATCGACGTCGTTCAACTCGCAAAATCGTACGGTGCGCGAACCCTCTTCGAGGGCGTCTCGCTCAAGCTCGTGGCCGGTTCGCGCTACGGCTTGGTGGGCGCGAACGGTTCGGGAAAGACGACGCTCCTCGAAATCATCGCCGGTGACGAGTCGCCCACCGAAGGGTCCGTTACCATCGCGAAGTCGGCTCGTACCGGCGTCCTTCGGCAGGATCGCTTCCTCCGTGACGAGGACGCGATCCTCGACATCACGATGGCCGGCGACGACATCGTCTGGGGTTCCATGGCCGAGCAGCGACGCATCGTCGCCGAGGACCAGCCGGATGCGACCCGGCTCGCCGAGCTCGAGGACCGAATCGCGGCGCACGACGGCTACACGCTCGAAGCCCGCGCGAGCGGCATCCTGGAGGGGCTCGGTATCCCGATCGCATCCCATCGGCGACCGCTCGCCACCCTCTCCGGGGGCTTCAAGTTGCGCGTGCTTCTGGCCCAGGTGCTTCTCGGCGGGCCCGACGTGCTGCTGCTCGACGAGCCCACCAATCACCTCGACATCCTGTCGATTCGCTGGCTCGAGCAGTTCTTGGCCGGCTACTCGGGATGCGCCCTGGTCATCTCGCACGACCAGCGGTTTCTCGACACCGTGGCGACCCACATCCTCGACGTCGATTATGGAACGGTGACGTGTTACCCCGGCAACTACACGGCCTTCTTGGCCGAAAAAGCGGCCGTCCACGAGCGTAAGTCCGCGCAGATCGCGCGTGCCGAAGCCATCGTCGCGGACAAGCGGGCGTGGGTCGAGAGGTTCGGTGCGAAAGCGACCAAAGCGCGTCAAGCCCAGAGCCGACTCAAGCAAATCGAGAAAATCGAAATCGTCAAGCTCGAGCCGACATCGCGGCAGTTTCCTAAGTTCCAATTCACGCCGCTGCGCCCGAGCGGGCGCGACGTGCTCTCAATCGACCGTCTCTCGAAATCGTACGGCGACAAGCGCGTCCTCGAGAGCGTGTCGTTGGTGGTCCGCCGCGCCGAACGAGTCGCCATCTTGGGACCCAACGGCTTGGGCAAATCGACCCTGCTCAAGATCGCCACCGGCAACCTCGACGCCGACGCGGGATCGGTGACTTGGGGGCACGAGGCTCGTGTCGGCTACTTCCCCCAGGACCATCGCGAGGTGCTGGCGGACGCCGCAGCCACGCCCATCGACGTCGTATGGAGCGCTGTACCCACCGAGTCGACGAGCTACGTGCGCGGTCAACTGGGGCGCGTCCTGTTCTCGGGCGACGACGTCGGAAAGAAGGTGGGCGCGCTTTCGGGAGGCGAGGCCGCCCGACTCGTTTTCTGCCTCCTCATGGTCAACCGCCCCAACGTGCTCGTCCTCGACGAGCCGACCAATCATCTCGACCTCGAAGCCATTCAGGCGCTCGTGCAAGCGCTGCGCGCGTTCGAAGGGACACTCGTGTTCGTGTCCCACGATCGGGCATTCGTCTCGGCGCTGGCGACGCGAATCCTCGAGGTGACCGAAGACGGATTCCGCGATTTCCCAGGCACCTACGACGAGTACCTGGACAGGCTCGGCGACGATCACCTCGACGTCGACGCGGTCGTTCTGCGCGCGAACAAGCGACGAGCGATGGCGGGTCCGTCGAAGGCGGGGCTTCCGCCCCGTTCGTGGGAAGAGCAAAAGAAGCGAAAGAACCGGCAAAGGCAGCTGCCCTCTCTTCGCGACGCGACCGTGAAGTCGATCGAGGTCGCAGAGGCGCGCAAGGCGTCGATTCATGCGCTCTGGTGCGAGCCGGGCTTCTTCGAGCGGAGCCCACCCGATGCAGTCGCCGCGCTGCAGGCCGAGGAAGCGAGCCTCGTGCAGCGCATCGAGGCTCTCGTCGGCGAATGGGAAGCGTTCGAGAAGGAAATCGAAGATACGGCGGAATGACACGCCCGGCTCGGGGAGGTCGGGGTCGGGGTCGGGGTCGGGGTCGGGGTCGGGGTCGCGGTCGGGGTCGCGGTCGGGGTCGCCGTCGAGGCCGGCGGTTCGTGGTAGCTTCGGTGCTCGTGCCCGCGCTTCGCTCCTGTGTCCGTTTGGCGGTGACTCTCTTCAGCGTCGCCGGCGGCGCGTGCTCTCAAGCGTCATCGACGGGGCCGGTGAGCGCCACTGGCGCCTCGTCGGCGAGTTCGGACAACGCAGGGACGTCGTCCACGTCGGCTGCGGGGGGTGGCGGTTCATCGAATACGACAACCGGCTCGAGCGCGACCAGCTCGAGCGCGTCCAGCTCGAGCGCGTCCAGCTCGAGAACGACCGGCTCGTCTGGAAGCGGCTCGACCGTGTCGTCGGCCTCCAGCGGGTCGACATCGAGCGGGTCGACATCGGGGAGTGACGCAGGCACGCCTGGAGCTTCCGACGGCGGAACGGGCCGCTTTACGTGCCCTGCCGGGCCCTTTGCCGCCAATCCGATTCCGGCCGGAGCGACGCCGACCCGGATCGCGGGAGTGCCTCCGCCCGACGAGGCCGGTGGCATCATTGACCAGAACGGCACGGGCTTCTCGACGATCGAGGGCCCGGTATGGATCAACGCCCTATTCGTCTCGGAATTTCCGGGAAGCCCGACTCCGCCGCCCTCGCGCATCATCGAGATCACTGGGCCGGGAATGGTCAGCGTCCCCGGCCCGGCGGGATGGAACCCGGGCTCGAACGGCCTCGCTGTCGATCCGTCGGGAAACCTCATCGCCTGCGTGCACAAGGATGGGTCCATCTCTCGCATGGACGTCGTGGCGGGCACGGCGACGCCCATCGCCTAGTCCTATATGGGGGCACGATTCAATGCCCCCAATGACTTGGCTATTCGAAGCGATGGCACCATCTACTTCTCCGACCCCGCCGGCTTCCAGTCTCCCACTCCGGCGCCCCAGGCCCAAGAACGCGTCTACCGGATCGCTCCCGGCACGAACGCGGTCTCCGTGGTGGAGCCTCAGTCGGGCGCCACGCCGCTGACCAGCCCCAACGGCGTCTCGCTCTCGATCGACGAAAAAACGCTCTACGTTTCGTCGAAGAACGGCGTTTACGCGTATCCCGTGATGGCGGACGGCAGCGTTGGCGTAGCGCCCTCGACGCCATTTTCAGCTCTGGACATCGACGGTATGACCCTCGATTGTTCCGGCAACATCTACGGTGCGGTCATTGGCACCGAGACCGTGGCCGTCGTGAGCCCTGCGGGAGCGACGATTGCGACCATCACCGTCTCCGGCGGATCGTCGACGACCAACACGGCCTTCGGCGGTGCCGATCACCAGACGCTCTACATCACGACGCAGGGGACCGGCGGTGGGCAGAGCCCATCGGCCGCGGGCGCTCAGGGCATATTTCAGGTGGCTCTCGCCATTCCGGGATGGCCGTACTGAAGATCGCCATCGCGAACCACGGCGAACGGAGAGAGCGTGCGCGGTCTCGAGGTCGGCCGCGCGCCAACCACCTGGATCGGCTGGGTGGCACGAACGATGCTTAGGCTACCTTCCGGCGCCGATGCCCGCCTTGCTGCAGGCCGTTGCTGGTGATGGCCGTTGCTGTAGTTCCCGGGTCGGTTCCGGATGCCAGAGAACCTCTAGAAACCGAAAAGAGGAGAGCGACGCATGAACGAGGTGATTCGCGTGGGAATCGTCGGTGCCGGGCTGGCGCTGGCCGGGTGCGTTTCCGAGGGCCAATACGATGCAGCGGTAAAGGACCAGCAGCAGGCCCATGCGGACTTGCAGCAGGCGCGAGCCGACGCGCAGCGCGCACACGACGACGACCTGCAGCGTGCCGCCGATCTGGCCAAAGCTCGTGCTCAGATCGATCAGTTGAACGCTTCCATCGAGGACTTGCAGGCGCGCGCCGCCGAGCGCGACAAGGCCTTGGCGAGCATGCAAGGCAGCGCACGCGACCTGCGAGCGAAGCTCGATGGCGCGATCGCCGAGAACGAGCAGCTTCGAAAGGAGCTTGCGCGACTCGGCACGAACGCGGACGCGCTGCTCGCCGAGAAAGGTTCGCTGGCGAGCGCGCTCTCCAACGCGAAAGCGCGTCTGGAGGAGTTGCGCAGGGCCCAAGCGGCGGCGGACGCGCGCGCGGCGCTCTTCAAGCAGCTTGCGCTCAAGTTCCAGAAGATGATCGATGCGGGCGAGCTGAAGGTTGCGCTGCGCAACGGTCGCATGGTCATCGAGCTGCCCAACGACGTATTGTTCGACACCGGACAGACCGCGATCAAGCCGGCGGGCAAGCAGGCGCTCACGAAAATCGCCGCCGTACTTCGCACGATCTCGGATCGGCATTTTCAGGTGGCCGGCGACACCGACAACGTCCCTATCGACACCCCCCAGTTTCCCTCGAACTGGGAGTTGTCGACCGGGCGTGCGGTGCAGGTCGTGCACTTCCTGCTCGGGCAGGGGATGAGGCCTGATCTGCTCTCCGCCGCTGGTTACGGGGAGTTCGACCCGGTCGGTTCCAACGAAGCGGCCGAGGGACGTGCCCACAACCGCCGGATCGAAATCACCCTGCAGCCGAACATCGACGAACTCGTGTCCGTCCCGAAAGGCACGTGAAGTCTCGTTTCCTGGTGGGGCGCTGGCTACGCGTGACCCGCGTAACCACTCTTGCCTCCTGGTGGGCAGCTCGAGGGGAGCGGCAGTCGCTCCCCTCGACGTGCAGCGGGGCCCGTTACGGCGAGAGCGGAGCCGAGCGAGCGAAGCGAGTCGAGGCGGTGCGAAGCGCTCAGGGCCATGGGGGTGATGGCAACAAGACATCACCTGGGACTCAGCGCGACGCCGCGGAAGTATTCCTTGCCGCCCGCGTTGGCCGCGGCCACGACGCTCGATGTCCCGCTCCAGGGGCTGGACACGCCGTCGTCCGTGAACACGGCAATTCGATTGGGAATCTCGGTGGCCGTGCTGGCGATGAGCGTCACCTGGGAGTTGCCGGTCTTCAACCCTGCAAGACCACGAAAGCCGACCGCCGCTCCCCCATCGGCCGATGGCAGCGTCAGCGTCGCGGTTTGCTTCCACGTCCCAGCGACGAGGGCGAATCGTGCGATCCCCAAGGCCTGACCGCTGACGAGTGTATCGTCGGCAATGTACAAGGTGTCCGGGCCTGAACCGCTTCCGCTCATGTTGACGAAGACGAATTGCCAGGGGCTCGCCGACGCCGACGACACGGTCGGTAGGCCTGGCAGTGTGGCGACCGCCGGCGAGCCGCCGTCGGGCAAGCCCGTACCGATCGAGAAAACTTCGCCGGCCGTCGTATCTCCGCTGCCATAGAGCTGACTGTGGTAAATAGCCAGCAGGCGCACCGCAGTCGGATTGAGCATCGCGCCGTCGACGACGCCGAACGGGATGTACCAGATGCCACCGGTCGATCCCCCGTCGACCGTGCCGCCGAGACCGCCTACCCAGAAGGAGGTTCCGTCGGCCGTGACGGAGCTGCGGATGCTGTTGGCACTGTGGAATGCCGCACTCGAGAACTGCGTCGAGGTATCCACGTTGCCGGCCGAGTCGATGCGTGCGACGACGATCGTGTCCGCCGAATTGGCGGGATTGGCCGTGCCCAGCGCAGCGTTGTAGCCGGCCATGGAGAGGTAGTGACCGTCCTGCGATCGCGAAAGGCCCGCAATGGCGGCCGTTCCAGGCATCGTCAGGATCTCCTGTCCGGCATCGGGGGCTATCGTGGGCAGTGCGATTGGGGCCCCCATGAGTCCGCCATCGGACACGAGGCGCTGCTCGATGAAGACGGGGGCCGCGACGGTCGTCAGGAGTCCGCCGTCGCCCGCACCGATTCGCACGACGTCGAACGTGAAGGGAACGCAGCTTCCGGCGCCATTGCAGATGTCGCCCGCCCCGCACGACGTGCCCTCGGCCGCCTCGGCAACGCCGCACAGACCCGCGGTGCAGGTCGGGACCGAGCAGACCGTGTCCTGCGCGGGACAGTCCGACGCCACATTGCACTGGGGCTCGCAGACGATCGCAGCCGACAGTGAAGTGAACGCGACACCGGTACACGCACCACTATCGAGCAGGCCGATGGTCACGGTCACGGTCACCGTGCTGCCAGGGGTCGCGCACAGGAACTCCGGTGCAAGGGACGTAGCGCCCGGCCCGCCGTCGACGGGGTTCACGAAGCTGCCGCCGGTCGGCGGAGTCACGCTCCATTCGACGGTCGAAGGGGCGTTGGCCGCAACGCCGAGCTGCGCGCCCTGGCCGACCGCGAGTTCGGCCGGATCGACCGAAAACGAGGCGATGGCGGGGCAGACGATGGGGGGCTGATTCACCAGGATGACGCTGGCGTCGACCGCGACCGAGCCAGTCTGGATGTCGGCGTTGAGGCTCGCATCGGTCGGAACGGTACAGGTGACCAAGAGGGTGACGCTCGTGGTCTGACCCGCCACGACCCCGAATGGGTTCGAGGTTCCCGCACAGGGGTGACTTTCACTGTCCACGCCGAAAACGGAAATGGTGTAGCCGGATCCTGCGGCGATGCCCCCGGCGACGAACTCGACCGATTGTGCGTTGCCGATCGGTTCGACTCCGCTGTACGAGTTCGGTCCCGAGATCGTCCAGCCCAGCGAGGCCAAGGCGACATTCGTGCCGATCACCAAAGTCGCACCGACCGCCCCGGTATCGCCTTCAGGGCCCGGGTGGCCGCTGCCGGTCGTGCCCGTCGGATCGCCTACATCCGGCGCCACCTCGCGTGGGCTCGAACAGGCCAGAAAAAACGCTCCCGCCATCATCAGCGCAACGATGAAGGGTTTACCGAGTCGTGTCATTGCGGCTCCAACGATCTCCGCTGCGCCCCCAGGAACGTGGCCGTCCAACACTGCGCGCAACTGGCCCGAAGTAGCACGAACGGCCGTGGCGTTTTGACGAACTCATCGCGACGATTTGTGACGACAGCCACGAGCCATCCGCAGCGCCGGTTCGCCGGTCCGGCAAATTGGGCCGCCCGTGAAAATTTCTTCCGAACGGATGCACCTGCCGAGGGCTTCACGCCGAAGAACCTCTCCATGCTCGCTTTGGCGCTTGGCTCGCTTGGCGCTTGCTATCGCGCAATTTTTGCGCCCAGGTGCATCCTTCCTCGCTCGCCGGCAGGAGCGGAGTGGCGATGGGCGCCAAGATCACCGATGCGGCCATGTCGCAACGCGCCGAGTGGGTCGCGCTGAGCCAGGGCGCTCAGGTCGTGAAGACCGAGCGCGTTCTCGACGACATCCTGCAACGCATCGAGGCGCATCCGAGAAAGAAGAGCGCGACACGCCGGCCGCTCCGGATCTCCTCCGCGTCAAAGGACGGTACCGTCGGCCGAGGGATCGGCCGAATGACGTGCTGACCGGGTAGCCTCTTTTGGAAGATATGCCCGCGCCTCCCACCGTCCCGTCGTGGCAGCTTGCGTTCCACGACCGCGTGGACCCGCACCGGCGCGGCTCCTCCGTGTCCGACATCATTCTCGGTGGCCAAGACGCCATCGTGAACATCCTCGGCGTACTGCTCGGCGTTGCTGCGGCGAGCGACAGCAAGCGCATTGTCTTCGCCGCCGGACTCGCGACCGCCTTCGCTGAATCGCTTTCGATGGCCGCCGTCGCCTACACGACGAACGTCGCTCAGGGCGACGTGTATCGCAGTGAGCGCGAGCGCGAGTACCGCCACGTGCGCACGGTGCCGGCCGTCGAGCGCGAAGAAGTGCGACAGCTCTATGCGCGAAAGGGATTCGACGGGGAACTGCTCGACCGCATCGTCGATCGCATCACGGCCGATCCGGACGTTTGGGTCGCAGTGATGATGACCGAGGAGCATCGGCTCACGCCGATCGATCGGGCGCGAGCCCTGCGTTCTGCGCTGGTCGTCGGACTGGCTTCGATCGTCGGGTCTCTCTTGCCCCTCGTGCCGTTTCTGTTTCTCGGCACGCATGCCGCGGCTTGGGCAACGGTCGTCGTGGCAGCCGGTATGCTCTTCGGCGTGGGAGCGTACAAGGCGCGTGCGACGATGGGGCGGCCGTGGAAGTCGGGATTGGAGATGACCGGAATCGGAATGGCGAGTGCCCTTGCGGGCTGGGCTGTGGGAGCCTTGCTCCGGTAAGCCCCGGGGTCGCCTCCGATGCGTTCGATCCTCTGCGCAGTCGCCGTTCTGGTCGGCGTGTTCCTCGCCGCCGACTCGGCGCAGGCGCAAGACCCCTTCGAGATCCAGGTCTACGACGCCACGGCCAACCCCGTGGGCGTGCCTGGACTCGAGCTGCACTTGAACGATTGGGTCACCGGTCGCCGCTTTCCGAGCGGGTCGGAAGCTCCGCTGCACGGACAGTTTCACGCGACGTTCGAACCGTCGTGGGGAGTCCTGCCGTTCTGGGAAGTGGGGGCGTACGTGCAGTTTGCCGTGAGATCCGACGACGGCGTCGCGGACTGGGCGGGTGCGAAGCTCCGTTCGAAATTCGTGACGCCGCCCACCTGGGACGCCCACTGGCGCCTCGGGATCAATCTCGAGGTCTCGTACCTGCCGGCCACCTACGACGCGAACCGTTGGGGCAGCGAGGTGCGGCCCATCGTGGCCTACGAAGACGAGCGCTGGCTATTGGCATTCAATCCCATTATCGATCAAGCGCTCGCCCGGCCGGGTGCGTCCGAAGGCCCCGTGTTCGATCCCGCGCTCAAAGTCGCGCGCAAGGTGGGGCCGGTCGCGTTGGGCTTCGAGTACTACGGCGGCATTGGCCCGGTCGCGTCGCCGCTGCCCCTTGCCGACCAGACGCACCTGTTGTTCGAAGTGATCGATCTGCTCTCCATCGAGCATGTGGAGCTGAACCTCGGCCTGGGCGAAGGGCTGACGCCGGCAAGCGCTGGGATGATCGTCAAGGCCATCATTGGCTACACGTTCGAAAAGTCGGCGACGCTTCCACCTCCTCCGGTCCCGCAGAGGACCGCACGGTAGGCTTGGCCACCCCCGATCCCCCTCCGCGTTCACTTCGCAATCTTCAACAGCACGCCGCCAGACGACCCTGGGTTGGTCGGGACGACGACGTACGCGCTCGTGTCGTCGATCGCGAGGGCGATCGTCGCTCCGGTCCCCCCGCTATTTCCGCAACCACTGGCGCCGTTCGTGGCGCTCGTCGCTCCGAGGTTGCCCGCGAGGCGCAGCGGTGCCCCGCCGTCGCTCGTGGGGAACTGCCAGAGGCTCTCGTCGGTCGCGACGTACACATACGACGGGTCGGCCGCGATTTGAAGCGGCTGCTCGGAGGTGACGAGTGTCGCGAGCGTCGTCACGGCGCCGCCGGTCTCGGGGACACGACTCACCTGAAGGACGCACGCATTCGCGTTGTTGTTGCCAATCGTAACGCTCCCGCTCGTGGCCCAGTACACGTCCGATCCGTCCGTCGCAATCGCGTTGGGGCAGCCGTTGGCGTCCGGCGCGATCGTCGCTCCCGTTCCGCCCGCGATCGGTGCTCGATCAATCTCGCATGGCCCGTTCGGTTGGGTGACCACCGCGTAGATGCCGTTGGCATCGACCGCGACGCCTCCGTTCGAATTGCCGAAACTGGCGAGGACGGACACGGCGCCGCCGCCGGTCGGTACGCTCCCCACTTGAAAGGTCCCGTTGACGTTCCAGGACATGAAGATCGTGGCTTGGAAAATGACCATGGACGACAGCGTGCCGACGGTGCTTGTCGTCGGGAATGTTCCGACGACCGACGGCGGCGAGGCGCTGGCGTCGGCCGCATTCGTCGGGCTTGCGGCGACGACCCAGCCGCCCGTGCCTGTGAAGTTCTGCGCGAGGTAGTAGATGCGGGAGTCGTCGACCGCGAAGGGCATATCGGTCAACTCACCCTGCTGCGACGGCGCGACCGCCGTAACCGGCGTCCCCCCGGCTTTCGGGACGTCCTCGATCATGGGGTTTGCGGACGACCAGAAGAAGACGTCGTCCGAATTGATCGCGATGGGCCCGAGAACCACCCCGGTCGACAACGTGGGAGGACTCGTCGTGCACGAGCCGTTTTCGCAGCGTGCGCCCTGATCGCATGCCGTTCCGCACATCGAGCAGTTCTGCGGATCGCTCGTGACGTCGGTTTCGCACTGGTCCGGGGTCGAGCAGCTCGCAAACCCGACGGTGCATGGATAAGGACCGTCGAACGACTGGGTGCACCCCGCCGCGAGGGCGGCCGTGGCGGCAGCCAGAACCGCGCGTCCGATCGCCGCGCGTGCCGTCCACGAGAGCGGCATCCTCACGGCCCTCCCGTGCGCAGTCCGAATCGCGTTGCGCGTTCCCGCCGGCATCGCGCGTTGGGCTCATAGAACGCGCCGATCTGGAGTGTCCCGGCCGGCCCCCCCCCGTTCGCGTCGCTTTGGCCCCACAGGTCGGCGACGACCCGTGCTCCCCAGTCGCAGAGAGGCTGGATGTCGATCGCCGCCCACGTGCCGTACGTGGCCTGAACGCGGCCGGTTTGGACGTCTTTGATGTCGAGTTCGATCGTTCCGACCTCGGGCCCCACATTCAGGGCCACCCAATCGATGGGGATTCGTAGCGCGATCCGCAGCGTCGACGCATAGGCGGTCACCTGCGCCTTCGCAGGAAGGGCGTAGTTTGTATGGAACGTCGCCCGCTGCATCGTGCCGGACCCCCAGGCTGTCTGCAGGAAGGTACCGAACCAGCGCGTGAGGATCCCACCGGCCAGCGACACCCCGGTGGCTGCGCCCAATCCGCCTCGGTAGGTTTCGGGCATTTCGTTGGTTCGAAAGCTCGAGGGGTCGAGCATCCAGACGTCGATGCCGATCCGAAAGCGCCCCGGAGTCCCTTGTGGACCGGCGAAGTTGAACGGAGCGTCCGACGGAAGCGCACCCGTCACGTCGACCCCCTTCTCTGGATCCACAACGACGCCGGTCTCGAGCCACGTGCACTCCGGGATGCGCGCGCGGATCGTGTGCCGACCCGGCGTCACCGCGTAGTCCACGTGCTCGACGACGTTGCGCCCGAGCGAATCGCTCCATTGGCGCTTCACGTCCGCGGGCGGGAGTACGTCGGGGCCGTCGAGGTAGAGCACCAACCCGTCTTCGGGGCCTCGCGCCTCCGGCCCGTCACACCCGATCGCCGCGCGGATCTTCGGCTTTTCGGGCGCGGCGATCCGGTCCAGGACGACGTCGACGGACCGCACCTCGCGGTCCTTGATGACGACCTCTGTCTGGAACGGGCGCATCCCGGGCGCCGTGACGCGGATCGCGTGACCGCCGGAGGCGACGGCGAGATCGATCAATCCGGTGGCGATCGGCTTCGCGTCGAGCTCGATCGTCGCGCCGGCGGGCGCGCTGACGATGAGGCGCCCTTCGTGCAATTCCTTCTCGAGCTTCACGTCGATACTCACGGTCGCGCTTCCGCCGACCGGCAGCGTCTGTTCGAACGGCCGGAACCCGTCCTTGACCACGCGCAGGTGCCTCTCGCCGATATCGAGAGCGACCGGCCCCGGCAGCGGGGAGACCCCCACGACCGAATCGTCGACGGTGATCTGCGCGCCATCCTCGCTCACCTTGAATGTCGCGTCCGTGGTGAACGGCGCCAGGGCCTGGACGAGGTCCCGCGCGTCCTTGCGGTCTTTGTCCGTCAGGGTGCCGGCCCCTTCGGCCAGGTAGCGATGGAGTGTCGCGATGACCTTTGCGTAGTGCCGCAAATTTTTTTCGCAGAACGCGACGTTCCACAGCAGCCGGGCGTCGCGCGATTGGTCGTATGCGCTCGAGAACTTGATGAGCGCCCCGGCAAAGTCGCCATCGGACGCCAGCGTTCTGCCGGCCTCGTAGTCGGCCTTGGCCTGTCCTGCGAGCGCCTGCGCCAGTGGCTTCGAGGTCGTGGAGCCCGTCTGCGCGCTCGCAGCCCCCGCGCACGGCAGCCACTGAATCGCGGGCACGACGACGGCCACGCACGCGATCACCGTGCGTCTCCTCATTTCAATTCCATGTGCAGTCCGCCGGTGCTCGTGCTCGCCGGCGGCGGCGGCGCGGGCGGAGGGGCCGGCGCTGTCGTGGGACGAGCGGCCGTCGCCGCCGCCGGCGCATTGGCGATGGCGTC
>Ga0116135_1000465_pt1 | contig 22332 bp, 19 predicted proteins | sample June2015DPH_20_1_FD_89738 | JGI IMG/M metagenome (GOLD analysis project Ga0116135, IMG submission 89738) | Peatland microbial communities from SPRUCE experiment site at the Marcell Experimental Forest, Minnesota, USA - June2015DPH_20_10 | ecosystem: Environmental > Terrestrial > Soil > Wetlands... | reverse complement strand
GGTCTCCGCTGAGAAAAAGTTTGGGGATAATGCATTCGCTGAGACAGGGGTAGTGGTAGTCGTGGCTGTTTGCCCTGGTAGGAAGGCCCAATGCAGCGAGCGCGCGGATGTTGGTGCGGGTATTGCCGCGCGCACAACAAGCGCGAAGGGTCATGGCTGCACCGAAGCTGAAGCCGGCGGCTACGATGGGCAGATTGTATTCGTTTTCAAGCCAGTCCAGCGCAGCCTGCACATCGGCTGTCTCTGCCTTGCCGTCGTGGACGCCTTGGCTCAGGCCGGTGCCGCGGAAGTTGAAGCGCAGAACTGGCAAACCCAGCCCAAATTGAGGGTCGTTGAGCACCTTCATGGCGTGGTAGACCACTTTGTTATGCATTGTGCCGCCCCCGAGAGGATGGGGATGGCAGACCAACGCGGAAAAGGGCGCGTTGGGTGCGCCTTCATTGAGAAGGGCTTCAAGACGGCCCGCGGGGCCGGCGAGTTTTATGCTTTTGAGCCGGGACGACGGCGTACTCGCGATCGGCGAAGGGGGATTTCCCGAATGTGTGGCTGGCTGTGCGGATGCGATCGTGGCCGTCATTCCACTCACCATTCTACGCCGAAAGGGAAGGAAATCTCATTCTGGAGGACTTTATCGGGGTCGGAATTCGCGGATTTATCGGGGAATTGCGGCAAATGGGCAAATCGTTTGACTGAACGCGCGAAGATCAGGTTGAAACCGTAATTCACTCCCTGCGTTATTCTTGCAGCATCATGATCGATATTTCTTCCCACCGTCCTATTGACCCTGTTGAGTTCACACGCGCGTTGTGCGAAATCGAATCCACCACGTACCACGAGGGTGCGGTGGGGGATTTTCTGGCGAAATTTCTCTCCGGGCGGGGCTGGGCTGTTGAGAAGACGGCGGTGCCGCAGCCGGAGGAGAGCGCCCAAGCCGGGCCGCGATGGAATGTGTATGCGGGCACGGCCGATGAGACGCCAGACCTGGATTTTGAGAAGCCAGACCTGGTTTTTTCAACGCACATGGACACTGTTCCGCCCTACATTCCGTTCAGCGAGGACGAGGAGTTCATGCATGGGCGAGGGGTATCCGATGCGAAGGGGATTATTGCGGCGCAGGTGGTTGCGGCAGAAGCGCTGCGGGCAGAGGGGTTTCGCATTGGCGTGCTGTTTGTGAGCGGAGAAGAACGCGACTCGGCCGGGGCAAAGATTGCGAATCTCAATCCCAAGGGCAGCCGGTTTCTGATCAACGGCGAGCCGACGGACAACCGGTTGGCGCTGGCATCGAAGGGCGCACTGCGAGCGGTGATCAAGTCGACAGGGAAGATGGGACACTCGGCGTATCCGGAGCTTGGAGAGAGCGCGGTGCACAAACTGGTGGAGGCGCTGGGAAAGATTTTGGAGTTGCCGCTGCCGTCGGTTGAGGATGTGGGGCCATGCACGCTGAACATTGGGCAAATTCAGGGCGGCCACGCGCCGAATGTGATTGCGGACAAGGCGGAGGCGCAGGTGCTGATTCGACTGGTGAGCGATTCGGCGCCGGTGCGGGCCGCGGTGCTGCAGGCTGCGGCGGGATTGGCGGATGTGGACTTCACACTGGAGATTCCGTTTGTGCGGCTGAAGGCCGTGGAGGGGCTGCCGACGATGATCGCGAAGTTCACCACGGATATTCCGCAACTGACGAACTGGGGCGAGCCGCTGCTGCTGGGGCCGGGGTCCATTCATGTGGCACACACGCCCTACGAGAAGCTGGCCAAGAAGGAATTGCTGGAGGCTGTGGAGCTTTATATCAAGGTGGGGAAGCAGTTGCTGGGGTGAGAAGTAAGGTGGTTGGGCTGTCTTATTTTTGCCAGTGCTTCGGTCGGGACCGCGCCCATGCCTCAAAGGTAATTTCCGAAAAATCGACTTAAATGAGGCGTCACACGATCTGCTGAACCCATTTGCTTCGCCAACCGGGGGCATCGAAGGGATCCGCGAAATACTGTGTTTCGTGTACGACCTTGCCGCTGCGGAACTCCATAATGCTCACTGTGTATACCGACCGCCCCTGGTAGATGATTATGTATTCCGTGATCCAGAGGTCACCTTTTCCTAGAATTCGCTTGATGTTGAAGCCTGACGGTTTGCCGGGATGATGACTCCGCAAGGCCTGCAAATTCGTTCGCCCGAGGATTCGCTCGCCGGACTGGGGATAGTCGCAAATGGCATTGTCATCGTAAATATCGTGTTCCGCATTTGCATCACCGACGGACGATGCACGCCAGTGCTCATTCAGCACTTCACGTATTTGTTCGTCTTCCATAGGCTGCTCCTGGTGCTGCTTGGCTTTGATGCCGGCCCGACTCGTGGAATGAAACCTGGGGAGCCGGTATTCACCACGTCATTGAGCCTTTGCCTGATCTGAATGCGGTTGTTTTCGTTGAACGCGTCTTCCGAGAGGGTTGAGATGTCGAAATTCTCTCGCGCACGGGCCGCGGTTTTAGGCGTGGTAAGCACAGCCGTACCACGTTGGACCGCCCACGCCAGTAGAACCTGTGCCGGCGTCTTGCCCAGGCTCGCCTCGAAGGCTGGTTCGACGCGCTCCGGCCGATGATTGGAGTTCCACAACTTGGTGGTAACAAAGATGCCTCCGCGTGCGATCCCTTCAGCAGCAAGTCCTGACTGCAAGGCCTCGCCCACCTCGCTCTCGTTGCGGTATCTCTCCGCACGGTCGAAGTGTCGAAATCCAGCTTCCAGCGCGTCTCTGGTGGCAGTTCTCGTCACGGCCGGGTCAGGAATAAGCGTTCCAAAGCCGAGTGCCGGCATATGGCCGATGCCATTATTGAGGGGCATCATCGTCAACCGAACGTCAGAAAATTCAGTCATCGGATACCTCTGCGCTACTTGCGTTCTCCGTTACCGCTTCGGCCCAAAGTTGCGGCCCCGGTCCAAAGAAAGAGACCACAGCGAGACCGTCAAAGGTGTTTCTTGAGAATGCGGGCTGTAAGTCTGCCAAGTTCGCTGCGTCGGTCTATCGTTACCTGACATTTATCTCATGTCGCGCGTGGTTCGTCGAATTCACGTATTCAGAGCTTGGCGACTCGTTACGGTTGGCCGGAGTTGCGGGTTGGTCCTGGGAACCGCACCTGGGTTGAGTCATGGCGTCGTTCCCACATCGCGCCAGGTGGGAAGTGTGTCCATGATAGAGACATCGGCGGATTGCAGGCAGCGAAGGGCAGCCGCTATGATCGCTCTAGGAGAGACATCATCATGAGCGCATCGATTTATGACATTCCGGTGAAGAAGATTACCGGGGAAGAGACTTCGCTGGGGGAGTTCAAGGGCGAGGTGGTTCTGGTGGTCAACGTGGCATCGAAATGCGGCTGACGCCGCAGTACGCGGGCCTGGAGAAGCTTTACGAGGAGTACAAAGGGAAGGGACTGGTGATTGCGGGGTTTCCGGCGAACGATTTCAAGTCGCAGGAGCCGGGCACGAATGAAGAGATTCAGAGCTTCTGCAGCTTGAATTACGGCGTGACGTTTCCGCTGTTTGACAAGATCACCGTGGTTGGAGAGAAAAAGCATCCGCTGTACAAGGCGCTGATTGCGGCCAAGCCCACGGCGGTGAACGTGTCGGACGTGTCGTGGAGAGAGAAGCTGAAGGGCTATGGAATTGAGCCCAATCCCGAGCCGGAACTGCTTTGGAATTTTGAGAAGTTCCTGGTGAGCCGCGACGGGGCAGTGGTGGAGCGGTTTGCGCCGGATACCACGCCGGATGCGCCGAAGCTGGTGGCGGCGATTGAGGCCGAGCTGGCGAAAAGCTAGGGAAAGAGTGAGAGAAACAGTGAAGGAGTGAACAAGTGAAGAAGTGAACAAGTGAACAAGTGAAGGATTGAATCCCTTTGCTGATTCACTCATTCACTTCTTTGCCGAAGCGCGGGTCGGCGGAAAATCTCGCAGACCGTAAGACGCGCATGCCTCCGGAAGACCAATGTTATTCTCAACCCATGGACGAGGACGTTCCCCCGACGCCCGATCATGTTGAGCCCACGCGCGCCAACCTGCTCGAACATGCCGCATCTTCTTATCTGCGCTCCGCACGGCATCAGCCGGTTCAGTGGCATCCATGGGGCGAGGCGGCTTTCGCGCGCGCGCAGGCCGAAGACAAGCCCATCCTGCTGGACATAGGCGCGGTGTGGTGCCACTGGTGCCACGTGATGGACCGCGAATCGTATGAAGACGCGGAGATTGCGCAACTTATCAACGAACATTTTGTGGCCATGAAGGTGGATCGCGACGAGCGGCCCGACGTGGATGCGCGCTACCAAGCTGCGGTTTCAGCAATCAGCGGGCAGGGCGGATGGCCGCTGACTGCGTTTCTGACGCCGGACGGCAAGCCTTACTTCGGCGGAACGTATTTTCCGCGCGACGATCGCTATGGACGGCCGGGATTCGGGCGCGTGCTGCTGACGATGGCGCAGGTGTGGCGAGAGCGGCGCGATGAGGCGCTTGAATCTGCCGGCAGCGTGATGGCGGCGATTGAGCACAACGAAGCATTTTCGGGAGGCAGCGGGGAACTGAACCTGGCGCTGGTGGACAAGATTGCCGAATCGGCCATCAAACAGTTCGATGCGCGCAATGGAGGGTTTGGTTCGCAGCCCAAGTTTCCGCATCCCGCGGTGCTTGATCTGTTGCTGGAAGTGGCCATGAATCGCGGCAATGAGCAGGCCAGGGAGGTCTTTACCACCACGCTTGAAAAGATGGCGCGGGGCGGCGTGTACGACCAGCCTGCAGGAGGTTTTCATCGCTACAGCGTGGACGAGCGCTGGGTAGTTCCGCACTTTGAGAAGATGCTGTACGACAACACTGAGCTGCTGCGCAACTATGTGCACGGGTTCCAGAGTTTTGTCCGCGCGGATTTTCTTGAGACCGCGGTGGAGATTGTGCACTGGCTGGACGACTGGATGACGGATCGCGAACTGGGCGGCTTCTATGCGTCGCAGGATGCGGACATCAACTTTGACGACGATGGCGATTACTTTACGTGGACGCTTGAAGAGGCGCGTGGGGTTCTGGATGGCGAAGAGCTTGAGGTTGCGGCGAGCTACTGGGACATTGGCGAACTGGGCGACATGCACCACAATCCGGCCAAGAACGTTTTGCATGTGAAGAGGACGTTGGCGGAAATTGCTGCATTGCTGGGCAAGACCGAGGATGAAGTGCGGCCGCTGCTGGATTCGGCGCGGCGCAAGCTGCTGGCCACGCGGCGGCTTCGCCCTGCGCCATTCATTGACCAGACTCTTTACACCGGCTGGAATGCGATGGCGATTCGCGCGTACCTGGAAACGGCGCGGGCGCTGCGCATGGACTCGGCGCGGGAGTTTGCGATGCGCACGCTGAACAGGTTGTTGGGCTGGACGGGTGACGGCGGGGCATGGGACGGGGCGGAGACGCTGCATCATGTGATCGCTTACCAGCGTGGAGTGATGCCGGCGGAGAAGGTTCCGGGCACGCTGGACGATTATGCATTCACGGTGCATGCGTGCATTGACGGCTGGATGGCCACGGGCGAAATGCGCTATTACCACGCGGCGGTGAAACTGGCGGACGCGATGATTGCACGCTTCTACGACGGCACAGCGGGAGCGTTCTACGACACGGCAGTGCACGAGGACGGAACGACGCCTCTGGGAGCACTGGCAGCAAGGCGCAAGCCGCTGCAGGACTCGCCGACCCCAGCCGGTAATCCCATGGCGGCGTCGGCGCTGTTGCGCCTTGAAGCACTGAACGGGCGCGCTGAGTATCGCGAGATTGCAGAAGACTCGCTGGGCTCGTTCGCGGGGATTGTGGAGCATTTTGGGCTGTACGCCGGCACATATGGGCTGGCGCTGGAGCGGATGCTGCTGGATCCGGTCCAAGTGGTTGTGGTGGGGTCGGGGCCGGAGGCAGCGCGGCTTGAAGCGCTGGCGGTTTCGCGGTTTGCGATCAACAAGACGGTGATGCGCATTGCTCCGTTCCGGCTTGTTTCCGGCGGAGTTCCGGAGGTGCTGGCGGAAACGCTGTTGAATGTGCAGCCCCCGGCGGGAGTGGAGGCCTGGGCGCTGGTTTGCCTGGGGCGCACATGCCTACCGCCCATCATCAGCACGGAAGCCCTGCTGGAAGCGCTGGAAACTGCCAGCTAGCCTGCATTTCGCTCTGCCGAGCGTGTTGAGCGTATCAAATATGGGTCGCTTATGAGTCGCTGGCACGCACTAGGTATAGTAGCGTTGCCAATTTGCCGCTAGAATCGTTGCCAGATCATTGCGATCCGAACCCTTTGGCGGAGCAGGCAGGGTTGCTGCAAAACGGCCCAATTCGTGTATTCGCATGCTGTCTGGCGCTTTCAGCAGGCTTGCAGGCGCAGGAGTATGTCTTCCACCCCTACCGTCAGTTTGAGGGACTGGGAAACATGTCGATCAAGGGCGTGACGACGGATCGAAATGGATTCCTGTGGATGGGTACCGAGAACGGGGCTTATCGTTTTCTGGGCTCGCGCTTTGAGAAATACGGACAGCAGCAGGGCATTCTCGACCGCGATATACAGGACATTTACGCCGACCCGAACGGAACAGTCTGGGCAGGAACGGATGAAGACCTCTACCGCTGGGACGGAGCGAACTTTCTGCCTGCGGGAAAGAATCCGATCCACGTTGAGGATGCGCGGCACATCGCTGCGCTGGACCAGCGCAACCTTCTAGTCATCGACGGGTCGCTTTTGTATCGGTTGGAGCACGATGCACAGGGTGCGATGCTTTCCTACACTGCGGTCTTTTCAGCCGCGCAGATCGCATCTATGCCGGAGCTTGGGAATCTGACCAGCATAACGGTAGTAGGCGGAGAACCCGGCAACCAAATGATGTGGGCGGGCTGCGGCAACAAACTGTGTTCGTGGCCGGTAGGGAGCCCCGAGTCGGTGACGCAATGGGGATCCGGCGCAGGAGTGGTGGAAACCCACTGGCATTCGGTGGTTCTTGATCGCGCGGGAACCCTTTGGGCGGCGGGCGATCACGAGGTGGCAGTTCTGTTGCACGGGGCCACACGCTTTGTGGATCGCGATCTGCCTGACGCCGACACTGAGAGCGTGTCGCGGCAGATGCCGATGATCGAAGACAGGGAGGGCCGGGTGTTGATTCCGTCGCGAGACGGAATCGCGCGCTGGGAGGGAACGCACTGGCGCTTGATTGGTTCTGCAAATGGGCTGCGCAGCAACCACATTACGGGAATGGCAATTGACTCGGCCGGCGACCTGTGGTTCGGCAGCCTGGGACGGGGTCTTTATCACTGGATCGGCTACGAAAACTGGGAAGGCTGGGGCGACGGACAGGGGCTGCCGTCGTCGGTTGTGTGGGCAGTGCTCCCCTACAGCGATGACCGTGTGTTTGTGGGAACGGAAGAGGGTACGGGATGGATCGATCCGCAAACCGGCGCGGCGGGGCGCCTGTTTCAAGGAAGTTCGTGGAGCTTTGGCCAGGTGAGCACCATGGGCGCCGACCGCGACGGGTCAGTGTGGGCAGGAACTTTTTCCGGATACATTCTGCGGATTGATCCGAGGAGCGGCCAGACACAAATGACGGCCCACATCCCGACATTCGTTTTAACCAGCTTCCAGGATTCGAAGGGGCGCATCTTCTTAACGACCAAGGCGGGTCTCTATATGACCTCGGCGAATGTTCCCGGGAGTGCGCCACAACGGGTGACAGCTCTGGATCCGTTGCTGGGCAATTTGGCGCGCGTTGAAAAAGGCTGTGAGACGGCCAATGGAGACTTATGGTTTCTGGGCGCAAACCGGCTGGTGCGCCTGCGGGGGGATCAATGGAGTGCGCCGCAGATTGACGGATTGCCCAAGCTGCGCGGATCGCTGCTCTCGCTTTCCTGTGCGTCCAACAACGTCTTCTGGGTGACAGGCGACGACGGAACCTGGCGGCTGACCTTGAATGGCGACCGTTTGCAGGCGTGGACGCTGGAGGTTCCCGCGGACCTGCGCACGCTGGCTCCGCTGGCGATAGAAGTGGACAAGCGGGGATGGGTATGGCTGGGCACCGACTCGGGCATGGTTGTGTGGAATGGCAGCAGGTGGCGCCACCTGAACCAGGAGAGCGGCCTGATCTGGAACGACGTGGACCAGGGAGGTCTTAGCCTCAGCCAGGATGGGTCCATGTGGATTGGCACCAGCGGCGGGCTGACCCATTTGCTGCACCCGGAGCAGATCTTCCAGTCCTCGCCGGTGACCGCATCGATAACGTCAATTCGGCGGGGTGATGCCAGTTATTCGGGAGGCAATGAAATTACATTGCCCTGGGCCTCGGTGCCGCTGCGCTTCCAGATTTCGTCTCCGGCGATGCGCAACCGCAGCGAGCTTGTGTTTCGCTATCGCATGGAGGGGTTGCAGCCGGATTGGATTGAGGCGACGGACGGCGTGGCCGCTTTTGCCGGTCTGTCTCCAGGAGAATACACGTTTGAGGCCATGGCGCAGAACACGGCGCTCGATGCTTCTTCGACTCCGGTGTTTCTGCGAGTCAAGATACTTCCTCCCTGGTGGAGAAACGATTGGTTCTATCTCGCCTGCGTGGTCGGTTTCCTGCTGTTCATGATGCTGGGAGACCAGGTGCGTGTGCGCCACCTGCGCGCCAAGAGCAGGGAGTTGGAGAACGTGGTTCGCAAACGCACACAGGAGTTGGAGGACAGCCGCGAGCAGTTGCGCATCCAGGCCACGCACGATGGGCTTACCGGATTATTTAACCGCGTGGCAGTCTTGCGCGCTCTCTCTGCCGAGATTGACCGAGCCCGCCGCAAGGGATCTTTCATGGTGGTTGCCCTGGTGGACCTCGACCACTTCAAGCGCGTGAACGACGCCTACGGCCATCTGGCAGGGGATGAGGCGCTGCGCTGGTTCGCAGCCGCGGTGGCCGCGGCGATTCGCCCTTACGATCATGCAGGGCGGTACGGCGGAGAGGAATTCCTGCTGGTGCTGAATGACATTCCGCCGGAGGTTGTGGAGCCGAGGCTGGCCTCGTTGCATGCCTCAATCTCGAATCTGCAAGTGCACACGCGCGACACGGAATTCAGCATCAACTGCAGCCTGGGTGCGACGGTGTTCAACCCGTTGAAGGGCCCCGCTGCGGCGGAAGCGCTGCTGGCGGTTGCCGATCAAGCCCTCTACGCGGCCAAGGCGACGGGAAGGAATCGCGTTGTTCTGCTCGAGTCGAATTGCCTGGACGACCACGGCAGCGCGAAGATCTTACCGCCGGTCTGAGGCAGTCCGGCGTACCCGCATCATTCTCCGGCGAAGGGATTGCTCTCCTGCGGTTTGATGGTGGTTGGGTCGTGCGGCGGCGGCGCTTCATGTTCCGCGGCAGGATTGACGGTTGTCGTGCTGCTTTCCGATTCCTTTGCGAAGAATGAGTTGAAGACGCGGTTGGGATCGCCCGGCAGCATGTGGTTCGCCTCGAGCGCCAAACGCACGCGACGCTGAAATTCGCGCATGGGGGCGTACTGCTGCGTGGCCTTGGTCCTGAAGACCACGGGGAAGATCAACTGCGAACCCTTCATTGAGTCCACGCCCAGAATCTGCGGATCGGCAAGGAAGATGTTCTTGTAGGCCTCGCTGTTGCGCACGTCTGTGGCGATCTCCTGCAGAATTGCGAGGACTTTGTCGGGATTGGCGGAGAAGTCGACGCTGACGTTGACGGTGGCCACCGAGTAGCCGATGCTGAGGTTGGCGACGGTGGTGATCTGCGAGTTGGGAATGACGTAAAGCGTGCCGTCGCCGTCGCGGACGGTGGTTTTACGCAGGGTCATGGCTTCGACAGTGCCGGAGACACCGGCGAGGCGAACCGTGTCTCCTACGTCGAACTGGTCTTCGATGAGAATAATCATGCCGTTGAGCATGTCTTTCACGATGCTTTGCGCGGCAAGCCCAATAGCAACCCCGGCAACGCCGGCCGAGGCCAGCAGCGGCTCCATGTTCACGCCCACCGCAGCCAGGAATTGCAAGGCGGTGATTGCTCCGATGATTGCAAGGCCGGTGGCGCGAATGACGCCCGCCAGCGTTTTGACCTGCGAGAGACGGTTCATTTCCCCGGAATGGCGCTCTGCGATGCGGACCATGCGGGAGGTCATCAAACCGAGCAGGCGGATGAGCACGAAGGCGATGAGTGTCGCCAACACCAGGTGAGGCAGCTTGGTGTGAACAAACTCCTGTGCGTCGAGAATCCACTCGTCCAGCACCTTGCCGAGGAAGCGGCCCTCGGCAAAAATGCCGCTTCGCATAGCAAGCAGAATCAGAAAAGAATGCATCCTACTCTCCTGGTACTAGACTATTACTGAGCACGGGACTACTGCGCGCAGGGTCGGGCGGAAACCGCTGTGCAATTGTTCTGCGAGGCGATGTTTCCAATGAAGCACGGGCAAGGCGCACGAGGTTCTTCAATGAGTATTGAGCGCATTTGCAAGGCCGTTGCTGCGCGCCTGCCGGTGGGTAAGGCGCAGGGGACAGCCATTCTTGCAGCATTGGTTGCCATTCTGCTGGCTCCGGTTGTCTGTCGGGGATTGCTGCAGAGCGACGATCCCCATTCGGCTCCGACGCCAAGAACTCAGGCCTCCGCCAACGGAACGACCGATGAGAATTCCTCTTCGACAAAGCAGAAGGTCTCAACTGCAGACCTGGGAGAGAAGCAAAAGCAGATTGCCGCAGACAGCGCAGAACTACTCAAGATGGCGACCGACCTGAAGGCAGAAGTGGACAAGACCGATAAGGACACCCTTTCAATGAACGTGATTCGCAAGGCGGGCGCAATTGAGAAGCTGGCCCACGATGTGAAGGAAAAGATGAAGACCACGATGGGGATGGACTGATGAGGGTCGAGTTGCCGGATGGATCGGGATGGACCGGGGCTGACCGGGTGAGGACTGACCGGGTGAGGACTGACTGGGTGAGCGCCGGCCGGGCCAGGTTTGGCAGAGCTGGATCCGCAAGAACTAAATCCGGCGGAACGAGGCTTGCGCTGGCGCTTGGGCTGCTGCTGACGTTGCCGGGCGGGGCGCAGAACGGGCAGGCGCCGCATGGGGCGGGTTCCATTGGGCAGCAGATTGGCGGTGTGCTCGGAGATAACTCGGACAGCGATCCGGTGGAGCAGGAAAAACGGCTGAAGGCGTTGAATGCCGAACGCCAGAAGTCGCTGGTGGCAGACACGAACAGGCTGGTGAAGCTGGCTACTGAGCTGAATAGCGAGCTGAATGGCACGCATCCTGAATCGCTCAATCCCGCCCAGATGCGCAAGGTTGCGGAAATCGAAAAACTGGCCCATAGCGTGAAAGAGAAGATGAGCCTCTCGGTAAAGGGATTTCCGGTGTTTCAACCGCTTCCGATTACACCACGCTGACGCGCCGCGGTGTTACGGACACTCGGCACCACTTGCCGTAGGGCAAAGGCTCGGCATCTGCGATGTAGAAGGCAAGAGCGAGTGGCGTAAAGGAGTAGAAAGCACGAAGATTGGTACGGAATTCCCACAGTGCGAACCTGGCTGCTTGAAATCGGGATTGATTGTTACAATCAGGTTTGGTTAGGCTCTTCTGGCAAGACTCCGGAAGGGCCGTTTTTTGGGGAGAGACAGGAATGGAGCTGGCAGTTTCCAGAGCTCGCGAGTCCGAATCGGTTGCCGCGGGCGGCCTGAGCCCCGAGCAGCTTATCGAAATGTACCGCCTGATGTTTCTCTCGCGGCGCGTGGACGACCGCGAGATCATGCTGAAGCGGCAGCAGAAGACCTTCTTCCAGATTTCAGCGGCCGGGCATGAGGCATTGCAGGTGGGAGCGGCCCTGGCCATGCGTCCCGGCTACGACTGGTTCTTCCCCTACTATCGCGATCGCGCGCTGGTGCTGGCACTGGGCGTATCGCCGACCGAGATGCTGCTGCAGGCGGTTGGAGCGGCAACCGACCCAGCCAGCGGCGGTCGGCAGATGCCGACGCACTGGAGCAGCAAACCGCATCACATTGTGAGCACGTCTTCCTCGACCACAACGCAACTGCTGCATGCCGTGGGCTGTGCGGAAGCTGGGCGTTACTTCAGCCGCCATCCTGAAACCGCCGGGAAGCCCGCGGCGTCAATTGCGGGCGATTATCGCGCGTATCACGACGTCGAGTTTCATGGGGACGAGGTGGTGTTCACTTCGCTGGGCGAAGGGTCGACGTCGCAGGGCGAGTTCTGGGAGGCGCTCAACACCGCTTCAAACCAGAAGCTTCCGGTGATCTTCTGCGTGGAAGACAACGGGTACGCGATCAGCGTTCCGGTGGAGATCAATACGCCGGGCGGAAACATTTCGCGGTTGGTGGCGAATTTTCCCAACTTCTATTTTTCAGAGTTTGACGGCACCGATGCGGAAGAGAGCCTGCGCGCATTTCAAGGTGCTGTCGCACACTGCCGCGCAGGACTGGGGCCGGCGTTCATGCATGGGCACTGCATACGGCCTTATTCTCATTCGCTGTCGGACGACGACAAGCTTTATCGCTCGGCTGCCGAGCGGGATGCGGACGCGATGCGCGATCCGCTGGCCAAGTTGCAGATGCGGCTGCTGCGCGAAGGAATTCTGACCGATGAGCAGATCAACGATCTGGAGCAGCAACTGGATCGTGAGGCTGCCGAGGCCGCAGAGCGAGCCTTGGAAGCGCCGCTGCCGCAGATTTCAAGCATCTCCAAGTTTGTGTACTCCGAAGAACTCGACCCCACCAGCTCGATCTTTGCCACGGAACGGGCAAGCGCGCCTGGCACTGCGGGCGGCGGAACTGCGGGCGAGTCGAAGGGCAGCGGGCCGCGCACCATGGCCGACCTGATCAACGCATGCCTGCATGACGAGATGCGCCGCGATCAACGCATCGTGGTCTATGGCGAGGACGTGGCGGACGCCAGCCGCGCTGAGGCGCTGAACGAGGTGAAGGGCAAGGGCGGAGTCTTCAAGCTGACAGCGGGATTGCAGACGGAGTTCGGCTCGGAGCGGGTGTTCAACTCGCCGCTGGCCGAGGCCAACATTGTGGGGCGCGCGGTGGGTTACGCGACACGCGGGATGAAGCCGGTGGTGGAGATTCAGTTCTTCGACTACATCTGGCCGGCCATGCACCAGATTCACAATGAGGTGGCGCTGATGCGCTGGCGGTCGAATGGCGCGTGGGCTTCGCCAGCAGTGATTCGCGTGGCGATTGGTGGGTATCTTACGGGCGGCGCAATTTATCACTCGCAATGCGGCGAGAGCATTTTTACGCACATTCCAGGGCTACGCGTGGTGTTTCCGTCGAATGCGCTGGACGCCAACGGGCTGCTGCGTACTGCGATTCGCTGCGACGACCCGGTGCTGTTCCTGGAGCACAAGCGGCTTTATCGCGAGACCTATGGGCGTGCGCCATATCCGGGGCCGGACTTCGCGATTCCGTTCGGGAAGGCCAAGATTGTGCGGCCGGGCTCGCACATTACGCTGGTCACCTACGGCGCGGTTGTGCCGCGCGCATTGCAGGCCGCACAAAAGGCGCAGCGGCAGCACGGCATCGAAGTGGAAGTGCTGGATCTGCGCTGCCTGAACCCGTATGACTGGGAGGCCATCGCAACCTCGGTTCGCAAGACGAGCCGGGTGCTGGTGGCGCACGAGGACATGCTCAGTTGGGGCTACGGGGCGGAGCTGGCTGCGCGCATTGCCGATGAGTTGTTCGACTCGCTGGATGCGCCGGTGCGCAGGATTGGATCGATGGATACGTTTGTCGCGTACCAGCCGGTGCTGGAAGATGCGATTCTGCCGCAGCCGGAGTCGATTCTCAAGGCGATTGTGGACTTGAAGGCTTTCTAGAGATTTTTAGAGAGGCCGTCTCAAAGCAACGCATCGACAGCTTCTACAAGTGTGGCGACCTGTAAGTCGGCCATCTTTCCCGCGGCTTCAGCGCCGGGTTTTCGGCGTTCCGGATCGCCTTCTACGAAGACGGTGAGCATTCCCAAATTCCGGCCGAACTCGATGTCGGAGAGGGAGTCGCCGACGATGGCGCTGGTGGCTGCGACAATATCAGGAAAGTCCGCGACGGCTTGATCGAAGAGTCCAGGGAGCGGCTTGCGGCAGTTGCATTGGCCCTGGTCATGCGGGCAATAGTAGAAGCCATCGATCTTAGCGCCGTGGGCTTGCAGATGGCTTTGTAGGTGGGCGTGGATTGCGTCGACATCCGCGGCGGAATAAAGGCCGCGGGCGATGCCGCGCTGGTTGGAAACCACAATGACCCGCAAGCCCGCGGTGTTCAGGCGCGCGATGGATTCGGCAACGCGGGGAAGCAGGTGGAATTCATCCCTTGAAGTTACGTAGCGGCCTTCCGGCATCTTCTGGTTGAGCACGCCGTCGCGATCGAGGAAGACCGTGTGCAGGACGCGGCGCACAGCGCTGTTGCCGGAACGGATCACCCCGTTATCATAGCAATATCAGCGTCTATGCCTCTGTGGTGTGAATAGGCGCGCAAAAGCCAGACCCGTCGAATCGAGGAGATTATGTCCAGCAGTCCCGATGCCGCAAACGTTTTTGGGAAGGCGCTTGCCGAACATCTGCAGGTGGTGAGCCGGATTGAGGAGCAGCAGGGGGTTCTGGAGGGGATTGCGCTGGCCATGACGGCGACGCTGCGCGGGGGCGGCAAGATTCTGTGGTGCGGGAACGGTGGCAGTGCGGCCGACGCGCAGCATCTGGCAGCCGAGTTGATGGGCCGTTTTCGCCGCGAACGCCGTGCATTGCCGTCCGTCGCGCTGACCACGGACACTTCGGTTCTGACTGCCGTGGCCAACGACTATGGCTATGAGACGGTGTTCTCGCGCCAGGTGGAGGCGCTGGGGAATGCCGGTGACCTGCTCGTCGGCATCTCCACCTCGGGCAATAGCGCCAACGTGATTGCCGCTCTGAAAACGGCGCGAGCGCAGGGGATGGCGACGGTGGCTTTTACCGGGGCCGGTGGGGGAAAGATGGCGGGCCATGCCGATCACCTGTTTGCCGTCGAGTCGCGGGACACGGCGCGAATCCAGGAGGCGCATATCTTCGCCGGGCACATGCTGTGCGACTGGATTGAGCTGGACTGGATGCAGGCTGAGGCCGCGGCGCTGGAATCTGCGACTGCCGGAACTGAGGTCAAGGGCCTGAGCTAGCCAGATTTCAGGGCTGTCTATCGGGATACGCCAGCATCGCTTAAGGCAGCCAGATACAATGTTCAGATGGGGTTAATCGACCAGCGCCGGAGACGCGTCCCCGCGACTTCCGTCAACATGGCAGGCCGCGGAGCATGAAGAATTTCCTGCGACTTGTGCGCTATGGGCTGCCCTATTCGCTGGAGTGGCTTCCTGGCGTTGCGCTGTTGGCCGCGGTGGGCGTGCTGGATACGTTTCGCACCATCCTGTTTCAACCGATATTTGACCAGGTTTTGAAGCCGGATGCGCCCGAGGGTCCCATCCTGCTGGGGCTTCCGCACAGCAAATGGCATTTTGATTTGCGCGCGATCATCCCTCCCTTCCTGCATCTTCATAACGCGTGGCATGTGGTGGCGTTTGCGCTGATCGTTTCGACCCTCAGCAAGGGGCTTTGCGATTACCTGGGTACGTACCTGATCAACTACGCCGGGTTTGGGTTGATCACCGACCTGCGCAACGATCTTTACGAGGCGACGCTGCGCCGGTCGTCGAGCTTCTTTCACAAGCATGCGACGGGAACTATTCTTTCCACGCTGATCAACGATGTGGAGAAGGTGCAGTCGGCGGTGAGCACGGTCATCGGCGATTTTCTGCAACAGTTTTTCACCTTCGTTGTGGGGCTGGTATTGGTGATCAAACTGGGCGGCAACCTGAGCTGGGCGCTGCTCTTGTTTGTGCCGGTGGTGATTACATCGTCGCGCAAGATCGGCCGCGAAGTGCGCACGCGCACGCGCACCGGGCAGGACAAGTTGGCCGAGATTCAGAACATTCTGCACGAGACGGTGACCGGCAACCGCATCGTGAAAGCATTCAGCACAGAGCTGTGGGAGATTCTGCGATTCAAGAAGGCCTCCAGCCGCCTTTTTCGCGCCAATCTGCGGAGCGTGCGGATTCAATCGATCAGTTCGCCGCTGATGGATACGGTGGGCGCGATTGCGATTGCGGGGTTCCTGTTCATCGGGCGCAATGAGATTCTGCACGGGCACATGACGATGGGAATCTTCGGCTCCTTCATCATTTTGCTCTTCAGTCTCTATAACCCGGTGCGCAAGTTCGCATCGTTCTATAACAGTTTTCAGCAGGCGCTTGGCGCATCGTCTTCAATCTTTGGCTTCTTCGATACCAAGGACGATGTGAAGGAGAAGCATCACGCGCTTGCCTTGAAAGGATTTTCGCAGTCGATCCGCTTTGAGAATGTGGGCTTCTCGTATTCGACCGAGGAAGGCGAGCACCAGATTCTGCACAACGTGGATCTCGAAGTGCGGGCAGGTGAAGTGCTGGCGCTGGTGGGGCCGAGCGGGGCGGGCAAATCAACGCTGGTGAATCTGATTCCGCGATTTTTCGACGTGACCTCGGGACGCATTCTGATTGACGGGCACGACACACGAGATCTCACGCTGGCTTCATTGCGGCGCCAGGTGGCGCAGGTGACGCAGGAGACGATTCTGTTCAACGACACGGTGCGCAATAACATTGCGTATGGACAGCCAGATGTGAAGACCTCGGTGGTGCAGCGGGCGGCGCAGAACGCGCTGGCGCACGATTTCATTTTGCGAATGCCGCAGGGATATGACACGGTGATCGGCGAGAAGGGGTTTCGCCTCTCCGGAGGCGAGCGGCAGCGCATGGCGATTGCACGCGCCATTCTGAAAGACGCACCGGTGCTGATCCTGGACGAGGCGACGTCGGCGCTGGATGCGGAGAGTGAGTCGCTGGTGCAGATTGCGCTGGCGAACCTGATGCAGGGACGCACGGTGGTGGTGATTGCTCATAGGCTCTCGACGATCCGCCGCGCCAACCGCATCGCAGTGCTTGAAGACGGACGCATTACCGCCATCGGATCGCACGATGAGCTTCTGACTTCGTCACCCACGTATCAGCGGCTCTATCATCTGCAGTTCATGGACATGCCTGAGACCGCAACCCCCGGCGAGAGGTCGCAAGAGACCGGGATTCTATCGAGTGATTTCGAGCCGGCGGTGCCTGCCGGACCGAAGGAATAGGGCCGCGATGGCGATTTATTCAATGACCGGGTTTGCGCGGGTTCAGGTTCGCGTGCAAGATCAGCTCAGCTATACATTGAGCGTAAAGAGCGTCAATCATCGTTTTCTCGATGTGCAACTGCGGTTTCCCTCCGGGCTGGACGGATTGGAGATGGAACTGCGCAAGGTGCTGAAGGAGTCGCTGGTACGAGGGCACATTGAGCTGAGCCTTTCGATCGATCGAGCGGGGCAGCAGAAGTCGGGTTACAACCGCGAACTGGTGGCGGGGTACGTGGCGGCATTCAACGCGGCGCGCGACGAGTTTGGGCTGAGCGGGGAGCCGGAGCTGAATACAATATTGCGGCTGCCAGGCGCGCTGCAAAACGAAAACCGCGGCGAAGAGGACCTGACGGCATTGGCGGCCAGTGTGCAGCGCGAGATTCCAGGGGTGCTGGCGCAATTGAATGCGATGCGCGCGCGCGAAGGCGAAGCTCTTGAGGCGATTCTCCACGGCACGCTGGACCGGCTGAGCGAGGCCACCGAGGGAGTGGCTGTGCTGCGGCCGGAGATCGAGCAGCGCTACCAGGAGCGGCTCACGCAGCGGCTGGTGGCGGCGACGGGGTCTGAATTCAACCGGCAGCGGCTGCTGGAAGAGGTCGCGGTGCTGGTGGACCGCACCGATATAGCCGAGGAGCTGGCGCGAATGCACACGCACATCGGGCACTTCCGCGAACTGCTTGCCGCGGGCGGGGAACTGGGAAAGAAGCTTGACTTTTTGTTGCAGGAGATGAACCGCGAGGCCAATACGCTGTTGTCGAAGACGGGCGGGGTAGGCGGCAAAGGAACGCGCATCACGGAGTTGGGCCTGGCCATGAAGGCGGAGATTGAAAAGGCTCGCGAGCAGATTCAGAATCTGGAATGAGCACCTGCGGTGCGGCAGACGCTCGCGGGAGGCCCGCACCGGCGCATTGCTTCGCACCCTTTCGCGAGAAAGAGAGCAAAAAGGGTGGGGGTCCGGAACTTCATTCTTTAGAAGCTGGGTGGGTAAGATCGTAGAAATGGAATTTCAACAGAGCGGAAGAGTGAGTGAATCCGCCAAGGGGACAGACGGACGTGGCAGGAATTCTTTTTATCATTTCGGCGCCCTCAGGTTCGGGCAAGAGCACGCTGGTGAGCGAACTGCGCAAGCAGGTGAGCGGCGTGGAGTTCGCCATCTCATGGACGACGCGGCCCCCGCGAGGTTCAGAGGAGAACGGGCGCGAGTACAACTTCACTACGCGGGATGAGTTTCAGCGCATGCTGGCCGAAGGCGTGTTTCTGGAGCACGCCGAGGTGTTCGGAAACTATTACGGGACGGCCCGGCAGTCGCTGGAAGAAGCGCGCGCGGTAGGGCACGATTTGCTGCTGGATATCGACGTGCAGGGAGCGGCGCAGGTGCGGGCCAGAATGCCGGAGGCGGTGAGCATCTTCATCATGCCGCCCAACCCTCGTGTCCTGCGGACCCGCCTGCGCAATCGGAGCCGCGCCGAGGGTGTGGTGAACGAGGAGGAGGTCTACCGGAGGCTGTCGGCGGCCAGCAAGGAGATTGAGAATTATCGCGAGTACAGTTATATTCTGGTCAACGACATTCTTGACCGGGCGGTAGCGCAACTTGAGGCAATTGTGCTTGCGGAGCGATACTATCGCAATGGCGAACCGATCGCATACCGTTCGCGCAGGGTGTTAGAAGTGGCTGCAGCTTGCCTGCAGCGCAACTCGCAGGAGCGGCTCAAACCAGTGCTGGAGGCGTTTGGCATTATCGGCTCCTCCGGTCAGCAGCAGTTCAACTTTGGGGTGGGTGCGGACGACGACCTCGAAGAAACAGGCAACGATTCAGAAATCAACAATTCGCAAGGCAAAGACTCAGCCAACGGAGGCAACGATTCTGATGACGACTGAAAAGATCCCTGCAACGATCGAAACCGGATTTGATTCCAACTACCGCAAGGTGCTGGTGGCTGCACGCCGCGCGCGCCAGATCCAGAGCGGCGCCCACATGCTGGTTCCCAGCCGCTCCAACAAGGCCTGCCGGATCGCGCAGGATGAGATCGAAGCCGGCAAGATTTCGTATGTGAAGACGGAGATTCCAGTAGTCAAGCCGCTGGTCGACGGTCCGGCGGTTCCGATCCTGCTGAGCTAGATATTTGCCGACCGAGATGCGCGCGCCTGTCGGCGGACAGGTGTGCGGATTTGCGCGAAAATGCCATTCGGCTGCGCACTGCGCCGATTTACACAATCGAAACGTTCTACAATCAAGCCATGAGAGTCACGGTCGGCGTCTCCGGCGGCATTGCCGCTTACAAGGCAGCAGAGGTTGTCCGCGCACTCCAGCGGCAGGCGCTTGAAGTTCACGTGGTGATGACCGCGGCAGCCGGTAAGTTTATTCAACCACTTACCTTTGCGGCGCTCAGCGGACACAAAGTCATTACCAGCCTTTGGGACGAGTTTGCGGACGGCGACGCAACCACCGAACAAAATGGCATTGAGCACATCGGCGAGGCGCAGTGGGCGGATGCGCTGGTGGTTGCGCCGGCTACAGCCAACATCCTGGCCAAATTTGCGCACGGAATTGCCGACGATTTCTTGACCACCATGTACCTGGCCACGCAGGCGCCGGTGCTGGTGGCTCCCGCCATGAACGTGAACATGTGGAACCACGCGGCGACCCAGGCGAACCTTGAACTTCTGCGGCAGCGCGGAGTGCGAGTTATTGAACCTGGCACTGGAGCGCTGGCCTGTGGCATGGTGGGTGCGGGGCGCATGGCGGAGCCGGAAGCTATTGCGGATGCTGTACTGGGCGCGCTGGGACGCAGGCACGATCTGGCCGGTGAAATCGTACTGATAACGGCGGGCGGGACGCGCGAGGCGCTGGACCCGGTGCGGTTCCTGGGCAACCGGTCGAGCGGCAAGATGGGCTACGCGCTGGCTGAGGCCGCGCAGAGCCGCGGGGCAAAGGTGATCCTCATCAGCGGGCCGTCCGCGCTGCATCCGCCGGCGCATTGCGAACTGGTGAAGGTGGTTACCGCCGAGCAGATGAAGCAGGCGGTGCTGGAGCGCATGACGGAGGCGACGCTGGTGGTGAAGGCCGCAGCTGTGGCCGACTACAAGCCGGTGAACGTCTCCGACCACAAGCTCAAGCGAACTGGACCAATAACGCTGGAACTGACGCCGACGGAAGACATTCTGGCCGAAGTGGTGCGGCGGCGCAAGCCTGGGCAACTGATCGTGGGCTTTGCCGCGGAGACCGAGAACCGCATGGAAAATGGACGCGCCAAGCTGCTGCGCAAGGGCGCGGACGCCATTGTGGTGAACACCGTGACAGGCGATGGAGTGGGGATTGAGGCGGACTTCAATGCGGCCACGTTCCTGACTCTGAGCACTGCCACCGAGCTGCCGGAGATGCCCAAGCGGAACCTGGCCGATCGGATTCTGGACGAGATTGTTGCACTACGCAGGCCGCGGCCGCTGGTGCTGGAGTTTGACGAGCACGTTGAAGAAGCGGCGCGGCCGGAACGGCTGACGCAGGAACAGGTGCTGCACGAATCCGACGCGGCGACACCGGCCGTGCGCCGGCAACTGATTGTGGAGTAAGCGTTGGCGCAGCGGCCCGATTTTGCACTTCGTGACGTCGATCCGGCAACACGCGATGCGCTGGTGGAGCGCGTTCGCTTCTATCGCGACCTGGGCCTGACGGAGTTTTATCGACGGCCGGTGGATGCGGCGAAGCTGGCCGAGTGGGCTGCCGCAGCGGAGCTGACCGCGCCGAGCGAACAGGCGGCTTTGCAGGTCGATTCGCTCACCGATTCAAGAATCGATTCTCAAAATACCCTTGCTTCAAATCTGGAGGACAAAGCCATTCCGCCTCGCAAGCCGATCTCTGCGCCGCCCCAAACTGCAACTGCTGTTCAACCTGCCGATCCGGCGGCGGCATTGGCGCTGATTCGCGAAGAGATTGGCGACTGCACGCGATGCGGGCTGCACAAGGGCCGGAACAAGCTGGTGTTTGGCGACGGGTCGCCGGTGGCTCGGTTGATGTTTGTGGGCGAGGGGCCGGGCGCCGACGAGGATGCGCAGGGGCTGCCGTTTGTGGGCAAGGCGGGGCAATTGCTGAACAACATGATTGCGGCGATGGGGTTGAAGCGCGAAGAGGTTTACATTGCCAACGTGGTGAAGTGCAGGCCGCCGGGCAATCGGACTCCTGAGCCGGAAGAGGCGAATACCTGCACGCCGTTTCTCTTTCAGCAAATCGACGCGATACGGCCGCAGGTGCTGGTGGCGCTGGGCGCAACGGCGGCAACATACCTGCTGGGGCAGCGGCAGCCGCTGGCGGGGCTGCGCGGACGGGTACACGCGTACCGCGGGATGCAGTTGATAGTGACTTACCATCCTGCCTTTCTGCTGCGCGATCCGCGGCAGAAGAAGGAAGCCTGGGCGGATCTGCAGATTGCGATGCGGGAACTGGGACTGAAGAAGCCAACTTCCAGCTCTTAGCAATCACCTCTCAGTTTCCAGCTTTCAGCTTTGCTCGCTGTCGCTTGCACCTGCTTGGCAGTTTCACGGTTGCATAGCTTGCGTGGAGCATCAGGTTTTCTTCATAAAGCGTTGATTACTAGTTGGTTAATCAATCGCATCCAGTTTCGCGGAATCACAGGAGCTGTGATTCTGTGCTGGCGTCGCTGCTACATCTCTGCGTTGGAATGAGTTAAAGGAGCTCCACAGGTTCACCGCCGAAAATTGGGGTTTTAGGGGATGCGGGTCCGATTTGCATAAGATGATTATTTTGATGTGGTTATATTGATTTTCTCGTGTGAAATATAGGGTTACGGGGGGACATTTTCACTCGATTCCGGTGCCGCGGGCGGGGTGTGCGGGAGTGATTTGGCGGCTGGAAATGCTTGTCTGGCGCGCTGAATGCCGGGCAGGGTTTCCAGCAGATAAGCGACCACAGCGGAGACCGATGTGTCACGGCGGGCGGCCCAGACGCGGGCGCTGCGGTAGGTCTCGTCCGGTACGGAGACGGTGATGTTCTTCATGGATTTCTGCTCCTGGAAGTGGTGTGCTCCGACCTGAGTCATCCGGCGCGGACGGTAACCTCCCGCTCCCCCCCC
>Ga0116135_1000464_pt1 | contig 22341 bp, 27 predicted proteins | sample June2015DPH_20_1_FD_89738 | JGI IMG/M metagenome (GOLD analysis project Ga0116135, IMG submission 89738) | Peatland microbial communities from SPRUCE experiment site at the Marcell Experimental Forest, Minnesota, USA - June2015DPH_20_10 | ecosystem: Environmental > Terrestrial > Soil > Wetlands... | reverse complement strand
TGACTTGCCGGATGCGAGGGCGCCGCAGTTCTCGGCCGTCGCTGCAGAACGCATTCGCAAACTATTGGAAATCACGCGTGGCCGCGCGTTCGTTCTGTTCACCAGCTATGCGCAAATGAATGATGTCTACCAGCGCCTTCTCGGTATTTTGGACTATCCCATGCTGCGGCAGGGTGATGCACCCAAAAGCGCGCTGCTCGAGGAGTTTAGACTCACCCCGAACGCGGTCTTGTTTGCGACTTCCTCCTTTTGGCAAGGGGTGGATGTTCAGGGCGAACAGCTCAGTTGCGTGATCATCGACCGGTTGCCGTTTGCGGTGCCCAGCGATCCAGTAGTCGCGGCGCGCGTGAAAGCAATTGACGCCGACGGCGGCAACGCGTTTTTTCAGTATCAAGTTCCCGCCGCGGTGATTACGCTGAAGCAAGGATTCGGACGCCTCATCCGTTCGCTTCACGATCGCGGGCTGCTGGTTCTTCTGGATAATCGCATTCTCAAAAAACAATATGGGCGCGTGTTCATTGAGAGCTTGCCCAATTACCAGAAGACGACGGAACTGCGCAAAGTCGAAGAGTTCTTCGGGATTGACCCCGACTAATCTAAACGCTGTCATTCTCCCGGCGGGGTGGAATCTTTTGTCAGCAGTCCCACCCTATCCACTCCGGCGTGGTGCGCCGAGTCAATTACCTCAGCAACATACTGAAAATCAAGGTTGCCATCTCCCTTAACGAAAACGACCTTCTCGGCGCGCGTTAAATAAATCCTGGCCAGACGCCCCTCCAGATCGCTCCACTGCACTGCCTCCTGATTGATCTTTACCGGTGGTGGCTCGCCATCTTTCGTCCACAACAGTTGAATGACCACGGTTCGCGGCTGCGAAATGTTTTGGGTTTGTTTCTGATCAGGCTGCGGAATTTGTACAGTCTCTCGTTGCTCTTTATCCATGGAAACCACCACCATAAAAACAATGATGAGCGTCAGTAGCACGTCAATCAGCGGCGTGATATTGATTTGCGGACCGGACGGACCACCGCCTGCCATTGAGAACGCCATTGAAAGCCCTCTCTAGCACGCGCGCGTCTGCAACATCAGACACCCGCGCCGGGAAAAGAGTTCCAACGGGTTTCTACCCGATCGGAGCCGCGGACGGGGGCAATGGGGGAGGTTCATAGCGAGGGATGGCTGCCGGCGCTTGCGCCATTGTCGTGGCTGGATGCAATGCGGTGTTAAGCGCAGGATAGCGGTCGGCGAAAAAGTAAATCGAGTACGCGGGAAAGAAAACGATAACCGGAACCGAGATGAGCGCGACCAAATAGAAGAAAAACGCCAGAAGAATGCTGCCCACCACAATCGCCACAGTGATCGTATAGGCGTTCCAGGTGAGCCCGGCGCTCTTGCCGGTGATCACCGCGACGATGCTGAGGCCCACCGTCGGTACCGCGATAATTAATCCCAGAATCAGCGTGGCAATTCCGACCACGATGCCGGCGCCAATAGCCATCACGATTTTCAATCCTAAGTAACCCGCATAACCGCTCTTGTCCGCGGCGATCATCGGCCATAAGCGGCGCCAGCCCTCGATCGCGCTGATGTTCTCCAGCGCCATCTGTGGAATAACGAAATCTTTTGTCAGGACGAATATGACGGCGACCGCGATCAGAAAAATCATTACGACGAAGAAAAGCAAAATGCCGCCGAGAACCAGCGGAAGCAGATGTTCCCTGGGCTGCGTGAACCAGCCGGCGGCGAAGGCAAAGGCCGCGGGAATCCCAACCAGCACGGCCATGCCACCCAGCATGAATAAAAGATAGAGCAGCTTCCAGAGAAAATATTTCCAGCCGGGGCCCTGCCGGGAGTTCCATCCTCTGCGGATGTAGCACTCTTTCACGAGAATGCTGTCGAAAAGAACAAAGCGCATCACGCTGCTCACATACATGAAGATGATTCCGAGCAGCATCCCCGTGATCACAAGTATGGAAATCAGGCCTGCCAAAAGAGCAATATCTACCCCCGGCAATCCGGGGATGCTGCCATGGGGCGAGGTACCGGGATGGGTGGGCAGATGAAAGTTGCAGCCACTGCCAGATCCGAGTTCTCCTGCGAGCAACCCAACGACAGCGAGTTTGGTCCATTGGCCAAAGCGAAACGGTTTGAATAATTGCTGCTTGGTGTGTTCGACGGCAAGAGAAACGGTGTCGACGGCCGAAATTGGCATAGCGAGCCTCGGGTGAATGCCTCAGCAGCAAGGTACTGCGAATCTGGCTACGGAGCAAATCAAAATGATCATTCGTCCGATCGTAATGGTCCTCATTCGTAACGCAAGGCCTCTACCGGATCGAGCTTCGAAGCGCGCAAAGCCGGGACCAGACCGCTGGCCACGCCAACGATTAGCAGGACGGCGCTGGAGAGAACAACCGTCATGATCGAAATTTTCAGGTGAATATCGCCCTGGCCGGACGTGTCTTCAAACAGTGGACCCATCATCGGCATCGTCCCTACAGCCCAGGCGATGAGATAGGAGAGAAGCACGCCGATGGCTCCGCCGACAATCATGATGAGCAGCGTTTCGGCCAGAAACTGAATTTTGATGTGGCGCTTCTTCGCTCCCAGGGCACGGCGCAGGCCGATCTCGCGAATGCGTTCGTCCACGGACACCAGCATGATGTTCATCACGCCTACGCCGCCGATCCCAAGGGTCAGCGCTCCAATGAATGTGAGCAACACCTGCAGCCCGATTGTGAGCGCGTCAATGACCGGGCGGAACTCATCGCGGCCGAACATCTGGATCGCCTTCGGATCGGTGGGAGAAAAACCCTGCCGCGTGGCGACTGCCGCCAGAACCTGCGCCATGGCTTTTTTCTCGAACTGCGGCGCAACGGGTTCAAACAACAATACCTGCGCGTAACGCGTGTTCCACAGATCTCCAGCGGTGGAGAAAGGGATCCATGTGGAATCGTCGTCGCTGCTGAAGTAATTACTCAACTGAATCTTGCGCGCCATTACGCCGACCACAGTGAAGCGAACACCGCCAACTTCGACCGTCTCGCCCACTGCCGGCCGGCCACTGAATAGTTCTTCTTTGACTCTTCCACCGAGAAAGATGACGCGCCGCCGCTCCAGTTCGTCGCCCGCATCGATCCAGCGCCCTTCAGCAGGAATTTCATTTCTCATCTCGCCATACTCGGGGCAAACCCCGCGGACGGGGGCCGTTCCCACAATGCGATCGCCATAGGAGATGCCCGGCCGCTTCACGCTTTCACGGCACACATGCCTCACGAGCGGCGCCGTGGCTTTCACCATATCCACGTCCGCCTGCTCGAAGACAACTTTCTGTCCGGCCCGCTGCCCTCCCGGCTGCTCGCTGGTTTGCTGTGGCCAGCAGATCACCACACTTTTTCCGAAAGCGTCAAAACCGTGAACCAGAATGCTGCGGAAGCTGGCACCGTAGGCGATCAGCAGCGTGACCGTCGCGATGCCCCAGACAATGCCGAGCATGGTAAGGAAGCTGCGCGTCAGGTTGCGCTTGAGGGCGATCCAGGCCTCGATGATGATTTCGATCAGCATAAGAAAAGAAATTGTTGATTGTTGATTGTTGATTGATGATTGTCGATTGAGAAGCTGGGGCTAAGTCTTTTAATCTTCAATCAGCAATCAACAATCATTTATTCATTACCCTCCGGCCTCATAGCGGAGCGCTTCGATGGGATCAATGGATGCGGCCCTGCGCGCGGGATACATGGCTGCGCCGATGGCGACCGCCCCCAACAACCCGGTCGCGACCAGACCAGAAGTCCAGTCGGGAATCAGTCCGGCGAAAAAATCGGGCATAGGCAACAGGTTCACCAACGCACAGAATCCGAACGCTACACCCAGACCGATCGCGCCGCTGAGCAACGCAATGATGAGCGCTTCGAAAAAGAATTGGCGCAAGATAGTTCCGGCGGGCGCGCCGATCGCCTTGCGTACGCCAATTTCGCGCGTGCGCTCGCGCACGGCGACCAGCATCACGTTCATCACACCCAGCCCACCCAGCAGCAAGGTAACCACTCCAACCGCGCCCAGAAAATATTTCATTCCATCGGTCATCTGCCGGAAGGCTTGTGCCTCCTGCACCGTATCCCAGATGGGACAGGCCTCTTTATCGTTCGGATCGTAGCGGTGCATGCGCGCCAGCGCCACCCGCACTTCATGTTTGCAGGCTTCGTGCTGCTCCACAGATTTCGGCGTCACCAGCAATTGATCGAAAGTGGTGGGCGTTCCGGGAGGCTTATCGGGGAAATCGCGGCGCATCGCAGAAAAAGGAATGAACACCTTATTTACATCCCAGCCGTCATAGCTCGAGTCCTGCTTCTTCTTCTGCATCACGCCGATCACGACAAAGGGAAAATCATTCAAGTAAATATTTTCGCCCACGGGGTTGCGTCCGGGAAATAATTGTTTGGCTGCATCCGATCCGAGGAACGCGACCCGCCGCGCATCGCGCACGTCGTTCCAATCGTAAAAACGCCCCAGGCCAACGTTGAGACTGCGAACTTCACTGAATTGTGGGTACGATCCAGCTACTTCGAACGACGCATTGTTGTAGTTGCTGTGAGTGAGCACCGTTTCCTGCTCGAGCTCCGGGATCGCATATTGGCAGTCCACAGTTTCTGCCTGCACCACCGGCACATCTTCGTCTTGCCAGTGAACCAGCCGCCCGGCCTTGGTTCCGCCCGCCTGCAAGCTGGTTCTGCCGTGGAACACGATCATCACGTCTTTGCCCAACGTGCGCGACGTTTCCTCCTGACCCTTGCGCAAACCTTCGCCAGCGGCCACCATCAGCACAATGGAGACGATTCCCCAGGCGATGCCAAACATAGTCAGAAAGGCACGGAGCTTGTGCGCCCATAAGGTTCGAACCACATCGACAATGAGGTCTCGCAGAGTCATCGCGCTTAGGGTTGGACGCAATCGGCGCGCGAAAGTAAGCCTCCGGTGCCGACCGTGCCTCATAATTAGTTACGCAAGCGGAGACGGGATTGTTGCAGGAAAATAGCGAAGGAGATGCCGCTTCCCTGCTGAACTTTTCTACCGAAACCTACAACACATCTCAGACTGCTGCCGGCATTATGTTTGCGGTCTCTAGCCAACCAGAAAAGGCGTTGAGCGCCAACTCGCATTGCAGCCGGTGCCGCTCTTTGCGGTCGCGAACTTTCCTTTCCAGGGGCGGCAAAAGATCGAAGGTAATATTCGCCGGCTGAAAGTTCTTAGTTGCGGCATGAGCCACATAATTGGTAAGCGAACCGAACGCCGAAGCCCGCGGTGGTGGAAAGGGTTGGTCTCCGCGGACTAACGCGGCCGCATGCACGCCGGCAATGAGCCCCGTCGCAACCGATTCCACATATCCTTCGACTCCGCAAATCTGCCCCGCAAATAAGATTTGAGGATGCGCTTTCATCTGCAAGGTCTCGCGCAGCAGCGCTGGCCCGTTGATGTAGGTGTTCCGGTGAATCTGCCCATAACGCAGGAACCGCGCGTTCTCCAGGCCGGGAATCATGCGCAGCACCCGCGCTTGTTCACCGAATTTCAAGTGATTCTGAAAGCCCACCAGGTTGTAGGAATCAGCCCGCAGATTTTCCTGGCGCAACTGCACCACTGCATGAGGCATTCGTCCGCTGCGCGGGTCAATCAATCCCACCGGCTTCATCGGACCGAACCGGAGGGTGTCGCGGCCTCGCCGGGCAATCTCCTCGATGGGCAGGCAACTCTCAAAATAATTCAGCTTCTCCCAATCGCGTTCTTCCACAGACTGCGCCGCTAACAGAGCGTCGTAGAAATTGTCATATTGCTCGTGCGTCATCGGGCAGTTAATGTAATCCGCCGAGCCTTTGTCATAACGCGCGGCCATATAGACGCGCGACATATCGATTGAGTCGGCTTCAACAATCGGGCTGATGGAATCGTAGAAATAAAGATGAGGACTCTTTCGATTGGGCTGGTCTTCCGCCGAATTCCCCTGCTCTGATTCCATGGCCGCGGAACTAAGCCGCGCGATCTCTGACGCCAGGCCATCCGAAGTCAAAGGCCCCGTAGCGATGATGGTGATGTTATGGCCCGCCTCATCGATTCGGGTTACTTCTTCGCGCCGAATGCTGATGCGGGGCTCCCGGGAAATTGCTTCAGTCACTTTTGCGGCAAACGCCACGCGGTCGACCGCCAGGGCATGACCGGCCGGGACGGCGCACTCTCGCGCAATCTGCAATAGAAGCGATCCTGCCCCCTTCATTTCTTCTTTCAGCAGCCATGGAGCAGTATTCTCGGAATCCGACTTCAACGAATTGGAGCACACCAATTCAGCAAAATGGGCGGTCTGGTGAGCCAGGGTTGAGCGCACCGGCCGCATTTCATACAGCTCTACTTCCAGGCCTCTCCGGGCAGATTGCCACGCCGCTTCCGAACCAGCCAGTCCTGCTCCGACAATCTTAATTGTAGGCATCTTCGCTCGATTACGAATGCTTGATCGCTACTGATTGCGTTAATGATTGATCCTAGCAGGAACAACTCGGCGGAAGCACAACCGCTAGATCAGTAATTAAGTTCAGGAATTACGCAGGCAGTCGAACCGGAGCCCCTAGTGAGAAATCAAAGTCGATTGGCTGGCAACGCAGATCCACTTGTCCTCGCGGCGAAGCCAGGTATCGGTAAAACGCTCTCGAAGCATATATGGTTTCCCATTTTTCTCGCCGCTCTCGCGGTAAATGCCATTGACCACCGCGACGCCTTCATACAGGTTGACGTTCATGAATTCGCTTACCACCCGAGCCGGGTGCTGCGGGCTCGATTTCACGCTGGCGAGGTAGTCAGCCTTGCTCATCAACGTCCCGTCATAGTCGACATAAACCAAATCCGCTCCCATGAGCATATCGAGCGCGGCGCGGTCCTTTCCCTGAATTGCCTGATTCCATGCGTTTTCCAGAGCTAGAATCTTGACTTGCTCACTCTCGGCGCGTGCGCCGCTCTGGGCGAAGGCCGGAACTGTTAGGACCAGAAGGATCAAAAATGCTGTACGGCTTCTCCACATTCCGAATACTCCTTGTATCTCTCCGAAAACTAACTTAGTCGCGCCTTGTCTCGGTTCAGTGCTGAATGGAAGTCGTGGAAGCGGCGATGCAAATCCAATTTTTTCCCTCAAGTATCCAAGTGTCTACAAAACGTCCGCGCCGCACAAACGGTTTGCCACCCTCGGTTCCGGCAGCCCGATAGCTCCCTACCGCGATGGCGGTACTACCGAAAATCTGGACGATCAGGTCACCGGAAACTACTTGCTGGAAATTATCCTTATTCAGCTTTACCCGCGCTAGATAGTCAGTTTTTGTCAGCAGTTTGCCGTCATAATCGACATACATCAAACCGTTATCGAAGATATCGGCGAGGCCTTTGATATCCTGCCGTTCCAACGCCTGGTCCCATGCGTGCTCAAGCGCAAGAATGCTTGACCTTGCCGCCGAATCGCCACTGGGTTGCGCTCCCACGACGGATGGCGCCGAGCAAAGCAAAGTCAGGACTAAGGCCAGTGGTTTCATTCGTGCTCCACTTCCTGGACATCGGCATCTTCATGCTGGTCCTCTAGTGACGAAAGATTCGCGGTCATTGCTTAAGGACTTTCAACCTTACTCACCTCTGCGCACGACGCGGTAGACGGGACCAGCCGAGCCTGAGCACTTTCTCCATCACTATCTATTGCCACTTCTATCTGCGCATATGAAACTCAGTGCATATAACAAGAGGGAGATCTGGTTTCCCAGTTCTCCCTCGTAAGACTTCCTTCCTGTTTTTGCTGGACGTACTTTTTATTACTTACTGTTGCGGAGGTGCTTGCTGTCCGGAGTTCGCATCCGGCGGCGTTCCTCCGTGGTTCCCCATCCTCTGCTCACGCTGGGATTGCATCCGATCCCACTTCTGCTGCTGATTGGAGTCCAGCACGCCGCGGATCTGCGAATCCGTCGCCGTCCGGATGTCCATCATCTTGGCGTGGCGATCTTGCTGCGAAAGTGAACTATCCTGGTGCACGCTCTCCATCTGTGACTTTTCCGACTGAAGCGCGCTTAACACTTTCGCTTGCTGATCGGAAGTGAGGTTGAGCCGTTTGGTCAATTCAGCCGTGCGGCGCTCCGGGTCAGGGCCGCCGTGATGCCACCCTCCGCCGTTTTCCTGCGCCGAGGGAGCGGTTTGGTCGTTGGTTTGGCTGGTCGCTTGGCCATTCGATTGACTGTCCTGCGCCGCGGCGAATGGCAGTATCGTCATTGCGCCAGCCGCGGCGAGAATTAGCAAATATCTCTTTAGCATGGAATCTCCTTGTTGAAACGCTCGTCTGAGTTCATAAACGAAATCCTAAGTTATTAGTTGCGCCCGATACAGAGACTCGACCAATCTTTGCATAACTTTACATGCCAGTCCGACTCCAGAATCTGCATCCCCGTTGCCTATAGGGAATTGGTCAACCCGGTTTTTGTGCTAAACTTCCCGGCGCGGCCGGAGAACTGACGATCTCGTCCAACTTGGAGGTTCAACATGCAGGTACTCCAGATCATTAATCAACCGGGCCCCCTGCCGATCAAAGCTGAATTCAATGCACCGCTTGACGGGCCAGCGCTGCTGGTCGTAACCAGCAGCTTGTGGACAAGCGTTACCCATACGCCTCTGCAACTGTTCGTGGCGCTGGGCGGAAACCAGATCGCGACGGGCCAGATGTGGTCCAACCAGGTGGGGACGCACCGCGTGCTGCCGACGCTGTTCATCGGATTTTCTTTGACCTTCGGGCAGCACACGCTCGGGCTGACCCTCGGGGGCAGCGGAGTGACTTCCGATGTTAACGATATCTTCAACGCCTCCCTAGATTTACTGACCGAAGATTTACTGACCGAAGATTTGCTAACCGAAGATTTACTAATCGGCGAGCACTGGCGTGGGAAGACCGGGAGCGCCGGCGGTTTCTCTATCGAACAACCAACAGCACCGATGCACGTGTAGTTTCCCGAAGGGATCGGGCTCGACCAACTGCCCACACGACTTCTCGCCACATAGCCGTGGTCAAAACAGCTCAGACTCCTGATTCCCGGCAATGTCACACTTTGACATAGAACTAGGGATTCTTTCTCCCGACCCGCTCCAGGAGGACATATGTGGATTTCCAAGCACCTGAAGTTGTCTCAGTCTCATTCCGAACTTGAAGCGCTGATTCTGGAACGCACTGCAGAACTGCAAAGGCTTTCTCAGCGTCTGCTCAAGGTGCAAGATGAGGAGCGGCGAAAATTAGCACGCGACCTGCACGACAGCACAGGTCAAACTCTGGCTGCGCTCAAGATAAACGTTTCTCTGCTTCAGGAGGACTGCAAGGCAGAATCCGAGAGAACGGCGATGCTTTCCGGGGTTGCGCAACTGGCAGACCAGGCCATCTCGGAGATTCGAACCATGTCATACCTGCTGCACCCGCCGTTGCTGGATGAAGTGGGATTCGCTTGTGCGGCGGAGTGGTACATCGAGGGATTTGCCAAGCGCAGCGGAATCAGCGTAGCCGCGAATATTTCTACCTCGCGGGCGCGATTGCCAAAGCCAGTGGAGATCGCCCTCTTCCGTGTCTTGCAGGAGAGCTTGACTAACGTCCATCGCCACTCCGGAGCATCCAGTGCGAGCATCCACCTGCATCACGACGACGACACCGTGATTCTTGAGATCCGCGATTTCGGTAAAGGTATACCAAGGGAGCGTTTGCTGTTGCTTCAGGGGGTGGGTGCCGAAAGCGGCGTAGGTTTGGCCGGGATGCGCGAGCGACTGCGCGAACTGAACGGGGCACTGGAAATTGAATCCGACGGGACCGGGACGAGCATGCGGGCAACTGTTCCGCTTCGTGCGCAGGCTATACCGATTCGACCCAGAGGCTACGAAGCAACCGGGAATTGCGCAGAGGCCTGCTGAGGAAATGATCGTTGGTCTATTCTCTCGCGCCTGAGCTCAATACCGGCTTAGCGGAATGCGACATTCGGTCGGCCAGCGCACCGTTCCCGAAGGAATCGTGTTTCTACCAAAATCCGACAGGGTCTGACCTCTTCCCTATTTAGTAGAGGTGAGCTAATGACCAGCGAGCGTTTATCTCTATGCCGCATGATGGAAACTGGCGGCATGTTAGGACGGCCCTTGCAAAACATGGTCACGACCGCAACGAAAAAAGCCGAGTTTAATCCTCGCACCTTTCTCTCGACCATTGGGAAGGGGAGGGATATGCTGTCTCTTCAAAAGAAGGCCACAATATTCGCCCAAGGCGATGCGACCGACGGACTTTTTTTCATTCAGGAAGGAAAGGTACAACTTAGCATTGTGTCGGAGGCTGGAAAAGAAGCGACTTTAGGCATTTTGAGTGCCGGCGATTTTTTTGGCGAAGGTGGTCTTGCAGGTCAGTCCATTCGCATGTCTTCCGCCGTTGCCATGACAGACTGCGTTCTGTTGCATGTCGGGAAAAAGGCGATGATGCATGCCATGAGCGTGCAACCAAAGCTGTCCGCCTTATTCGTCAAGTACCTGTTGAAGCGGAACATCCGCTATCAGGATGATTTGGTCGATCAGCTTTTCAATTCCAGCGAGAAGCGCCTGGCACGGGTTCTGCTTCTGATGGCGCACTTCGGCAAGGAAGGCGTCTCTGAAATGTCGGTTCCGCGGCTGAGCCAGGAAACTCTCTCGGAAATGGTGGGGACAACCCGCTCGCGGGTCAGCTTCTTCATGAACCGATTCCGCAAGCTCGGCTTTATCAATTATGACGCCGGAGATAACTTGCACGTTCACAGTTCGCTTCTGAACGTCGTTCTCCACGATGACGACGGAGAATCTGCGACGCCAACCGCGAAGAGTTCGACTGCCCAGCCCAGAAGAACTCCCGAACCGCCTCCAGAGCATGGACGGCTTCGGGATAAGGACCGTGCCAAACGGCCCCCTCTTCCCATGGTTGAGCGACTCCGTAGAAGCCAAACTGCTTAAACATCTCCAATGGCTTCTGCTTACGTCCTCGTCTCATTCGCATGATTCCATCGTTTGACCGTAGAAACAGCTATGAAAAACTTCAGCACTTGAGCAAAAGAGATCAGACCCAGGAACGATTGCATACTAAGATCGAGCGATAAAGAAACGAAGGCCTATAAATGGCGACTGAATTCGGCCGCACAATCCGGGAAGATCTGGACTGTATGAGCTCTGCCAACAAGCTGACTATGCTTTGCGATTGCGGATCGCCTCTGGAATATCGAGGCACAACCTTTTTCTACGAGGGCCGAAGCTGGGAAGTGTCCCTTCCGATTTGCCTCAAGTGCCATCCTGTTGCTGTCTCGGCGCACGCCGCGTAAAGCACAGAGTTCGGACGATCGCTAAAACGCGGCATCTAACTGCTTGAGGTAATCACGATGCTTCCAACTAATAAGCGCAACAACCAGCGCAAAAAAAAGAGTGACGATCAGCGCACCGACGAAGAACGGGAAACGGAATCGGCCGGGCAGTCTGGCGACATTCAGGGAATGTCACGCCCGGCGGAGGCGGACTCCGAAAGCGTAGAGGAACTGGTCGAAGAGGGCAATTCTTTCGAGGCCTCCATTGTCGATGGTGTGGAGAACGCCAAGGATCCGGATGTCTCCGAGGTCAGGACCCGCGAAGTGCCGGAGGACGATGTTCCGGAAGAGTACCGGGACGGACGATGATCGTGTTGCATGAGAGCCATCGCACTCGGGTCAAGCGAAGCGATCTATAACCGAAGCGAGGAGAGAATATGTCAAAGACTTGGGAGCATTATCAGGTTGCGGCTCGCCATCACGAGCGCGCTGCATATCAATTCAAAGAAGCCGCCAAATATCATCAGACCGAGGAACAGGAAAAGGCCGCGCATCTCGCCTACCTGGCTCACGGCCACGCTCATCTTGCAAACATTCACGCAACCGCGGCCGCAAGGCTGCATGTCAGAAAATGTGATGTTCTGGCTATGACTGCTTTCGACCAAATCGCTACGGAAAAAACGGCTGCTTAGTCGGGGTCGAGCGAAGCGCGACAGAGTGCGTCCAACCCGTTAGGAGAATCATCATGTCCCAGAGACCACACGAGCGAGCCGCCGAACTGCATAACCTTGCGGCTCACGCACACTCAGCCGCGGCCGTCGCCCACGGCAAACAAGATCACTTGACCGCGCACGAACTCAGCCGGCAGGCACATGAGCATTCTATGAATGCCCACAAACTCTCCGAAGAGTTGGCCCAGAAGGCCGCCCCTTCCCAAGCCGCGGAGGCCCCGAGTCAGAAAGCATCGTGACCTTCGCATGACCATGCACAACACGGAACACTCCCATCTCAACGGTGAGAGCCATCACGGCCGTCATGAGCAGAATCCCTACTGGAGGCGCGCGCATCACGATTGGCGCTTCTGGGTCGCGCTTGTTGCGATGTTGGTGGCCATGGCCGTTTATGTAGGCACCAATGACCTGTCGATGGTCCCTTCAGGCCGCCAAAAGCAGATGCCCGCGGGTAGCAGGGTTCCATAGCAAGCCGGGTGGAGAATGCGCAATGGCAACACACATGGCTCGCTGAGCGCCCTTGCAATTCATGATCGGATCGACGATGGCATGGCAACCAGGAAAATCGCCACAAGACCGGCCAGCGCGCAGATTCTGGCGCCTCGCCCGTTGGGTTCTATTGTGGGGCACGGTTTTTGGCCTCAGCGGGGTAGCGCTTGTGGCCGTGACCAATAAGGCCGTGACGTATTCAAGCTCGGATGCGTTTTGCGGAACTGCCTGCCATTCGATGACTCGTCCCTTAGCCGGCTATCATGAGGGGCCTCACTTCATAAATGCGTCCGGAGTGCGCGCCAGCTGCGGGCAATGTCACATCCCCTACGATTCCAGCCATGCGACGGCCACGCAGTATGTGAAGCTGCTCGTTTTCAAAGCGGACCGCGGAGCCAGGGACCTCTGGTTCGAATACCGCAAGACCATTGCAACCCAGGAAGAATGGGATCAGCGGCGCCTGCAATTGCAAACCCAGTTCGATAGCTATCTGGAAAAGAACAATTACATTACCTGTCGAGGCTGCCATTCCCTCCAGGCGTTTGGCGGCCCACGGAGCCGCATGAAGGTGCTGATCCACCAGGATATGATCAAGACCAACACCTTCGATTGTTTCCAGTGCCATCAGGACGTCGGTCACGTGTATGAGCAGCCCGTGGCAAAAGTCGGTGGATGGTACACCACCGAACAGGCATTGGCTGGCGCTAAACTTTATCAGGAACAGTGTGCCAGCTGTCACGGAGAGAAATTGGAAGGCGGTGGAGGCCCTTCGCTGAAAGGCACAGCGTGGCATCAGATGTATGGGGGGGCAAAACTCCTAACCGTGTGGGGAGAAATCACCGGCCCAATGGCGCAGTATGCTGGTGCGTCCTACACGACTCAGCAGTCGCTGGATATCGTCTCTTACTTGCTGCAACAAAATGGACTGCCGTCTGGAAACCAGCCGCTGGATAACACGCGGGAACTCTCCGACCTGCTGCCGCCAAAATAAAGTTTTAATAGACATCCTGTACCCTCCGAAAGTAGACATTCCTTTTACAGCTAACGCTTTGATTCCATTACCACGCCCAAAAGCCCGCAGGCGGAATCAGCCACTTACGGCCACCGTTTCTGTGCAATTCATCATTTTCCTTAGGAAAATTCGTGTTTTGGAAGGCCATCGACGAACAACCTTTTTGCCGCTACAATACCCCTCAGCGTCAACACGCACAGGCTCTATCCGGCATGCCGGAGGGGCACTGGAGGACACATGAGTCTCACCCCGATTGGCGGTGCTTCCGGCTCGTCAAGCCATGAACCCCGCCACAAAATTACAGCCGCATCTTTGCAGGAACATAAACTTCAACACAACCCTATCACCTGCCTGACTGCATACGACTACTCCGCTGCACGCCTGATCGATGAGGCAGGAATCGAAATGATACTGGTGGGCGATTCGCTTGCCCAAACCATGCTGGGCTATGAGAACACGCTCTCCGTCACAGTCGACGAGATGCTGCATCACGTGAAGGCAGTGCGCCGCGGGGTAAAGAGCGCATTGCTCATAGCCGACATGCCCTATGGCTCCTACCAAATCGATCCCAAAGCCGCGCTGAGCAATGCGACCCGCTTCGTGAAAGAAGGCGGCGCGGAAATGGTGAAGATTGAAGGCGGCGAAAAACGCGCCGACTTGATTCATCGCATCATTGACGCGGAAATTCCTGTGGCGGGTCACATTGGACTCACGCCCCAGTCAGTAAACGTGATGGGCGGATACAAAGTGCAAGGCAAAAACTTAAGCGGGGTTGAGCAGTTGATGCGCGACGCGGTTGCGCTGGATCGCGCTGGCGTGGCTTGCTTGTTTCTCGAAGGCATTCCCCGCGAAGTGGCCGCGATGATCACGGCTGAAGTGAGCACGCCGACCGTCGGCATCGGCGCCGGGCCTGAATGTGACGGGCAGGTGCTGGTATTTCACGATTTGGTGAATCTGACGTTTGGAACCCCGGCAAAATTCGTGCGGCACTTTGCCGACGCAGGGCAGCTAATCAGGCAGGCGGTGCAGGCGTATTGCGCCGAAGTGAAAGCACACAAATATCCGGCGGATGAAGAGTCGTATCACCTGCCGAAGGAGACCCGAACCGGGTTGGAGACGGTGCTGGCTCGCAAGAGGGCGATGCGTCGATAAGGCCGGCGTCGCTGGGGATGACTGGCGATCTGCGATGGTGCTAGCCTAGTGGAAGAGGAGGTCCTATGCTGCTATCCTTGCTGTTCTTCCCATTTATTGGTTTTGGATTCGTGATGTATTTTCTGCCTTCGATTGTTGCCCTGGCGCGCAGCAAACGGGACATTACGGCGATTGTGCTGCTGAATATCTTTTTGGGCTGGACAATGATTGGGTGGGTGATTGCGCTGGTGTGGGCCTGCAAGAATGATGTTCCAATGGTGGTCCGGTGAGCAGCGTTCTGGTCTCAAGAAAAGTAAAAAGTTTTGCGCCGGTGGGTACGCTTGGAATTGTTTTGGCGCTCGGTTTCTCTCTCGCAGGATGCACGCGGCAGAATGCGCAGGCAACGCCTGATCCGGGGAGTCTACTGCAAGGCGTAGCTCCTGTTGATCCGGCGAAATTTCCTGCTTTACGAGAGAACAAGCATTGGGGCAATCCTTACCTAGTGATTCGGACAGAGAAGGTGGGATTGCTCAGCGGAGTGGATGCGAGCGAGGAGCAGATATTGAAGCCGCAGGAAGTGTTAGCCGCGCTGGCGCACCTGCCTGCCTCGGCGTGGCCTTACGGGCGGGCGGTTGCGGTGCTGGTGGATGCGAAGCCGACGAGTTCGGAGCAGGAGAAGACTGAGTTGCGGCGCAATCGTGGGATTGTTGCCGGAGAGTTGCAGAGTGCGCACGTGGCCATCCGCTGGATTCCTTCCTCCTGAAGATTCTCCTCCATGAAAATCTGACAATGAAAATCTGCACGACGATTGAAGACATGCGCGCGGCATGCCGTGCTGCGCGTGGACACGGAAAAAGATTGGGGTTCGTGCCTACGATGGGAGCGCTGCATGAGGGGCATCTGTCGCTAGTGCGGGCGGCGGGTGCGGTGTGCGACGTGGTGGCGGCTTCTATTTTTGTGAATCCCACGCAGTTTGGTCCGACTGAAGACTTGGCGAAGTATCCGCGGGCTTTCGAGCGCGACCGGGAATTGCTGGAGAAAGAAGGGGTGGAAATTCTTTTTGCTCCGTCGGTGGAAGAAATGTACCCGAGCGGGGCGGTGACGTGGGTGGTGGTGGAAGGACTGAGTGAGAGGCTGGACGGGCAGTCGCGGCCGGGGCATTTTCGCGGGGTGACGACGGTGGTGGCGAAGCTGTTTCATGTCGTCGAACCGGATGCAGCCTTTTTTGGGCAGAAGGATGCCGCGCAGGTTGCGATCATCCGGCGGATGGTGAGGGATTTGAATTTTGGGATTGAGATCGTGGCTTGTCCAATTGTGCGGGAGGAGGATGGGCTGGCGATGAGTTCGCGGAACGTTTATCTGAGTCCGGAGCAGCGGAAGGAGGCGCTAGCGTTATATCGGTCGCTGATGCGGGTGAAGGGATTGTGGGAGAGCGGAGAGTCGGACGTAGAGAAGTTGCTGGCGGCGGGTAAGGAAGAGATTTTGCGGGAGCGTGGGGTGCGGCTGGATTACTTGGAGATTGTGGATCCTTTCAGTCTGGAGGCCGTGAGCAAGGTTCGGAATGGGGCGCTGGTCGCGGTTGCGGGGTATTTGGGGGGGACGCGGTTGATTGATAATGTGCTGCTGTGAATTAGAAGGCCGAGATGCTCGTATTGCGAGAAATACACAGCGGGATGGGGTAATAGCTTAGCCCGAGCAAGCTTGCTATTTCGCTTCCGCCGTTCGTTTTGGCGTGTCGAGTTTAGCTGTGCCCGACTTTTTCTCGGCGACTTTCGCTGGCGCGGAGCACAATCCTTGCTCAGGATGAAAGGCCTTATTTTGGCCGTGGGGGGCTTGCGACACGAGAGCTGAAGTTATATCTCTGCACTTGGTACGCGGCGCTGAAGCGCCGCTCTTCCACGGTTTGATGGGCGTTCATTCCACAAAAGCTCAAAACCTGTTGTGTATTTGCCTGTCCACGTTTGCGCAAGAAAACGCGCAAAGATGGGCACCCACAACTGGCATAGAAGTACTGCAAGGACGATCAGCGGCTCGAGTCGGAAGCATTCCTTGAAGACAGGGCGGCGGGGTTTGTGGTGGGAGAAAGATGCTGTTCGACCAGGGTTTCGATTTGGGACCAGAGGTGGGGGTCGCATTCGCTTTGCATGTGGCCGGGGGTGAAGACGCGGTCCCAGAAGGGGTATTGGGTGCAGGCGGCGGGATTTTTCCGGTAGTCCATGAAGTAGTTGCCGAGGATTTCGGTCTTTGTGGGATCGGCGGCCGTGATGCGGCGGCGACCGTGGATGATGCCCTGGGTCTGATAGAAGTTGACGGCTTGGGCGACATTGTCGGGGATGATGGAGTCGTTCTGCCAGAGTTTGGCCACGCTATCGACCTGTACGGTGAGTTGAACTGGAATGCCTTCACGCTTCAAGTCGCGAGCCAGCGAAACCGCGGCTGCGGCGCCCCAGCTTTGACCAAATAAGACGATGTGGGCGCGACCTTTTTCCTGCGGGGAGAGAACGCCATCGTGATTGGCGTCGAGCAGGCGAAGTACGGTTTCACGGGCTTGGCTCCGGCGGCGGTTTTCGAAGACTTGAATGTAAGTTCCCCGCGGCGCAGTCTTGCGGATATGTTGCGCAACCTCGACTGGACCGTGGTGGTGATTATCGTGCCTGACGAAGCCGCCGACGAATCCGATGACGATGTTTGAGGGGGCGGCCGGTTGATTGGGAAGGACGGCGGTATCGATCGCGTGGGAAAGAGGTGGAAAGGCGGAGCAGGTAAAGACCACGGCCAGCATTGCGACACGAGATTGACGAGACCAGCTCACATCGGGCCTCTTTACTGGGATGATTCTACGCCTCAGGCGGATGCGGAAAGATAGGTTCTTGTTTTTGGGGTTCAGCCGCATGACGAGATCAATCGGCAGATAGGTGGGAAGACGTGAGTCTCGCGGATAAGGGATATGCTCGTGTCGCAACCGGGGCTAAAGCCCGGATCAATCCCTGGGGCTTTACGCGGCGCTGAAGCGCCGCTCTTCCACGTTGTCAACACGTCTCTTCCCTCAATAAATCAACGAAAGGATTTTGGGCCGGAGACGAAGGGATTGTTGGCGAGAATATAGCGCAGGGGGTGGGCTTCGGCTTTGCGGATGCCGATGCGGCGGGTGACTTTTATGGATGGGGCGGAAAAGCCATCGTCGGCGAGCCAGAGGCCGGAATGAGGGGACGTGAGGTCGCATCCGTTGTCGCGGAGGCGGGTGACGCCGAATGCCTGGGCCAGGCGTCCGGGGCCAGCGGTGAGGCGGATGAGATCGCGCGGGATCTGGATCTCCAGGTTTCGGGCGCGAGCCATTTCTTCTATACCGTGAACGGGTTCGAGGGCGCGGAAGAGAATGCCTCCGCCTTTACCTTCCGAATCGCAGGAGACGTTCAGGCAGTAGTGACTGCCGTAGATAAAATAAACGTAGGCGTGGCCGGGCGGGCCGAAGAGGACGGCGTTGCGGGCGGTTTTTCCGGCGGCGGAGTGGGCGGCGAGGTCGTTTTCTGCGAGATAGGCTTCGACTTCGACGATGCGGGCGGCGAGGTGGGGCGGGTTTCCGCGGAGGAGGAGTTTTCCTAGAAGGTCGCGGGCGACGGGGCGAGGATCCCGGGCAAAAAAGGAGCGTGGGAGCGGGGTAGGGCGGGGGCTAAAGCGCGGATCTTTTCTGAGGACTTTACGCGGTGTTAAAACGTCTTTTTTGGGGCCAGGGTTTCCCTCTCTATTCCCGGGAGCATCCTCTGTCCCTTTTGACGTGTCTATCACAGACTCCGTCTTGATTCCGCTGTCGCATTCCCGCCGCATTGCCTTCTTATGAGCATTCCGTTTCTAACGAGGTCTTCCCGGTTTTATGCTGCGCCTTTGGCCGATTCTTTCAGATAAGCGAGGACCTCGAGGGCATGGCCTTCGGGTTTTACTTTGGGGAAAATGTGCTGGATTTTGCCATCGGGGCCGATGATGAAGGTGGTTCGGGCGATGCCCATGACTTTCTTGCCGTACATGTTTTTCTCCTGGACGACGCCGTAAGCTTCGGCGACTTTCTTGTCGGCGTCGGCCAGGAGGGGAAAGGGAAGCTGGAACTTATCCTGAAATTTCTTTTGGGCTTTTGGCGTATCGGGTGAGGCGCCAAGGAGCACAGCGCCGGTTTTTTGAATCTGGTTGTAGGTGTCGCGAAAGGCGCAAGCCTGGACGGTGCAGCCGGGAGTATCGGCGCGAGGATAGAAATAAAGGACGACCACTTTGCCGCGGAAGGCCTTAAGGGAAATTTCTTTTCCGTTCTCGTCCTGCAAAGTGAAGGCGGGGGCCTTATCATTGATGTTCAGGGTACTGATGTTGACGTTCTTAGTGTTCGATTTCTTTGTGTTTACGGTCATGGGCATCTCATTTCATTTCGAGCGGAATCTAAGGTTGAAGGCTGCGTCCACGGGGTCAGGGCAGGCGGCGCCGAGACGAGGACGAAATATCTCCAGAAATTTCTTATACCGCATGTTGGGGCTTGCCGTCATCTTATGCCCGGCAGCGGGCGGGAGAGGGTTTGCGCAGGAACAAAGACCCGAGATCATCCCGCGGAGGACGCGGCCGTTAACTAGCCAGGTGAAGAAAGGAAACGAGCCGCGGGCGGTGGGGATTCTGCAGCTCAACACCGATGGCAAGGGCAGCCTGATCCCGGTCGCGATTCTGATTAATGGAAAGTTTTTCGATGCCAGCGCGTACAAGGCGAATCCGGTGCCAATGGCACTGGAGAGAGGCACGGTGTATGAGGCCGAGCCCGACGGTAATTCGCTAGGGTTATTTACGGTTAACGGGGCATTGCACAACACTGGCCCGGGAAGCGCCCATGCGTGGGTAGGAACGGGGAGTTATTTGCCGAACGGGGCGGTTGCCGCGAAGGGGAGCCATAGGGCAGAAAACGTTCCGGTGGGCATGGACAGCAGTGGGGATGAGGGGCCTCCGCGGCTGACGAGACCGAAAGCGATTGATTCAGAAGGAGATGCGACCAAGCCAGCGCCGGCGAAGGGGACTTCATCCGATGCGGGGAATTCTGCGGAGAAGCAGGCGCAGCCGGGGGCGGCGCCGAAGGCGGATTCGGGGACGAATGCGGGACAGGCTGGTACCGGTTCGGGGGCGGGTACAGGATCATCGGGGCAGGAGTCACAGAGTCAGGCACCTTCACCAAATCAGACGTCGAAGCCACAGAAGGCCGGGGATTCCGATGCTTCGGCTACGGGCCCGTCGTCTTCAGCGCAATCCCCTGCGAGTCCGGCGGCTGCAGATCAGACATCAGGGAACTATTATCGGCCAACGTTGAGACGGGGAAAACCGACTGATGCTACGCCGGACGATAAAGATGATCCGCCCGAGAAGGCCGTGGGCGGGGCAACTGGAGGGAGTACGGCGGTCAGCGGAACTGAGGCGACGAAGGCGGAGGAACCAATCCGGTTGGTGGCGGCGATCTCGGACGCGGCGGGGCCAGAGCCGGAATCTTATAATTTTTTTTGGAAGACAGGGGAAGAAGAGGAGCGACGGAATCAGATGCTGGCGCTGGCGGGTGATCAAGTACGGGCGTATGCAGCAGCGCTGGTGAGAAATCATATCTCGGCGACTCCCGCGAGCCCGAAGACGGCGGCAGCGAAAAGGAAGGCCGAAAAGCAGGCTAAGCCGACGTTTGAGGGAGTGCAATTTCACGGGTTCGATTTATGGCTGGCCAATCAACCGGTGTTAGTACTGACCGCGAAGGCGCGGATACCGGACGCAGACGAAGCAGTGGTGGCGGCTCAACCTTATAGCGTCGTGCTGGTGGCGCGCACCGATATCTACGGCAATTTAACTAAGCTGTATGCGGTGGTGACGGATCGATTCCATTTGGATGTTGCGCCAGAGATGAATTTGATCGACGTGGTGGATGCGGACGGGGACGGGCTGGGGGAACTCTTGTTTCGCAAGACGACCGATGCGGGGAGTGGGTACGTGATCTATCGCGCAACGGCTGACAAGTTGTGGAAGATGTTTGACAGTATGAATCCGGAGTGAAGCAGTTTTCGGTTCTCAGCTTCATCTCGATAAGATTTTAGTGAGAACTGAGGACGATTCTAAGTTTCGATGCCTACGTGGCAGACGCGACCGACGAGATAGTCGGAGGGGGATTTGCCTTCTTCCGTGGTCATTACGTCAATGGGATAAGCCTGGTTGTGAGGGCGGAGAATCAGGTGATTGCCGGCGGTTTCCACGTATTTTACGGTGCAGGTCCCGTCCTTTAGCACGGCGTACATATTGAACTCCCCCTTGCGGTAAGGTTTGAGCGAGTTGTAGTGGCGGTCGATGAGCAGAGTTGCGCCGGGGAGCAGCCGGGGGTACATGCTCATGCCTTCGCGGGCATCGACCTTTATGATCACAAAGCGCTCCCATTCCTCGCGATTGCCCTGGGTTTCCGGTTTCAACTTTTTCAAAAAACTTTTTTTGAATTTCAGGATTTCCTTGACGTCCATGCTGGTGATAAGAGGTTCAGTGGCAGCGACGGCGCCGTCAGTGAGGAGAACGTTCTGAAATTCGTCATTGCTGGGAGGCAGGATGGAGGCGCGCTTGTTAACCTCGGAGGGGTCGAGGAGATCGAGCACGGAGAGATGCTGAACGGCGAGGACACGGTCCATGCCTTCGAGGCTGAGGCCGCGTTTGCGATTGAGGAAGTTTGAAATGTGAGCCTGCTTGAAGCCGGTCTGTTGAGCCAGACGTAGGCCGGTCAGATCACCTTCCTCGATGCGCTCCCAAAGAGTATTGCGCAGGTTCTCTTGCAGCACTCGGAATTTCATAGGCGGAAGTATATCACACGAGGTATAGCCTGGTGCTAATCACATCATGATTTCCACAACCCCTTGGGTATAACGACCTTGACCCTATGATCAAACGAGCTATAGGATCGCGGCAGGTTAATAAACCTATTCGGGTTACAAGGGCCCAATTCACATGGTGATGATTGGAAACGGCAACGAAGAGAAGAGCTTTGTGGAGTTCCGGCGGAAGGTTCGAGAGGCGGAGATTCTATCGGCAGCGATGCAACACCTGTTGAAGTGTTTGAAGTTCACCGGGAGATTAAGTGTGGTGGTGCAAAATGGCAGAGTGCTGAAATCAGGTTACGAGGAGGGATTTTTTCGGCATATGGGTTCGGGAACGATGCTGGGGCGAGAGGAAGCGATCGAGCCCTAAGCGGGATCGCTTCTCCAAACAATTAAATAGCGTGAGCAGGCTATCGTAAGAGAAACGAGCCCTGCGCTTGGTTTCCGCTGTTGGAAAGCGGGAATTGGGCGTAGGGCTTTTTTTGCCTGGCGCGACAGCGATCCAACCCAAGCGATTCAACCGCGGCGCAGCATCGAGTTCGGTGCTAACGGAGGATTAATGGAAGCAGCGTGCAGGAGGGGGGATGAGAGATTGAGCTTTGAGTTGAAGTACTGCGAACGTTGTGGGGGACTGTGGCTGCGACCGATGGGTGGAGGACAAATTTACTGCAGAGCTTGCGGTCTGGCGATCGCTGAACTGCCGCCCTCTTCTTATGAGGCAGAGATTGCGAGCGTGGAAGAGGAGAGTGTATGGGCAGATGAGGATGCACAGGCCGACGATG
>Ga0116135_1000463_pt1 | contig 22357 bp, 22 predicted proteins | sample June2015DPH_20_1_FD_89738 | JGI IMG/M metagenome (GOLD analysis project Ga0116135, IMG submission 89738) | Peatland microbial communities from SPRUCE experiment site at the Marcell Experimental Forest, Minnesota, USA - June2015DPH_20_10 | ecosystem: Environmental > Terrestrial > Soil > Wetlands... | reverse complement strand
GTAGATCGGATCGCCGCAAGGCATGCTGCGCGCGCTTTGTGTCGGTAACGTCCAGCATAATTGCGGCGATCCGATCTACTCCGGTTGGACTGTCAATGGGAAAATACCTTATGAACAAATCCCTCTCGCCCAGATGGGGATACGTATATTTCATCTCGTATTCAACGACTTTGCCCTGAAAACAAGCATCCAGCTTCTGTTTGATCGCCGCGAGAGCTTCTCTGTTTACCACTTCGTCAATGTGGTGCCCGACTATCTGGTCCTTCTCCGCGCCTCGATACTCCAAAAAAGCGCGATTCGCGATGACGTAGCGGTAATCCCGGTTCACCACCACGATCATCTCCTCGAGCCCCTCGACCAACCTCTCGTATTCCCGCAGTCTTTCCTCGGCCTGCTTGTGCTCGCTTAAGTCGCGGCAGATGTTGATGACATAATCATGTTCCAGCCGCACCCATCGCATGCTGACTTCTACAGGAAAAGTCGATCCGTCCTTTCGACGGTGATGGGTCTCCATGACCAATACTCCCGATTTCTTCACCGCCTCTCTGACCCTCTCAACGGAAGACTCCGTAACCGAGGGATTAATATCGAACACGCGTAGCGACAGAAGTTCTTCCCGGCTATAACCCAGAACTGAACAGGCTTTCTCATTGACATCCAGAAAGCGAAGCGTATTTGGATCTACAACTTCAATGGCGTCGTTGCACTGGTCCACCAGAGTTCGGAACAGCTTCAAGTCTTGGATGGTTCGTTCCCGCTCGCGCACTTGGCCCAGCAAGTCCTCGCCAGCCTCGCGCAGCAGCTTCTCCGTACGCTTTTGTTCGGTGACGTCATGGGCGATGCCGCGAACAATCGGCGATGCTACGCCCTTAGTACGTAGCGCGTTGTGATATTGCCAGATACGCGGCTCCCCGGACCGCGTCATGACGGCAAGGTAGCCACTAGCCGCGCCCGCCCGCTCGATTTCGACTAGATAGGCATCAAATTGTGAGCGGTATTCGGGAACCACAAGCTCCCGCATTGGAATTTCCAGAAGTTCTTCCACGCTGTAACCCAAGACGCGCGCCGGTGCAGGATTCATCGACAGGAGTCGGCCTGCGAGGTCGTGGACGCACAGCAGATCATCGCTGTGCTGGACCAGATCCTGATACCAGTCTTCGCTATCTTGTCGGGCGCGAAGGATAGAATCCAACTCGCTCCGCTTTTCTTCAGGAACGTGGCGCTGCTCTTGCCCAGGGTGCAAACTCATGGCTACTCCCCGCGGGCTGGGTAAATTCTGGAGCCGCGTGAGTTCTTTTTCCCGCGATCGTTTGCCGGAGTGAGAAAAGCACGCCCAGGGGCTCGTGACGCTACCCAAGTCCGATTGCGACGAAGTGTAGCAGAAATGGCGAAAATAATACTTAATGTCACTAGTAGGACGAATAAACCTCCAATTCTGACAGTTTGACCCTTTCCTGTCGCGCGGCTAAACTCGCTTCTCAGTGGGGTTTTGCTATGAAAGGCGTCCTGTGGTCTCTGTACTTTTCCGTTTTTTTCGTCTTTGCTGTTTTGGCTAGTAGTGCCATCGCCGACGACGATCAAACCCACCCTCACCATGAAGACTTGACCACCACGCAATTGGGCACGGTAAACTTCCCCGTTTCCTGCGCGCCCGATGTGCAAAAGTCCTTCCAGCGTGGAGTAGCGCTGCTGCACTCCTTCTGGTACGAAGAGGCGGAAAAAGAGTTTACGCAGATCGCCGTGGACGATCCTCATTGCGTCATGGCGCATTGGGGTGTGGCCATGAGCTTGTGGCACCAGCTCTGGAACAACCCCGACGCAAAAGTAATCCAGCGTGGCCTCGACGAAGTCCACGAAGCTAAAACCACCGACGGCCCGACCACTCCACGTGAGCAGGCCTATCTCTCGGCCATCGCGGCTTTCTACAGCAACTCCAAAAAACTGAATCACGAAGCTCGCGCCAAAGCCTACTCAGACGCGATGAAGAAGGTGTACGACTCCTACCCGGATGATCACGAGGCCGCAGTCTTCTACGCACTCTCCCTGCTCGCCTCCGAACCGCACGACGACACAACCTTCGCCAATCGCAAGCAGGCCGCTGCTGTTCTCGAAAAATTGTTTGCCATCGAGCCCGTCCATCCCGGTGTCGCCCACTATTTGATTCACGCCTATGACAAGCCGCAACTGGCGCAGCTGGGATTGCCCGCTGCTCGTCGTTATGCGGAGATTGCGCCCGCGGCGCCGCACGCTTTGCATATGCCTTCACACATCTTTGCCCGCGTTGGCCTGTGGCAGGACGACATCAACTCCAATCTCGCTTCGATCGCCGCCACGCGCAAAACTGCCGCCATGTACATGGGTGGCGAAGGCCATCAGTTTCACGCCATGGATTTTCTGATCTACGCCTATCTGCAAAGCGGGCGTGAGGCCGATGCCGCCAAGGTGATCGATGAAGTCAAGACAATGCCGAAGATAAAGTCGATGTACGGAGCCGATTTCGATCCGGAAACCAATGCTCTCACCAAGTTCCCCGCCATTTACGATCTCGAACTTCGACACTGGTCCGATGCCGCGGCCCTGCAGGTCGTGCCCGGCTCACTCCGCGGAGATCAATCCATCACCTACTGGGCGCGCGCCATTGGCGCGGCCCGCAGCGGTAATCTCGCGCAGGCGCACAAAGATCTGAACAGATTGAGACGATCCGCAAGGAGTTCGTAGCCGAAAAGAAAACCGAATATGCCGAGGCCGTCGGCGAGGACTATCAGGAAGCGGCCGCCTGGGTCGCGCACGCCGAAGGGAAGGACGACGAGGCCATCGCCAGCCTGCGCGCCCTCGCCGACAAGACCGATAAACTTGGCGATGAACCGGAAGGTATTCCAGCTCGCGAACAGTTGGCGGACATGCTGCTCGAGGCCAAGCGTCCTCAGCAAGCTTTAGCGGAATATCAGACCGACCTGAAACTCAATCCTAACCGCTTCAACGGCCTCTACGGCGCGGCCCGCGCTGCAGAAGCCGCCGGCAAGCAGAGTGACGCGACGGAGTACTACGCGCTATTGCTAAAAATTTGTGATGGATCAAACTCTACTCGGCCGGAGCTGAACCGCGCGCGGGAATTGGTCGCGCAGAAATAATCCAACGCCCTGTCATCCTGAGCGAAGCGAAGGACCGCTTGCACGCCGACGGTACCGACGGCATGGCAAGGCGCTTTTGCTACTGCACGCGTTTCCGGAACTATACGGGCGAAATAAGGCGAACGACCCGAACTAAGTACTTCGCTCAAGGCTTGATTTCAATCGGCGTTCCGACGCGGACTAATCTCCAAATCTCGTCCATCTCGTCATTCGAAACCGCGATGCACCCGTCAGTCCAATCATGTAGAGCCTGCGCTTTTCCCACCCACGCGTATTCCTTCGGGAGACCGTGCAGCATGATGTCCCCTCCAGGAGTGACGCCCAATTTCTTGGCAGAGGCGACGTCTTTCGGTCCCGGATACGATATGTGGAATGCCTTATAAAAGCGGCTGTTGGAATTTCGCGAATCAAGAGCGTATGAGCCCTCGGGAGTTCGGTGGTCTCCTTGCTGAATCTTCGGCCCGCTAGGTTCGCCGCCAAGAGCAACATGGTATGACCGCAACTCTTTTCCATGAGCCAGCAGCACTAGCCGTCGTTCGTGCTTGTAGACAATCACTTGGTCCACGACGCCTCCTGGCATCTCACCGAGCGCAAGGGACGATAGAAAAAGCAGGAGAATTGCGGTCGCGGAAAGTGGCGCTGTCGAGAATTCTATTCCTCGATTACGGCCGTTCCAAAGCAGTGTCATTTGCTAACTCGAGACGAACCTCATCTTTACGACCAAGGCCGCCATCATCCCTAGCGCTCCCAGCAGCGCGTTGTATTCGCGATGCTTTAGATATAGATCGATTGAAAATCCTGCCGAAGCTTCCTCGTCACTTGAATGCGCCGTCAGCCGCGGCAACATCCTCGGCACTTGCCGCGCGTATTCGTCGAACTCAGAGAACGTCCTTCGTAAAAATGCCTCTTCGTCGCGGATTACTGGAACATAGATCGCGACGAACATTACGACGAGCGCCACCCCCACCCACCAACTGCGCGCCGCCACCGCGAATCCCATGCCGATCAATAGTGATCCCAGGTACAGCGGATTGCGCGTATAAGCATAAGGACCGGAAGTTGCCAACGACTCGTTCTTGCGGACATGCCCAGAAGCCAGTGCGCGAATCAGAAGCCCAGGCGCAATCAAAATCGCACCCAGCGCCATGGATCGCCACGAAGGCCGCGCCAGCCAGAAATAAAGCACCGCAAACAAGAATCCCAGCGGCACTCGGATCCGCCGCGCGATTTGTGACCACTCAGCCATGTGGAAGAGCAGCGCTTTGGCGCCGCGAAAAGCCAAAATCAACGCGGACTTTAGCCCGTGAGGGTACCGCCCAGCAGCTTGTTCGCGGCTGCCACCACTTCATTGCTTCTAATTGCCAACAACCCATCATCCGCAGCCGCCCGCCGTTCGTGCGAAGTCATGCTTCCCGGACTGCGCAGCACAATGCTCCGCGTTCCATAAGGGCCGTTGCGCGCCGGATCCGTTGGCCCATAGATCGCCACCACCGGGATGCTCAACGCTGCCGCCAGGTGAAGGGGCCCAGTGTCGCCGCCAACAAACAACCGTGCACGTCGCGTCAATGCGATCAACTCCGTGATACTGCAGCTCATCCCTTTAGCAGTCCCGCCGCTCGTAGTCTCCGCAACGCGCACCAACTCCTCTTCGCCCGGACCATAATTGAGGATCGAACGTAAGCCCAGATCGGCAAGCGCACGGGCAACTTCGCCGTATCGCTCGGCGGGCCATCGCTTCGCGCCCCATCCTGCGCCCGGATTCAGAATGGCAAAGGCACCGATCCCACCTTCCGCAAGTTGCTGCTCGATTCGAGCCTCGGCCTCAGGATCGCAAGGAAGTTGGCAAGAAATGCCTGTCGTTGATAGATTCGCTCGAACCTCGGTGATCGCTTCAGCTACGGAAAGATTCTGCTCGATAACATGCCGGCCGCGCGCAACCGCCTTTCGTGTGTACCACAGGCTAGCAGGAGCCTCTCGCGGCTCCGCGGCGCCATACACCGTGAGCGCCCCCGACCACCGCGCCAGCAACGCGGACCGCATCGCGCCCTGCAGATCGATGGCAACGTCATAATGCGCGCCACGCACATCGTTCCAAACTGTGGCGATGCGCTGCGCCGTCGAAATCGAAAATAGAGATTCTCCCCAAGCCTTCAGATTCACCGTGTGAACTTCATCCACCAGCGGCCGCAGCGGCGAGCGCGGACCTCGTCTCGAAGATCCGGGCGCGCACAGCAGATCGGCCCACCGCTCCTCAATCAGCCAGCCGATGAAAGCTTGCGGAAAGGCCTGCCGCAATGCATAAACTGCCGGCAGCGTATGGATCACGTCTCCCATGGCGCTCAGGCGCACCACCAGCAACCGTTCAAATGTTTCTTGCGGCGGGGATGGACTCACGGCTTCCCCGGCGTCAGCCGTGAACGAATAATCTCGCTTGTGGAATGATCCTTCGCATCGCCCACGATCGCCACGCGCCCACCGTATTCCTCTACCGTATCGCGCTCGGGAACCGACTCCTCGGTATAGTCGGTGCCCTTAGCCTGAATGTCCGGACGAATTTCGCGAATGAGAGCGCGCACGTCGAGCTCCGGAAAAATCACAACCGCATCCACATCGGCCAGCGCTGCAACAATCTCGGCGCGCTCCTCTGCCGGCATGATCGGACGGCCGGTACCTTTGAGCGCCCGCACCGATTCGTCCGAGTTGATAGCCACCACCAGCCTGCCACCCAACTCCTTCGCTCCTCGCAGATACCTCACATGGCCCACATGCAGGAGATCGAAGTTGCCATTGGCCAGAATGATGCGTTCTTCTGCGCGCCGCCATAGTTCAACTTGCTCTCGCAGTTCATCACGCTCCAGAATCTTGTTGTTTTCCATCGCGGCTATTTCAAATCAATGCGGTCTTGTTGAGGGTGGAGCCTGGTCCACTGCGCGCAGCAGCTCTTCCCTGGAAACGGTTGCCGTACCTCGCTTCATCACCACAATTCCGCCTGCGTAATTGGCCAACTGCGCCGCTTCCTCCGTAGTGGCGCCCGCCGCCAGTGCTGCGCTGAACGCAGCAATCACGGTATCGCCCGCACCCGTTACATCGGCAACTTCATCGGAACCAAAAATCGGAATATCGACCGCCTCTCTCCCCGGCTCGAAGGCCACCATGCCGTCGCGCCCGCGCGTGATTAACAAAGATTGCAGCTTCATCCGCTCCATAATCTGTCGCCCGGCCTCATCCAACTTTTGCCAGTTCTGGCCAATCTGAACCCCTAGCGCAGCTTCCACCTCGGGCTCGTTCGGAGTGGCGGCGGTGGCGCCAGAATACTCCAGCAGTCGATATCGCGAGTCGAGGATTAAAGGCACCAGCACAACTCTCCGCCGTCCTGCCTGCCGCAACGCACTCACAATCGCCGGACTCGCGGATCCGTATCCATAGTCGGAAACCAGGAATGCGTCCGACGCCCGCAAATATTCTCGCGCCGCCAAGAACAGCTCCCGCGTCAAGTGCTGGTTTGGAGGGTTCTCCGGCTCGCGATCCACGCGCACCACTTGTTGCCGCGTGTTATGCGTCATGCCCGCCAGAATGCGCGTCTTCGTGACCGTTGTATAACTCTTGTCCTTCAGAACGCCACTGATCGGAATGCGTTTGTGCCGGAAGAACTTCAACAGCATTCGTCCCGGCTCATCATCCCCAATCGCACCTACCGGCAGCACGTTTACTCCCAGGTCTGCCAGATTGTTAACCGCGTTCGCGCCCCCCCCTGGCACCACCGTACGTTCGCGGTGCTTCAGAATGAGTACCGGAGCCTCTCGTGACACGCGTGAGATTTCCCCATACACAAATTCGTCGGCGACCAGGTCCCCTAGTACCGTAATGGTGACTTTGGGGAACGCTTCGATAATCTTGTGCAGCCGCTCGGTTTCTTTCAAATGCTTCGTCATGCGATCTTTTTCAGGCTCCGCCGGTTGCCCGTGTGCGCATTTTCTCACGAGCGGGAGCGGCGCTCCTCGATTACGCGCAGCATGGTATCCACAGCGTTAGCTGCGTCGGCCAGTTCCATCTTCACGCGGACCACAGCCAGCGGCGTCAGCGCGTCAAGATAACCTCCCAGGTTCACTGCATCTTTTTCCGTGGTGACGAAGCCACCAGCCGCGCTCTGTTGCCTCAGTTCCAATAAATCTCGAACGTCTTTCTCCGTGTAGGCATGATGATCACGAAAAAACGCCTCGGCAACAGCGTCAACTCCAGCGGTTCGCAACTGCAAAACAAAATTCTGCGGCCGCGCAATCCCGCAGAACACAACCGGCCGCGGAGGAACATTCTCCAGGATGATCCCCCGTCGCACCCGCCACAACGTTTTGCCCACGAGTGGAAACGATTCCGCCGAGGCGCCACCGCTCAGCACCACCGCGTCCGCCCGTTCCAGAGAGCGCAAAGGCTCTCGCAGTCTGCCTGTGGGAAGGAGGGAATCGCGCGCATTTTCCGGTGTTAACAGGACAATATCGAAATCGCGCGCCAAGCCACGATGTTGAAAGCCATCGTCCAGCAAATGAATCTGCGCACCGAATCGCGCCTCGGCAAAGCGGCCTGCCTGGTAACGATCCTCACCCACCACCACCGGAACCTGCAGCCGCCTGGCAATCAGCAGCGGTTCGTCGCCGAAGTCTCGCGGCAGTCCGCCCGGATCCACCAGCAGCACCCCGTGAGTCTTGCGGCCATAACCGCGCGAGAGAACGTCAAAGCGAATTCCGCGCGCCTTGAGCAACTCGCCCAACAAAATAACGAACGGAGTTTTTCCCGAGCCTCCGACCGAAATGTTTCCCACGCTGATCACAGATCCCTGCAGCCGGTGCGATCCCAACCATCCACGGTCATAAAGCCCGTTGCGTGCCCCCACCGCCGCACCGTACAGCGCTGACAAAGGATTGAAGTTCATTCCTGCGCCATCATCCGCTGCAGGTCGTCCGCCGTCCTCGCCGTAGCTCCAATCTGCGAGCGCATGGTTTCGGCGGCGCGCTGTCCTAATGCTTTTCGCTCCGCATCGTTAGCCAGCAGTTCCAAGAAAACCAGCGGCAACTCCGCTGGACCGACAACCCGCACCGCGTCCCGGCTCTGGAACAAGTTGACTATGTCGCGGAAGTTTTCCGTATGATTCCCCACCACCGTAGCTATACCGTGCTGCGCCGGCTCAATAATATTGTGCCCGCCGCGCGGCACCAGGCTGCCGCCGACAAATGCAACGTCGGCGAGCGCATAAAGAGCTGCTAACTCCCCGATCGTATCCAGCAGAAGCACTCCGCCGTTCAAAGGCTCACCATTCCAAAGCGATCTCCTGCAAAAGCGAATCGACATCTGCTGCAGCAGTTCCGCCACGGCGGGAAAGCGCTCTGGATGTCTGGGAGCAAGAATCATCATGGCCGCCGGATGTGGTACCAGTACGTTTTCAAACGCCTTCAGCAGGAGAGGCTCCTCTCCATCCACAGTGCTGCCGCACACCAGCACTGGCCCGGCTCCGCTCGCACAGATTGATTTCCGCATACCCTCGACGATCGGCGAAGGCGCGGGAACAGGAATATCGAACTTCAGATTGCCCGTGACCCGTACCCGTTCCGCGCTCGCCCCAATGTCTCGCAATCGTGTTGCATCTTCTTCCGTCTGTGCCAGGAAGAGGTCCACGTTCGCCAGCACTTTTCCAATCAAGCCGCGAAATCTCCGGTACCGCGGCAACGAGCGGTCCGAGATGCGCGCATTCACAATCGCAATCCGCGTCCCGCTGGCATCCGCCAGACGCATAAAATTGGGCCAGAACTCAGTCTCCGCAATGACCACTAATTCCGGATGCAGTGCCCGCAAGTAGGGACGAATCGCGAATGCGAAATCCATTGGAAAATAAAATACATTCGCCTCATCAAAGCGTTTGCGCGCGAGCCTCTGTCCGGTGTCGGTGGTCGTCGAAACGAAAATCCTGTGCTGAGGAAACCGGCGCTGCAATTCATCCACCAATCCCGCAACCGCCAGCACCTCGCCTACAGAAACGGCATGCACCCAGATCGTCGGGTCCCCTCGTTCCGGCAACCGAAGTCGCACCGGTACATACCCCAACCTCTCCGCCAAACCTTTGCGGTACTTTCCATGGCGGGCCATCTGAAAGACCCAGTAAGGCAGGCTCGCCACCAGAGCCACTGCCAGCGCCGTGCTGTAAAGAAAATTGTAGAGAGGCGTGATCAATTCCAGCCATTCTAACCAAAGATTCACCCTAGGTCTGGCTGTGTCTTCTGTGATTGAGGTTTCGAGAAAGTCATTTCTAAGACCAGCCCGCGACCTGAGTCGCGCCACCTTCTATAATCGGAGCCATGGAGTCCCCTCTGAAAGCTCGGCTTGTCCGTATTCTTGTCACCTCTTGCGCCCTAATGTCGTACGCGGTCCTTCTTTCCGCTAAAGACTTTGTAAAGCCCACCGCTCAGCCGGCCAAAACCTATCCCGCGCGCGACGATCACACCGACGAGAAGGTCGCCATCGCCGCCGACCCCTACGACTCGCCCGATAAGGCCAAGATTTTTTCCGTCAACTTTCAGGAGCACGGATTGCTTCCCCTCTTTTTCATCGTCACCAATGACGGCGACCAGCCCATATCCATCGCCAACATGCAGGTCACGCTCACCACGGCCGGCCGCGCTAAACTCACGCCCATTACGCCCGACGATATCTTCCGCCGCATCTCCAATCCCCGCGCCAACACCAACCCCGCCACACCCCTGCCATTCCCCGTGCCTCACAAAAAAGTGAAAGGTACGATCAGCCAGAAGGAACGCGACGAGATCGAAACCTCACAATTCGCCGCCAAGGCTGTCGAGCCCCACACCACGCAATCCGGATTCTTTTTTTTCGACATCGAAGACGTTTCCTCTCCCGTGGAGGGCGCGCGCATCTTTGTCACCGGTGTCGATGATGCCAAGGGCACGGAGCTGATGTACTTCGAGATTCCGCTGGGAAAATAACTGACGCCCGTACCAAGGAACCCAGCCTCCGTCTTCGCTACCACAGCCGAGAGTGGCCGTATAATCACCAGATATGTCGACCACCGCGGACACTTCCGTTGTCGCTCGCACAACCTATGAACCGGTCATCGGTCTCGAAGTGCACGTTCAACTTCTGACGGCGTCGAAGATTTTCTGTTCCTGCTCCACTCGCTTCGGCGCTGCGCCGAATACCAATGTTTGCCCGGTTTGCCTGGGCATGCCCGGAGCCTTGCCGGTGTTGAACCGTAAGGCGGTCGAGTTCGCTACGCGGGCCGCCTTAGCCCTCAACTGCCGCATCAACGAAACCTCGATCTTCGCGCGCAAGAATTACTTCTATCCCGACCTCCCCAAGGGCTACCAGATCTCGCAATACGACAAGCCCCTCGCTGAGCATGGATTTATCCAGGTCGGAACCGACAGGAAGAAGATTGGCATCACCCGCGTGCATCTCGAAGAAGACGCCGGCAAGAGTCTGCATGAAGGCTTTCCCGACGCCTCCGAAAAAACTGCCATCGATCTCAACCGCACCGGCGTCCCGCTGATCGAGATCGTCAGCGAGCCAGACATCGCAACGCCCGATGAGGCCTACGAATACCTGACTCGCCTGAAAGAAATCATCCTCTACACCGAAGTCAGTGACTGCAACATGGAGGAAGGTTCGCTCCGTTGTGACGCCAACATCAGTATCCGTCCACGCGGCCAGAAAGAACTCGGCACGAAAACTGAAATCAAGAATGTGAACTCCTTCCGCTATATCCGCGAGGCCTTAATCTACGAGATCGCACGCCAGATCGAAGTGGTCGAATCCGACTCCCGGATTACTCAGGAAACGCGCCTCTACAACTCGCACGAAGGCAAGACCTATAGCATGCGATCGAAAGAGCAGGCCCATGACTACCGCTACTTTCCCGAGCCCGACCTGCTGCCATTAGTGGTCGACGAGAACTGGCGCGCCGAAATCGCGAAGACTCTGCCCGAGTTGCCGGAAGCCCGTCGCGCGCGCCTGATGAAGCAGTACGGCATCACAGAATACGATGCGCAGGTGCTGACCGTTTCGAAATCGCTCGCTGATCAATTCGAGTCGGCAGCCAAGGCGGCGAAGAATCCCAAGCGCGTCGCGAACCTGGTGCAGGGCGAACTGATGGGCCGTCTGAAGGCCAAAGGCGCGGAGGTTGATCAGTCCCCGATTTCGATGAACGGCGTAGCGGCATCCGCGGATCTCGTCGAGAGCGGCACGATCTCCGGGAAAATGCTCAAGGATCTCTACGACCTGTGCTTTGAACGCAACCAGGACTTCCCCGAAGTCTACGACGCAGAAGGCCGTCCGCAGCAGTCCAGCGACACATCCGCTCTGGAAAAGATCGTCGACGAAGTCGTCGCTGCGAATCCCAAACAGTTGGAACAATACCGCGCCGGCAAAAAGACCATGCTCGGCTTTTTCGTCGGTCAGGTCATGAAGGCGTCCAAAGGGCAGGCGAATCCGCAGCTGGTGAATGAACTGCTCACCAAGAAACTGGATTGATCACAATCGCGACGAACTTACCATGTGACCTAAGTACCACCCGCCCTCCGGGACTTCTGCAATCTGATTTCCACTTCCAGCGCCCGATACCATGATGCCGGGCCTGTCTGTTCCGGCCGACCGATCGAGAGCTGCCATGAAGATTAAGCTGGACCGCATCGTTAGCATTGCCACGCTAGTAGCCTCGTGCGTGGCCATTGTTCTGGTGATGAAGAAGCCCGCTCCCGTGGCGCAGCCGCAGACTCCGGCGGCGATCGCAGCTAATGCGCAATCGTTCGGGCAGAAGATGGAGCAGTTCGAACAGGCCACCCAGCAACCCGCGTCAGCTTCCAGCGTGAATTATCAAACGGCGCCCGCGCAGAATCAGCAAAGCATTCCTTCCAGTGCTCAGCCGAAAGCGGAGGTTCACCTCAACTCGGACGAAGTGGGCGCGGCGCTGGCCCAGGCCGTGGGTGCCGCTGGAGCTGCAGGAGCCGGAGCTGGGGAACTCTCGCCCGATTCCAATCTCGGCGGTGGCGAGCCGAATATCAAAGACCAGCGAGTCAACTTCGAGGGCGACACGGTACACGGTCAATTTCTAACCGAAATCGCAGGCGAAGACGTATGGATAACGGTGTCGGGTCACCTTTCGTCGAAAGACGGATATGCCACGTTCGAGCCGACTGAATTTAAAGTGGGTGATCTCAACGTGCCGGTTTCGCTGGTGAATCCCGCGCTGCAGAAAAAGCTCTTCGAGCAGCGCGACCGGATGAAGCTCCCAGAGAACGTTGGCGACCTCAAAGTGCAGAACGGCGAACTGGTCATGCAGCAGAAATAATCTGGACTACGAGGTCAACCGCTAACCAACTACGTGCGCGGGAAGCGCATTCTCGGTCACCACTTTCGCATACCACCGTCCCGAATCCTTGATGGTGCGTTGCTGCGTCTTGAAGTCCACGTACGCCAAGCCGAAGCGCTGGCTGAAACCTTCCGCCCACTCAAAGTTATCCATCAAACTCCACGCGTGATAGCCGCGAACGTCCGCTCCATCGCCAATGGCGCGCGCAAGCGCTTGCAGATATTGCCGGTGATAATCAATGCGGCGCGTGTCATGAATCACGCCGTTTGCGTCGAGCCCGTCGTTGTACGAGCATCCGCTTTCCGTAATTTCGATCACTGGATGATTGAAATCACGCGTGATGCGCATGACCATGTCATACAGCGCCTGCGGCCAAACTTCCCATCCCATGTCGGTCTTCGGGCCTTCCTCGCCCCCAACCATCTTCACTGGGAACAGCCATTGCTGCACGTGAGACAAGCGCTCGATGGCGTCGGGAGCAGAAGCGATAGTGCGGTAGTAGAGATTGATGCCAATAAAATCGAGTGGCGCACGCATCTTGCCTAAGTCGCCGGACCTGATTTTCATGGCAGTTTCCGGCAAGAATGTAAATGCGTCGGGATATTTTCCGTTCAGCGCCGGTTCCAGAAACCAGAGGTTGGTGATGGCGTGAGCGCGCTCAGAGGCCAGCTTGTCTTCCTCGGAATCGGTGGCTGGCTCGCACGCGGACATGCTGAACGCGGTTCCCACACGCCCATTTGGAAGAGTTGCTTTAAAGGCCCGAAATCCTTCGCCCTGCGCCAGATTCACGGTATGAGAGGCTCGCAGGAAATCGAGGAGGCTCTGCTGTCCGGGAGCGAACTTGCCCTGGAGATATCCCCGGTACGTGAAAGCAGCAGGCTCGTTGAAGAGGATCCAGTCGGAAACGCGATCGCCCAGGGCGCGCGCCATCACCTCTACGTAGTCGGCAAAACGGGAGGCGGTGTCGCGATTGGGCCAGCCCCCGGCATCTTCCAGCACCTGCGGCAAATCCCAGTGATACAGCGTGACAAACGGCCGGATCCGGGCTGCGAGCAAGCCATCCACCAGGCGGCTGTAGTAATCGACCCCTCGGGAATTGGCGGAGCCGGAGCCTGTGGGCTGGATGCGTGGCCAGGAAACTGAAAAGCGGTAACTGTTCGAATTCATCGTCCGCATGAGCGCAATATCTTCGTGCCAGTGATGATAGGAGTCGCAGGCTACATCTCCCGTGTCGCCGTTCTTGATTTTGCCAGGACTGTGCGCAAAGCGGTCCCAGATCGATTCGCCCTTGCCGTCTCCTTTCCATGCGCCTTCGATCTGATACGCAGCGGTGGCCGTGCCCCAAAAAAAATTCCTGGGGAATGGAATCGCAGAAGAAGTGTCGAACTGCATGGCGTGGGGACTGGAACGCGGCACGGGGTTAGTCGTGCGCGCCGCATTCGAAGACACGCTGCACGCCGAAGACAGAACGGCCGGAAGCGCGGCGGCGACGCCGGTGGCGAGGGCAGACTGCGCAAATTTACGGCGCGTCAGACGCAAAATAGAACGAGGCTCCTCGAAGGAATCATACTGGCTGCGGTCGACTCATTATGCTTGATCAAGTGGTCTTCTGCCCGTCAGCGGTTCGTACAAGGTGCGCCAGGAATGCATTTTCGTTGGCGAAACCCTCGGAATACCATTTCACGGTTCCAGCAATTTGCTTTAAGCACGGGCTGACATTCTAAACCGGATTCGGGAAGGTATACAGACGGGTGTGAGCGGAGGGATTACCAAAGGCTACGGTGGAGGGATCTGGACCACGGTCAGGACCGTTGCCGCGCTCGCAGGGAAAGGGGAACCTGCTACCGGAGCGAGTGTGCCGTTGGCGGAGTTAATGCTGAAGGCTTGGATACTGGAGAGTCCGGCAACGTACAGATATTCGCCGAAGGAATCAGCCGCCATTGCGTCACCGATAATGACGAAAGGAGAACCCGCTACCGTAGTCAGTACGCCGCTGCTCGAAGTGACGCTATAGCCCGTGATCCCGCCGTCGTTGAGTGCGTAGAGGAAGCCGTTGGCAAATACGAGCGCGGTTGGAGTCACTCCCGCGGAGAAAGGAGAATTCGGTACGGGAGTCAACGCGCCGGTGCCACTCACGATGGAGAACGCAGCAATCTGGTTCGTGTCCGAAAGCGCGGCGTAAACATAGGAGCCGGTGTCGACAATGCCGAAGGGCCGGCTGTTGAGAACGGTTTGCCCCGGAATCGCAAAAGGCGAACCCGACACCGCGGTCAGCGTTCCTGTGGAACCAATGGTGAAGGCGAAGATGCCTCCAGGGGGATCATCAATCGAAGTGTAGAGGAACTTGCCGGAAGGATCCGTTGTGAGAAAGAGATTGGTTCCCGAGGGGAACGGAGATCCCGAAATCACCGAGGGCGTGCCGGTGGCGTTTGCGCTGAACCCGTCGACCCTGGCGACGTCGGCAGCGTACAGAAGGCTGCTACCTGCCGGTGAGGCCAGGCCTTCAGGCAGGCTGAAACTTCCGGTCGAGAAAGGTGAGCCCATCAGCGCGGTAAGCATACCAGTGGTTTGATTAATTGAGAAACCATCTAGTTGCCCGTTTGCGGGGTCGGAGACGTAGAGAAGTTGATTGCTCACGGCCGTGAGGCCAAGACTCAAGGCAGGGCCGGGAGTTGAGCCAACCGTGGTAAGCGCTCCGCTGTTGTGATCGATGCTAAAGACTTGAATCTGGCTGCCTGCTCCCGCGGCGTAGAGGAATTCCGGACCAGGGCTGACCGGGCAGGCCGAGGTTCCCGAGCCGCAAGTGCAGGTGCTGTTGCCGGCCGCGGCGCAAACGACCGGAGGTGTGCTTGTCCCACAAGAGGCCAGGGCCAGGCACAGTGCGACCACGACGAAGAACTTGGCGGGAGTTCGAAGCGCATGGGTCGGCATAAGGGTCCCCATGAAAAGCATGCTAACAGTCGAGGGAAGTATGCGATAGCTGAGTGGAGCACTTTCGAAAGTGCCACAACCCCGTTTTCATTCGAAAGTTCTCAGATGGACTAATCATGGCCCGGCGTTGCCATGCTGTTGGCGGGAATCAACGCCAATCGCGCAGGAGCTTTTCCAGAAGGTCCGCGGCCGCGCCGAGTTGTGCCACTTCGCTAGGGGTCAGGGATCCGAGATGGGCAGCGAGATACTCGATGCGGCGCTGGCGTCCTTGCTGAAGAAGACGTGTTCCCTTTGCGGAAGCGTGGATGTGTATGCGGCGCGCGTCGCGGGGATCACGAGTGATCTCAACCAGAAGGCTACGCTGGAGTCCAGCGACGACCCGGCTCATGGTCGGCGGCTTGACCTGCTCTGCAGCGGCGAGATCCCCAAGCGTTTTGGGGCCCCCAAAAACCAGGACCGACAGGGCTGAAAGTTGCGCAGGGCCCACGCCTGAGACCGCGTCTTGCCTGCGCACCCGGCGCAGCAGGTGGATGGCGGCGGAATGCAGGCGGTCGGCAACAGCCAGCGTTTCGGCCTGGGGCGCAATTTCTTCGGGCTTGACTTTTGTCATTCGATATAGTTAGCTATGCTAACTAATGTGACTCTGGAGGTCAAGACATGAGTGCAATCGCAACCGGAATTGGAATTACGCGCCTCGGCCAGATCGCGATCAACGCTAGGGATGTCGATCGTGCCGCGGCTTTCTATCAGGACAAGCTGGGACTCAATCTACTCTTCAAGGCGCCGCCCGGGCTGGCGTTTTTCGACTGCGGCGGCGTCCGCTTGATGCTCGACCGCGCCGAGAAGCCGGAGTTCGACCACCCCAGCTCGGTTCTGTATTTCGCCGTGCCCGACATTCAAGCTGCGTACGGGAAGCTGAAGGAGAGCGGAGTCCACTTCGAGGACGAGCCGCACTTAATTGCGAGAATGCCGGCGCACGATCTGTGGATGACGTTCTTCCGCGACTCGGAAGAAAACTTGCTGGCGCTGATGAGTGAAGTCGCACGCTAGATCGCCGGTACGACCTTTCGAGATTCTCCGAACGCTCGATTCTAGTTGCTTATTGATGGCTGACGCCCGAGTATTAGAAGCGATAGGCGCTCCTTTGAGGCAAGCACCGCCAGCACTTTCAGCGTCAGGTTTTGGCAGCGCATGGTTTGCGCTCTGCGCGGCCTTCGCGCTGCATATCCTTGACGAAGCCACGACCGGCTTTCTTGCGGTGTATAACCCTACCGTGACCATTCTGCGCGAGCGCTGGGGCTCATTTCCCATGCCCACGATCGCGTTGCGAGAATTTCTGATCGGACATGTCCTGGTGTGCGCACTTTTGTTCTGTCTGACTCCGGTCGCGGCGCGAGGTATGCACGGATTGCGGCCTCTGGCCTGGGCTTATGCCGTCATCATGTTTCTGAATGGCATGGGGCACACGATCGGGAGCATCCTGGGGCACACGGTAGATTCAGTGACATTTCCTCGTCCGGCACCTGGATTCTATTCGTCTCCATTTTTATTCATCGCTTCGGTGTGGTTGATGACACGGCTGCGGCGCACCGCGCAGGTTGATTTTCAATTGCCGACCAGCGATTGAGGACGCGATCACACGCGGGCTGCTATCATCTCTTCCGGAGCCGTTTGGGAGCAGCGGTATGGAAGACACAGAAGACGAAGAACCAATTCCTTATATTTCCGGATCAGGAGAAGGACTTATGGAAGAAGGACCAGCTGTGCATGCCAACGCACGGCGTGATGAGGATATCGCGCTCGATCTGATGAAATTTGTCGCCATGACCACGGGATACGGGCGCACGACGTCATCCGGCGTAGGTTTTCAGGGCACAGGTTCGGCATCGAAGCCCGATGAATATGCGGCGCAATTGCTGGAGTTGTACGCTAAGTGCAAGGCCGTGGTGGGGGGAAGAAGTAGCATGCGTTGAGATTCGGTGTCCTGAAGTTTATCGGCAGTGGAGCGAATCAGAGTATTGGCGAGGCAAAAAGACCGCGGCTCCGAGCCGCGGCCTCGACATGCCTGCGCCAACGTTCTATCGGCGACTCTTCTTACCTTTCTTCTTCGCCGCTTTCTTGGCAGGCTTCTTGGCGGACTTCTTTTTCGCCGGCTTCTTCGCGGCTTTCTTCTGGGCAGGTTTTGGCGCTTTCTTCTTGGCAGGAGCTTTCTTCTTGGCAGGCGCTTTCTTCTTGGCAGGCGCCTTCTTCTTGGCCGGTGCTTTCTTTTTAGCGGCGGGCTTCTTCGGGCCACCACCAGCTGGCGCGGCCGGCTTCGGGGGCGGCGCAGTTGGCATGGCGGGTTCGCTCATCTCGGGTTCGGGTACGCCGGCTTCTTCTTCCTCCTCTTCCTCTTCTTCGAAATCTTCTTCCAGCGACTCGCTGTAGGCGCCGCTGTCACCAAATTCTTCTTCTTCATCACGTCCGTAGAGTGTGGGATCGTAGAACGTCATTGCTCCTCCTGATCTTATTTTGGGCTCCTGGCGCAAAAAGGGCTACGCAAGGTTGCCGGGTACGGGAAATTAAAAGACCACCAGAAAGCTTTGTGCTGGAACGGCGCGCGATTATAGCACGACGTTTGGTGCAGGCCGCAAGGACCGAAGTCACATGAGTCTGACCTATCCCTGTTACCACACGAGACGGCGGAATGGAAGAAGATTCGACGCCCACTTATAGAAGTTCGCTGCTAAGAACAGAAATGGACCGTGCTCTGTTGGTGATCGGAGCCCTCCGCGTCAGAGTGCGGCTTCGCGACCCGGGCCCTGGCCGCTAGGCGGTCAAAAGGCCGTTTGGGCAGGACCCCACCAACTTCCTGCAGGACGGCCTGCGAGGAGCCGGGACAGGTCCGGAGCGTGCAGATATTGAAAGCCGAGAGGCTTACTTCAGCGTCTTTACGAAATCGGCGACGGCCTTGGCGTCGTCGGCAGAGACTCCGCTTAAAGCCTTCTTGTGTGGGGGCTTCTTGGCGTCATTGCCCTCCCTCAGCAGATCGGTGATCTGCTCCGCGGTAAGGCTGATCCCTTTCAGCGCGGGGCCGACCTTGCCCTGTCCTTCAGGCCCATGGCAGCCTGCACACTTGGCTTTATAAGTGGCCGCTCCATCTTGCGCGAACGCCGGGATGGTTAAGGAGGCGGCAACAGCAAAGAGAAGAACCAGAACGAGACCATTGCGGAATTGCGTGAGGTCTCCTCTCGAACGAATTGGCAAAGCTCGATAGTCGGGAGCGATTCTAGTCCCGGTCAAGTGCGTTGTCGAACGATTTACCACAGGCAAGGACGCGAGAGATGACCGTTTTGGATCGGATGTTTGTCCTTACCGGTTTTGCTGCACGACCAGGATCATCCCCGGGCGCAGAATGGCGATGTTTTGGTTATTGCGTTTCAGGGCGGCGACGGTAGTTTTGTAAGTGGTGGCAATCGAATAAAGCGTCTCGCCCGATTTTACCTTGTGATGAAGAACGCTCGCTTGTTCGGTGTCATCTTCATCCGAAGCTTTGGCCGATTTGGCGGAGCTAGCCGTTTGCGCAGCCTTCCGGGGATGCCGGGAGTCAGTCGAGTTTGGTTCTCCAGTCGGTGAAACTGGTAGGTGCAGGGCCACAACAGTTCGTCCGTGCAAACTGTCGCCGCGCAGGCCGTTCCAGCGCCGGATCATTTGCGCAGAAACGCCAAAGTTCTCGGCCACGGTCTGAACCGTGTCACCCTTGCGGACCTTATACCGCGTAATCCGGTGCGCGTAGGTAGCAGTATCGCTGTTGGGGTGCTTGCTGGGTTTGACCGGAATGATTATTTTGGCGTCCGTAGGGAGCCCAGTGCCATCGAGTTGATTCGCTTCCGCAATTGATTTCGCCGTGGTGCGGTAGACGCGCGCCAGAGAAGCGAGAGTGTCGCCGGAACGCACCGTGGGATAACGCCACCACAGGCGCATGCTGCCGGGTATAGCCACAATCGCCGTCTGATACTGCTGTTTCGTTCCAGCCGGCAGATGCAGTTCGAATGTTCCCTCCCGTGGCGTGCTCAGGCGCAGAAGGCTGGGATTCAGCTGCTGCAGCTGCGCGGGAGTCGCATCCACACAATCGGCCACCAAGCGCAAATCGATCGGATAGTTGACCGTAACGGTGTCGAAGCCCATGGGTTCATCCATCGACACATCGTCAAAGCCGTAATGCGACAAGTTCTTGGTCATGATGGTCACGGCCAAGATGATGGGAACGTAGTTCCGTGTTTCCTTAGGAAGAACATTGCGCCGGTAGAGTTCCCAGAAATCGGCGTAGCCGGTGCGCTTGACCGCAGCTTGCACTGTTCCGGGCCCTGAGTTATACGCGGCCATGGCGAGATACCAGTCTCCGAACTGGCCATATAGGTCTCTTAGGTGGCGGGCTGCGGCGCGAGTAGATTTCTCAGGATCCTGACGATCGTCTACCCACATGCTGTGCTGCAGTCCGTAACCGCGAGCGCGGCTTCCCATGAACTGCCAAATGCCGCGGGCGCCAGCGCGGGAAACGGCGGTCGGCTGGAATCCGGACTCGGCCTGTGCCAGATAGATCAAATCCTGCGGGACCCCCTCTTGCTTGAGGATCCGCACCATCATGTCGTGGTAGCGGCCGGAGCGTGCGAAGGCGCGCTCGAAAGTCCCACGGCCCCGGTTGGAGAAATAGCTGATATAACCTGCCACCTGATCCGTCATCATGAGCGGCAGATCGGAATGGGTCGACTTGATCTCGGCCTGAGCCTTTGCCCTCACTCCAGGTTCGGCGGACGGAGTGATGCCGTTCGTTTCATCGATCGGCGCGGGCTCTGAGTTCTGCGCTTCGGAGTCGGAAGCTAAGTCTCCCAGATTGAGATGGTTGACTCCTTCCGTGATCCGATCAAATTCCTTTTGCAGACGATCATCAGAGCGAATGTCCAGCTTGCTCTCCAACAGCGCGTTGAAAGCGTTATCGAAATTCTGCTTGGCGGCATCGATACGACCCGCCTGATAGTTGGCCAATCCCGCCTGGTATTCCTTCTCAACCCTCGCCAGCAGTTCGTCGACCTGATCGGAAGCTGGCTTCGGAGCCGTAGATTCAGGTTTCGTTTGTGTTGCCTGAACTGGCTGGACTTGACTCTCGACCGGCGGCGTCGCGGACGAAGTTTGCGGAGGCTCGGATGCTTTGGCAGTCAGCGCCGGCGGCGTTGCCGGAGGCACTACGGCGACCGGCTTTTGCGCGGTCTGGCAGGACGAACCCGCCACGGACAGCACGGCGAGCACCGCGACCCGCATTTGGACTTTTGCAACTCGCATATTTTTGAATGAGATACGAATTGCTCCCGTTGTTAAAGTCCGGTGAATTCTACCAAAAATCGTACCGCGCGGTCGCCCTCCGGTCAACGCTGAAACGGAACGGGTGTCATTACTTTCGGCACCGTCGCGACTGGTTACTACCGGCTCCATAATCAGACGGTAGGAGCGGGCCAAAAGGTTTGTCGGGATGATCCCGCGAAGCGATAGACTCCCCTTCTTCCCTAAGCTGGAATGAACTCAAACGCGCCAGTAATCCGGTCGCCAGCTCTGAATCGCCTTCTTGATATCTGCCTTCGAAAGTTTCTCGCTAATTGCCCGCTCCGCTAATTTAGGAACCTCCGCGTCTGAGGCGAAACGCAGACCGATCAGTTGGGCTTCGGTCAATTCTGGAATTCTCGAGCGTAAAGGCTCTGAGCACAGGGTGGCAAGCCGCAACCTTTCTTCCAGGCGAATGATGCGATCCTGCAACTTGAGGGAGTAAATGCGAATCTTCAGGACCGCAATTACCGCAGCCACCGAGATCACAAAGAACGAAGCCGAGTGGTAGCTGGGATGCCAAAGAAAGTGGATGGTGCCACCAAGGGCTGTGAGTGCGAAGACCGGCAGTACGATAAAGTGAAATAGCGGATCTAACTTGGCATGATTCGCCAAGTTTTGAGGCTTCTTTTCAGCCATGACGAAGGGCTCCTTGCAAGGAACGTGCAAGTGTAGCAGAGCGTAGGAACCTCTTAACAATTTGAATCGCCAGCTTGGCTCGGCGTAGTCTCTTGTTCAGGGAGAGAATCCAAGTCAGATATGAAAGCCATTCAAGTCAAACAAGTAGGTGGACCAGAAGCAATGGAACTGGTCGAATTACCAGTCCCGGAGCCGAAAGCGAACGAAGCCGTCGTGAAGCTGGCTGCCTCGGGCGTGAACTTTATCGATGTCTACTTCCGCGAAGGCCGCTACAAGAGTCCGCTGCCGTTTATTCCGGGCCAGGAGGGCGCGGGAGTAGTGACCGCCGTTGGCCCCGAGGCGAAAACCGTGAAAGTCGGAGACCGCGTGGCTTGGAGCGGGCTGCAAGGGGCGTACGCGGAATATGCCGCCGTTCCGGCGGAGCGGCTGGTTCCGATTCCGCAGGCCGTGAGCGATCGCGAAGCCGCCGCCGCCATGCTCCAGGGGATGACGGCTCACTACCTGTCGCATGATACGTATCCACTCAAGCAGAATGAAACGGCACTGGTTCAAGCCGGGGCCGGAGGCGTCGGACTGCTCCTGGTGCAGATGGCCCACAACATCGGCGCGCGGGTGATTGCCACCGTTTCCACCGAGGAGAAGGCGAAGTTGGCTCGCGGAGCTGGTGCGCACGAAGTCATCCTCTACACGCAAGTGGATTTCGAGGCCGAGACCAAGCGCCTCACCGGCGGAAAAGGTGTGGACGTAATCTACGATTCAGTAGGGAAGACAACATTCGAGAAAGGCCTCAATCTCCTTCGGCCCCGCGGAATGATGGTGCTCTTCGGTGGCTCGAGCGGGGCGGTAGCCACATTTGATCCGATCATTCTGACGCAGAAGGGATCGCTGTTTTTGACCAGGCCCTCTCTCGGCAACTACATCGCTACGCGCG
>Ga0116135_1000461_pt1 | contig 22431 bp, 21 predicted proteins | sample June2015DPH_20_1_FD_89738 | JGI IMG/M metagenome (GOLD analysis project Ga0116135, IMG submission 89738) | Peatland microbial communities from SPRUCE experiment site at the Marcell Experimental Forest, Minnesota, USA - June2015DPH_20_10 | ecosystem: Environmental > Terrestrial > Soil > Wetlands... | reverse complement strand
GATGTGATCTCAAGACCTTCGTTCCGGCCGCTTGCCTGGCGAACCACCTGCTGAATGCTTATAGCCGTCCCGGACGGCGCGTCCTTTTTATGCGAATGATGTCGCTCAAAAATCTGCCCCGAGTACTCATGCTGCAGCGCTGCCGCTGCCGTCTGCGCCACATCAAGAAACAGATTTATCCCAACCGAAAAATTCGCCGCATAAACGAACCCCGTACCTCCAGCCTCCACCAGTTTCCTAACCTGCTCGACCTCGCCGTGCCAGCCAGTCGTGCCAACCACCATATTCTTTCCGCAGTGTACGCAGGCCTCAATGTGCGGCAAAACGCAGTGTGGCCCGGTGAAGTCGATCACCATATCGATGTCGCTCAACTTCTCCGGGGTGAGAGCGGCACCTGCGACGTTCTCCGAGGACCCGATGGCCTGAACGCGGTGTCTTCGCTCTCGCCCAACATCGGCAACCAACGATCCAGTCTTGCCTCGGCCAAGAATCAGTAAGTGCATAGTGACGTCCCATCACGAAGGAACAAGAGAAGATTTAATCACACATTGGAGGGGAAAACACGGCAGCGAGCGCGGTTTTCACGCGTACACTTCCGGATCCAAATCCCGGAAGAATGTGCTGTGCAGGCGCTGGATCACAGCGGGCACATCGTCTTCCTCGATCACAAACGTCAGATTGATCTCCGAAGCTCCCTGGGAAATCATGCGGATATTCTTGTCGGCGATTTCACTGAACACGCTTGCCGCAATTCCCGGCTTCTCGCGCAGGTTTTCTCCCACAAGGCACACAATGGCCTTGCGGCCCGAATACTTCACATCGGCCAGTTTGGCCAAATCAGCAGCCAGTGCGGGAATCGCCTGGTTGGAATCCACAGTTAGCGAAACGCTCACCTCCGAGGTGGATACTACATCAACCGCAACCTGATGGCGGTCGAAAGCTTCGAAGATCGCCCGCAGGAACCCATGAGCTAAAAGCATTCTCGGCGCAGCCACGTCCACGATCGTGATTCGTTTCTTCACAGCAATCGCTTTGAAGATGTTATTTCCCTGCGGCGCGCGGGTTGTGATCTTTGTCCCTTCGCAAGATGGATTTCGCGAATTCAGCACATAGACCGGAATGTTTTTCTGAATCGCAGGAAGTACCGTCGCCGGATGCAGTACCTTGGCGCCGAAGTAAGCGAGCTCCGCCGCTTCGTCAAAGCTAATCACTTTAATTCGCCGCGCCTCCGGGCAAATCCGCGGATCGGTGGTAAGAATGCCGTCAACATCGGTCCAGATCTCGATCCGCTCCGCGCCCAAACCCGCGCCCACGATGGCGGCAGAAAAATCGGAGCCGCCGCGCCCGATCGTGGTAGTGATCCCCGCGCGATTTGCGCCAATGAATCCGCCCATTACCGGCACCTGGCCAGCATCGAGCAGCGGCTTTACCTTGGTTTGAAGCCGCGTATTGGTTTCCTCGAACTGCGGCACCGCCTGCATAAAGTTGCTATCAGTCACCAGCACGTCGCGCGAGTCCACGTGCGCGCAGTTGAGCCCGTGAGCCGAAAATGCGGCGGCGACAATTTTGGCGGAGAGCATTTCCCCGAAGGCCGCAACGTGGTCGGTGGTTCGTGGAGTAATTTCGCCAACGGCGGAAATGCCGCGCAGCAGTTCGTCGAGCGCCTCGAAATCGCTACCTAGTTCCGAGTGGAAGTCGGTAAAAAGTGCGGTCCCCATCAACTCGCTGGCAGTATTGTAGTGGCGCTCCTGCAGTGACCGGCATAGCTTCAGCGCGGCTTTTCTTTCCCCGGCACCAGCGGCGCGCGCCATGGTGAGCAACGTGTCGGTAACTTTTGCCATCGCGCTCACCACTACGACAGGGTTCTGCGCGAGACGGCCTTTCACAATCTCCGCTACGCGTGTGATGGCCTTGGCATCTTCCACCGAAGTGCCGCCGAATTTCATCACGATCATCGGCGTGGCTTCCTTGTGGAAGGATTAGGGTGAGTCTCGGATTTCAATCCAGATATCCCTTGGCCTTGAGCAACTCGGCGTTCAGCACGGCAGCTCCGGCGGCGCCGCGGATGGTGTTATGCGATAGCACTGTGAACTTCCAATCAAGCACGTGGCAAGGCCGCAATCGACCGACGACCGCAGTCATGCCTGCCCCGGCATCCACGTCAAAGCGCGGCTGCGGACGATCAATCGCTTCCACGTACACCACCGGACGGTCAGGCGCGCTGGGCAGCTTCAACTGCTGCGGCTCTGCGCGGTAGTCATTCCACGCAGCAATAATTTCGTCCGGCTTCGCTTTAGTTTTCAACCGGACTGAAACCGATTCAGTATGTCCATCCTCAACCGCAACCCGGTTGCACTGCGCGCTCATGGCAAACGCTGCGGGAACGATCTTCGTCCCGTTCATTTGCCCCAACAGCTTGAGCGTCTCCTCCTCCATCTTTTCTTCTTCATTGCGGATGTAAGGAATCACATTGCCCAGAATGTCGAGCGAGGCTACACCGGGATATCCCGCGCCGCTCACCGCCTGCATGGTTACAGCCATTACCGCTTCGAGCCCGAAGCGCTGCTGCAGCGGCGCCAGCGCGAGCACGAGTCCCATGGCCGAGCAATTCGGGTTCGTCACGACGTAGCCACCGGATTTCTTTCGCCACGCCTGGGTTGGTATCAATCCGATATGCGCAGCATTCACTTCAGGAATCACCAAAGGAACGTCTAATTGCATCCGTAGCGCGCTGGAATTGGAAACGACAAAGCAACCGGCCTCGGCAAACTTAGGCTCAATCTCCGCGGCGATCGAAGCATCGAGCGCCGCAAAAATAATCTTGGGTGCGCCCTCCGGCGTGGCCGGAGAAACCTTCATCGCCGCCACATTCGCCGGAATCGCCGTTTTCAGTCGCCAGCGCACCGCCTCGCCGTAAGTCTTGCCTTCCGACCGGTCCGAGGCCGCCAGCCACACCGCCTCAAACCACGGATGCCGCTCCAGCATCTGGATAAACCGCTGTCCAACGACACCGGTAGCGCCGAGAATCCCGATTGGAAGCTTATTGCTCATAAGTGAGTAATCTGAATTTTACAACAGAGTCTTTACTCCTCTTCCGACCGCTGGTAATCGTCCCGCCTTGAGGGCGCAGAAGCACTTGAAGCAGGGGCAAGAATCGGGGCTGGAAGCCCCAAACTAGCAGACTCCAGTACGGCTCCCCTTTGCCGATAGAGGCATTGGGAGGCGACCATGCCGGAGCTGCGCCAGAACTTCTTTACGAAAGAGTGGGTCATCATTGCTACGGAGCGCGCCAAGCGTCCGGAGGAGCTGGCAACGCACAGGCCAACTCAGGACGCGCCACCGTATGTAGAAAGCTGCCCGTTCTGTCCCGGCAACGAAAACAGAACCCCTCCGGAACTACTGCGCTACCCCGCAAACTCCGGCCAGCCGTGGGCGGTACGGGTCATCCCCAACAAGTTCGCCGCGCTTTCTAGTGACGTGCAGCCTACCCGCAGCCTGCAGCACCTTCGCCGCCGCGTGGAAGGCTTCGGCTACCACGAAGTGATCATTGACGGTCCCGACCACTCTGGCTGCATGGCGCTGCTCCCGGATGCCCATGTCGCAAAGATTTTAGGAGTTTTTAAGGAGCGGTACCATGTCTTAAGCGCCGATCATCGCATCACGCACGTCACGATTTTCAAAAACCACGGCGTTGACGCGGGCGCGAGCCTGCAACACCCACATTCGCAGATTATCGCCACACCCGTGATTCCCAGCCAGGTCCGTCATCGCCTCCACGAAGCTCTGCGCCACTATGACGATTGTGGCGAATGCATGTTCTGCCACATGGTGGAGCGCGAACTTGAGGATCAAACCCGCATCGTTCTGAAGAGCGAACTTTTCGCCGCGATGGAGGTCTTCGCCTCTGCGACGCCATTCACCACTCACATATTTCCCCTGCGCCACATGGCGACCTTCGGAGAAATTACTGCCGCCGAGATCTCCGACCTGGCGCGAGTTTTGCGAACCCTCCTGGCCAAGCTCTACATAGGTCTCGACAATCCCGACCTCAACTTCACGGTGCGCAGCGGCCCCTCGGACTACGTGGGGGCGCGCCATTTTCACTGGTACGTCAGCGTGATTCCTCGCCTGACGCGAACCGCCGGGTTCGAGCTGGGGTCGGGCATGTTCATCAACACGGTCTTGCCGGAAGCAGCCGCAGAATTTCTTCGTGGCGTAGGTGTGGAAAAAGCAGCGGGCGCGAACGTCTAAGTAGCCTGCAATAAAACTCTGGGTCGAGCTGGGATTCGGGAAGGGCACGATTTCAATCGTGCCGTAAGTCGCTGTATTAACTCCGCGCTTTAGCGCATGGAGTAGGCTTGGCTGAAGGCCTGGATCGAAAGCTATTTCTTCAACCCCACTTGGTTGCCCAACACATACTCATCCAGCGGACCGAACTTGCGCTTCTCGGCATATAGCCGCCAGCGACGGAAGACGATCCGCAGACTCGCCATAATAGGGATCGAGAGAAAGATTCCTAAGATGCCCGCCACTTCGCCGCCGGCCATCACGCCAAAAATCGCCGCCAGCGGATGAAGTTCCATGCTGCGGCCCATGATGCGCGGCGAGCTCACGTAATCCTGGATCATCCGCCAAGCCCCAAGAAAGATGACCAGGACGAGCCAGTGCGGATAACTGACCAACAAAGAGACGCCGATAATCAGCAGCGCAGCAAAAAACGGACCGACGACCGGCACGAACTCAAACAACCCCCCTATTGTTCCAAGAACTAACGAATAAGGCACCCGCATCGCGCTTAGAAATCCCGAATAAGCTACCAGGGTAAGAGCGGCGAGAATCAGCTGCGCCCGAATGAACTGTGCCAGCATCTGGTTCAGATCACTGAGCACCCCTTGCAGCAGTTCGCGTTGCGGTCGTGACTGCACCAGATCGAGCAGAATGTGGCTGAAAGCTTCACCATCTTTCAGGAAGAAGATCGAGAGCAGCGGCACTACAAACAGCAACCAGGCCTGTTTGGCCACGTCTGCTACGCGGAGGGTAGCCGCCTGCGCCATGTTGACGATTTCGTCGCTGTGACTCGCGAGGTAGTCGCGCACAAGGTCCACGATGCGGCCGTTCCAGCCGTGTTGTTGTCCTAACTGCTCGGCAATCTGCCCGGAGCTCAAACGCGACAATGCGGGCAAGGACTGGCCCAAGCGCGCGCTTTCCCTCGCAATCCGCGGCCCGGTAGAAACAAAGAAAAGCACCACCAGCCCGAGCAGCAGTACATAAATGACAGCGATCGCGCGCCCGCGCCCATGCAGCACCTTTTCCAAATGAGAAACGAGCGGGCTCATCAGGTAGGCGAAGAAGATGGCAAACAGGAAGGCGATCAGGGTCTGCCGCGCCGCATACAAAAAGCCCAACAACAGCGCAAACAACAGCGCCGTGACCAGAACTCGGGCAGTTCGTCCATCGGTAAGCAGCAAGTTTTTACCCAAGCGGGCAGGGAATTCAATTTAGCGAGAAATCAGGCCTGCCCTAGTCCCGCACTACCTCTGTATTATCGTCCGGGATGTCGATGCGCACCAGCTTGAACTGATCTTTTTCGTCCACCCAAAGAGTCCACCCGAAATTTTCGCCCTTCAGATTGAGTCGCAATAACTCCCGCTCGCTTCCGCGAATCGTTGTCTTGTCCCTCCCGACCAACTCCATCCGAACCCGCATTGACGTTCGGTCCTGCGGCACCAGCACGCCGAATTCCACCGGTCCCTGCTGACATTTTAAGTTGCCGCCATCCGTGTGGCAGTTGGTTGCCAGATAGCGCCAGGTCAGCACTTCACGATGAATAAAAAAGTTATTGTCCAGGATCGCCGATGTATTCGGCATTAGAAATGGCTGTTCCGCGGTCTTCGATGAAGCCCCGGTCGTGATCTTCTCGATCAGAAACTCGTCCTTGGGGGTCACGACCAGCGAACCGTTGTTATCGCTCCAGTCGTATTTAACCAACTCCCCGCTGGCGGTCATCGAGAGCTCCGACCTCTGCATCGCTCCCGCTGAATTTGCAGCATCTTGCAAGTGAGCCTTCACGGTGCTGATGCCATTATCCTGCTGGACGGTGAAACTCTCCGTCACGACTCGCTGACCCTTGACGAAGACCCCAAAGGATCCGGAATCCACCATGCTCGCGCCATGAGGCTTTGCCTCGTCCTTCTTGTCCTTCGCGTAGCTTCCCACCGCGCACGCCAGCACTACAATCATTCCCCATCGCATACCCGCGATAAGAGTCACCGTTTTTCTCCTCGCCTTCGACCTCATTTGCGGCGCAACCCCAACGCCTCAATCAATTCCGCCGCGATCTGCTCCACAGTTTTGCCGCCGGTTTCCTGTCGCAGTGACGCTTTCAGGTAGTGTGGACGCCTTTCCCGGTACAGATTCCGAAAGCGCTGCGGATCTCCCATCAGCGGGCGTTCGATCACCAAATGCCGCGACTGTCGCTCGCAACGTTCCCACAATTCCTCGATGTCAGCATCCAGGAATGCAGTTGGAATCTTCGCAGCTGCAATCAGGGCGGCATTCGACTTCTGAACGAACGCCCCTCCGCCCAAGGCGATCACTTTTTCCTTTTCCTTCAGCGATCCCAAATCATCGAGCAATTCCTTCAGAGCGGTATGCTCCAACTTGCGAAACGTATCTTCCCCGGACTCGCGAAAGATATCGACAATCTCTCGGCCTGCGCGCCGTTCCACCCGCTCATCCAGATCCTCAAACGCCCAACCCAAATTCGCAGCCAAAGCGCGTCCCACGCTGGTCTTGCCCGCGCCCATGAACCCGATCAGAATCACGCCCCGAGCGGACCAAGTATGATCGCGTTCCGAAACGCCGCCTTGAGGCGCAACAATATCCGAGGCCGACTTTCTCGCAATTCGCGCGCGTCGCTTCAGTTTCTTTTCAGTTATGGCTGTTTGTCAGTGCGTTTTCTGAGGTGGATTTTACCACTGAAGGTTCGCAGCACCACGGTAGATGAGACTGCGACGCGTCCCATAGTACCTGCGAAGGCACGTCCCTTATCGAGAGGAAAATAGGTGTGGGTTTTGGGTTGGAGAGGGATGTCGTCATGAACTTCGCCGCGAACCGAGCGCGCGCTCACGTCCGCTGAAGTCCATTCCGGAATGGTGGCGTCAATATCGCCACTGTGGCTGGTCAGCCGGTACTCTCCGCTGTTGCCGAAGTCGCCAATGTAATTGATTCTGCCGCTGGTAGAAACCACCTGTACCAGCGAGCCATTCACTTCATGCAGGGTCACTTCTCCGCTCAGGGAGTCGACCTCGACATGCCCGTTCTTGATGTTGTCCAGATTCACCGCGCCATTCATGGTTTTCACGTGAACGTGCGCATCTGAAATGTCGCGAACCTCCACCGCCGCGCCCGGACCTTCCAGATTTACGTCCCCGTGAAGCTTTTCGGCGCGCAGGGTTCCCGAACTGGAGTGCAGAGTAATGCTGGCGTCAGCGGGCACCAGAATTTCGTAATCCACGCGGCCGGAATCCGCATCCGCGCCGGGAAGCAGATGGGAAGTGAGGTCAACCCGGTTCCCGGTCTGGTTGTTATCGACCTCGACCTTATCCGAATGCAGGATGGCGGTCACCAGAACCGTATTGCCCGAAGACGGCTTTACCACAATCGAACCATACGGATTGACCACGGAAACTCCGGATCGTGCTCCAACCGTGAAGTGGAATTCTTTTTTATTCTGCGCCAACAGGGTGCCCGCCACGATTACGGTTATCGTGGCGAGTTGTGCCGTGCTCCTCAACATTCGATCTCTCCCGAGCTTTACCGCAACCGCCCCGTTGCAGAAGGCTCTTCACCAATCGCTACGGCTGCAGATGTTCCATGGCCATCTCGAACAGCATTGACTTTTGCTGGTAAGCATCCATGAGAGCCCGGTGCGCTTCCACGTCGTTAGGATTCTCATTCACCACACCCTGCGCATCGCGAATGTAGTCATTCACCCGGCGCAAGTTCTCCTCGTACTCGCCCCGCATCGCCGGAGAATTGGCCGCGACTTCCTCAATGAAATCTGCGTCATTCAGCCCAGCCGGATTGGAAACAGGGGTAACCGTCGCTACTGGCTCAGTTGGGCGCAAAGCCGCCGCCTCGCGCCGCTGGTGGATTCCAACCGCGATGAGCAGCATGGCTGCCGCGGGCACCAACCATCGCGACCATCCCCATCGGAGGCTAAAGGAAGGCGGATGCACACCTCTGCCGGAAGCCTGAGGACGAATCAGGCCCTCCTGCCGCAATGCAATTTCAATGGAATTCCACACTCGCGGGCTGGGCTCGTCGGCTTCCTGCAGTTCGCCAGCCGCAGCAATAATCAGATCCAGATCCGCTACCAGATCCGCACATGCCGCGCAGGTTTTCAAATGTGCAATTTGTTCCCGGCTGCGGCCGCGTTCCACTTCCGCCAAGCTCTGTTGCAGCTCAACGCACGTCATACAACTCTCCCCGAATCAGGCTGCGCTTTTCAGTTACGCAGCGTGAACGCCCCTGCAAACTTAACAGTATTCAACTACAGGTCTTGCTGGTTACTAGCCCGCTCGAGATTTTACGACCTTCTCGGTTCTATTCATCTTAAGCAGGTCACGCAATTTGATGCGCGCCTTATGCAACTGGGACTTGCTATTCCCGACCGAGCAACCCACCAGTTTCGCGATCTCATTATGCTCGTAGCCCTCGACATCGTGAAGTACAAAAATGGTTCGATAACCCGGCGGCAAGTCGTTGACCGCTCTTTGCAACTGCAGCCGGTCAATCGAACCGGCCAGGGACATATCTTCCGTCCCAAAATCCTTTTTCGGCGAGTCGTCCTCCGTTGTCTGCGTAGTCTCTTCCAACGAAACCACTGGAAGGCTCTTCTTCCGCAGGTGCATCAGCACTACATTTACCGCCAACCGGTGCAGCCACGTCGAAAACGCTGACTCGCCACGAAACGTCGCAATCTTCCGGTAAAGCTGAAGAAATGCTTCTTGGGCCAGATCTTCCGCTTCCGCCGTATTCGCCGTCATCCGCAGGCAGAGAGAATATACCCTCCGCTTATGCTTGTCATAGAGCGTCCGGAACGCTTCTGCGTCCCCCAGCTTTGCCAGTTCGATCGCCTCGGCCTCACTGGTTTCCGCGCCCCGCTTCTGTTGTGGCTCGGTCAAATTAGCTGTCCCGGCCGCACTCATTGGGATGCGGCGTAAGTATTTTGTGTTGTATTGGTTGCGCGTCTTTGTGGCGATAGGTATCAAGGTATTGAATCCAGAATATTAGAGAATTTCTACCGAACTCCGGAGGCTCCTCCGGGTAGCCGTCCCATCCTCGGCTACCGTCCGAAAGCCTTTGCATTTCTACGCTTGGATGCACGAATCCCCACAATACTTGAAACCCGCCTCGCGGGGAAGAGTAGCGATCTGCGGAAAATGGGATTTTTTTGAGACACTTAGGCGGCGCTCGTCGCCGTAGTAATACTCTCAAGGCCATGTCCATGTGGTCCCAACTCGCGTTGCCGCAACAGGAACGCGAAGGTCAGCCCTAGGAATCCGAGTATCGAAAATATCCACATCCCGAGGTTATAGCCGCCGGGATTCGCCGCCCCCGCGTGGGTGTGGTCGTTGGCCCAGCCAACCGTCAGATTAAATCCTGCCAGCCCGATGTTCTGGATCATGGTCATTAGCCCATAAGCCGTTCCTAACTTCGACTGCTCAACCAGATAAGCCACCGAAGGCCACATCACCGCGGGAATCAAGGAAAATGCAATCCCCATCATCGCCATGGTCAGCAGCAAGATCGGCGGCAGATGATGCGCCACCAGCGCGAAATGCCCATCCGCCGAGGAAGGCAGATAAACCGTCACGTAATTGGCCGAGTGGATGTAAGCCATCATTAAATAGACGGGAATCAGCAGCAGCGAACCAAGCATCATCAAAAGCGCCCGCTTGCCCAGTTTGTCGACAAAAAGGCCGAAAATCGGCGTTCCAAACATCGTAAACAGCGTCAGCATTCCCACCAGATCGCCGCCAGCCTCGCGGGTTACATGATGAGCATCCATAAAAAATTGATACGCGAAGGTCTCGAAGGGAAAGATCGCCGAATAGAACGTGATGCATAGCAACACAATGTACCAATAAGACAGCCCAAAGCCTTTGATATCGCTGAGGACAACCTTATCGGTGGCTCCAGCAGGCCCCACCTGATACCTCTTTTCAGCATAAACCTCGAGCGCCCAATAAATGATCGCTCCGACGATGCAGAGCGCCCCAAACCCCACAGAAATCAGCAGCGGATTTCGCCAGTAGTTGTAAGCGAATCCCGCCCAGGAAGGTGATTGCTGCGCCAGCAGTGTACCAGCTCGCGAAATCATCAAGTTGATTCCGAAGGCAAAACTCAGCTCCTTGCCGCGAAACCACTTGGCGATTGCAGTGGTCACAGCCACAATCAACGACTCCGCGCCCAGGCCAAAGATGAGCCGCCCCGTTGCCATCACACTCAACGCCCCCGAGAGGGTGGTCACGCACGCGCCGACGAAACAAATCATCCCAAAGATAAAGAGCGCCTTTCGGGTCCCAATGCGATCGACCACATAGCCGCCGATTAAAACCATAAGCACGTTGGGAATGCTGTAAATCGCCTGCAGCAGGCCGATATTCGACTCAGAAAATCCAAGCTGCTTGGCCAGAAGATCCGCAACCGGAGCGATGCAGTCGTAAACGTAATAATTCCCGAACATCGTCAGACTGACAAAAATCAGCACCAGCCAGCGAAACCCACGGCTTGGGTCAGGACGCACAGATTCGGTCATGAGAGTTCTTTTCTCAGAGCAGATTTAAGTCAAGAAAAGTGAAGAGGAAGACTAGCAGATTGGTAGACAGTTCGCAGCGCCAGCCCGGCCACCATTCCGACCAGAGCGCAGCGGCCAGCGACTGCCGGAGTGGACAAATCTCTGCAGCTGCACCATGCCAGCCATTCTCACTTAGTACTTCACAATCGCCGCAAACGACCGTGGATCCAGCGAAGCCCCACCCACCAGCGCGCCGTCGATCTCTTCCTGCGCCATGAGCGACGAAACGTTGTCCGGTTTCACCGAACCCCCATAAAGAATGCGCAGCTTGGCCGCAAATTCCTCGCCGAACACTTCGGTGGCTTCTCGCCGAATCACCGCATGCGCTTCGGCGGCAAGCGCCGGCGTTGCGGTCTTGCCGGTGCCGATTGCCCAGACCGGCTCGTATGCCACGACCAACTTTGCAGCCTTCTTGGCGGAGATGGCATGAAAAGCCCGAACACACTGCCGCCGCAGCACATCGTCAGTCAGTCCAGCTTCGCGCTCTTCCAGGACTTCACCTACGCAACAGATCGCTTCCAGTCCCGCCTCCAGCGCTGTTTTCAGCCGCATGTTCACCGTATCGTCGGTCTCACCGAAGTACTGCCGTCGCTCCGAGTGTCCGATGACCGCGTGCGTTACGCCAATCGCCAGCAGCATCGCCGCCGAAGTCTCACCGGTAAATGCTCCCTCAGTTTTCCAATGTACGTTCTGCCCGCCAATCGCCACATCCGAGTCTTTCGCCGATTCCACCGCGGCCGCAAGATCAATGTCCGGCGTGCATACGACAATCTCATCGCGGTCGTGCCCGGCAATCAGCGGCAGAAAATGGCGAAAGAACTCACGAGTCTGCTCGGGAGTCTTGTGCATCTTCCAATTGGCGGCCATTACTTTCCTTCTCATTCGGATCCCTTCTCGATCTTGTAGGACGAAACACTCGCCAGCTTTCCAGCGGCGCGCGTATACGCCTTTGCTGTAGGGACATCAAACAGGACAAAACGAATCTTGCTGACACACTTGGCGAAGTTCAAAGCATCGATTGCGCTGGAGACGGCAGCCGGCGCGGCTTCTGAAACTGGATATCCAAAAGCGCCGGTTGAAATCGCCGGAAAAGACAACGATTCGAGCCCTTGCTCATCCGCAATCCGAATCGATTCGCGATGGCAACTCGCCAGCTTCTCAGCCTCGTCGTGTTGCCCGTCGCGATAGATTGGCCCAACGGTGTGGATCACGTGTTTTGCAGGCAATCGGCCGCCGCAAGTAATAACAGCTTTCCCCGCCGGAAGGCTTCCGATTTTATTCACGATTTCCCTGCATTCGGCAAGAATTGCGGGACCACCAGCCCTGTGGATCGCCCCGTCCACGCCGCCTCCGCCCAGAAGAGAAGAGTTGGCGGCGTTCACGATGGCGTCGGTAGTCTCGGAAGTAATATCGGCCGGACCAGCGAACTCAATCGATTTGCCGCCTTCGAGCACCAGCCGCATTATGAAATCCTGCGCACGATCGTCCAGGGCAATCACTTTTTATTCGTCAGCGCTTCCACGCCCGGCAGCTTCTTGCCTTCCAGAAATTCCAATGACGCTCCGCCGCCCGTCGAAATGTGGGTGATCTTGTCCGCGACCTCAGCGCCATGCACCGCCGAGACCGTATCGCCGCCGCCCACAATCGAAATCGCGCCCACGTTGTCGGCTACGGCACGCGCTACCTGAAAGGTTCCGCGTGAGAATCCCGGAATTTCAAATACGCCCATCGGACCATTCCAAACAATCGTTCGCGCCGCCGAAATCTCTTCGGAGAACAGTTCGATCGTCTTGGGACCAATATCCAGCGCCATGCGATCCGCCGGAATCGCCTGTCCCTCGCCGATTTGCTGCTGCACCGCGTTCGCCTCCGGCTTTATCGCCACCACGTGATCGACCGGCAGCAGGAACTTCACGTTTCGTTGCTTCGCTTCTTCCAACAGATGTCGCGCCAGATCCACTTTGTCGGCCTCGACCAGAGATTTGCCAATCTCCTGCCCCTGCGCCTTCAAGAATGTGTAAGCCATGCCGCCGCCGATAATCAGGGCGTCCACTTTCGTAAGCAGGTTGCGAATCACGCCAATCTTGTCGCTGACCTTCGCTCCGCCCAGAATCGCCACAAACGGTGGCTCGGGATGCTCAAGCGCCTTGCCCAGATATTGCAGTTCTTTCTCCATGAGCAATCCAGCGGCGGACTTCTGCATAAACTTCGTAATGCCGACGGTGGAAGCATGCGCCCGGTGCGCCGTGCCAAACGCGTCGTTCACATAAAACTCAGCCAGGTTCGCCAATTGCCTCGAGAATTTCTCGTCATTGGCTTCTTCTTCGGCATGGAAGCGCAGATTCTCCAGCAGCAGCGTCTGGCCCTTTTCCAACTGAGTTGCCACTTCCTCAGCCTCAGGGCCAACGCAATCCGGCGAAAAGCCGACGTTTTCACCGCGCGCTAGTTCCTTATCGAGCACCATGCGCAGCCGCTCCGCCACAGGTTTCAAACTCATCTTCGGATTCGGCTTGCCCTTCGGGCGTCCCAGGTGGGAAGCCAAGATTAGTCTCGCCCCGTGCCGCAACGCATACTCGATCGAAGGCAGAGTTTCCCGAATGCGCGTATCGTCCATCACACGCCCATCTTCGAGCGGAACATTGAAGTCCACACGCATAAAAATCCGATTACCATTCAATGGGAGATCACGAATGGAAAGCTTGGACATAGGGTTGATTGTCCTCAGGAGAAAGTAGCGCCGCCGTTCCTTCGACTTCGCTCAGGACAGGCCCGACGGCTGTTGGGCGGGCGTCTCGCCTGCCCCTGTGAATGCCGGCGCAAAGCTAACGATAGACTCTACAGCCCTTTGCCGCCGATGTAATGAATGAGGTCGCGCACGCGGCAAGAATAGCCCCATTCGTTGTCATACCAGGAAATCACTTTTACGCAATTGCCGCCTACCACCAGCGTCATCGGTGCGTCGACGATCGAAGACCGCGAATCGCCCTTGAAGTCCGAGGAAACCAGTTCCTCTTCCTCGAAGCCAAGATAACCCTTGAGCGGCCCGCTCTCCGAAGCTTTTTTCAGCGCGGCATTCACTTCCTCTTTCGTCGTCTTTTTCTCGACCCATACCACGAGGTCGACCACGGAAACATTCGGCGTGGGCACGCGCATCGAAAATCCATCGAGCTTTCCGCCCAGCTCCGGCAACACTAGCTTCAGCGCCTTGGCTGCGCCCGTAGTAGTCGGAATCATGTTAATCGCAGCTGCTCGCGCCCGCCGCAAGTCCTTATGCGGAAAATCCAGGATCACCTGATCGTTGGTGTAGGAGTGAATCGTGGTCATCGTGCCGCTGACGATCTTGAACTCGTCATTCACCACCTTCGCCACTGGAGCCAAACAATTCGTGGTGCACGATGCATTCGAAATAACGTGATGCTTCGCCGCATCATATTTCTCATGGTTGACGCCCAGCACCAGCGTAATGTCCTCATTCTTCGCCGGAGCCGAAATGATGACCTTCTTCACCGATCCCCGCATGTGCTTCTTGGCATCGTTCGCATCGGTAAATCTTCCGGTCGATTCAACTACCACCTGCGCGCCAACCGATTCCCACGGCAGCGCAGCCGGATCTTTTTCTTTAAAAACCTTGATCGTCTTGCCGTCAATCGTGATGCTGTCGGCGCCGGCGCTGATCTTGTTCGGCAAATTGCCCAGAATGGAATCGTATTTCAAAAGATGCGCCAGCGTTTTCGGATCGGTAAGATCATTGACCGCTACAAATTCCAGCTCCGAGTCTTTCAGTGCCGTCCGTAAAACGTTGCGCCCAATTCGTCCGAAGCCGTTGATGCCTACTTTTATAGCCATGCTTCCTCCGTTCTTATGAATGCGACATCACAACATCTTTCCGCTTGCCAATCGAACCAATGATGTTAGCAGGTGAGGGAATCGACGTAAATGATTGCTGACCCTGCAACGCACGCTTGTGTTCCCATCACGGACTTATGTATGTTCGGTCCTTGACAACAGACGCGGTTCGTATCAGGGCATCGCTTCAGCGATGCCGTAATTACAGCAACAACCGGAATCGGCTTTAGCCGCCGAGGTGCCAGGATGAGTTCCGAGCAACCGTTCAGCCGCCGCGGGAGTTTCTATCATAGAAAAGAACCCTTCTGCGGCACCCTAAGGAAAAGTTAATTCCAAATACGTATCGGTTCTGGCCCAGACCAGCGGTAGCCGCGCCATCCAATATTTACGGTTGATCATTTGCCTGGCATGAGAATGTTCTTTAGGCAGAAGAATCCGAGCATGCGCGAAAAGTTTATCGCCGGTCACCTTCCCGCGTATCGTGCAAGGAGCCACCTCCACCAGCGGATTATTGCGAATGCGCTTCACCTTGCCCATCGAACTGCGGGTCATGACGTAAAGCTTGTCACCGTCCTCTCCAAACCACACCGGCGTAGCCACTTTTTCGCCGTTTTTGCGCACGGTAGTCAAAGATATATATTTCTGACCGCTGATCGTAGGTGGAATTGGTTTTGGCATATTAGAACCTTCGAAGGGTAGGGAACCACGGCGCTCGACTCCAGCGGCTGTCCGGGCTGATTCCCCCGCAGCCTCGGCGATTGATCCGGCCCTCTCTTCTGTGTTAAAAGCCTTGCATGCGCAAATGGATGCGTGAACGCTTGCAGCGCCGCAAAAAAAATACCGCAGCACCAACCGACCAGCCCGCCGCTCCACCCTTACAGCCTGCTTATTTCGATGCAGACGCCGCTCCTGACTCCCGCCAAAACGAGAGCAGCGAACCGGAAGACACGGCGGATGAGGGGTCGCCGGTCGAAGAGCAACCGGACGATGCTGCCGGCACTTCCGAGCAACAAGCTTCTGGCGCCGAAGAACGCCTCGCGCAACCATCCACGCGGCAGTCACGCACAGCGGCCGGAGGCGCCTCTCGCACCCGCCGCCGTCGCGGCGGCCGAGGCCGCGGAGGACGCGGACGTGAGCAGGCCGTAGCGCAAGCTTTCACTCCCGCCGCAGTAAAAGGGGCCATCCCGCCATTGACCGTAGAGCCTGCGGAAGAAGAAGGTCCAGATATCGACGACTCGCATTCGGCTGGCGAAGCAGAAGCAGAAGCACAGGCCGCCGAGCCCGGGGCAGCGTCCACTCCCCAAGCTCCTCAAATTCCGACGGCGCCTCCGCGTCCCCCCAAAGGGATCGTCGTGCTGGCCATCGGCCTTCCAGGTTCCGGCAAGAGTTCGTGGTTCAAACGCCACAGCCTCGTGCCACTCTCCAGCGATATGGTGCGCTCGCTGCTCTTTGATGACGTCCGCGAACAGCGCTATCAGGATTTGGTTTTTTCTAATCTCCGTTCTATGTTGAAAGCCCGCCTTATCGCCAAGCGCCCAATGAATTATGTGGACGCAACCAATCTGACTCCCCAGGAACGCCAGCACTGGATCAAACTCGCCAAGGATTACGGCTACGAAGTCCATGCTGTGTTTTTCGACGTGCCACTCGAGGTCTGCATTGAACGCCATCAGCGCCGCGACCGCGTGGTGCCGGAGGACGTAATGCGCCGCATGGCCGCGAAGCTGAAGCCGCCCGCATTCGAAGAAGGTTTCGCGAAGATTACCGTCGTACGAGTGAAAAAGAAGGACTGAAAAACCCGACTGAAGCGGGAAAGCTGATTCGATTTCACTGACTCGATTGAGCAGTTAATTCGCTCGTTGATCCAGCAGCCGCACGTTTAGCGCGAGCGTGCGAGGTTAACGCCGACTGACCCGGCTTAAGAACGGCGTTGCGCTCCGAAGGCGTAGAACTTAATCGAAACTGCCCCACCAACCGCTGCAGGTCCGCGGCCACGCGAGAAAGTTCTTCGGCTCCCCGGTTCGCATCTTCAGCCCCTTTCGCCGCCGACTCCGTAATGCGCGCGATTTCGCCAACGCTGCCGTTCACCGACTTGGAAGCGGCCGATTGCTGAATGGTCGCAGTCGCAATGCGTGAAGTCATGTCTTCCACTTGCTGCGAAGTCATGATCATTTGCAAAAAAGACGCACCTGCCCGCTCCGTGGCCTGCAACCCGTCTTCAAACTGCCGCCCACCCGAGTGCATAACGGCCACAGCATTGCGGACTTGCTCTTGAATGTCGTGAACCATCCCGGCAATTTCCTTCGTGGACGCTCCGGTACGTTCCGCAAGTTTGCGGACTTCATCGGCAACGACCGCGAAGCTCCGGCCCATATTGCCGGCGCGCGCGGCCTCAATCGCCGCATTCAGCGCCAGCATGTTGGTCTGATCTGCGATGCCGTTAATCGTTTCCACAATCGTACCAATCTTGTCAGAGCGGTTCGCCAGGTCCTCAACCATGCGCGCCGCCTCGCCGAGGGTCGCACATGCGGAACGAACCTTGTCCTGCATCTGCTCGAGGATGGCTCCGCCACTTTGAGCAGTCTCCGCAGCCTGCCGTGCCGCGTTCGCCGCGTCCGACGAATTCTGCGATACCTGCTCAAGAGCAATATCCATTTCCCGCACGGCATCGGCCGCATGTTGCGTCTGGTCACGCTGCGTCTGGCTCTCCTGCGCCCGCTCGCCCGCCGCGTTCGACATGTTATCGCTCGATTCCGCCAGTCGCCTCGTGTTGCCCGCAATCTCCTTGATCGTATTGTGCAGTTTCTCAAGAAACGTGTTGAACGCCGTGGCCAGTTCTCCCAGTTCATCCTGATTTTCCACCGGAACTCGTTTGGCGAGATCGCCCTGGCCTTCTCCGATGTCGCGCACTCTCTCCAGCATGTGGTTCAAAGTGATAAGAACGAAGTGCGCCACGCGGCGCGTGAGGCTCAACAGAACGATCAGGCAGACAAGCGTGAGCCCAGCCGCAACCGCGGCATCCCGATGCCAGGCCATTGCCACGTCGTCGACGTAAATCCCGGTCCCCAGCATCCATCCCCATGGCGAAAAGCCTTTTACAAAAGAGAGTTTGGGTTGCGGTGCTGCCTGTCCCGGCTTCGGCCACATGTAAGGCACGAATCCCGATCCCTGAGCGCTCACGACGCGCACCATCTCAACAAAAAGCGCTTTGCCATTCGGGTCTTTGTAGCCACCTAAATCATGGCCATTAAGCTCAGGCTTGACGGGATGCATCACCATCGTGGGATGCATGTCGTTTACCCAGAAGTAATTGGTACCGTCGTAGCGCATGGCCGCGATGATCTCGAGCGCGCGCCGTTGGGCCTGATCACGGGTTAGTTTACCGTCGGCTTCCAGTTGTTGCTGCTGCACCACAATGGAATAGGGAACATCGATCAGATGCCGTACTTTCTCTTCCTTGTCCTGCCAAATGCGGTTGTATTCTCCGCGAATCCAGAATGCCGCAAGGGTCAACAGGCCCGCCGCAGCCACCATTTCCATAATTCTGAATTTGGCTTTTAAGGACATCGCCCGATCTATTACTATCGGCAGCGGGCAGGGAAAACATGAGGGGAAAGCTTTTGTGCAGATTAATCGCTCACCCTTTCAAATAGGGAAGCAGTTGCTTGAAAGCCGGCGTGGTTGAAGAACGCATCAACTCGTAAATCATCATCTCCGTGGACGAAATCACCGCACCTGCCGCACGCATCCGGTCCAACCCAATTTTCCAGTTCCATTCGGTTCGCGAAGCAACCGCGTCAGACGCGACATGTACCAGGTAACCATCCCGCAGCGCCGCTAGAGCCGTCTGCATCACGCAAATATGGCTTTCCATGCCGCACAACAGCAGAGTATTGCGGTTGCCCGGCAAGCGCTTGAGCAAGGTGCAAAAAACGTCGCTGCCAAAGCAGGAAAACAAATTCTTATCGATGGCCTCGGTGTCCGGCAGCAGGGAAGCGATCTCCGGTACCGTCCCGCCCAATCCTTTCGCATATTGCGTGCTAACAATAGCAGGAATGTTCAGAATGCCCGCCGCGCGAATCAGCAACTGCGAATTGGGCACCAGTTGTTCCTTTTGGAAGATCGGCGGGAGGAGTTTATCCTGAATATCAACCACTATCAGCGCGCAGCCTTCCGCTTCCAGTGGCCGCCGCGCCATCTCAGCGTAGTTTTCTGGCAAAGTCTCAAATCGAGTGGTCACAAAACCTCCCGGGCAGTGATTTTATTTGAGTTGAGCTGTACAGGCCCCGTCAACCAGAAAAATCGGCCCCGTTCTCATTGACCACATTGCTCACTCATCGGATAATGAAGCCACTGCCCCCTCGTTCAACGGCAGGACAGCTGACTCTGGATCAGCATATCGGGGTTCGAATCCCTGGGGGGCAGCCAACAAGTATCCAGTATTTACGCGGTCTTCCTCGCATCTCCCCTCAAAAGCCATGTCGGCAGATTAATCTGTGTCGCCGTTGTGTCGCCAACCGGGGGCGTTACCGGCGGTTTTAAAGCATCCGCGGCCACTCCCCGATGTGGTGACCTGCTCCCCGCTCGTCTTGCTGTATCGTAAGAGTCAGACTAAAACATCCCAGGAGCCGAGTCGAGCAAGGAATCCTCGGCTCACTCTGTCACGGTGACAATCTGGTTGGCTTTGACGTGCTCTAGAGTGTGAACTGTGCCACTTGGAAAAGTGACGACTACACGGGCTGCTTCGGCTTCGTTGTTTAATCCGAAGTGTGCTTCCTGGAAGTTCTGCGACAAATATGAGGTTTGGCCGCCGATCTCTTCGCGGCGCGTGATCGTCCCTGCCTGCACTTCTACCTTTGTCCCAAAGCCCGTACGGTTCGACTTGGTGCATTTCACGCGCACTTTCAGCCAGTTCTTCCGATTGCCGCCGTCATTGCGCAACAACATCGGGCGTCCTTCCTGATTTACAACAAAAACATCGATGTCACCATCGTTGTCATAGTCGGCAAAAGCCGCACCGCGGCCAACATGCGCCTGTTCAAAAACCGCGCCGCTAACCGCTCCAACCTCGAAGAATCCATCATTCGGATTCTTCTGCCAGAAGAGGAAATTCTTCATCGGCACCAGATGTCGCGGATCTTTGTCGTCCTGAAAGGTGCTCCCGTTTACGACGAAGAGATCAAGCTGACCGTCATTGTCGTAATCAAAAAAAGATGTTCCCCACCCGATGAAATTTCGCGAAATTTGCCCGAGGCCTACTGTCTCCGCAATGTCCCCGAAAAATAAAGCCGGAACCTTCGACGAATCCGCAAGCGACGACCGGAGATTTTCGAAAAGGGCGTTTTCCTGATATATCCAATGAGTAACGAAAATGTCCGGATTGCCGGCGTTATCCCAGTCGCCGATGGCAATGCCCATTTGCCCGCGGAAATCGGATATGCCTGCTTCGCGCGTGATGTCCTTGAACTTGCCATTATGCAGGTTGAGGTAGAGCTTGCTGCCCCAAAGATCGTTCGCCACGTAGAGATCGGGCCAGCCATCGCCATCAAAGTCATACCAAGCGGCGGAAAGGCTGCGCCCATTCGGATCGTCGACGCCAGCTTCACGCGCTACGTCAGTAAACGTTCCGTCTCCATTATTGTGAAGCAGCAACTTCCGTTCTGGCGGGTAAGCAGCTGGATTCAGCATGGTGGGAACGAGGGTGCTGTACTGCAGTGAATTCCTGTTCACCTGGTCTTTTTGAAACTGATACTTCACGTACCCACAAATGAACAGGTCTACATTGCCGTCGCGGTCATAATCGCCCCACGCAGTACCGGTCCAAAATCCACGGTACTTGTCCAGCCCCGCTTTCTTGGTCACGTCTGTAAAGGTTCCGTCGCCGTTGTTATGGTAGAGGACGATACGGTCGAAGCTGGTCACAACCAGATCAAGAAAGCCGTCGTTATCATAGTCGGCCCACGCCGCTGCCATGCCGATGCCTTTGAAGCCAACACCTGCCTTCTCCGTAACATCGGTAAACGTACCGTCCCGGTTGTTGTGATAGAGGCGGTTGCCGCCCGGCGAATGTGCCAACTCTTCGGGCGTAGCGGTTAAAGGCGCTGCGACATCGACAACGTACAAGTCAGGATATCCGTCGTTGTCGTAGTCGCCCCATGCCGCACCAGATCCCATGTCCTCTGGTAACTGTGTGCTGCGTGTCCCGTGGAAGTGCTGAAAATGAATTCCCGCTTGTTCGGCGACGTCTGTGAATGTCACGCGTGGGTAGTCTGTGGAAGGCGCGCGGTTAACCCCGCGATACATACCGCGGGCTTTTTGCCCGCCTGATGAGGGGGGAAGGGGCGCTTGCGCAGGCACCCACGAACTAAACGTCATCAGCAAAAATACCAACCTCGCATAACGCGGTGGGTGGCGGGACAAGTTGCGCTTCTGAGCGTTTTGATTGTCGGGTACTCCAAGCGTATCCTTCAGCATATCCTGACTGCGACCTGCCCCAGTTCTCGTTCACGTAACAATACGACAACTCTGCCGTGGAGCCACGAAGAGTTTCGAAGTAAGAAACGCCTGGGAACCTTGGCACCCTTTCCAGTAATTTCTGGCTCATTAATCCCGAGCTAGTTCCATGATTTCAATCCGGGCGCCATCGGGATCCGATAGATTCGCTCGTATTGGCAGGTTGTCGCCACTCTGCACTGTAATCGGTGACATCGTTAAACTGCTGACCGCCCGCGTCTGAAGGATAGCAACCGTCTGGCGAACGTCGGAAGTTGTCAGGCAGAAGTGGTTTTGCGCTTTCACGATGGAAGGTAAAGGCTCGCCCACTGGAGAAAGCAGTTCAATGGAGTCGCTGCCGTCTGGCGTTCGGAGTTCGACCCTGTCCGTCTCTCCACTTGCATTGCTACCGTGAGAGGTTTCACGAAAACCCAAAACCTCCTCATAAAACCTCACCGCACGCTCCATCGAGGTGACTTGAATTCCGACGTGATCGATGTGGCTCGAAATGCGATTAGGAGGCATGAATTTGCCATGAGATTGGTAGGTGAGGCTGTTTGGCAGGTACTGAACAATCTCGATTTGATAGCCGGAGGGATCGCGGACGACGAGAAACGGATTGCCCATTCGCCCTTTATGAACATCTGCAAGAATCGGGACTTGCTGAGCCAGGAGATACTCTCGCATAGGGGCAAGATCGTCGGTATAGAGCGCGAAGTGATCGAGCCGCCCTCGGTCATGAGCAGCCCCCTGCAAGAGTTCGACATATTGCTGGTCATTTATCTTTACGGTTGCCATTGTGACTCGACCGTTCTTGTCCGTGAGCGAAAACGGCGGGGCATAACCGAGAAGGTTCTCGTAAAACGTGCTGGTCTTGACTATGTCACTGACACGGATTGCTACATGGGCGAGACCCAAAATATGAGGCCGCGGGACGTCGGCTTGTGCGAACAAAGACGACGTCATAAGTATGACTGCCAGAAAGCAACGCATGAGATACCTCCTGGAACCGAATAACTGGCGGCGCCGCGCCTGCCAGCCGTCCCAACGCGACCAATTGTGCACAAAGACTCTCGCCCAAGCCGGGCTACTTGCCGATATCACGCCGCACGTCACTGAATCGTGCCCGTGGTTACAACTGAAATAGGCGCGGCACCCGCCCCAAATGGCGATCCGGGCACTGGGGTCAACGCTCCCGAACCGGCGCTAATCGAGAAGGCCGAAACAGT
>Ga0116135_1000459_pt1 | contig 22467 bp, 16 predicted proteins | sample June2015DPH_20_1_FD_89738 | JGI IMG/M metagenome (GOLD analysis project Ga0116135, IMG submission 89738) | Peatland microbial communities from SPRUCE experiment site at the Marcell Experimental Forest, Minnesota, USA - June2015DPH_20_10 | ecosystem: Environmental > Terrestrial > Soil > Wetlands... | reverse complement strand
CGCATCGATTCCGCGTGTTAATTACCTGCCGCGAATGCTGGGAAAAGTGGCGGGCCGACCCGCGCGGCTTCCCGAAATCGATAACGGACCCACTGTGGCACCCGCTAGGCGTGAGCGGCCATAGTCCGGAGCCGCCGGGAAGCATCCGAAGTAGTTCCTCTGCCGTTTTCGCTGATCCTGAATTGCTCGACCAACCGGCGGAGCTCTGCCGCGGTCTCTACGAGTTGCTGAGCCGCTTTCTGCGTGTCCATGGCTCCACGCGAAGTGCTCTCCGCGGCTTGGGCCACACCAGCTATGTTGCTGGTGATCTCGCCACTGCCTTGCGCCGCCTCGCTCACGTTGCGCGCCATCTCGTTGGTGGTCGCGTTCTGTTCTTCGACGGCCGTGGCGATGGTGTTCGAAATCCCGTTGATCTCGTTGATCACCCCGCTGATGGTCGCGATCGCCTCTACTGAAGCCTTCGTGTCGGTCTGAATCGCTGCGATTTTGCGGCTGATGTCTTCCGTCGCCTTGGCGGTTTCTTTCGCCAGTTCCTTCACTTCGTTGGCCACGACGGCGAAGCCTTTGCCGGCTTCTCCGGCTCTGGCCGCTTCGATTGTGGCGTTCAAAGCCAGCAGATTGGTCTGCTGCGCGATGGATGTGATGACCTTGATGACTTGCCCGATCTCCGTGGAGGAGTCACCGAGTTTAGTCACAGTGGTTGTCGTATCCTCGGCCACTTTCACCGCGGAGGTAGCGACTTTGGCGGCTTCGGTGGCGTTCTTGGCGATTTCTTTAATGCTGGCACCCATTTCCTCGGCGCCGGTGGCCACGGTTTGCAGATTCTGGCTTACCTGATTGGCGGCGTCGGAGACGACTTTCGCCTGGGTCGAGGTTTCTTCGGAGTTCGCCGTAATCTGCTGGCTGGTGTTGGAGAGCTCTTCGCTCGCACTGGCTACCTGCATTGAATTTTGGGTGATCGCCAGAATCATTTTCTTGAGGCTGTTGCTCATCTTGTTGATGGCTGCCGTTAAATCTCCGAGTTCGTCCTGGCTGCGGACCTTCAGGTCCTCGCGTGTGAGATCGCCGGAGGCAATGGCCTCGGCCTGGACCAGAACGGAATGGGTCGTGCCGGAAATGGTGCGGCTCAGAAAAATCGCGATAAAAGCGCCGATGCCCAACGCCAATACGGTGGTAGCTGCGACGGTCAGGTTGAGAGAGCGGTTTTCGGAATGCAAGTCCTCCTTGTTCTTGTCCAGCAAGGCGGTAAAGGCCTTCTCCATCTGCCCGAGGTTTTTCCGGATCGCATCTGCATCTGCCGTGGCGTGGTCGGTGAATTCGTTTCCAGCCATCAGGACAGAATCGCGGCCTCCGCTGGCGGCATGGCCCATGGCGGTTTGCTGGGCCGCGCGCAACGCCGGAAGATGTTGCTTAATGTCGGCAAGGCAGGCGCGGTTGGATTGGAGAGCCCATTTTGGGGCCAGTTCATCAAAGGCTGCCACGTCCTGCTCCACCACCACCCACGCCGCGCCAAACGCCTTCTCGGTTGCATGCATCCTCTCATCCTGGCCACCGGCGAGAATTGCTTGCCGGGCTTTGACGGAGGTGAAGTTCAAGTCCCGCTGCAGCTTTGCGGCGGCTAGCAGCGACGGGAAGCGCAGCTCGAACGTATAGTCCTGGCTCTGTTGGACAGTGGCAGACTTTACGTAGGTCATCGTGGAATTGAAGACGGTCAAGGCTAGGATCAGGCCAAAGCCCATGCCGAGTTTTTTCCCGAGTGTGAGTCTCATTTTCTCCCCGACCGGAGATCGCTATCCCGCCGCGGCCTCCGCCGTCTCCGTCATCTGGCAAGCTTTCTCAATATCCATCACGTGCATCAGCTGGTCTTTCAGCTTATGGACGCCGACAATCATTTCGCGAATCTTGCCGCGCAGTGTGTCCGGCGCCGGCTCAAAGCTGTCGTCTTCGACCTCGACCACGTCGCCGATTTCATCGACCAGCAGGCTGATGGCGCCGTCTTCGGAGCGCACGACGACGTTCATGTTAAGCATGCCTGCGGGCCGCGGCGCGAGATCCAGCCTGCGCCGCAGATCGACTGCGGTAACGATCTGCCCGCGTAAGTTGATGAGGCCGCTGACTACTGCGGGCGCGAGCGGAACCTGGGTCACATCCAGCGAGCGGATGACTTCCTGTACCCCTTTCAGTTCCACTCCGAACAACAAGCCATCGAGATAGAATGTGCAAAACTGCATAGCCGGCATAATTAATTCGCCCCCTGGGCTGCACTTATGGCCGCGTTCGGCATCACCGAGGCCGCGGCAGCCGTTTTTAGAACGGCGGGAATATCGAGCAACTCGGTAACCCGCTCTCCGATCACGACCGAATAGAGGACGCAGGGACGAGTGGCGGCCGATTTCACCTCGGCACGGTCATCCACGATGTCGAGAATTTTCTCGACGACCAGACCGAAGGTGCGCCCTTCATGATTCAAAACGAGCACTTGAATGGGCCCGGAATCTGGCGCGGGCGGAGCTTGCAGTGCACGCAGCCGGTGGCGGCGCTCTTCCAGGACCACGCTGAGGCGGACCAGGGACAGAATCTGGCCACGATACTGGGTAACCCACTGGCTTCCGGACATCTCAACCTGGGAGACGGGAAACTCTTCCAGTCGCGCCAGCATGTTGAGCGGGATGGCCATGCGCGAATCGCCCAGTCCAGCGAACAACAGGAAAGTTTGCTTCTCAGCCGCGGCCGCCGTCGTTGCCGCGACTTTTTCCACCACCGCGCGGTCGCGGCTTTCGCTGACCACGCTGGCACGCTGCGCCAGACCGAGGACATCGAGAATCAGCGCGACCTTGCCGTCGCCCATGATGCTCGAACCGGCAAAGGTCTTCACCGTCTTTAGTTGTTTGCGCAGCGGCTTTACCACAATCTCTTCGGTGTCGTTGATCTGATCGACGACCAGACCGAACTGCCGCGAATCGGCCTGCAGGACCACGATGTTGACTGCAGCGTCGTTATCGGCTGCAGCGTTATCGGCTCCAGCGGGGGCCTGGCCGGCGAGTTTCAGTTCGCGGCTCAAATAAACCAACGGCAACAGACGTCCGCGCAAGCGGTGCACGGGGACGCCATGAACCATCTCGATGCCGGTGCGGATCTGTTCGCCTTCCAGTCGCACCAGTTCGAGCAAACTGACTTGGGGAATGGCATAGCGCTCGCCGCCGCAGGTGACGACGAGAGCTGGAATGATGGCCAGAGTCAGCGGAATCTTCACGCGCACTGTGGTTCCCTGCCCTGGGGTTGATTGCAGATCCACGGTGCCGCCGATTTTTTCGACGTTGGTCTTGACCACGTCCATGCCGACGCCGCGGCCGGAGACGTTGGTAATCTTCTCGGCCGTGGAGAAGCCCGGCAGAAAAATCAGGTTTAGAATCTCGCGCTCGGAAAGACGCGCAGCTTGTTCCGCAGTGACTACTCCCTTTTCGACCGCCTTTTGCCGGATGCGTTCGCGTTTTAACCCGGCGCCGTCGTCGCTGATTTCGATGTTGACTTGCCCGCCTTCATGGAAGGCCCGCAGGATTAGGCGACCGGCTGGCTCTTTCCCCACTTTCACGCGGTCGTCGGGAAGCTCGATGCCATGATCGACGGAGTTGCGCACCAGATGGGTGAGTGGATCCTTGATCGCCTCGATGATGGTCTTGTCGAGTTCGGTTTCCTTGCCTTGCATCTCGATGTTGACTTGTTTTCCGCACCCGAGGGCCACGTCGCGCACGGTGCGGGGGAATTGGCCCCAGATGTTGCCAATTGGCTGCATGCGGGTCTTCATCACTTCTTCCTGGAGCTCGCTGGCTATCAGGTTCATGCGCTGCGAGACGGCCTGCAGCCCCAGGTTTTCGACGGTGTTGGAAACCTGCAGCAACTGGTTTCGAGCGAGCACGAGTTCTCCGACCAGAGTCATTAATTTGTCCAGAAGGGTGACGGCAACCCGAATCGTCTCCGGTGCGGTGTCTTTAGGTTTCGCTTCCAGAATTTGTTGAGCCGCCAACACGTCCTCGGGTTTGGCGAAGCCCAGTGCGACCAGAATTTCTCCCAAGCGGCGGCGATCGCCCCGTTCCTGTTCCTCGAGGGCGCGGGCAATGTCTTCGGGTTTTACCAGCCCGCGCTCGACCAAGAGACCGCCGATTTTGCCGTGCGCCGGCCGCCGCTGGGTGGGATTGTTCTTGCTTCGCGGGGCGGCTGGTACCTCGTCAGCCGGTGCCGGCGCCGGGCCAGGAGCAGATTCGGTTTTTGCAGCCGTCGGCTCTGCAGCGGGCGGAGCAGGGGTAGAGGGCGCGACGGCGGGATCGGCGGGTTTGCTCTCTGTGCTCCCCACGGCAGAGGTCTGCAGGCGCGTCAGCGTCTCTCTAAGTTCCGGATAATCCCGAGTGCCGTCCTGGCCTGTATCCTGAATTTCTTTAAGCATCTGCCGCACCGCATCGACCATGGCGAGCAGGGCTGTAGTAATTTCCGGATTCAGAGTCAAAACTCCGTCGCGGAGCCGGGTCAGCAGGTTCTCGCCCACGTGGGCAACCTTCTCGAGCTTGCTGAATCCTAGAAATCCGCAAGTGCCCTTAATAGTGTGAATGGTGCGAAAGACGCCGGCGAGGGCGTCCTTATCATGCGGATTTTTTTCCAATCCGACTAGATCGCGGTCGAGACGGTCAAGGTTTTCGTAGCTCTCGACTAAAAAGTCCTGGAGGATTTCCTTGTCACTCATCGGCAACTCTCCCAGTTCGGGAATAATTCCAACATCGGTTCGGAGTCGCGATTAGTACCCACATGCAATATGCGCGTAGCCTTCACTCGGAGTTGCGGCGTGATTCTCCCTAATCGCTTGTTCTACATATCGTCCATTTCCGCATCTGCATTAGCCAAAGCCTCCGATCTCAGAAAAGGTGTCGCTCCGCGACTTTTCAAGTGTGCGGAGCACGGTCTTTTACAGGTAGCCTCAAGAAGAGGAGAGATTTTCTGACAAAAGCGGAGCGAAGGAGAACTTCGACGACAGCAACATCCGGCAGCGGACACGAGGCTGCGGATCAACTACGAGGAGGCAGATCGGGAAACAACGAACACGCTTTGGCTAAAATCCTCGTCCGGGGGAAGGCATCGAGTGACTGAATTCGCTCGGGCGAGTACGGGCAAGGTACCCGAAGGCGGCGCAAATCGCGCGACCGGCCAGGTGAACTAATTCTCTGTGGCCGGTCGCGCGGCTCAAACCCTATTGAAGGCCGGGTGGTAGCGTTGTGGTGTAACACATGCAGGCGTTGGTAATCGGACGCTGAATACAGGTCGCCTCTAGACACGTCGCTTTGACACACGCTGTATTCGGGGTGGTCGCCCCTGCGGCTATGTTCAGCAACGTATCTTCGTCGAGGTTCTTTAACGTTACTTTCTTGAGAAACAGTTTCTTGTCTTTCTTCACGAGTACACCTCCACTTCAACTTCGCCGACAATATACTTTGGCTATATAACTATCGTCAACCATGCACTTCGGGGCACTTGATTATTGTCGTACCATCCACCAACCAATGCGATGTTACACCGTAGTTATCGCAGATAGTAACATCGATTGATCCCATCGTGGCTCGATTGGCGTTGTCGCCGCAATCAGTGCCAGCGCGATCCCGATCGCGCCATCTACAAAGCCGGGATTTGCCTCCCACACGATCGATTGCGCGGGCTCGGGGACGGTGAGCGAAGCGAAGCCTCCGATTCCGTTCCCATGGCGACGCATCACCAATGCCCGCTTGTACCACTCTAGGGCGGCGTCCCGGCATCTTGCATCGTGGTCGCCTTGGTAGATGCGATTGAAGATGTGTGCCACGCCCGTGGCCCCGTGGCATAGCGGCGCATCATGTACGCCCGATACCTGCGAAGGCCAAGCCAGACAATGATCGAGCAATGCATGAGCGAACTCCTGCCAATCAGTGCGACCAGACCGTCGAGCCACTTGCAGCAGTACCGCTGCGATTCCGAGGTCGCCATAGCACCAAGCTAAACGGCCCTCGATTGGTTCTTGCCCCCGGATAATCCAAGGGCTGAATCTGGAGCGAGCGGTGTGAGGTAGTTGGTGAGCGATAAGCCAGCTCATAGCTCCTTCTAGCAGCCGGTTAGCCCGATCGATGTTGACAATATCTGGGTGTGACGCTGTACTTAGGAAGTAGATAATGGCAGGAATGCCATGAGCAACGCCTAAGTTGTAACAGCCATCCGGGCACTTTACTTTATCGGAGTCAGGCAACAAATCCGGGTTGGACCGCCACGTGATGCCTACATCGGTGACTTCCGCCAGAAGCTCCAGTTGATCGAAGATTGCCGCAATTCCCTGCACAGCGGTTTTTTTCGGCCAGCGTTCCATAAAATAAGTGCCAAAGCCAACCAGCCCGCTTATCAGGTCATAACATCGCGAAGGATCGTCTCTGCGAAGCTCGCGCAAAATCAATGCGTCAACGTCCGCCAGCAGGTCATCTTCGTCGTCTTCCGTGAAAATCGCAACCGGATTTGCGGCGGGGCTGTCAGTGGCGTCGTTCGAGGAAGAAAGGTGGCGAAAAAGTTTGGAGATATGTTCAAGGGTCCAGCCTAATCCCGCGAGGCCGCCAAAAAGGCCGAGGTAGCCGGTTTCCTCGTCTGCTCTGTCAATCGCTGAGTTCAGACATTCCGCGGCACGGTGGGCCCAGTGAATGTCATCGCGGGCAAGAGCTAAATAGGCATAGAGCAAGGCGTCTTCGTACGGGCGGTAGTGATAAGACGCCTCTTTTCCGATTACATAGTCGCGGTTTATTAGGGATTGTGCAATCGAGTCAACCGCCTCCGATGCGAGCGCCGTTGTTTCATCGGAGTCCGAAAGCAATGGAACCCACTCTGCCACTTCATGCTCCTGAGCTAAGAACACAAACGCTGGGACAGCTTGGCGTTACAGATCCTGCGGCTGCCGGTGCTTACCACCTACGGACATAGCCAATTCAGCCTTCCCCTTCCTGGACAGACGGCTGTCATACAATTCGAAGAGGAAATCGTACAAGACGAACTCGTGCACGGGCTGGGAGGCTCTGATTAGACGATTGATGTGCATGTGCGAGTAGCTGGCGGCCAGGTCAGGAATATCCACGCTCAGTTTGCCTGCTGCGGCGAGCATACGCAGCCGGCCGATGGCATCGGTATTGCGAACAGAACGGCGCTCGAATGCCTTTCTGGCGAAGCTCCACGGTCCGTTTTGTTCGGGAGAATCGTCCAACAGCGGCGCCAGCTTCGCGCGCTCGCTGCGAAACCTTTCCGCCAACTGTCTTTTGCCGGACATGTCCACTTTGAACTCGCTTTGCAGCCGATCTCGCCAACGGGCAACAGTGTCGCGTTTCTGCTTTTCGTCGAAGCCGCAATCGGCGAGCAGTCGGTCGATTCCGATCAGCCCGGCACGCCAGCGAATGTCCAATCCTTCGTCTCCGGCGAGTTCCTGTAGGATGTCGAGTACGGCTTCGCTATCGGCTAAGAAGATGTCCTCCGCCACCAGCATCCCATCTATGCCGCCGTAGCGCTCGATTTCACGCTGGTAGGTGTCGAATTCAATTTTCCAAAGCTTGCCGGAAGACACTAGAGGGTTGAACGCTTCGTGGACGAGCGGCAGCGCTTCACGCAAGCAGGCGAGCTCTCCGTTAAATCTGACGCGCAGATGTTCATGAGGATCGGCGTAACGAATGAAGAACCAGCGTGATGCCTTTCGCGAGTCGATGAGAGTGCGCGCTAGCGCGCGAACGACGGACGTCAGAACGTCGTCCAGCGCGCCGGTTCCGCCGTACAGCTTGACGTAAAGCCAATCACTTCCGGGAGGAAGAATTCTGGTTTCGCGGCTTACTCCACTGGCTTCCACGGCCGGGATTCGTTCTGGTTCAGTGCTGGGGACAGTTTCTTCTTGCTTTCGCGGCTGAGGCTTGCGGACGAAAGGCACATTCAATTCGTGGTAGAAATATCCTTCTGAGCTACTCGCGCATAGTTGGCCCGAGGTCGGATACATCTCTACTAACGTCGCTTCCGTGCCGCGTTTAAGAACGTGAACGAATGCATCGACGCTTAGAGCATTATCCAGGTCTACAGGCAAAGAGTTGTCGCCCTCTTGCAAGACAACCCAGCGCGGCAGGCCCCGCTGGTTTCTTAAGCTTTGCACCGCTGCGAAGCGGCGACTTCCCTCCTGTTTGCCGATCGCTTCCACTTCCTTCTCCGACAATCGCCATCGCGCCAGAGAGAGTATCAAGCGGCCGGCTCGAACTCTGGGCAAGAAATCGAAGGAATCGAGTGCGCCCCAACTGAAGGTGGGCACGGCCGTTCCGTGCTGATGTTGCAAGTAGCATAGGAAACGATAGACCGAGGAGAGTTGCGGGTTCATGAAGCCGTGGGCGTTGGTGAGCCGAGGAATCACCCTGCGACCGAGGCGTCGCGAATAAAGCACGATTGCGCCATTGTGGATTCCGACCAGAAGGTCGGTGACCGGCAATTGCTTGTCCGGGGTCGCGCCGGAGCGGCCTAAATAAGGTATCTCGTACTCACGTAGGACCGGACGGCACAGGACGTTTCCGATTCTTCCTTCCGGCAGATAGACGACTTCGGCAAAAATCGCTTCGGGGTCATGCAACTCCTCCTGGCGCAGGTGCTCGCGGACGGCGAGATCAATCTGCGGATCTTCATGGCAGAAACGTCCCAGGAGCCTGGCACCGCTGGGGCCGACGGCTCCGTGAAAATGAAATTCAAAGTTGCCTTCTAGTAGCGCGCCGGAAGAGTTCGCAATCAGCGTGCCCATCACGCAAAACGCATTCGCCAACTTTGGAGGCGACGCTTCGTCCGCTTCCAATTCGGCGAGGTCCAGATCGAGTTCATGCTTACCGGAGCGAATACACTCAACCACCTGGCGAAGGAATGCGGGATTCACCCCAAGTCGCCGACCTTGCCAGTCGGGCGTGCCACCGCCTTTCAACCCTAACCCGCGCAACAAGGGAGAGGCATCGGTCCGGTTGGTGGCGCTGCCGAATCCAATGCCCGATTCTTCGTCGAGCGCATCCAGGAGTGGAACCATGGCCTGCTCGTAGCGCGCCGAAAAAGCTTCGCGAAAGGATTTCAAATCCTCGGGTTCGCTGGACTGACCGATGCGGCACAGGAGTTCGACTCCTTTAATTAATTCCGCCATCACCGCTTTGCCCAGCACGGCCTGCTCGACCGGCTTAATCATGTCGACCTGATAAAGACGCGCTACGTCGATCTTCGCTGGGAGTTTTTCGAGTTCAGCGGTGATGGATTCGTAACTCGCCGGCGTCGCGGCCAGACGTGTTGCCTCCAGAGAGTAGAGGCGGCCTTGCACGTCCCGCAGAGTTTTCGCTGTCGATGCGCCAGCGGGAATGAAATCCAACTGGCGGATAAGGTCATCCAGCGCTGGCGTACCGGTGAGCAGGGGAGTTAGATCCGATATCAGAATCTCATTTTCGCGGAGTAGCCCCAGCACGTATTCCCGGGCTTCTTCTTCCGAAGGGTCGGCGTCACCGGGAGCATCCAGCACCGCTTGCACAAGTTGCGGGACGGTAGTTCCATCCTGTGCCTCGTTAATTACGGCTTCCAGATAGGCATCGCTCTCGATCTTAACCAAGTGGTGGGTGCGCTTGGTGTCCGACATTCTCGACTCGGTGTAATACCACGCATCGGCGATCTTATGAAGGCTTGTATTCGGCCAGTAGGTCAGCTCAGTTTCTACCAGCGGATCCCGGCGCAGCGCCTCGGTAAGAGCGAATAAATAGTCGAAGTCGAGGCGGCAGCAAAGCCGGTATTGCGCCTGCGGTCTCAACGTTAGCGTGGTCGTATTTTGACTATCGTCTATTTCCCCAACTGAGCATCCTGAAAATAAGCCGAATGGGGTGGAACGAGCGGCCATTCTTGCGAAGTAACGCACCAGCGCCCGTTCCGCTTGAAGTCCCTTCTTGCCGTCTGGATCGCGTTTCCAATGTTCGATACCGGATCGCAATGACGGAGACGCGACGTAAAGGGCGTGACCAATTTCGGGTCGCGCGACAATTTCGCGCAAGCGCTGGCGGAGAGTCTGGACGTCGCACTTCCATGCATCTTCCAGGGCTTCAGCGTCAGCGCCGGCGGCGTATGCGTTGCGGGAGGTCAGGCCGTCGCTCCACGTTGTAAGTTCGTTGGCTGGTAATAGCGGAGTGCGAATTGCGAAGAACTTAGAGTGGGTAAGTTCGAGCTTCTGCTTGCTCTGTGTTCCCGTAGACATCGCGGTCTGAGATGTTACCACGCAATGGGCGACGGGAGTAGAGTGTTCGAGTTGTCCGCGCTGACGCGCTCAAGCAGCCGGAAGGCGACATCCAACTAAATGCACGCTTACGATTCAACGGAAACACTATTCGTTCGGCAGTATTCAGTCAACCCGCAATACCTACAGTTATAACTCTTATTGCAGCGACTTATCCCAGCGCGTACCATGTCGAATTAAATGGAGGCTCACAATGAAAAAGATGAAGAAACTTGGTATTAAGAAAGTGACGTTGAGGGATCTCGACGAGCCCAAGCTGCAGGCGATGGCCGGGGGCCTGACCGGAGCGGGGCCAACCGATTGTCCTCAGATTTGTAACATTACCAAGCCAAAGACCTGTCTCACGTGCTGACGCTCACCAATTGGTTGTAATAGACTCTGGCTGCGGCGAGGGAGACGGTGTGCATGGCTATAAGGGGTGATGTGAGCGTATAGAGTGCGAGATCAAATAACAGATGAGTCCTGCAACCCACATTACTAGGCCCCCGACCGCAGCCATTTATAGGTCAACTAGGGTGTCGCACCAATCAGCGTACTTGCCCTGTCCCGATAATTTGGTACTTGGAAGAAGTCAGCTCGGCGAGCGCGAACGGTCCGCGGCAGTGCAGTTTCTGTGTGCTGATGCCCATCTCGGCGCCGAAGCCGAATTCTGCGCCGTCGGTAAAACGCGTTGAGGCGTTCCAATAGGCTGCGGCGGAATCCACTGTTTTAAGAAAGGTTCTAGCGTTGGCTTCGTTGCGGGTGACGATTGAATCCGAGTGCTTGGTGGAATATCGGTTGATATGGGAAATGGCGTCGTCAACGCTCGCAACCACACGTACGGCCATACACAATCGCAAGTACTCCTCGTACCAATCCTGCTCGGAGGTAGCACTGAGATTGTCTTCTCCGGCCAGGCTGCGGGATCTTGCATCGCCCCGAAGTTCCACGCCTGCATCGATCAGTTTTTTTACAATTCGTGGAATGTATTCGGCAGCGATTGTTTCATGCACCAATAGTTTCTCTGCGGCATTGCAAACCGACGGCCGCTGCGTTTTCGCATTGATCACGATGGCATCGGCCATTTCGAAATCGGCCGACTCGTCCACGAAGATGTGACAGTTCCCTGCTCCGGTTTCGATTACGGGCACGATCGAGTTCTCGGTGACAAACGCGATCAGACCGGCTCCGCCGCGAGGGATGATGACGTCGACTAAACCGCGCGCTTTTATCAAGTCGTGCACCGATTGGCGCGTGTTGGAATCCAGTAGCTCGATGGCTCCTTCTGGAATGCCCGGGACAGCGGCCATAATTTCTACCAACCGCTGATTGCTGTGGGCTGCCTCTTTGCCGCCGCGCAATACGATGGCGTTACCGGTTTTCAGGGCGAGTACAGCCGTGTCGACCGTAACATTCGGACGCGATTCATAAATAATACCGACCACACCAAGCGGCACACGCACTTTGCGGATCTGCATTCCTTTGGGGTGGGTCCACTCGGCCAGAGTTTCGCCAATTGGATCGGCGAGCGCTGCAACATCGCGGACACCTTGCGCCATTTCTTTGATTCGGGCCGTGGTCAGCAAAAGACGGTCACGCATTGCGCCTTCCAGGCCTGAACTGTCCAGGTCCTCTTGGTTCGCTGCGAGGATCGACTCAGCGTGAGCTTCGAGTGCATCGGCAATCGACAAAAGCAACGCGTTTTTCTCAGAGGTCGAGAGCAAGGCAAGTTTGGCAGATGCTTCGCGGGCGCGCAGAAGCTTTTCCTGCGTGGAGGCCGAGTTGGCTACAGTGGTCGCCATCAGTCTCTTCCTTGCGAGGGAGGAAAGTAGGTTCCAATCCTGCGCTCCATGGCCAAGGCAATTCCCTGCGGATGCCGGCCATTTACGATGGCCACATGCACGCCGGCTTCGCTGGCCAGCTTCGCGGCGCGCAGTTTGGAAATCATCCCCCCGCGACCCAGAGTGCTTTTGCCGTTGCATTGGGCTTCCAGCGCGGGAGTCAGCTTACGCACCACTCGCACCAGTTTCGGCTTCTTGCGCCCATTTGGCATGTAGAAGCCGTCAACGTCGGTGAGCAACAAGAGCCAATCGGCTTTCACTGCCGTAGCCAACAGCGAACTCAGTTCGTCATTGTCACCGAAGGCGCCCACGAGTTCGCGCACCGAGACGCTGTCATTTTCATTCACGATGGGCACCACCCCCATTGAGAGTAGCTCGGCCAGCGCATTCTGCAGGTTGCGATAGCGGATGGGCGATGTAAAGTCATCGCTCGAGAGCAAGAGCTGCGCCACAACTTTCTTGCCGAAAAACAAGCGCTCGTAGGTGTGCATGAGCTTGCTTTGTCCGACGGCCGCGCAGGCCTGCATGCCCGGAACGCCACTGGGGCGCTTGCCTAGTCCCAACCCCGACATGCCAGCGGCGATGGCGCCGGAGGTGACGATCAGGTACTCGTTCCTGTTAAGGTCGAACTGATCGACCATGGCGCGCAACAGATTGGCGTCGATTTGCCCGCCGGGGGCGATCAGACTTGTGCCGACTTTGATGACAACTCTCATGCTTTGAAACTTTTCTGGCTCAGTTGGAATGGTAACCCACTCAATGGCTCAGCCAGAAGGACTCCTCTTTTGTTTTGTGGTTCTTGTTGGGATGTCTCGTGCCGAAAAACGGGGAAGGACAATATTGTTATCCTGCTATTAAAATGGACATCTGGCAAGATGAAAAAACTTGCCATGTTTGGTCTTTATGCCTGCTTCCAACGCTACCAGCCGATTCTCCGATCGTGTAGAAAACTATGTGCTTTACCGGCCGGGATATCCGGCCGAGGCGCTGGCCGCGCTGAAGTACGAGTGCGCACTTGCTCCCGATCACGTTATCGCCGACATTGCCTCCGGCACCGGCCTTTGGACGCGCATGCTGCTGGAGAACGGCAATCCGGTTTTCGGAGTTGAGCCGAACGTGGAGATGCGGACCGCGGGCCAGAGGCTGCTGGCAGCGTTTCCAAATTTAAGAAGCGTCGCCGGATCGGCGGAGGCGACAACGTTGAATGATCAGAGTTGCGACTTTGTTACCGCGGCGCAGGCGGCTCACTGGTTTGACCGCCAGCGGTCAAGGCAAGAATTTGTACGGATTTTGAAACCAGGCGGCTGGCTGGTTTTGCTGTGGAACGAGCGCATGACAGACTCAACCCCATTCTTGCGAGACTACGAACGGTTATTGCTAGGTTATGGGACAGACTATCAAGAGATTCGCCACGAACGAACGACTGCCGAAATTAATGAGTTTTTCGATCCTGCTCCTTATAAGGAACGGACATTTGATATGCGGCAGGAGTTCGACTATGAAGGAATCGAGGGCCGCCTGCTGTCGTCGTCGTATGCGCCCGGGCCGGAGCACCCGAAGCATGCTGATATGTTGCGCGATTTAAGGAAAATCTTCGATGCTCACGCAATTGCGGGTCGGGCGACGTTCGAATATAAGACTCGTCTGTATTTCGGGCGCCTAACTTGATCGGTATTCGTTCCTGCGGCTCTGCTACGATCTGTTTTGGTTCCATCCCAGAGGTCACGCAACGTGTCTGAAGAAGAATCTTTCCACATGACGCCCGAGGAATTCCGCCGTTATGGCCATGCCATGATCGATTGGATCGCCGATTACCATGCTCGAATCGAGTCGTTTCCCGTTCTCTCGCAGGTGAAACCGGGTGAAGTGCGGGCACGCCTTCCCGGAGAACCGCCGCAAAAAGGAGAGGCTTTCGATGCGTTGCTGCGAGACGTGGAAAAAATAATCCTGCCCGGCGTGACGCACTGGCAGTCGCCAAACTTCTTCGCTTACTTTCCCTGCAACGCGTCCGGTCCGGGAATTCTTGGTGATCTTCTCTCGTCTGGTCTGGGAGTGCAGGGCATGTTGTGGTCCACCAGCCCGGTGTGCACGGAACTTGAGACTCACGTTCTCGACTGGCTGGTGGGGATGCTCGGCTTACCGGAAAAGTTTCTGTCCTCGGGAACTGGCGGCGGAGTGATTCAGGACACTGCTTCAAGCGCGGCGCTCTGTGCGCTTCTGGCCGCGCGCGAGCGCGCCACAAACTACGCCAGCAATCACAGAGGATGCGATGGCCGACTCGTCGCTTACGCTTCTACGCAGACACATTCGTCTCTGCAAAAGGCTGCGATGATCGCCGGCATTGGCGTCTCGAATTTGCGCCTGACTGAGGTTGATGACAAGTTTGCGATGCGACCGGAGGCGCTGGCCCGTCAGATCGAGGCCGACAAGCAAGCCGGGCTTGTTCCTTGCTTTGTGTGCGCCACCGTCGGCACCACATCGTCGAATGCGATGGATCCGATCGCTGAGGTCGGCCGCGTTGCGCAGCAGCACAATCTCTGGCTGCACGTGGATGCCGCGATGTCTGGTACGGCCGCGCTCTGCCCGGAATTCCGCCATTTTCAAAATGGAGTCGAACATGCCGATAGCTACAATTTCAATCCTCATAAATGGATGTTTACGAATTTCGACTGCAACTGCTTCTGGGTGGCTGATCGCAAAGCGCTGATTCAGACGCTGAGTATTTTGCCGGAGTACTTGCGCAATCAAGCTACAGAATCGGGAGCCGTGATCGATTACCGCGACTGGCACATTCAACTTGGGCGGCGATTCCGTTCGCTCAAGTTATGGTTTGTCATCCGCCACTACGGAGTGGAAGGATTGCAGTATCACATTCGGCGCCACGTGGAACTCGCGCAGCAATTCGCGGAGTGGGTGCGCAACGACAACGATTTCGAAGTGGCTGCGCCGGTCCCGCTCAATCTGGTTTGCTTCCGCCACAAAGGCGGCGATGTCGCGAATCAAACCATTATGGGTCGCCTCAACGGCAGCGGCGATCTCTTTCTTACGCACACCAAGTTGAATGGGAAGCTGACGCTCCGCCTGTGCATCGGGCAGACTCACACTGAGCTAAGGCATGTTGAACGCGCGTGGGAAAGAATCCGCGAGGAGGCGAAAATCTTGGTCCCAGGATTTCTTCATCCCCAGTCTCGCTGAGGCATTTTTCTCTTGTTGCCGGATGCGTTCTACGCTATCCTGCAGGCGTTGTTTCCAGATTCTTTCCCCCTGTTTCATCCCTCGGGAGTTGAGCTAATGAGTGCCTCAATCAAGCAACTGGTCGCAGTGTGCGCGATAGCTTTAATCCTCGGAACGTTTCTGCCGCTTTTCGGGGGAAGCGCCCCACTAATCTCCCGCTTTGCATACGTAGCCAACAACCAGGATGGGACCGTCTCAGTTTTCGAGATAGACGGCGGGATGCTGCGCGCACGCGACTATGCCTACGTGGCGGGTTCGAGTCCTCTTTCGTTGGCGTTGACCCCTTCCCAGAAATTTCTATATGTAGGCGGCAACGGGTCTCCCGGACTAACGGGATATGAGGTAAGCTCCGAAACCGGTCAGTTGAGTTCGTTGTCGGACTTGCCTTCCGGGTCCGCAATCCAGTTGGCGGTCGATCCTTCTGGACATTTTCTGGTCACAGCTAATGGAAGTTCGGTGCAGAGCTTCCGCATTAATGGTCAGACCGGTGCATTATCTACCGCCGGTTTCGCTTCTGCCGGTTCACCGTGGGCTGTTGCGATCCATCCCTCTGGACGTTTCGTTTATGCGGCCGATGTGAACAACGACGAAATCACGGCTCTCACTCTTAATTCCACAACCGGAGCGTTGACCGCTGTAACTGGTTCGCCATTCCAAACAAATTCGCAGAACCCCTTTGCCGCAGCTATTGATCCGGCTGGCCACTTCCTTTTCGTCCCGAATGTCAACGGAGCAAATCTGAGTGTCTTCGCGATCAACTCAACCACCGGAGCATTGAGCCAGGTTCCCGGCTCGCCCTTTGCGACCGGAGGCGGCCCTTATGCAGTTAACGTCAGCCCAAACGGGCAGTACTTGTATGTGGCAAATTCCTACGACCGGACAATTTCCGCTTTCGCGATAGATTCCTCCACCGGTTTCCTGACTGCCATTGCGGGGTCGCCGTTTGCGGCAGGCACTTCAGGCTCACTCGGCTTGGCGATTGACCCTTCGGGAAATACTTTGTATGCCATGAATCACGATAGCGACGAGGTTGCCATATTTAGCATCAATGCGACCAGTGGAGCATTGGTGGCGGGAAACACAGTTCGCTCACGCGGCTTCGCCATTTCCATGACGATCGTCTCCGGCAAGAGCCCTGCGACTTATTTGCCTAAATCCGTTTATGCTGCCAACGCTGGCTCCGACAATATTTCCGCCTTCAGCATTGCACGAAATTCTGGAGCACTCACCCCGATTTCGGGATCTCCTTTTGCTACGGGTCCTTCTCCAGATACGATTTCCTCGGATGCGGCGGGGAGGTTCGTGTTTACGGGCAATGCGGGAGGGTCAACCATCTCATCTTTCACCGTCAACGCCACTAGTGGCGCTGTTAAGCCAGCTCCGGGCTCGCCTTTCTCGGCGGGAAAGCAACCGACTTCGGTGGCGGTGGATGCTGGCGCGCATTTTGTTTATGCCTGCAACAATCTCGACAATACGATTTCTGGATTTTCGGTTTCCTCTTCAGGGGCTTTGATTGCTCTCGCCGGCTTTCCCATCTCCACTGGTTTCACTGATCCGCTGGCTTTGACGATCGACCCACGCGGCAAGGTGCTCTACGTCGCCAGTGCGGACTCGAACAACGTGAGCGCCTACTCGATTGACGCGGATACGGGATCTTTAACCAATCTTGGTTCCATTTCTACCGGTGGTTTTCCGGACTCTGTTAGTGTCGATCCAACTGGAAGATATCTTTCGGTGAGTGACTCTCTTTCTTCCGATGTTTATGTCTTCGCAATCGACGGCGCAACCGGCTCTCTTACGCAAGCCGCCGTCTCGCCTTCCTCCGGTCTCCAGAACCCTTATGCTGTGGCGTCTGATCCCTCCGGGAAACGCATTTATGTGGGGGATCAGAAACCAAGCGAACTCGTCGGTTACAGCTTGAATGCAGATACAGGCGCCTTGAAGCAATTGCCCACTTCGCCTTTTGGCGGCGTCTCTGCGCCGTTCTCATTGAGTTTTGATCTTTCTGGCAGCTTCTTGTACGTTGCAAACAATTCGGCGAACAGTATTTCTGGTTACTCTGTAAATAAAGCAAGCGGAATGCTTACTCCCGTTGCTGGGGCAACGTTTCCGGCGGGTTCCGCCCCAAGTGCGGTCACCGTTACCGATAGCGTCCGGCCCTAAGAAAGAAACCAAATGCGCTCCTGCTGAATGGCCTGAGACATCAGGCAGGCCTGCACACATCTGTAGTTCTCCACTCTGTAGTTTTCCACTTCGGCTAAAGTAAGGTATGCGTAGCATCCTCGGCCAGCGACCGCTGCGTTTCGTTTTTGCTGCCAATGTCATTTCCATGCTTGGCAGTGGGATGAACTCTGCAGCCGTGGCTTGGTACATCCTTGAAGCTACGCATTCGGAAATGGCTCTGGGGACGTTTGCCGTGCTACAGACCATTCCCGCCATGCTGATGCTTCCCTTCACCGGCGTCCTTATCGATCGCGAGGATCGGCGCGTTCTGGTCATGTGGCTCGATGCTGTGCGCGCAGTGATCATTGTGACCGTGGCTATCCTGGCTTTTCGTCATCGGGTACATGTGTGGCAACTCTATTTGATGAACACGCTGGTCGCCGCGGGCTTTTGGATGTTTTGGCCTACGATTACCGCTCTGATCCAGGAGCTCACGCCCGAAGGCGAGTTCGTGCAGTCCAACACTTTTCTTCTGGCCGGAGTGCAGGGCGGCTGGCTGATTGCTGGCGCGCTGGTGGGATTCATGTACAACCACATCGGATTGGGCGGGGTGCTTCTAATCGATGTTTCCACTTATGTGGTTTCATTCTTATGCTATTTTGGCGTGCGCCGGGGACGCCACATCGTGTTGCGCCCTGAGGACTTGCGTGCGGATCTTATAGCAGCCGAATCCCAGTTGCAGCGCTTCTGGCGCGAGATGCGCGAGGGCGGGCGCTTTCTTCGCGACCATCGGGCGGTGGTTTTGCTCGGCATCAGCTGGGCGTTGTTTCTTGGCGCGATGACCATGGGAATCGTCGTTACTCCATCGTTGAGCGAGCGCGTTTTTCATGCCGGCGCAGTCGGCTACGGATGGCTCAATGCGGGATGGGGCACGGGCGCATTCGTCAGCGCGTTGTATGCTCCCGCCGTTATCGCTAGTCTCGGTGGACGGCGTTCGGTTGCGTTCTCCATGGCGCTGCTGGCGGCGTGCGTGATTTGCGCACCGATTTCGCGGTGGCTGGCTCTCGCCATCTCGATCTACTTTGTTATGGGATCGGCGCGCGGGGTGGGTGGCGTGGCCATGAACACCAGCCTCATGGAGATGGTGCCGAAACATTTGATGGGGCGGGTGCAGAATTCATTTTATTTTGCCGGAACTTTCTTGCAGCTTGTGTTGGCGCTGGCGGTGGGCGCGGTTGCACACAATGTTAGTTTGGTTGCGGCGTTTGCTATTCTGGCCTGCGTTTATGGATTGTCGTTTGTCGCCAGCAGCTGGCCGATTGCTGCGCGGGTTCCCGTTGAAGAAGTGAGCGCGGCCGAATGAGACTGCGGGTGCAGAGTCCGGTCGCCTTTTTGATATCCTTTCCCATTCCAAGGAGCACTCATGTCTTCTGATCTGCAAGGCCGAAACGGCGTCGTTTTCGGAGTCGCCAATAAGCGTTCGATCGCTTGGTCGATCGCGCAGGCACTTCACGCTGCGGGAATGAAGCTTGCCATCACATACCAGAATGAGCGACTGGAGCAGGAAGCCAAGGATCTCATACTTTCCTTGCCGGGCGCGGAAGCTTATATGTGCGATGTGAGCAAGGACGAGGAGATCGACCGCTTGTTTGCCACGCTGAAAGAGCGGCAGGGCAAGCTGCACGCGCTGGTGCATTCTGTGGCGTTCGCCCCCGCGGACGAACTTAAGGGAGATTTTGTTAATACGACTCGGGAAGGCTTCCGCATCGCCATGGATGTCAGCGTCTATTCTCTCGTCGCGGTCGCGCGCGCGGCGGCTCCTTTGATGGAGGATGGCGGTTCGATCCTGACGATGACTTATTATGCCTCGGAAAAAGTCGTGCCTCGTTATAACGTGATGGCGGTGGCTAAAGCCGGACTCGAATGCTCGGTGCGCTATCTTGCCTATGAACTAGGCAAGAAGAAAATTCGGGTGAATGCTATTTCGGCCGGGCCAATCAAAACCCTCGCTGCGCGGGGGATTGCGGGATTCGGGGAGATGCTCAAGGGGCACGAGGAACGTGCGCCGCTGGGCCGGCGGGTTGAAGTGGAAGAAGTCGGCTCTACTGGATTGTTCCTTGCGTCCGATGCGAGCAGCGGGATTACCGGCGAGGTCATCTTTGTCGATTGCGGTTACAACATCATGGGGTTCTAATTTGTGCCACGCGTGAGAACGTAGTTGGAAAAGCCTCGAATAAGGGTGACAATATTGTTGAGGGACGAATGAGGTTTAGGACAATTTGGCGTGTTCTTCTTGGATTGGTGGCGTTTCTCCTTCTCTGTTCCATCTCCGGTGCCGAAGTTCTGAAGATCGTAGTCGACGACACGATTCAGCCGATTACGGAGGAATATATTTCCCGTGCCGTCGATGAAGCGCAGCGACGTGGCGATCAAGCTTTATTGATCGAGATCAATACGCCCGGAGGGCTGGTTGACTCCACGCGGAAGATCATCGAGAAAATTACCGCTTCGGCCGTGCCCGTTGTCATCTACGTTACTCCCGCGGGAAGCCGTGCGGCTTCGGCGGGATTTTTTATTTTGGAATCTGCCGATATCGCTGCCATGGCTCCCGGAACGAATACCGGCGCGGCGCATCCGGTGACGCTGGGCGGCGGAAATGTTGACGAAGTGATGAAGCAAAAGCTGGAAAACGATGCGGCGGCTTTGATGCGTTCTGTCGCCGCACGGCGCGGACGCAATGTGGATGTGGCCGAGAGCACGGTCCGGCAATCGAAGTCGTTCACCGAGCAGGAGGCGCTTTCGCAGCACCTGATCGATTATGTGGCCTCCAGCCAGGATGATCTTTTCCGCCAGATTGAGGGCAAGAGCTTCAAGCGATTTAATGGACAGGAGGTCACTCTGAAACTGGTTGGCCAGCCGATCGTGCCCTTCGGCATGACTTTGAAGGAGCGTATTCTTGGCTATTTAATGGACCCGAACATTTCGTTCATCCTACTGGCGATCGGTGCGCTGGCTTTGTATGCGGAGTTTAATCATCCGGGTGCGGTGGTTCCGGGAACGGTGGGCATTGTTTTTATTTTGGTTGCCGCTTTCGCTTTGAATTTGCTGCCTACGCGCTTTGCTGCGCTGGCGCTGATTGTCGGGGCATTTGCGCTTTTTGCTGCGGAAGCTAAATTTGCCAGCCACGGAGTGTTGACGATTGGTGGAATTACGCTGCTCACTCTCGGCGGGCTTTTGCTTGTGGACTCCCCTGTTCCCGAGATGCGCGTTCACCTAGTGACCGCACTGGCGGTGAGTGTTCCACTCGGTTTAATTACCGCGTTCCTGATGAGCATTGCGATTCGAGCGCGGCGCAATAAAATGGTTTCGGGCGCGCAGGGATTGATTGGAGAGACGGGAGTCGCGCAAACCTCGCTTTCTCCGCGCGGCAAGATTTTTGTTCACGGCGAATTGTGGGATGCGGTTTCTTCCTCGGAGGTATCCGTCGGTCAGTCGGTCGTGGTTCGCGAACTGAATGGTTTACTGCTGCAGGTTGACCCCGTGGCCGTCCCGAAAGCGGTAACTGTGCCGGGTTAATCCGCTGACGCACCAACGCAGGCAACGCCTGCCTCCGAATTCCCTGCCCGCGTCGTTCCATTGCGTTACAATCCGCCTCAGCAGAGGTTTGCGCGTTTCGGCTGTGGAGGCGTTGAATCCTATGGAACAGCTTGGTTTTGGCTTTACGACTGTGGTCGTCGTCATTGTCGTCATTTACGTTCTGAGCTCGATCAAGATCCTGGCCGAATATGAGCGGGGCGTAATCTTTCGTCTTGGCCGCCTTCTCACTACCGCCAAGGGACCCGGCGTCGCTCTAGTTTTCACTCCCATTGATCGTATGGTGCGGGTTTCGCTCCGGCAGGAAGCTCTTGAAGTTCCCCCGCAGGACATCATTACCCGCGACAACGTTACGCTGAAGGTCAACGCGGTAATTTTTCTGCGGGTAATCGACCCAAATAAAGCTGTTAACGAAGTTTCCAATTACGTTTACCAGACTTCGCAATTTGCGCAGACTACGCTGCGATCAGTGCTCGGAGAGCAGGAGCTTGATGAATTGCTCTCGCATCGCGAGAAAATCAACCTTCGGCTGCAAAGCATTCTCGACCAGCACACTTCCCCGTGGGGCGTAAAAGTGACGAATGTCGAGGTGAAGCAGGTGGACATGCCGGAATCCATGCTGCGCGCGATGGCGAAGCAGGCGGAGGCGGAGCGCGAGAAGCGGTCGAAGATCATTCACGCGGAGGGCGAGTTCTCCGCCGCGCAGCGGCTGGTGGACGCGGCGCATTTGCTGGCCACCGAACCGGTCAGCGTGCAGTTGCGGTATTTGCAGACTCTGACGGAGATCGGCGTGGAAAAAAATACCACCGTCATCTTCCCGGTTCCGGTTGACTTCTTTTCCGGCCTGCAGAAATTGATGGGTAAGGCGGGAGATGAGGTCGCTCCGGCGGTTTAGGCCGGCCTAGAGGTTTCGAAACTTTGAGGAAGGTTATGGCTTCGTCACAAGACACAGAGATCACGTTAGGAACCGCAAAACTGCTTGGGCTGTTTTTTGGGCTGGTCGTAATCTGCGCCGTTTTCTTTGCGCTCGGATATACGCTGGGGCGCAAATCGGACAATGGCCCGGCTGCAGCGGGAACGCTGGTTTCCGTGCCCATGGCGAATCCTGTTAAACCGGGGGGGGCGGCCTCTGGCTCTGCAACGCCGATGACGTTCTACAAGGCCGTGGAACAGCAGAATGCCAATCCGCAGCTTACTCCGGCGGCCTCGGTTGCAGGAACTGCACAACCTGGGGCAGCACAGGCGGCCGACACCGCGACTGCTTCGTCAGGCGGAGCAGCACAGGAGGCGCAGAACAACGGTCCGCCCGATCCTATGGCAGCGGTTCCTGGTCCCGGATAT
>Ga0116135_1000458_pt1 | contig 22477 bp, 21 predicted proteins | sample June2015DPH_20_1_FD_89738 | JGI IMG/M metagenome (GOLD analysis project Ga0116135, IMG submission 89738) | Peatland microbial communities from SPRUCE experiment site at the Marcell Experimental Forest, Minnesota, USA - June2015DPH_20_10 | ecosystem: Environmental > Terrestrial > Soil > Wetlands... | reverse complement strand
GTGGTGTCCGATCGCATGAGCAACGATCATCACAATCCTAACGTTGAGCTCTTCGGCCAAGGCGTGGCCAACATCATCTCCCCACTGTTTGGCGGGCTGCCCGCCACCGGCGCAATCGCCCGCACCGCCACTAACATACGCTCCGGTGCCCAGTCTCCCATCGCCGGCATGATTCACGCGCTAACCTTGCTCTGCATCCTGCTCTTCGCCGCGCCGTGGGTGAGCCACGTGCCACTGGCCGTGCTCGCCGGAATTTTGATGGTGGTCGCCTACAACATGGGCGAGTGGCGCGAGATTCCCCAACTGCTGAGGCTCACCAAAACGGACATCAGCGTATGGGTGGTCACCTTCGCCCTAACCGTCTTCGCCGATCTCACGGTGGCCGTCGAAGCTGGCATGATCCTTGCCGCTCTCCTTTTCATCAGCCGCATCGCTTCCACGACCACGGTCTCCCAAGTCACCGACGAATATGTGGAAGATGGCCGAGTTCACATCCTTCAAGACAAAGACATCCCTTACTACGCGACTATCTTCCGCATTCACGGGCCGTTTCTCTTCGGAGCCACCGATAAAATCAACACCGTCACCGAAGACTTACACACATTACCGCCGGTGGTGATTCTGCGTTTGCGCAACATGACTGCACTGGACGCCACCGGACTCTTCGCCATTGGAGAGGTTGCCAAACAGCTGCAGGCCAGCGGTCGAGCGTTGATTCTCTGCGGGGCGCGCGAACAGCCGGCAAGCCTGATTCATCAAGCACAGTTTGAAGAAGTGGTCGGCGCGCAAAACATTTGCGACAACGTGCAATCCGCTTTACGCCGGGCGGCGGAGGTTCACGAACAGTTGGAAACCACTGCCATTGGCCTCTCCAACTAGGGGTTCACTCATGGCGCAACTCAAAAAAACATTTGGAAAAAATTTTTCCCGGATGTGACCTCCGTCACTTTTCCGGCTGGCCCGGATCGGGTTTAATACATAAAATTTCTATTCTCGCTGGATCGCACTCGATATGAATGCCTTGGGACTTTGCCTGATCGTTCAACTCGGCCTCGCAACCGGAGTGGCCGGATTATTCTGGCCAGAAAAGCTCATGCCAATCTTTGAAACCTTGATGTTCCCCTGGCCTGCAACCTACAAGGGATTGCGCGTTAATAGTTTCCTCGCCATTTGTCTGTCGCTCCTGCTGCTCGCCCGATTGATCTTTAGCATTGGCTGATGCGCGGCAACCGATCTTATCTGACAGGGCCCTTTTCGGCCGCAAGCCAGCCTTGTAAGGTCAGAAGGAACCCGTGGTATTGCCCGTTCACATAACCGTCCCCAACAATTTGCCCGGCAACATTAATTCCGGTAGCGCTAATCAGATTCCAGGCCAAATCGGCGGGAATCAAGGTATTCAGATCCTGCATACCGGTCCGTTGAGTCCAGAGAAAGGCTCGCGACCCGGTATTTGAGCTGGATGTCCCGACGACCATTCCCAAAACATTAATCGCCGCTGCCGAACTGGAATTGTCACCGGGCAAGGTCCCCAGATCCCGCATACCATTTGCCTTGCTCCATAAAAACGCATGGTTTGCAGAATTCATACCAACAACATTACCGAGCAGATTAATGGCAGCTGCCCCTCCGGCCCCCAGATTTTCCAGTCCCGAAGATTCCCTCCATAGGTAGGCCTCAGAGCCGTTCTCGCCGAAGTACGAACCAACGACTTGCCCCATGTCATTGACGCCCGTGGAAGTAAGAACGACTCCGAGAGGAGTGGACAGATAGCTGACACCTTGTGTTTTAGTCCACAAGAACCCTCCCAGGATTGTTGCCGAACCCGCTACCTCATCGAAATCGTTGATCGCCAGTCCGCCCGGCGCTTCATGTACATCGACAAGCTCTTGCATGCCCTTTTCCAGCGTCCACAATATTGCAGCGTTGTCTACTTCGTTAATCCAGGAACCGCCCGTAACATGCCCCCGGTCGTTAATCGCCTCCGCCCAGCTGTTCCCCCCCGGCAGCGTTCCCAAGTCCTGCAATCCTAGACCTTTGCTCCACAGAAAAGCATGGCCATTCTCGGAATTGATATTCCCATCACCCACCACTTGCCCAAATGAATTGATTCCGTTGGCCTCAGAAAACGTGCCTCCGGGCAACACTCCCAAATCTGTAACGCTATACAGTTGAGCAACTGAGGGCAACGCAAGGCAACAAAGAAACATAAACAGCAGGCTTACGGGTCTGCGGCAAGCAACATTTCTTTTCATCTTTATCCTCCACGAGTTCTTGGGAAAGCAGGTTTGGGTGGGCGTACTTGTCCTGCGGTCTTTGCGGAGCCCCTCACTAGTGAAATACCAATTGTTTGAATTGGGAATCCTTAAACTAGGGGAAGAACCTCAGTTACCGCGGAGTTTCGCTTGCAACGCGTGCGTCAATGTGGAAATTATCTATTTTTCATTTGAGCAGAAAAAGCCTAAGACGGCGATTGTCGACTTGAGTTCCTTCCGGAACTTGCTCCCTTTGGTGATAATCTATTGCTTCCTGACGATTGCCGGATCCGGAACTGTCAATTAGCCCACGTTCCGAATGCACATCAGGAGAACCTTCATTTCATATTGAACTCATCGAGGGAAGTGATACATGAAGATTGGCATGTTAACTGGTGGCGGCGATTGTCCTGGACTCAATGCCGTAATCCGCGCGGTTGTACGCAAAGGAACTTTCACCTATGGCGATGAATTTGTAGGCTTTCTGGAAGGCTGGCGAGGACTGGTGGAAGACAAGAGCACTGTGCTCGACCTCGAGGCCGTCAGTGGTATTCTGCCGCGCGGCGGCACCATTCTTCGCACTTCTCGTACAAATCCTTCTAAGCGTCCGGACGGCCTGGACCGCTGCCTGGCTACGATCGAGCGAAACCAGATCGATGCCCTGGTCGCAATCGGCGGCGACGATACCCTTTCCGTGGCGCAGAAACTGCACGAACGCGGCGCCAAAGTCGTGGGTGTTCCTAAAACCATCGACAATGATTTGGGAGGCACCGACTACACCTTCGGCTTCGACACTGCCTGCAATATCGTGTGCGAAGCTCTCGATCGCGTTCACACTACCGCGGAAGCCCACAACCGCGTAATGGTCGTCGAAGTCATGGGCCGCGATGCGGGCTGGATCGCCCTTTACAGCGGCATCGCCGGAGGCGCCGACGTCATCCTGATACCCGAGCGGCCTTTCGATGTCGACAAAGTCGCCGCATCCATCCGGCAACGACACGAGCGCGGCCTCTATTTCTCTATCGTCGTCGTAGCCGAAGGTGCAAAGTTTTCTTCCGCTGAACCAAGCCAGGGCGCTCCAGTAATTCAGGACATGGGCAAGGACGAGTTCGGGCACGCCAAGCTCGGCGGCATTGCCAACACTCTCGCGCGCGAAATCGAAAAGCGCACCAACTATGAAACCCGCGCCGTCGTTCTTGGGCACATCCAGCGCGGAGGGTCTCCCAGCGCCTTCGACCGCGTGCTAGCCACCCGTTACGGCCTGGGCGCTATCGACATGGTTCACCGCGGCGAATTCGGACGCATGGCCGCCCTGCGCTCGAATAAGATCGTTTCCATCCCATTGCTGGAGGCGATCTCCCGCAATCGCGTTGTGGATGATGAGATGATCCAGATCGTGGACGGATTATTCGAAAAATCCGCGGAAAAACAAGCCGTCTAAGTGAACCGCCTTATGAATGAACCGCCGTAAAGGTTCGCCTTGGTCACGATGCAGAATTTATATCGCGAACTAGCTCCGCACCTGCTTGCGATCATTGAATTGTTGCTGATGGCGGGAGCGGGAACGCTGATTCTTCTGCCCTCGAGGGATAGTCGCCGCACCGATCGAGCCCTGAGCTTCCATCGAATCAACCAAGCCTTTGCGGAGCTTGCCCGACGGAAAACACTCTCCGTGCTGCTGGTCGGCCTTAGCGTAATCACGATCCGCGTTGCCCTGATCCCCGTTCTCGGCATTCCGCAGCCTCGCTTCGAGGACGAGTTCAGTTACCTGCTCGCAGCGGACACCTTCGCCCACGGCCGCCTCGCCAATCCCACCCATCCAATGTGGATCCACTTTGAGAGCTTTCACATTATTCAGAAGCCCACCTACATGTCGATGTACCCGCCCGCGGAGGGGCTTGTATTGGCCGGCGGAGAACTGCTCGGGCATCCCTGGATCGGACAGCTTTTGATCACCGCTCTAATGTGCTCGGCCATGTGCTGGATGCTGCAGGGTTGGTTTCCGCCACACTGGGCCTTGCTGGGTGCCGCACTCGCCGTATTGCGTCTGGGAATTCTCAGCTATTGGATGAATACCTACTGGTGCGCGTCGGTTGCCGCACTGGGCGGTGCGCTGGTACTTGGGGCATGGCCACGGCTCCGCCGGCGCATTCAACCTTCTCACTCCCTACTGATGGGTCTGGGTCTCGTAATTCTGGCCAATAGTCGTCCCTACGAAGGTTTCGTCTTCAGTCTGCCGCTAGCGGCGGCAATGTTTTGGTGGCTGGCTGGCAAGCATGGTCCTGCAGTCAAATTGTCGCTCAGGAACTTGTTCATTCCGCTGGCGGTAGTTCTTATCTGCGGGACCCTGGCCACTGGCTACTATTACTGGCGAGTCACAGGCAATCCGTTTCGCCTGGCCTATCAAGTCAACCGCGCCACCTACGCCGCGGCCCCATATTTTATTTGGGAAACACCTGCAGCAGAACCTTCCTATAATCACGCAGTAATGCGGAACTTCTATCGCGGAGAACTTAGCGAATTTAAAAAAAACTTGACCCCCTTGGGTTACTTAGACCGCGCAGCGGAGAAAGCCGATTCGTGGTGGCAGTTCTACCTGGGCCCACTGCTTACGCTTCCATTGTTGGCACTGCCGTGGGTGATAAGTCGCAAAGCCATGCTCCTTCCAAGCGCAATCTGCGTGGCAATGATCGTCGGCTTCGCCGTTCAAACATGGACACTTCCCCATTACTTCTCACCGGCCACCGGCGCGCTTTACATTTTATTAACTGGTTGTCTTCGCCAGTTCTGGCTTTGGAGACGGAAGAGCAGTAACACCGGAAAGGATTTGGTGAGGGCAATCATCCTATTAGCTTGCGCTATGATCGTCCTGCGGGTAACCGCTGCCGCCCTACATGTGCCGATCGAGCCCCCATGGCCACGAGGCAATTTGGACCGGGCAAGAATCGTGAATCAGCTTGAGCATCTGCCAGGCAAACAACTGGTGATCGTGAGCTATGAACCCGGCCACAATCTGAATGAAGAGTGGGTCTATAATCGCGCGGATATCGACGCTTCCAAGATAATCTGGGCTCGCGACTTGGGGAAGTCATCGAACCAGGATTTGCTGGATTACTTTCCCGGCAGAAAGGTCTGGAGATTGGATGCTGACGACCGTCCGCCCAACCTTGAATCCTACGAGGCCTCCCGTTAGATGAAATCTTCAGTCTGGCTAGCGGTGAGCTTGGTGGTTGGTGGAATCACTTTACTTTCCGTGCACCGCATACTCGATCCATGGAGTTATGCCTCCCGTGTCAACGTAGAAAAAGGCAACATGGCCGCCGAAATGGGCGATCTATATTCGCCCTGGGTGGGTACCCGCGAACTCTTGCTGCGCCACCGCAATCCGTATGGCCCGAATGTAACCCGACAAATCCAAATGGTCTTCTACGGCCATCCCATCAAACAAACTTACGATGATTCTGGAAGGTTTTTGGTTAACGAACAGCGCTTCGCTTACCCCGTATATCTCGTATTTCTGCTGGCCCCCTTTGTGAAGACAAATTTTACTGACCTTCACCGCTGGGCCAGACCTGCGCTTGCCGCATTCGCCGCGATTAGCCTACTTCTCTCTCTCCGCATCTTGAATTGGCGACTGACATGGACTAAGACCACCGCGTTAATTTTGTTTATTCTCAGCAGCCCACAACTTGTGCAGGGTCTGCGCTTCGAGCAATTAGCGCTGCTGGTGGGTTTCCTGCTGGTCGCGGCAGCGTGGTGCGTTCAGAAAAATTACCTCGTGACCGCGGGAGTTCTGCTGGCACTCTCGACCATAAAGCCACAGATGTCGATCGTCCCCTTGTGCTGGTTTGCGGTCTGGGCTGGCGGCGACTGGAGCAGGCGATGGCGAATTGCGGCGACCTTTTTCGCAACCCTGACTGCCTTCATCGCTGGAGGCCAACTGCTCCTTCCCGGTTGGATCGGCTACTTCGTCACAGGTCTCTCCGCTTATCGCAAATACGCGCCAACCTCGTCTCTGCTACGTATCGCTCTGGGAGACACCGTCGGTTCAATTGTGGGAGCCATAATCTTTCTGGGACTTGTGCACTTCGCATGGCGAAACAGAAAAACGAAGGCAGCTTCACCCGAGTTCACTCTTGTTTTCGCCGCGTTTCTCATGGGCGCGATTCTTGTGTTCCCTCTTTTTACGCCCTTCAACCAGGTGATGCTGATTCTCCCTACGCTGTTTCTTCTACGGGACTGGAAAGCCGTGCCGCCATTTTCCCGCTTCGTCTTTATAGCTATCGTGAGTTGGCCCTGGATCACCGAGTTGGCGCTTCTCATCTTTCCGCCTCAATTAGACTCGCCCAGCCAGCTGCCGTTGCTGCCCTCATTCATGGTTTCATTCTTCCCACTATTTTTGCCTCTGATGCATATGGCCAAACGACGCAATGCCTCCCCAGCGATGGCACCCCGCGATTTGCAGCCAACGTTAAATTCTTAAGCTAGCCAAACAAAAACCGCAGCGCCTCCGGAAATCGTTCCGCCCAAGCCGCTTCATTATGCCCCGCCCCATCCTTGATCACCATCCGCAGTCTTCTTTCACTCAACACCGCGCGTCGCATGATCGCAGCCAGTTCGCGCGCATCGTCCACTACGCTGCGGCTGCGCTCGGGAGTGCCGGCTTCCGCCGTTCCTGCCGCAAGGAATATTCTTTCCGGCCAGATCCTCACCTCTCGGCTCGCTTTAATCGCCTGTCGGCCCGCTACCCATAACGACGGACTCTCAAGCAACAATTTGCCAATCACGCCCGGCCGCGCCAGCGCCGTGTAAAGCGCAATCAGAGCCCCGAGCGAAGAACCGCCCAATCCAGTATTCTCCGGCCCGGTCGCCGCCCGGTAGGTCGATTCCACAAAAGGCATCACTTCCTTCATCAAGAAATCCGGATAGTAACGCCCATGCACTCTCAGCATTTTCGGATGGAGCGAGCGGTACGGTATATATTCGCGCAGCCGATCCTTCCCCGTGTTATCGATGCCCACAATAATCATCGGCGGCACTGCGCCCTCGCGGATCAAGCGGTCGGCGGTTTCATCCACCCCCCACTCAACCCCACCAAACGCCGAAATCGATTCGAAAAGATTCTGCCCGTCATTCAGATAAAGAACTGGATAGGATCGGCTGGCATGGTGCGCATCGTCGTATCCCGGCGGAAGCCATATTCTTAGAAAGCGAGTATTCCGAAAAACACGGCTGCGAAACTCATGCAACCGCAGATCTCCCACGGCTCCCTGAGCGCGAATCGGCTCTAAAGCAGATGCAACTTTGTTGATTTTCTGGATTCTTGCCATGAAGAGAGCTTCAGCTGAATCGGCGGCGGAACTTAAGCACAAAGGCAAGCACGGTGATCGTCGAAATTACCGCGAGCGAGCTCAAACAAAGAATGCACCACGTATCGAGGATGAAACCTTCTACATAGGTCAGATAAAGCGCAAAGGCGAGGCCAGCGCCAGCCGCCAGTAGCAACCACAATGCCGTTTCCGGCCGCGCCCGATAAAACGTGGCGAGTACCAGCAGAACGCCATATCCCGCAACGCCAATCCCAGCCACCGGTATGTCCATGATGCTCGAATACTCGCTCCGGTTCACGATGTCGCAATTGAACTTCTCTCCGATTTCGCAAAACCCGGTGGCCGACTTCGCATAGTGCCGCTGCAACGACACTGCCGAAACTATCACTCCTGCCAGAGACAGAATTGCAATAACCATCAGCAGCGCTCTATCGATTTTCGAGAGCGTTGAGGCCGATTCCGATCGTGCCGGCATCGCGTTCACGGCAGGCTGCACCCGGTTTTATCCGAGAGCTCTTCCAAAGGAAATACACCCTCTACCGGCTTATTCGCGCCAAACTGCCAGCTGGGGAATAATTTCACTCCCGCCGCCGCACACTCTGGATTCAGAGCCTTAGTTCCCCTAGTCGCGCATTCCACATAGGGCACATACTGAAACGCCCTGCCAAACATTTCTTTCTGATCGCGGCAATGCGGGCACCAATACAGCCCATACATCTTCGTCTGTTTCGAGGCCAGACATTTCGCAAAGTCATCGTACTTATGATTCCTGTAATACCAACCGCCGGCATAAGCAAGAACAAAAAGCAGCACAATCCCGCCCCAAATCAGCATCTTGCGCGACGGAACAAACGGTTCCGGTTCCGTGACACGCATTTTCTTCTGCTCGCGCCGCTTCTCAGACATGATTCCCTTCCGTTCGATCAATTTTTATATCACGCAATCAAGCTACTATTTTCAACGCCCCCGGCAGAACGTCAAGCGATTCGCAATGCAGCGTGAGAACTTCTCCGTCGACCATCACGTCCACGGGAGCATTCAATTCAAATTCCACACACTTTACCGCTTTCCTCTCCGCCATTGGATGCTGAATATGCGTGCCATCGTAAAGTCGCGGCAGATTACGAACCAGACCAACCCGTCCAATCGGACCCCAGCGAACATATTCGATGAGCCCGCTGCTGATTTCAGCCTTGGGAGCGATCATCATCGTTCCCCCGGTAAACTTGCTGTTATTAAAGGTAAGAAACAAGCACCGCCGCCGGTCAAAGTCCTTTTCGCTGTCAACCCGCACTGGAAATGGCCGCCTTTGCAGACGGGCCAGCCCCAGGAAGATAGAAATCACGTATCCCAGTTCCCCGTGCCCGCTGAATCGCCGTGCCCTCAGATTCGCAACATCAGCCGGAAATCCCACGCTCAGCAAGTTGATGTAATGAATCACTCCGGCGCGATGGCGCAAACGCAACACATCGCAACCTTGGCTTCGATCCGCAATCAGAGACTCAATCGCGTGCTCCACCCCGCGATCGCTGAAATCCCGCAGAAAGGAGTTACCAGTCCCTAGCGGCAGAAACCCAAGTCTGGCGGGATCTCCCGTGCCGGCCTGCGGAAAAATTCCATTGATCACTTCGTAGGAAGTTCCGTCCCCACCCACCGCGATGAAATTTCTTCTTCCTGCCCCGTACGCCTCGCGCGCGATCCGAGTAGCGTCGCCCGCCGCACTCGTCTCCACAACCTCTACTTCAACTCCGCCGGCCTTCAACCGGTCCAGCGCCGGGCCCAGCAACTTCCGAGTGCGCCCGCCTCCCGCCGCTGGATTCACGACGGCGAGATAGGGTTGGCGTGGCTTCACAGCCCCACCACCGCTCCCCGCTCCATGTCTTTTCCGATCTCTTCAGCCAGCAATTGCCGTTTGATCTTCATCGACGCGGTGCGCGGAAAATCCTTCTCCCAGATCACATATCCAGCAATGCGCTTGAAGTCCGGCAGCTTGCGATTTCGGCTCACAATCTCCTGCAACAAACCGCTGTCGAAGCGCTGATTCGGTTCCAGCCGCAGCGCGACGAACAGCATCTCCCCGCCCAACTTCCCTTGTGGCCACACATAATTCGCCGCGAAAACGCAATATTCCTTGACCGGCAACCCGTCAAACACATTTTCGATATCTTCCGGATAAATGTTCTTACCGCCTTCGGTAACGATCATGTTCTTCTTTCGCCCGAAAAGCTGGAGATGCCCACTCTTGTCGAACCGCCCCAAATCCCCAGTCAGCAGCCAACCATCGACAATCGCTTGCAGGGTCAATTCCGTATCGTCCAAATAGTGCGACATTACGGTTTTGCTGCGCGCCGCAATCTCGCCGATCCCTTCCTCGTTCGGACTTAGCACCCGCAACTCCACGCCCGGTAGCGGGCTGCCCACCGTATCTGCGCGAAATGGTTTTAGATCGTTCAGCGTCAACGCCGTTCCTGCCTCCGTGAGCCCATATCCATTCACCACGGGAATTCCCAGATCGTAAAAGAACTGCATGGTCGAAGGCTCCATGAATGCGCCGCCCGTAATCAGCGCCCGCAAATCTCCGCCAAACGCTCGATGCACCTGTGGCAACAACCAGCGACTCAACCGCACCCGCGGTTTGTCCCGCGTCAGCAGCTTATTCAGCCCGATCATCTGATTCAGAATCGCCCGCTTCCATGCCGGCAGTTCATCGAACTTGGCTCGCAGACCACGCTCCAGATTCTTGACGATCATCGGAACCAGAGACACATAAGTGATCCGGTACCTTACGAACGCGTCCCGCACAAATTCCGGACGAAGCGTTCGCAGATGTACCACGCAAGCCCCGCAAACGAACGGACCAATGAACCCGACCATGAAATCAATCGCATGATTCGTGGGAAGTATGCTGAGATATCTCACTCCCGGCCAGAAGGGATACCACGCGGTCAGCGCCTTGCACTGTTCCAAATAATTTTCATGCGTCAGCACGCATCCCTTCGGCCGCCCGCCCGTGCCTGAGGAATAAACGATGCAGGCAACATCCTGCCGCTGCCGCATCACAAAATCCGGCGCGCCCTTGCGCTTGAAATCTTCCCAACGGAACCCTCTGTCAAGTTCGGCCTGTAACGGGGCCTCCGTTACCAGCACCAGCTTGGGCTTGAATCTGGAGAATCCTGGCGACTGCATGATCGCCCGCCAAAGGTAATACTCCACCACCAGCACTTTGGCTTTCGAGTGCTCCAGCAGCGCCATTTGCTCTTCCGCCGTGAGCTTGTAATCCAGCGGAACCAGCACTCCGCCGCAATAGAAAATCGCGTACGCCGAAATCAGCCACTTCGACTGATTCGTCATCAGAATGGCCGCGCGGTCGCCAGGGTCGAATTCCGCATCTTCCAGAGCCCGCGCTAGAGGCAGACTTATTTCCTTGAAGTCTGAGTAGGTGAGCCTGGTCTTCTCGCGGTCGCGGTCTGCTTCAATCAGACAAGTCTCGCCTGAGAACCGGTCCAGCGCATCGCGCAAGGCCGCCCCCAGGCAACTATATTTTTGGAGATCGAGCATTCAAGAAATTAACGGACGACAGTCGATTGCAGATCGCTGACTTTTGATTCCTGGAAGGGAGCATTATGCGCCACCGTCGCTCCAATCGACAATCACCATTCGAGATTCCTTACAACCTCGCCTGTATCTTTCCCGCCAGCGTGCGAAAGTCCGAAACCCCTTGCAATTCGTAGTCGGGCAGTTCCACATGAAAATGATTTTCCAGCTTCGTCAGCAAGTCGAGGGTCTGCAAGCTGTCAATCCCCAGCGTTTTAAAAAAGTCTTCGTCGGGAGAAAGTTTTTCGCACGGCACCTTGAAATGCGCCGCAGCCAGTGTCAATATCTCATCCAGCGTCTGTTCAGCGTTCTGCATATCCCACCAAAAACTAGCCTTGTCATTCCGAACCGGGCGGCAGCCCGGTGAGGAACCTGCTCTTACTCGGCACTGGTTACTCGGCACTCAACTACGGCAGATAAGGTTGTGCATCCGTATTCTCCACAAACCTGCGCAGCCCCGCTTCCACTGCCGGGCTCCCAAATAATTCGCAGAACAAGTCAATCTCCTGCCGCAACTCTTCGTGTGGAATCGGCTTGATAAATCTCTTCGCCGCCACGACGGTAGCATGATCGAATTTCTTGAGCTGCGCCGCCGTTGCCCGCGCCGCGCGCAAGGCCTCGCCCTCTCCTACGACTTGGCTCACCAGTCCAATCTGCTGCGCTTTATTTGCGTTAAAACTCCGCCCGGTCAGCAATAGGTCGCGCACCACTGCGTTCCCCAGATCCCGCTTCAGCCGCGGAATGCCACCAAACCCCGGAATCAACCCCAGCCGCAGTTCCGGAAAACAAAATCGTGCCATCTTGTCGGAGATAATCAGATCGCACGTAAGCGCCAACTCAAACCCTCCACCGAATGTCACTCCGTGCACCGCTGCAATCGTAGTCAGCGGCGCGCCGTCGATGACATTAAACACGCGATGAATCCGTTCCAGAAAATCGCGCACACCTTTCGCCGCCTCGGCTTTCTCCATCGCCTCAGAGCGCAGATAAAGTTCGCGCAAGTCCGCACCCGCACAAAATCCCGGCGTCATCTCACTGTAAATGATGAGCGCGTGCGCATCGTCCTGCATACGCTCCAATGCCGTGACGAACTCCTCCAACTCCCCGAGCGACGTCGACCCCAGTTCATTGCAGGGCGCGCGATGCAGCGCCAACTCAATCACACCTTCGCTCAGCGTCCAAGCCAGAGTACTTTTCGCGCAAGCAGTCGCGGATCCTCGCTCTGATTTCACTTCCTGCACTTTGCTTTCCTTGGTAGTGACCGGCACCTTTTAACTCACCGCCTGCCGCAGGCCGTACATATCCTCAATTTCATTCTTCATTCGCGCAGAAATCGCATCCCGCTTCAACTTTCCGTTCGCCGTCAACAAACCGTTCTCAATCGAGAACGGCTCGCTCAGCAGGCGAAACGCCCGCACCTGTTTGTAGTGGGGCAATTCCGGATTCACCGCATCCAGTGCGGCCTGGACCTTGTCGGAAGAAACACCCCCGGTCACCAATGCCGACAAATATCCCCGCCCATTGCCCACCACTACAACCTGCTGCGCTTCCGGCAACAGCTTCGCAATGGCGCTCTCCACTGGCTCCGGTGAAACCTTGTGCCCCGAACCCAACACGATCAAATTCTTAATTCGCCCCGCAATGCGCCAGTTCCCCGCCGCGCTCTTTTCGCCCTGATCTCCGGTATGGAACCATCCATCGCGCAGCGCCTCAACCGTTTGCTCGGAACGATTCCAATATCCGCGGAAGACGTTAGGCCCACGCACCACAATCTCATCGTTATCGCCCAGCCTCATTTCCATCCCCGGAATCGCCGGACCCACATACCCAATTTCAACATAATCTGGATCATCCATCGTGCAAATTGCCGTCGTCTCCGTCAGCCCATACACCTGCAACACACGGATGCCCAGCATCATGAAATAAAGCTGTGTCTCCACGGTGAGCGGCGCCGAACCGCAAATCAGCGCCTTCAGATTTTTCCCAATCATCTTCTTCCGGATCGCCGGAAAGATCAGCCGGTTCGCCAGACCCAGCCACATGTCATCGCCGCGCTTCGATTGTTTCTCCTGCCTTCGCGCCCATGCACCCTTGGCCCTCGAATAAATCGCCTGCGCCACGCCACCCGTTTGCCAAAGCTGTTCATCCACCGCCCTGCGCATACGTTCCAGCAACTGTGGCACATTCAGAAAATAATCTGGAGCCACCGTCCGCATATCGCTCGCGATCTTAGCCAGATCCATATTGATCGTAACCAGACTCTGCCGCTTCAAAAACGTCAGCAGCGCAATCCACGATGCCGCAAAGGTAAAGGGCAAGTAATGAAAAATGCGATCCTGTCCTGCCGGCGCAGACGAAGAAGAACCCGACATCAACTGCTCCAACCGCTCTGCCGTCCGCTCCAGCATAAAACCCACATTCGCCGCTGTGAGCACCACGCCCTTGGCTTCGCCCGAAGTCCCCGATGTATAGATGATCGCGACAGCATCGTCTTTTCCGACCTGCGGCCGCTCCAGTTGTACACCCTCGACTCCGGCAAAAATCTCGTCGAACAAATACTGCGGTGGCGTTCCCACCCACTCTCGCGTAATCTCATCGCGCAACGTAGCATCGCCACAGCATAACAACGCGGGCGTGGAATCCTTCATCATCGCGATCAACTCGGCAGGCGCTTGCCGCGAATATAGCGGAACCACGATCAAACCCTCGGCCATCAATGCCAAGTCCATTGCCACCCAGCGATTGCTGTTCGCCGCCAGCAACCCGCACCGGTCGCCCTTGTTCAGCTTCTTGGACGCAATAAACGTTCTCGCCTTGCGAATCAGTTCCAGCAGTTCGCCACCCGTCACGTCCGTGATTTCCCCGTCACGAATTTCGGCAAGAACCCGCACATCCGCCGCGGCCTGAAGCTGCGCGAAAATATCGCCGATAAATGGAATGGGACTATTCAAAATCGACAAACCAGAACTACTGCAGAAGGAAAAAATAATTCAGCTATAAGCCGTCACCAACTCGCGCAATCCCGGATTCATCGGCGGCAAATAATCTTCCCAACTCCACTCGCCGCGCCGCATCTCAAACTCCGGATACCGTCTCTGCACTTCCTCTTCAAAATAAACCCCCATGCGAGCCATCACCTTCAAATTCTTCACCACGGTTCTCGCAATTCCACCCGCAATCGCTTCGCCTTCACGGCTTAACTTCTCCAGCGCAGCCAGCAGCTTCCCCTCAAGCTCTGGATCATCCACTGTCATCAGCAGATCCTGGTGTCCCCGTTCCCGCATCAAATTGCGAATGCGCTCATCCATCGTGATCCCTGCGGAAGGCACCAGCCCCGGCATTGAAGTCACAATCCCGTGATATCGCGATGAGGCCATCATGTGGCAAGCCCGCAACACGCTCACCAATTCGTACATGTTATATTCGTCCGAAGTCAGCACCGGAACTCCGCCCAATTTCTCCGATATGCGCCTCGCTGGCCGCGCATCCAGTCTCTCCGTTGCCGCCAGAATCACAAAAACATTTTTTTTCTTGCGGAACGCACCCACCGCATTCGCAATCGAAGTCCAATATTTTTGATAAGCCCGATCCGCCGCCGGTCCTGAGTTGTGAAAATAAACTGTACGGTAGTGACTGTCCTTATAAGCGCCCGTCAAAGCGCGCACGGCATACTTTGCCACTGACGCTTTCACTGGCCATTCGAAAGGATTGATCGGACACACTACCAGCACTGGAGTCTTTCCATCCCATCCAACTTTTCGCAGCACGCTCTGCCCATACTCGGCAGGCTTCGGCTCGAAGGTCCACGCCGTATCCGTCCCCAACTCGGTGGGCACACCCAATTCGCGAAGCACGCCGCGCGATTCTTCATTCCGCGTAATCACGAAGGAGCTCCGACAATATCTCCCGCACATCTTCGCCACTAGCGGATCCATGTGCCCAGCTTCCGCGCCATAGCCCACGGAAAGCTTATTCTGCGCCGCCGCAATACCCAGCGATCCAATCATCATCGTGGTCAGCGCGTTGGCGAACTTACTCTTGAACATCGACCCTTCGCACGCCACCACGCCGTCATGCCGCGGCACTTCATTCGCCAGAAACGGCGGAAAAATATCTGGCAGATGCACCTGTTTCGTGCCCTCGAAATATCCGCGAGAGAAGTCGAAGTTCTGGCTCATCACGCTGAACTCCACCCGCTCGCCACCAAGGATGTGGCGGATCTGCCGCAACATTTCCTCCACCCGTACATCCGATCCCATATTCCGCGTGCCGTTATAACCGGCAAACAACAACTTAAGTTTCTCGCCAGGCCGCCAGCGCTTGCCCGCGCCGAGCATCCAACCAGCTTTCGCGCGCTCAATCGAACTACTCACCCAGGCTTCAAGAATAAAATCCATCATGCGGCGGTTCCTCCCGCAGCAGCAGGCCACGGACGGTACCGGTACTCAAAATTGCTCTCGCTGCTGAACTTCAGCAACGGATAGCAATATTCAGAAAATGGAGCTGGTTTCTTCCCCAGTTCTGATGTCACGCGCCGGTTGTCGAAAACCGTATTCCAAACCAGATAAGGCATGAAGACTTTCATCAACGACGCGCCCTTGCCAATCGCACCTTTGCGCTTCGCTAGAAAATTTACCGAACCCGCAAATGGTCGCTCCACCGCCGGGACGAACACCGGCGCGCGCTTGTTCTGCGCCGCCGCCAGCGCCTTTGTAATCTCACGAAATGTCTGCGAACCAACTCCGGACGAAAGATGGTACGTATCGTACTGCGGATTCTCCTTTTGATGCAGCGTCGAAATCGCCTCCGCCACAAAATCGACATTCACAATGTCGATCTTGTCGGTCGGACGAAACGGCAACACGGGCAGCCCCGCCAGAAATACGAAAGCCTTCACCATATCGAACTGGGTGGTTTCGGGATAGCGACTGTCGCCGAGAACGATGCTCGGCCGAAAAATGGTCTTCGGCGTCTCCGGCAATAGAACTCGCATCATGTGCTCGCAAAATTTCTTGGTGCGCGCATACGGATCGTAATCGGACCGTTCCCACTCAATCGATCGATCCTCGCTCACCACTTCATTCTGCCGCTTGCCTGCAACCGCCACCGTGCTCACCTGGCTGAATCGCCGCAGTCCGTGATAATGTTCCGCATGCCGCGCCAGCGTCAGCACTTCCAAAGTCCCGCGCAGGTTCACGTTCAAGCAACTCTTCTCGGATTTCCGGTTCAACGATGCCGCACAATGAATCACCGAATCCGTTGTATGCACCAGCCGGTCGTACTCATCGCGCCCCAATCCAAACCCGGAGTCAGTCAAATCCCCGCGAAACACCCGCACCCGCGTCTGCAAGTATTCATAAAATTGCGGAAAATCGAGATGCAACTGTAACGCCTGCCATAAGCGCCCTTCGGCCTCGCCCGTTTCCCGCGCGCGCACCAGTACATTCAAGCTAGCCCCGTCCCGCAGCAGATTTGCCGCCACGTGCGCGCCAATATATCCCGTCGATCCCGTCAGAAAAATCGCCATTTACCAGTTCCCGTTCGTTCCCGTTTTCACCGTTTCACCATTCAGCAGACTCCGCGCTGGACGCGCCTCCAGGGGCCTGCCCTCAATCAACGGATAAGTCCATTTCCTCAGCGCCGGAATATGAACGTTGATCCAATAATCCCACCAGTCCAGCATTCTCGCCTTATAACCGAACGCTTCTTTTTCCTCGTCGACCAGCGCGTACGAAAGTTTTTCCACATTATCCGCTGCGAAATCGTGCTCATTCAGAAGAATGAACGGCTCGAAGAGCTCAATCAGTTTTTCCAGCCGCTCCAAATTTCTCTCCGTCTTCACCAACGGAGTCTTTTTCAGCGGCAGCGGCGACATAATCTTCTGTATCGATTTCACAATCGCCCTTTGTGCCGGCGCCGACATTCTCTGGTATCGCGTCTTCGAGACCGGAATCGCATCGAACCTTAGCCGCAGCCACGATTCCAGCCCTTCCTGCGCCCGGTAATGTTTCCGGTGCGCCAGCGATGTCAGTTCGATCGATCTGCCCATGTCACAAGGATTTGTCGCCGAAGTCGCTAGCTGGTACAACTCGTCGTGCCGCCGCTCCACAATCGCCGCCGCAATCAGCGTCATCCCTGCGCACACCGCGTCCACCGGAATAATGTCCAGACGCTTGCTTTCATTCGAGGGCAACTGCCGAAAATAAGTCCCCAATAAATAAGAGAGCGAAGCCGAGGTATTGATGCCTTCATTCCACCCCAGAAAAGGCTTCGCGACTGAAGTCTCCACGATCGCCGGACGCACTACCGCAATCGGCAGTCCGCGCCCATATTTCACGATCAGCGATTCCGCCAGGCTCTTGGTCAGAGTATAAGTATTTGGCCAGCCCAACTCTTTGGCCCGCCGCGTCCCTTCCTCCGTTAAATAAGTCTTCAGCCAGCGGATCCGATTCTTGCGAATCTGATTTTGCAGCGCCGCTCCCTGCAACCCCTTCGCCGCATGCTCCTTCGCCAAAGACTGGGACCTCAACCCGGCCGTCACTTCCTCGCCTTCGGCCTTCGCCTCCGCCTTCGCAATCACCTCATGCAGCGAGCGCCATTCCTTCTCCGCGTCGAAATCGGGTACGCGGCGCGGCGTGTAGTTCGGCATCAGCCTCTCCGGCACGCGGCCATCCCGCTCCCCCGCTACGTAACAAGTCGAAAGGTGCAACAGTCCGGCGTGATCCGATCCCCGCAAAAATTCCAGGATGTTCATCGCCGCATCCGTATTGGTCGAAAGTGCATCCCGCAGATCCGGATTGAAATCCGTCAATCCGGAACTGTTCACGATCAGATCCAGATTTTTCTGCAACCGCCGCCCAGCGTCGCCTTCAAGCCCCAGTCCCGGATGCGTAACATCGCCCTCAATGACTTCAACTTTCTCCCGCAGATAATCCCCGAGCCCAACACCATACTTTTCAAACAAAGGATCAAATACCGGCGACTCCTCCACAATCTTTTCGAAGCGCCTTTGCGCCGGATTCGACTTCTGGCGCCGCACCAGCAGATAAATCCGCCCGATCCTCGGGAGTTCCATCAGCGTATTTGCCAGCCAGACCTTCCCTATAAAACCGGTTACCCCGATGAGCATCACCTGCTTCCCGGCAAGCGCCCGTCGTACCGAAAACTCAGTCTCTTGCCGCTTTCCTTCGAAGTGCACAACCGGACGTTCCCGGGCAACCGGCTCCCGGCTCGAGCTGATGACCGCCGCCCGCAACTCTTCCACCGTGATATCCAATTGCCGCGCAAGCGTCTTCGGTGCCCGCCGTCCATCCGGACTCTGATCGCGAATCGGCGCAAAGGCCCCCCGCGGGCGAACCACCGGCTCAAGCAGCCTTCCCGTCGCCACGCCATCGCGAAACTCCAACCGGTTGGCCACAATCCGCTTCACCCCCAGATGTAGCGCCAGTGGCTTCATCACATGCTCCAAGGCTTGGCTGACGAGCACTACATCTGCCCCGCCCCCGATCAATTCATGGATCCGCTCCACTCCATGCGCCTTCAATTTCGGTTTTAGCTTGTATTGGAAATATTCCTCACCCAAAAGATCCAGCCGATCCCGGGTTACTCCCCGCAGCACCGTATGCACTACCCGCGTGGCAAATTTCCGGTTGGTCGAATAAAGAAACGGACGCAACGCGGCCATCAGGAAGATCAGCCCGCGTCGGCGGAACCGCTCCGAGAACGCTTGCGCGTTCCAGGTAAAGAACGCCACCGGCTGCACTACCGTCAAGTCGAGAAGACTCCCCTCCACACGCCAGAAAACGGTGGGCGCAACACGGGGGAGCGCGCCGGGTTTGTGATTAGACTGTTCCAAAGTATCTTCGCCCCGATTACAGGATTCTCCCACGTAACCAGACGAATCTCCTATTGTAAACAATGCACCGCAATCCCCGTACCGATTATCGAACTGACGCGTTCAGGAGTTCCGCAAGCACGTTAAGCAAGCAGGTTCCAATAAAAAGGAGTTCCGGCCAAGGCCGGAACTCCCCCTTTGTGCTTAACAATGAGTTCCTTACGAAGCGCGACGCTGGCCGTCCCGCTCTTCCTGCTCATTCCTGGTTCGGATTCTTCTTGTTTGGGTCAACATTGCCCTTCTGTCCAGTCTGCGTTGTTTGGCCATATTGGCCGCCCTGCCCACTCTGTCCAGTTTGGCCGCTCTTCTGGTGCTCGTTCCCCTGACCCTGTTGTTGCTGCCCACTCTGCTGCTTGTTCTTATCCACGTCGCCTGCCATTATTGATCCTCCATTGTGCAGAGCGCATTCCGCGCCCCTGCCGGATTTACTGCGACCTAATAAGTTGGTTGCAAGCCTCTGCGGCAGGGTTGACGGAAATCGCAACTGGTTACCGACAAAGGACTTATTTTCGCTTCACCGCCAGCAGTTCGCACTTCTCAATCACCGGAGCCTTCGCCAGCAGGGCGCCGGCATTCGCCATCAGCCCCGCCGCAACCCTCCCATTTAAATGCGCCTGCCGTCCCACTTCATCTTTGAAGACGTCAAAGATTCCAAACGTTGAGGGCCCCATCTTGATCGCGAACCACTCCACCGTTTCAGGCTCCTCCTCAACCATCGACAACGCACTCCGTAAGAAATTCTCCACTTCCGCTTCCTTCCCCGCCTTGGCTTCAACCCTCGCCAGCAAAGCCAACCTCACATCCGCCATATCACAGCCTCCTGTAGATCAAATATTTCTGCCGAGGTAGGTTGGATGTGTCTTCTTCGCTTTTGTCTCCAGCATTTGGTGCCCAGGGCAGGCCTTGATTGCGGCAAAACCTCCCCGACGTTTGAGGCTCAGCCTCGTCCGAATATTCACACTGCCGTAACAATGCTCTCGTATAGTTCCTCAAATACTGGCCTGTCTGGGGATAATTATGGCTACCGCAACCGCACCTCCTTCTGTACTCGATCAGAAACTTTCTCGTTCTCCCGGAAAAATCGGCATGCTGGTGTTCGGCATCGTGCTGGTGATTGGCGTTGCCTACGCCGGTTCCAGCCTTCTGCACGACCTTTCCTTCGTGCACAGCGATTCTGTCCTGCCATTCGTCCTTCTCGGCATCGCCCTTCTGGTGGCGCTCGGCTTCGAGTTCGTTAACGGGTTTCACGACACCGCCAACGCCGTAGCCACAGTCATCTACACCCATTCTCTCGAGCCGCACATCGCGGTGGTTTGGTCCGGCTTCTGGAATTTCCTTGGTGTGCTCGCCTCCAGTGGTCTCGTAGCCTTTGCCATCGTCTCCCTGTTGCCCGTCGAACTGATTCTCCAAGTCGGCAGCAAAGCCGGATTCGCCATGGTCTTCGCCCTCCTCGTCGCCGCCATCATCTGGAATCTCGGCACCTGGTGGTTCGGCTTGCCCGCTTCCAGTTCGCACACTCTCATCGGCTCGGTCATTGGCGTCGGCATCGCCAACCAACTCATGAACGGCAGGAGCGGCACCAGCGGCGTCGACTGGGGCCAGGCCGCCAACATCGGCAAAGCGCTGCTGCTCTCTCCCATCGTCGGCTTCGGAGTCGCGGGCCTGCTCCTGCTTCTGGCCAAAGCTCTGATTAAAGATCCCAAACTCTACACCGCTCCCGAAGGCACCGAGCCGCCGCCGTTTTATATCCGCTGCCTGCTCATCCTGACCTGCACCGGCGTCAGCTTCTTCCACGGCTCGAATGACGGCCAAAAAGGTATGGGCCTGATCATGCTGATTCTGATCGGAACCGTGCCCACGGCCTACGCTCTGAATCACGCCGTCACTTACCAGGATTCTCAGGATTTCATCGCCGTCTCCCAGCAAGCCGCCGACGTTCTCAACAAATACGTCAGCCCCAACGCGGTCATTGGCGACGCTCACGACGACGTCACCTCCTACGTCCGCGACAAGGAATTCACGCCCAATACCATGCTCGCGCTGCGCACCTTGATCAGCGACATCGGCAATGAAGTCGCTCTCTACAAAGAGATGAAGAACATTCCCAGCGACCAGATCCGAAACTTCCGCAATGACATGTATCTCTGCAGCGAGGCCATTCGCCTCATGCAAAAGAGCCACAATCCAACCTTTACAACCAGCGAAAACGCCGTCCTCGCCAACTACAAGAAACACATCGACCACTCCACCCGCTTCATTCCTCTTTGGGTAAAAGTCGCCGTCGCCATGGCCCTCGGCCTCGGCACTATGATCGGATGGAAACGCATTGTCATTACCGTCGGTGAAAAAATCGGCAAGAGCCACCTAACCTACGCGCAGGGCGCTGTCGCCGAAATCACCGCCATGGCCACCATCGGCGCCGCTGACGGCTTCGGTCTTCCCGTCAGCACCACCCATGTCCTCTCCTCCGGTATTGCCGGCACCATGGCCGCAAACCATTCCGGCATTCAATGGTCAACTGTCCGCAACCTGGCCTTGGCCTGGGTGCTCACGCTACCCGTAGCCATGTGTCTCTCCGGAATGTTGTTCTGGCTGTTCCGCAAAACGTTCTAACCATGAAAAGGCGGGCTTCGCGCGTCACTCGATCGAAGCCTAAGCTGCGCCCTGTCTCGTTAAGAACGACCTCTTCTCCTACCAGACCAGTCGCAATCTCCGTCGGCTCCGCAGTCCAAATCTTTGCCGCCAATGAGCGCATCAATCAGATTCTTATCGAAAACCTGGACCCCTCCGTCTGGACTGCCAAAGCGGCGTCTAGCAAGCCGCCAGGCGCGACCCGCAACACTTCGATCCGACCCATCGCCGCGATCTTCACCCACATGCACAATGTCCGCTGCAAATGGATCAGGCTCACCGCGCCGCACCTCAAAGTTCCTCCGCAGCTCAGCCGCGCGCATTGCACGCCACAGCAGGCCAGCTCAGCATTAGCCGAGAGCGCCGCTCGCTGCACGGAGATGCTCACTGATGCACTCTGCGGCGATGGCCGCGTGAAGAAGTTTCTAAGGGACGCATGGGCGCGCCCTTGGCCGGCCGGCCCGGAAATGCTCTGCTACATGCTCGCTCACGAAGCCCACCATCGCGGACAAATCTGCATGCTGTCGCATCAGCTCGGTTTCCCGCTATCGGGCAAGGTAACCTCCGACATGTGGAATTGGGAAAGACTTTGGAAAGAGTCCGGTTCGCCCCTCGGCTCGGCTCGCGATTACTAAGGAATCCAAGCTCAAGGAATCTCGATCAGTTGTGCCACCGGAAGCGAATCCGCGGAAACTGGAAGCCCCTCTGGCGCCGAAGCGGTTCTAGTTCTAGTAAAGCGTCCGCTCCCCCGGCGGCCGCGTCTTCCATCTCCGGTG
>Ga0116135_1000457_pt1 | contig 22508 bp, 22 predicted proteins | sample June2015DPH_20_1_FD_89738 | JGI IMG/M metagenome (GOLD analysis project Ga0116135, IMG submission 89738) | Peatland microbial communities from SPRUCE experiment site at the Marcell Experimental Forest, Minnesota, USA - June2015DPH_20_10 | ecosystem: Environmental > Terrestrial > Soil > Wetlands... | reverse complement strand
GCCGGCGAGCGACATTGCGACGAGAAAGGATACGCCCTCACTTGGCCGAGGAATGGATCTCGGCAATGTAGCCCCCCGGAAATTGCAAGACAGCCGCTTCACGCCCGTCCGCTTTGAACGAGTCGACCAGGACCGATGCGCCAGACGCCTTTGCCTTTGTCAGAGTTTCACTGACGTCCGCCACTTCGTATCCCATCGTTTCATGGCCGTAGGGATATGGTAGATGGCCGTCGGTCACCAGAACGGTGATCTTGCCGAACGTCGTTTCGATCCTGACACGGCGATAGGTATCCCTCGGCCGCCCGATTTCCGCGCCCGGCGCTTGCGCGTTATCCGAGACAATTTTGCCATGGGCGAAGCTGACAAAGCTTCGAATAAAACTCGCCGCTGCCTCGGACGCGACATATACCCGGTTCTCCGGGACGGTCTGCAGCGGAGGGTAGGAAGGCGCCTTGGTGTGCCAATAGAACTGCATATTGACGCCGCCCGGCCACTGGACCACGACATCCCTGCCTATTCCGTCGGGAAACGGCGTCACAACAACAGCGGCACCTGCCTTCTTGGCGGCGCGCACTGCGGCATCCATGTCCGTCACAAGATAGCCGGTGCGTTCCTGGCCAAACGGATATGGAATCGGCGTTGTGAATCCGAACAGCGATACCAGACCCACCGGCGTTGTGAGCGCCTGCCAGTTCGTGGTGCTCGGGGTCGGCGTGACCGTGAGGACCGATGGCTGCGAGCTCTTTCCGCCGAAGGTCGCCAGAAAGCTGGCAGTGAAGCGATCCATGTCTGCGGCCGCGACATAGACATGAGTGCTGCCGTATTGTGCGCCAACAGCAAACTGTTCCGCCTTGTCGAGAGGGCGGGCACCCGCGGCTGACATGACGGCAGCGGCGACCAAAATGGCGGCGATTTCAATGGTTTTCATTCGGCGCATCGGAAGGCTCTTTTCCTTTATCTTTTTCGCTGTGTGCGATCCCGCCGAGGGATTAATCTCACCAGCCTAACGCAAATACGAGATGCGGGGCGACAACTTATGCGCCCCAAGGTTAGTCGTTCATTTCGCCGCGGCATGCAGCTCTGCGACATAACCTCCCGGAAATTGCACCATCGCCATCTCCCGGTGATCCGAATTGAAGGCATCGATCAAAACAGTTGCGCCCGAGGCTTTCGCCTTGCCGAGTGCGTCGGCTAGATTTGCGACCTCGTAGCCCGTCATGTCCCGGCCATACGGATACGGGAGATGACCATCCGTCACCAGCACGGTGATCTTGCCGAAAACGGATTCGATCCGGATGCGCCGGTAGGTATCGCCGGCGCGGCCGATTTCCACGCCTGATGCATGCGGGTTATCCGAAGCGACCTTGCCATGCGAAAATCGGAGAAAGCTTTTTACGAAGGCGTCGGCCCGGTCAGGAGAAACATAGACGCGGTTGTCAGGCACCGTCTGGGAAACCGCATAGGAGGGCTTGGTCGTGTGCCAGTAGATCTGCATGTTCACGCCGCCCGGCCATTGAATCACGGCATCGCGGCCGATTGGATCGGGGAATGCCGTCACCACAACGTCGGCACCCGCCGCACGCGCGGCTTTGATCGCGGCATCCATATCCGTGACCAGATAACCCGTGCGCTCGGTCCCGAAAGGATAGGGAATCGGTGTCTTGAAGCCGAACAGCGAGACGGTGCCAACGGGAGTCTGGATCAGTTGCGAGGTCGTGCTGCTCGGGGTCGGCGTTACGGTTGCGACCACTTGTTTTGTGCTTTGACCGCCGAAGGTGGCCGTGAAGCTTGCCACGAATTTATCCACGTCATCGGGTGCGACATAGACATGCGTCGTGTCGTACTGCGAGCCTACCCCGATCAGCGGTGATGCATCGCGCGCAACAACAGGGATCGAGCCCATGGCGGCGAGAACGGCACAAACAATGACAGGAAAGCGCATAAACCGACTCCTTGAAGATGGTAGATTTTGGAAGATGGTAGATTTTGCGGCAAATCGAAGATAGCGGTCAAACCGCCCAGCAGGCGCAGCCGAGCGCGCCCCAGAAACTCTTGAGATCCGCGATCGGCAATTTGGCCGACCAGGCGGTGGCGTGATCATGGCCATGGATCGTGCAACTGTTGGCGCAGCCGCACAGGCGCATGGCCTGCATCCGCATCGCCGCAGCGGGCTTGTCCTGCGCGCCCCAGGCGCCGTAACCGCCGAAGCTCCGCACCGGCGACCAGTCCGGCATTGCAGGCGGAGGCACAGCCTCGTCATGGGCTTTGAAGTCACCCGCGGCATAGACGACCTTGCCGCCGACCACCGTCAGCTCCGAGGTGGTGTCTGCAATCTCGGCTTCGGCGCAAGAGAAGAAATCGCGGTCGGGGACGACCAGGTCGGCTAACTGACCCACCTCGATACGGCCCTTCTTGCCTTCCTCGTTCGAGAACCAGGTGACGTTCTCGGTCCACATCCGCAGCGCGGTCTCGCGATCGAGACAATTACGCTGCGGCGTGATGCGCAACCCGCCGACGGTCTTGCCGGTGACGAGCCAGGCCAGCGACACCCACGGATTATAGGAGGCGACGCGCGTGGCGTCGGTCCCGGCCGAGGTCTTGATGCCCTTCGCCAGCATCTTTGCAACCGGCGGCGTCGCCTCCGCCGCGCCAAAGCCGTAGCGCTCGACGAAATACTCGCCCTGATAGGCCATGCGGTGCTGAACGGCGATGCCGCCGCCAAGGGCGGCGATGCGGTCGATCGATTGATCCGAGATGGTTTCGGCGTGATCGAAAAACCAGTGCAGCCCTTCCAGCGGCGTGTCCTGGTTCACCTTCTCGAACACGTCGAGCGCGCGCGAAATCGTCTCGTCATAGGTCGCGTGCAGCCGCCATGGCCATTTGTTCTGCACGAGGATGCGGACGACCTCTTCCAGCTCGCCTTCCATCTCCTGGGGCATGTCGGGGCGCGGCACCCGAAAATCCTCGAAGTCGGCGGCCGAAAACACCAGCATCTCGCCGGCGCCATTGTGCCGGAAATAGTCGGTGCCCTGTTTGTATGTCGAGGTTTTGGCCCAGTTGAGAAAGTCGTCCTTCTCGCCCTTCGGCTTTTGCGTGAAGAGATTGTAGGCCAGGCGGATCGTGAGCTGTCCTTCATCGCTGAGCTTTTGAATGACGGCGTAGTCATCAGGATAATTCTGGAACCCGCCGCCGGCATCGATCGCGCCGGTCACGCCGAGGCGGTTCAGCTCGCGCATGAAATGCCGGGTGGAGTTGACCTGGTATTCGAACGGCAGCTTGGGACCCTTGGCCAGTGTCGCGTAGAGAATGTTGGCATTGGGTTTGGCCAGCAGAAGTCCGGTCGGATTGCCATTGGCATCGCGGGTGATCTCGCCGCCGGGCGGCTCCGGCGTGTCCCTGGTGTAGCCGACGGCCCGCAACGCCGCGCCGTTCAATATCGCGCGGTCATAGAGATGCAACAGGAACACCGGCGTATCGGGCGCGACGGCATTGAGTTCATCGATCGTTGGCAGCCGTTTTTCGGTGAATTGATGCTCGGTAAAGCCGCCGACCACGCGCACCCATTGCGGCGCGGGCGTGATCGCGACCTGCCGCCTCAGCATGTTCATCGCATCGGCGAGCGAGCGCACGCCGTCCCAGCGCAGCTCCATGTTGAAGTTGAGTCCGCCGCGGATGATATGGAGATGATTATCGATCAGTCCCGGCAGGACGCGCTTGCCCCTGAGGTCGATCACCTTGGTCGAAGACCCCACGAGCTTCATGATCTCGTGATCGTGACCGACGGCCGTGAACGCGCCGTCCTTGATCGCAACCGCGCTGGCGGTTGGATTACTCCGGTCGAGCGTCGTGAAAAGGCCGCGGTGAAGAATGAGATCGGGCGACGGTGAATTCATGAGCGTTTCTCCTCGGGAATCCTGGGTGCCACGGCTGCTGCATCCGCGTGGCGGCCCGGCAGCAAACCGAAAATATGCGGGGCGCATTGAGCCTGGCGCCAGGCGGCGGCGATGCCGCTGCCTGACAGAAGTTGCTTACCTACCGGGATAGCTTGCTCGCCGACGAGAATGCCGAGCAGACCAACGAGCGCGACCAGCGGAGGCGCCGGCGAGCGCACATTGAGGAGGCTGTAGATAACGCCGACCAGAATGCCGGCGCCGGCCGATATCAGATAGGTCTTCATGATTCCTCCTCGCCGTCCCCCGTCGTTTTCAAGCCGCCATTTTAAGCCGCTTTGGGTCCGCCCTCGGACGCGTGTTCGCCGAGTGCCCATTTCGAGAAACGGACTTGGATTCCATAAGGCGAATGCGCCCGCAGGATGTCCATCACGCCCTCATAGGTCTCCGAGCGCGCCCAATCCTGCTGAAGCTCGAACACATATTGACAGGATGTGATCGGGATCGCCCCGGCCTGCACCGCGCGGTCCATCGAGCGGTTATGCGCCTCGATCGACAGATCCCCGCAGGCGTCGGCGGGAATATAGATCTCGTAGCCCTCCCTGAGCATATCCAGCGTCGGAAACATCACGCAGGCTTCGGTCCACAGGCCGGCGATGACGAATTTCTTCCGCCCGGTCGCGGCGACCGCCTTGCGGAAGTTCGGATCGAGCCAGGAATTCATCGAGGTGCGGTCGATGATATCGTGTTTGGGAAACAGTTCGATGACTTCGGGCATGAACGGGCCCGAAAACGAATCCTTGGCGACGGTGGTCAGCATCGTCGGGATCTTGAACAGCTTGGCGGCTTTGGCCAAGATCTGGATGTTGTTGAAGACCACCAGCCGGTCGTGCGACTGCACGCCCTGATACATCGCGGGCTGATAGTCGATCAGGGCGATGGCGCTGTTTTGCGGGGTCAGCATTTCGAGTTTCGACATATTGCCTCTCCGTTGTAGGGGCATCTTTACCCACGATGGCATTGGAAAAATTAGACAAGCCTGGCGGCTCACCCCTTGATGAACGCAAGCAGGTCGGCGTTGATGGTGGCTGCTTCCGTGGTGGGCATGCCATGCGGAAAACCCTTGTAGGTCTTCAGCGTCCCGTTCTTCAGGAGTTTTGCCGACAATGGCCCGGCATCGGCATAGGGAACGATCTGATCGTCATCGCCATGCATCACCAGCACCGGCACGGTGATCTTCTTGAGATCCTCGGTGAAATCGGTCTGCGAGAACGCGACAATGCCGTCGTAATGTGCTTTCGCGCCGCCCATCATGCCCTGGCGCCACCAATTCTGGATCACGGCTTCCGAGGCCTTGGCGCCCGGCCGGTTGTAGCCATAGAACGGACCGGCCGCGACGTCGCGATAGAATTGCGCGCGATTGATCGCGGTCTGTTCCTGAAAATTGTCAAATACCTCTTTGGGAAGACCGCCGGGATCGGCTGACGTCTTTACCATCAGCGGCGGCACCGCGCTGATGATCGCAGCCTTCGCCACCCGGCTCTCGCCATGCCGTGCCAGATAATGCACCACCTCGCCGCCGCCGGTGGAATGACCGACATGAATGGCGTGGTTCAGATCAAGATGCGCCGTCACCGCCGCAAGGTCGTCCGCATAATGATCCATGTCATGACCATCCGCGACCTGGCTGGAGCGGCCGTGGCCGCGGCGGTCATGGGCAATGACGCGATAGCCGTGATGAAGGAAGAACATCATCTGGGTATCCCAGTCATCGGCCGACAGCGGCCAGCCATGGCTGAATACGATGGGCTGACCCTTGCCCCAGTCCTTGTAGTAGATCTCTACGCCGTCTTTGGTCGTGATTGTCGCCATGGTAAAACCTTCCAGAATGCGGCTGTCTTCGCCGCCAATCTATTGATATGGCGGATCGCGTCTTGAACGAATGACAACTGTTTTGTTTGTTTGTCGCCGGCCGAATTGGTAAAATCGGGGTCAGGGAAAGCGAAAGCGCGACCGGTCACGCGGCGCCAAAAACATCACAAATGTACAAAGCGGCGCGCGGGAGCGTGCAATGCGGGCCGCTCAGGTTCCGGCAGCCGTCACTGCAACGGCCGCTCGCGCCGCCATTGCGCCGGGCTCGTACCGGCGATGCGGCCGAACACCCGCGTCAGATGGCTCTGGTCGGCGAACCCGCAGGCGAGCGCGATGTCGGCGATCGAACGGGACGAGCCCGTCAACAATTGTTTGACTGCATCGATGCGGCAGAGCTGGCGCCATTGATGCGGCGTGAGGCCGATGCTGACCTTGAAAGCCCGGCTGAAATGCTCGCGCGACAGGTCGCATTGCGCGGCGACCTGCGCAAGCGACAGATCGTCCCCAAGGTTGGCGGCGATCAGATCCTTGGCACGTTTCAGATGCAAGGGCTTGAGGCCGCCATGGACCCGGATAGGCGATAGCGCTCCGTATGTCTGCAGCAGATGGAGGCACAGCGCCAGCGTGACGTATTCGAGAAAAAGTGCGCTTGCCTGATGCGGCTGTTCGAGCGCCGGCAGCAGCGAGGCCACCAGATGTGCGACCACGGGGTCAGTGTGGCCGGGGTCGCAGGCGAGGCCGCGGACCCGGCGTCGACGTGAGTCATCGGCGACATCGTCAAGTGCGGCATAGGGAATGAAGAAGGTGACCACCTCATGTGTGCCGCAGATCTTGGCGGCATACTCGTCGGCGAGGTCGGCGAGCTGCATCGACTGCGCGGCATATCCCTGCCGGATCACCGAATGACCGCGCCGCCAGATCTCGTGATAGGGAATGTCGGTTTGGTAGACGCCGAGCGCGAACGCCTCGGTCGCCGGGATCACGGATGTCATGCCGACCGTCGCGGGACCGCAGACAATTCGTGAAATCTCGATCTGCGACGTGGGCGATTTGACCAGCAAGGTCCGCGGCGGGTGAAGTCCCAGCCCGTCGGCGATGGTGTTGCTGTCTCGTTGCTGGTCTCTCACGGACGGCCTATCCCACGCAGGCACCGCGCCGCGCAACCATCGAAGCTGAGATCGCAGAGAAGATCAAGGTCTGCGCGTCTGTGCTCAATCGCGCTGCCGCCGCCATGCCGCGGGGGGAAGACCGACCAATGTCGTGAACACCCGCGTGAGGTGGCTCTGGTCCGCAAAGCCGCAGCGGATCGCGATATCGGCGATCGGCAACGAGGTCTTGCCCAGGAGTTGCTTGGCATGGTCGATCCGATGCCGCTGCAGCCAGCGGTGCGGCGCAAGCCCGGTGGTCGCCTTGAAAGCCTTGGCGAAGTATTGGCGCGACAGCCCGCAAGCCCGCGCCACGTCGGCGAGCAGGATATGCCCGCTGCTGTTGGCGACCAGGATTTCCCTGGCGCGGCGCAATTGCGCGCTCGTCAGGCCGCCCTTTTTTGCTGCGACCGGTGGTGCGCCATCGCCGTACTTGCCGGCGAGATAGCTGCAGACCGCCAGCATGACGTAGTCCACGAACAGCGGATTGGCCTGCTCCGGTTGTTCGAACGCCGGAAGCAGGGCTGCGGCGAGATGGACCAGTACCGGATCGACGATCCCCGGCGTGCATGCCAGGTGGGCCAGCCGCGGGCGGCCGGCGTCGTCGGCGAGTTCGTCGAGCGCGGCGCGCGGGATGTGGAAGGTCAGCGCTTCGTGGGGATGGGTGATCCGCGCTGAGAATTCGCCGGTCAGGTTGACGATCCGAATCGCACCGGTGGCGTAACCCTGCGTGAGCACCGGCCGGCCGCCGCTCCACAATTCATGATATGGCAGCCGCGTCAGATATTGCGCGACGATGAAGCTGTCTTCCGGCGGGATCTGCGGCGTCATGCCGATCTGCTTCGGCCCGCAGGAAATGCGCGTCACTGCCACGCTGGACGCGCGCAGCGTCCGTGTCGCCAGCATCGGCGCATCATGCAGTCCAAGACTGTGCGCCACGGCGTCACCGAACACCCGTCGTTCGCTCATGGCGTTCCCTCATCAGGCTGACGTGATATCGGCGGTGGCTTCCACCCGCGTGAGCCATTCGCGCGCGAGGCCGATGTCGGCTTGCGACAGTTGATGTCCGACCGGCAGCACCCGGCGGGTGACATCCGCGCCGGCTTTGGTCAGCATCGCGGCCAGCTGCTCGCCGTTGGCCGGCGGGATGATCGGATCATGCTGGCCGGAGACCAGCAACAACGATCGGCCCGACAGGTCGGCCTCAGGCGGTTGCGCCAGCGGCACCATCGCACGCAACAGGATGCCACCCCGCAGCGTCCGGGGACGCAGCAGGAGCATCGCAGCGGCGATATTGGCCCCGTTGGAATAGCCGAGCACGAGCGGTGCTGCGATGCCGTAGGCCTCGCGCGCAGCCTCGACGAAGTCCGCGAGCTCGTTCGCGCGACGGTTCACGTCCGCCTCGTCGAACACGCCTTCCGCGAGGCGGCGGAAGAAGCGCGGCATGCCGTGCTCCAGCACCTGGCCACGCACCGAGAGAAGTGCGGCGCCCGGGCTGATCATCCGCCCGAGCGGCAGCAGGTCGTTTTCATCGCCGCCGGTGCCGTGCAGCAGCAACAAAGGCGCGACGCCGGAGCGCGTCGCGGGCTCAAAGCGATGGATCAAGGAGAGATTGCTCGCCATCACGCCACCTTTTCATCCAGTGCCGGCAATACGGCCGCGATATCCTTGCGATGCGGCTCGAGGAACGCCGGCAGTTTCAGTGCCTGGCCGAGCGAAGCGACCGGCTCGTCCACCGCGAAGCCGGGAATGTCGGTCGCGATCTCGAACAGGATGCCGCCAGGCTCGCGGAAATACACCGAGCGGAAATAGTTACGGTCCTTTTGCTCGGTCGGATGCATGCCATGGTCCTGCACCAGTCTGCGCGCCATCTCGCTTTGCGCCGCATCGTCAGTGGCGCGAAATGCAATGTGATGCACCGAGCCGCGGCCCTGACGGCCGGGCAGAAAGCCCTTTGCTTCATAGATGTCGACAATCGCGCCGACCGCATCGCCGGGGGCGCGATAACGGATGGTCGAGCCCTCGCGGCCGGTTTCCGCAAAACCGAACACGTCGGTGAGGATCGCGCTGGTTTTTGCGGCGCTCTCCAGCAACACCGTCACACCGTGAAATCCGCGGATCGCGTGCTCCGCCGGCACGTCACCGTTACTCCAGCCGGCCTCGTTCTCGGCGCCGGGAACCCCGACCAGTGCGAGGCTCATGCCGTCGGGATCGGTAAACGGCAGCACGGCTTCGCCGAAACGCTTCTCCAGCGCCTCATGGGCGATGCCCTTTTCGATAAATCGATGGGTCCAGTAGCCGAGTGAACGGGCCGGCACGCGGAACGCGGTCTGCTGGGTCTGTCCGACGCCGCCGCGGCCGGGTGCCGCGCCTTCCCACGGGAAAAAGGTAAGGATGGTTCCGGGATGCCCGGTCTCGTCGCCGTAATAGAAATGATAGGTGCCGGGATCGTCGAAATTGACCGTCTTCTTGACGAACCGCAGTCCCAGCGAGCGGGTATAAAAGTCGTAGTTTCGCAAGGCGTTGCCGGCGATGGCGGTGACATGATGGATGCCTGACATGGTGTTTCTCCTGGATCGGAGGCTGCCCGCCTCCCGTTGCCGGGACAATTGGGCAGGCCGAAGTCAAAGACAATCTGGAATTCCATGACATTACTGTCTATGATTTGAAGACAATCATGGACAAGCTCACCAGCCTTCGCGCTTTCGTCAAAGTCGTTGAACTCGGCAGCTTCTCGGAAGCCGGCCGGCAACTCCGCTTGTCGCGCTCGGCGATTTCGAAATACGTCAGCGACCTCGAGCAGGATCTTGGCGTCCAGCTTCTGAACCGCACCACGCGGCACGCCAGTCCGAACGAAAACGGCCAGGCCTATTTCGAGCGAGCGCTTGGAATTCTCGCCGAACTCGATGCGGCGGATCACGCCGTCGCGCAGTTGCAGGCGACACCGCGCGGGCTGTTGCGTGTCAACGCGCCGATGTCGTTCGGCACGTTGCAGCTTGGGCCGGCGCTCGCGGATTTCATGGCGCTCTATCCCGAACTGAAGATTCAGCTCGTTCTCAGCGACGAGCAGGTCGATCCCGTGCAGGGCGGCTACGACGTCACCCTGCGCATCGCCGATCTCGAATCCTCCAGCCTGATCGCGCGCAAGATCGTGGCGATCAATCGCGCGATCTGCGCGTCGCCGTCCTACCTCGCTCAACATGGCGTGCCAAAGCATCCCGGTGACTTGCGCAGCCATGCCCTGCTGACCTACGGCTTCCTGCTCACCGGTAATCAGTGGAAGCTCATCGGCAAGGATGGCGAGCATTGGATCCAGCCGGAATGGACGCTGTGCGCCAACAATGCGGAAGTGCTGCGCGACGCGGCTGTCAAGGGACGCGGCGTGGCCCTTATCCCGATGTTCATCGCAGGAGATGCCCTCAAAAAGGGAACGCTGCGGGCGGTGCTTGAGGACTACCGCGCGCCGCCTTTGGCGCTTTACGCGATCTATCCCCCCACGCGACATCTGGCGGTCAAGGTACGACTGTTCATCGATTTTCTGGTTGAACGTTTCGTTGCGGAGACGGCCTAGTATTGGCCGAACGAATTCCTGGCGTGGTTGCGAAACTGCTAGAGTTGGGCCGTACTTTCCAACGAAGCCCGCGTTTTTACGTTGGCCTCGATCCAGGTGAGTGCACCATCCGCGACCTCTTCCCAGCCGGGCTCGGCGATCAGCCAGTGACTGCGGCCAGGAAACTCCTTGATATCGGTCCTGCTCGGGGCGCGGGAATGTTTTCGGTACATGGCCTTGACCATCGACGGCGTGCATGTGCGATCCTCGCTGGCGGCAATCAGCAGAAGTGGCGGGCGTTTCGTATTGCTGAAATCGACGGCATTTCCGATGCCGAGGGCGGCCTGGAAATAGATGCGGCCGGGCGCCGGCACGATATGCCGGTCATAGGCCTTGCGCTGCTCATCGGGCGGCAGCGTATTGGCAAACGTTGTCGAAAAACTCCGGAACGACATCGACGCGATGCGATTCCAACCCCGCCACATCGTGAGAACAGGAAGCGCGGCACCGATAGCGGTGAGGCTTGGCAGCACGCCCCGCGGCGGACCGGCGTCGATCGCCACCCCTGCGGACCCCAGGCCGCGATCGAGCAGCATCTGGACGATCAAGCCTCCAAAGGAATGCCCGATCAAAACCGGCGGCTCCGGCAGCATTCGAATCTGTGCTTCAAAATGGTCGACCAATGCCTTGATGGTCATCCCGGCGAGACGCGGATCGGGGCTTCGACGTAATTCGTCGACGGGCTTGTCAAGATATGGCCACGGCGGGACGACGACACGATGCCCTTTGGCCTCGAAAAAGGAGCGAAAGCTCGCCCAACAATCCGTGGTGACCCACGCTCCATGCACCAACATGATGGTCTTCGACATCGATTCCGCTCCAAAGGATTCGCTCGTCAACGTTGGCAGCATCTCTGCCCGTCCACCGTGATCGCGCATAAACGTTCTAGGCGCTTCACGGATTGCCAGCATTGACCCTAGAGTGCCAAATAACTGACCGTGGGAGGCCAAGGGGTCTATGAAGCATCGAAGTACTTCCTCCGCATGGATGCGCGGGGTCGCCAATACGTTGACGACAGCAGGACTGGATGCGCCCGCGATGTTCGCGGAATTGGGGCTATCGATCAAACATCTCGACGATCCCGATTATCGCTGGCCGACGGAGGACGCCAGCCGTCTCTGGGCGCAAGCCGCGGAAAGGTCCGGCAATCCCGACATCGGATTATCCAATCCGCACGTGCCCCGGCCGGATCAATACGGGATCGTCGGCTATGCCATGATGTCGAGCCCCGACCTTTTGACCGGGCTCACGCGCCTGATCCGTTATCTGTGCCTGGTCAGTGATGCCGTTACCATCACGCTGGAACCAGGTACCGGTGGCCGCAGGGTCAAGTTCGAACTCTACGGCGGCGAACGTCCCGTTCCGCGTCAACGCTACGACTACGCGATCCTGACCTTGCTGACCCTGTGCCGCTGGATGCTGGGCCGGCCTTTGAAGCCGCTAGCCGCCTGTTTCGTTCATGCGGTGCCGATATCGCTCGCGGTCTATAATGAAGCGTTCAACTGCCCGCTGCATTTCGACGCAAAATTCAGCGGCATTCTGATTTCCAAAGAAGATCTCGCCAGCAAGCTGCCCACCGCGATTCCACAACTGGCGGATCTGCATGACCGCATCGCCGGCCTGGCGCTGCAAAAGCTGGAAAAGGCCGATACGACGCATCGCGCCCGGGAAGCCATTGCGCGACATTTGCAGGATGGTAACCCGCTGCGTTCGACGATCGCCACTGAGCTGAACCTGAGCGACCATACTTTCCAGCGCCGGCTTGCCGCCGAAGGCACGTCCTTTACCGAACTCGTGGACGACACCCGCCGCGAATTGGCGCAACACCATTTGGCCGACCGGCGCGTCACGCTGGCCGAAATCGCCTATCTGCTGGGCTATGCGGATCAGAGCACTTTCTTTCGCGCCTCACATCGCTGGTTCGACGAGGCGCCGGGCGAATACAGGGCACGCGTGCTGGGCGGGTATCAAAAGGAAATCGCGGCCGCGCGGCAAAAATGACGCGCGTGTGGTCGGGAGCCTGTTCGGTTCCGAGTTTTTTTGACGCGTTTTCCTGACGCGGACCGGCCGTGGCTCCGAAAATGGGGCCGTCGCGGAATAGTCCGGACACCCCGGTGTTCCGATTCAACACCAACAGCAAGGCCGCAGCAGCGGCCGCAACAGAACACAGGAGGAGCTATCATGAGGCTTTCATACAATTATGGACGTCTGGCGCTCGCTTTTGCCACGGCCCTCATTCCGATGGCGCTTGTCTCCGCATCCGCCTTTGCCGATGGCACCCCCGTCCGCGTGCGCGGCGCCGTCGTGAGCCTCGAGGGGACCACACTCGTGGTTCACGCCAAGGACGGCAAAGACATCACCGTCAATCTGGCCGAGAATTTTGCCGCGCTGGCCGTGGTGAAGTCCTCGATGGCGGATATCAAGGAAGGCACGTTCATCGGCACCGCGACGGTGACGCAACCCGATTCGACCTTGCGATCGCTGGAAGTCGTGGTGTTCCCCGATAAAATGCGCGGGACCGGCGAAGGTCACTATCCCTGGGACCTCGGCTCATCGAGCATGATGACAAATGCGACGGTCGCCAATGCCGTCAAGGGCATCGAAGGTCAAACCGTGACCGTCACCTATAAGGGTGGCGAAAAGAAAATCGACATTCCCGCCAATGTCCCGGTCGTTACGATTGTCCCGGCGACCAGGGAAGAGATCAAACCCGGTGCGATCGTGTTCGTGCCGACCCAACGTCAGCCGGATGGCGCCCTGAACGGCGGCGCTGTTCTCTTCGGCAAGGACGGCGTGATCCCGCCGATGTAGTTGCGAGGTTTCATCGCGGGCACGAAAAGGGCGGCCCACGCTAATCGTGCTGGAGCCGTCCACCGCCAAACATGGTCGGTACATAGCGCGGCGCTCCGATGGCGGACATGAAGCGGTGTTTGGTCAAAACCGGATCGAACGCAATCGGAGGCCGAACGACGTCGGGATCCGGCTTGGTCGAGAGCACCAGACAACGGGCGCCGGCGGCTTCGGCGGGAGCGCCCATCGCCGCAGCGAAAGCCTCTGGCGTCGTGACATTCTGCGCGCGGTCGATGCCGGCCGCGCGCGCCAGCGCGGCGAGGTCGAGGCTGGCATTGGTCAGGGCCTGTCCGCCGGAAGCGGCGTGAACGCCGTTCTGGATCAGCAGCACGGTCAGGTTGCCGGGCGCCACCGCTCCGACGGTGACCAGGGCTCCCATATGCATCAGGACGGCTCCGTCGCCCTCGACCACGACAACCGGCCGCGCCGGTTGCGCGATCGCCAGACCGAGCACCAGCGGAAGCGCCAGTCCCATCGCGTCCTCAAAGTAGAAATTCTCGGGCCGGTGATGCATCGCCGCCCACAAATAGGATGCATTGCCGAGCGCCGTCACCACCAGCGCGTCCTTGGGCAGCTTGTCCGCGAGTACCTGATAGTAGTCGGCCCTGCTTGGCCTGATGGCGTTCACCATTGAACATCCTCCTGCGACAACAGCAGCGCGAACGGACACGAGGCTTCCTCGGCATAGGTTGCGGCGCGTTCGACCTGGGGACCGATCGGCCGGTTTCGATCGGCCAGCGCATAAGCAAGGCCGATGCCTTTGAGGACCGGTTCCGTCACCCGTCCCTTGGGGGCGTGATAGAACACGGGATCTTCAATGGTCCCGCGATATGAGACCAGCATCAACAGTGGAAACTGATAACGCTGGGCCAGCGAGACCATGCCGGCACCCATGCTCAGCAATCCCGCATTCTGCACAAACATCGCCGTGCGCAAGCCGCCCAGCCGGGTGCCGCACGCAATCGCCAGGGCCTCCTCCTCATGCGTCGCCCGCACCAACTTGATGGCCGGTTCCTGCTCGATGCGTACCAGAATCTCGCCGAGCCAGCTGTCCGGCACAGCAATTGCAACACCAAAGCCGAGACGTTTCAGAGTATCGAGGATCTCGGACGGCCGATGCGGAGTTGCGGATTGCTGACCCGGCGCCACCATCAATGTTCTCCTTTAGGGGTGAGCGACTTCAGGGGTGAGCGGCTTGCCGCCGCTTCATCCTGTTCCGACGGCGTTTAAGTTCTGCGCTCGGGCATGACGGCCGCGAATGTAGGAAAGATCGGTGCTGTTGTCGATCCGACACCGATGGTGCAGGATATTGAGACGGCGTGGTGCGGGATCGGATAGCAGCGGATAGTGCGGACAGGGGACCCAACATGAAACGTTTTTGGCTCGCGATCGTTGCGCTTGCGATTTCTTCGCTTGCTATTGCCTTGCCCGCGCAGGCGCAGGATAAACTGGTCATCAGCATCTGGGGCGGCAGCTGGCGCGATCTGGTCGCAGAAACCGTCGCGAAGAAATTTACGGCTGAGACCGGCGTCCCGGTCGAGTTTATCACCGGCGGCACCATCGACCGGTTGAATAAGGAAAAGCTCGCCAAGGGCAATCCCGAAAGCGACATTACGTTCACCACGTCCCATGTCGGCTGGCTTTACGCCAATGACGGGCTGTTTGAAGAACTTGATCTTGCAAAGATTCCAAACGCCAAAAACCTCGCCGATGAAGCCCGCATAAGTCCTTTCCACCTCGGTGCCTGGGCCTACGTCTACACCATCGGCTATCGCGCCGATTTGCTCGGTGACGTGAAGTTCGAGAGCTGGAACGATTTGTGGAAACCCGAATTGAAGGGCAAGATCGCGGGACCGGATTTCGATCCCAGCCATATCATCGCCGTCGCGGCGATTCTCTCGGGCAGCGACGCCGCGCATTGGGAAAAGGGACAGGACAAACTCAAGGCATTGAAACCCAATTTCAAGGCGTTCTATACCAACGATGCCAACAGCCAGCAGTTGCTCGCCAGCGGTGAAACGCCGGTGCAGATCGTGCTGTCGATGAATGCCTATTACATGATCGGACAGGGCGTGCCGATTACGCTGGCGATACCGAAAGAAGGCGCGGTTCTCGGCGTCGACACCGTGGCCATCATGAAAGGTTCGAAGAAGGCCGACCTCGCCTACAAGTTCATCAACACGCTCTACGATCCGGAGATTCAGGCCGAGATTGCCAAGCTGAAGAAGGGCAGCCCGGCGGTGCTCAATGCCAAAATCGATCCAGAAATAGCCAAGCTTCCTGGCGTCTTCACCACGGCGGCGCAATGGAAGCAGCAGATCAACATCGATGCCAAATTGCGTGCCGAGAAAACCGCCGAGTGGCGCAAGTGGTTTGCCGAGAACATCATGAATTGATCATGCCAGAATTGATCATGCCATCAGTTCCGCCCAGTCCGTGAACCCGCAACCCTTTCTCCGTACCTTCACGGCGCCTGCGGTGCTGTGCGCCTTCGGCTTCCTCCTGGCGTTGGCGGCCGTGCTGCAATTCAGCCTGCGCGCTTATGTTCCCGGCTCGCTCGATCCCGGCGGCTTTACGTTGGCGAACTTCACGGATTTGCTAAAGCCGCTTTATGCACGGGTGTTTTTCGACACCGTGGTGATATGTTTCCTGACCGCGGTCTCCACGCTGATCGTCGGCTATCCCCTGGCCTATGCTTTGGTTCGCACGCAGAGCGCGGTCATCAAATCCATTCTTCTCGTGATCGTCGTCACGCCGCTGTTTCTGGGCGAGGTGGTGCGCACCTATTCCTGGATCATCGTGCTGGGCAACAACGGCTTCATCAATTCTGTTCTGCTCAATGTCGGGATCATCCGGCAGCCGATCCAGTTCATGTTCACCACCTTCGGCGTGGTCGTGGCGCTGGTCCATGTGACAATGCCGGTCATGGTGATCATGCTGGCGGCGGGCCTGTCGCATATCGACCGGGACTACCAACGCGCCGCCGAGAGCCTTGGCGCTGGTCCCATTCGTGTGTTCCTGACGGTGACGCTGCCATTGTCGATGCCGGGCGTTGTGGCCGGCGTCACCACGGCCTTTGCGTGGACCTTCAGCGCGTTCGCCACGCCGCAGCTGATCGGGGGTGGACGGGTCAACATGATTTCTAACCTAGTGTATCAGCTCGGTTTCTCCAGTTTCAATTTCCCGTTCGCGGCCAGCCTGTGCGTGGCCGGCCTGGCGCTCACGATCGTGGTCTTGAGCGCGCTGCGGCTGGTGGCGCGCCCGCTCGAAAATATCGGACCGCACTGACATGCCGCGCTCGACCTATCAGCGCCTGCTCGGCCTCATCGGAAAGCTCGCCGTTGTGCTGATCCTCGGCTTCCTGGTGCTGCCGGCCGTGGTCGTGACCATCGCGGCATTTAACGACAAGGCGATCCTGTCGTTTCCGCCGCAGGCGTGGTCCTGGCGCTGGTTCGCCAAAGCCATCGCCTATCAGGATTTTCGCGACGGCTTTCGCAACGGCCTGATTGTCACGGCATGGAGCTCGACGATCGCGCTGGTGATCGGAGCTATGTTCGCCTTTGCGCTGCACCGCTACCGATTTCGCTTCAAGAAGACGCTCGAGGCCGTGTTGTTGTCGCCGCTGGTGATCCCGCACTTCACGGTGGGGCTTGGCTTTCTGATCCTGGCGGCGCAAATCGGCTGGAATCGCAGCTATGCGGTGGTGATCGCCTGCCACGTGGTGCTGGTGCTCCCCTTCGTGCTGCGCAGCGTCTATGTTTCCCTGCGCAATCTGGATCAAAGCTATGAGCGCGCCGCCGCCAGCCTGGGGGCGTCGCCGCTGCGGGTCTTGGTGACCATCACGCTGCCGCTGCTGGTCCCCGGCCTGGTCAGCGGCTGGCTGTTCGCCGCGATGTTGTCGTTCAACGAGTTCACGGCCTCTCTGTTTGTCACCGCGCAACGGACGCAGACCTTGCCGGTCGCGATGTATAATTATGTCAGGGAGTTCGCCGATCCCTCGATGGCCGCGCTCTCCGTGATGTACATCGCGGCGACCGCCGCGCTGATTGTTTTCGCCAATGCGTATCTCGGTCTCGGCAAGGTGCTGAACATTGAACAAAGCCGCTGACAGAGGTGCAAAGGCGCCGCACGGATCGATCGCCCCCCATGCGGAGGGCGCGGTCCGGTTCGATGCCGTGACCAAGCGTTTCGGCGAGACCACCGCGCTCGACGGCGTGTCGGTGTCGATCAGGCAGGGCGAGTTCATGACCCTGCTCGGCCCGTCGGGCTGCGGCAAGACAACGCTGCTCAATCTGGCAGCCGGATTTCTCGGTCCCGACAGCGGAGAAATCCTGATCGCTGGCGAGCGCATGAATGACGTGCCGACCTACCAGCGAGAGATCGGCATGATGTTTCAAAACTATGCGCTGTTCCCGCACATGAACGTTGCCGGCAATGTCGCCTATGGCCTGAAGGTTCGCGGCGTTTCCAGGCAGGAGAGAGACCGCCGTGTCGAAGCGGTGCTGGCGCTGGTCCGGCTCACGGGATTTGAAGACCGCACGCCGCGTCAGCTGTCCGGCGGACAGCAGCAGCGCGTCGCGCTGGCGCGGGCGCTGGTCATCAATCCGACCGTTCTGCTGCTCGATGAACCCTTTTCCGCGCTCGACAAGAATCTGCGGGCATCGATGCAGGTGGAGTTGCGGGAAATCCAGCGCAAGCTGAATGTGACGACGATCTTCGTGACCCACGATCAAAGCGAGGCTCTGAGCCTGTCCGACCGCGTCGCGGTGATGTCCGAGGGGCGCATTCGCCAGCTCGGAACCCCGGAGCAAATCTACCGCCAGCCCTGCGACCGCTTTGTCGCGTCGTTTGTCGGCGACAGCAATGTGCTGCGCGGCCGGCTGCACAGTATCGACGGCACATCGGCCGTCATCGCCGTCGGGATCGCGCGGGTCAAGGTACCGCGCGAGCCTTTAAAAGATGTCGCGGTGTCCGCGGCGGTCGATTTGTTCGCGCGTCCCGAACATCTTGTGCTGACGGAAGCCACGCAGCCTTGCGCGACCAGCGGGACCATCGCCGCGCATGTGTATCAGGGCGGCTATGTCGATACCTATATCGGGTGCAGCGACTCCTTGCGCGATCGGCTGCTGGTGAGGTCCGGTGGACATGAAACCATGGCGCGCTGGCCGATTGGCTCATTGGTGGGCATTTCGATCGTCACCGGCGAAGGCGTTGCCTTCGCCTAGGCGCGGCTGGCTTTCACCAAGGCGATCAGCTCGTCACCGTAATGCTCGAGCTTTTTGTCGCCGATCCCCGGGATGTTGCGGAGCTGCCCCGGGGTGGTCGGGCGCGACGCCGCGATGCCGTCGATCGTTGAGTCATGCAGCACGACATAGGCCGGCACACCGCGCTGGCGCGCCACCTCGGACCGCCACGCCCTGAGGGACCCGATCAAAGTGGGATCGCCGGTTTTACCTTGTCCGGCCGTTACCGAAGCAATATCGCCGCGCCTCGATTTGGTCCGGCTGGGGCGATGGGAGCCGGCGGTTGGCTCGCGCAGCATCACTTCAGTTTCGCCCTTCAATACGCCGCGCGCGGTCTCGGTCAGCTTCAGCGCGCCAAAGGCCTCGGCGTCGGGTTGCAGATGGCCCATCGCCACCAGCTGGCGGATCGCGCCACGCCATTGCTTTTCGTTGAGCTCGGCGCCGATGCCGAACACGGAAATCCTGTCGTGACCGAATTGCTTGACGCGATCGGTCAGGCGGCCGATCAGCACGTCGATTAAGTGCATGGCGCCGAAACGTTGCCCGGTGCGATAGGCGCAGGACAACAGCTTCTGTGCGATGACTTTGCCATCGCGCAGCTGCGGCGGCGACAGGCAGTTGTCGCAATTGCCGCATCTGGCGATCGCAAGGTTTTCACCGAAATATCCGAGCAGCCGGGTGCGCCGGCAGTTGGTGGTTTCGGCGAGGCCGACCAGCGCCTCCAGCTTGCCGATCGACACCCGCTTGAACGCTTCGGCGCCGCTGGATTCATCGATCATGCGCCGCTGCTGCACGATATCCGACAGGCCATAGGCCATCCAGGCGCTGGACGGCTTGCCGTCGCGGCCGGCGCGGCCGGTCTCCTGATAATAGGCCTCGATGCTTTTCGGCAAGTCGAGATGGGCCACGAAGCGCACATCGGGTTTATCGATGCCCATGCCGAACGCGATGGTGGCGACGATCACGACACCGTCCTCGTTGAGGAAGCGATCCTGATTGCGCGCCCGGATGTTGGCGTCGAGACCGGCGTGATAGGGCAGCGCCTCGATACCAGCCTTGGTCAGCGCGGCGGCTGTGTCTTCGACCTTGGCGCGCGACAGGCAATAGACGATGCCGGCGTCGCCGGCGTGGCGCTCGCTGATGAAGGCCTTGAGCTGCGCCGGCGCGTTCTGCTTGTCGACGATCTCATATCGGATATTCGGGCGATCGAAACTCGCCACAAAACTCGGCGCATCGGCGAGTCCGAGCCGATCGATGATCTCCCGGCGCGTGAGGTCGTCGGCGGTGGCCGTGAGCGCGATGCGCGGCACATCCGGAAAACGCTCCGATATCACCGACAGGCCGATATATTCCGGACGAAAATCATGCCCCCATTGCGATACACAATGCGCCTCGTCGATCGCAAACAGGGCGATCCGCGCCCGGCCGAGCAAAGCGAGGCAGCGCGGCGTCAGCAGGCGTTCGGGCGCAATATAAAGCAGATCAAGATCACCGGCCAAAAGCCGCGCCTCGACCGCGGAGGCTTCGTCCGGGGATAGCGTAGAGTTCAGCACCGCCGCCTTGACGCCGGACTCAAGCAACCCCGCGACCTGGTCGCGCATCAGCGCGATCAGCGGCGAGACGACGATGCCGCAGCCTTCGCGCAACAGGGACGGCAATTGATAGCACAGCGACTTGCCGCCGCCGGTCGGCATCAGCACCAGGCAATTGCCGCCACCGACGACATGCCCAATGATCTCTTCCTGCGCGCCGCGAAAGCCGGGCAGGCCGAACACGGAATTCAGCACGGAAAGCGCGTCGGGGACGATGTCTTGGGAACGCCTGGAAGCCGGGGCGGTGGCAGGAACAGACATGCGGTTTAGTTTGCCCGAACAGAAGCTGATGAGGATCAATCTCCAAGGCCAAGACCCCGGATCGCGATCCTAACAGCTCTATTCCTGATTCGGGCCGTCCTGCACGTCCAACGCGAAGTAAAATGGTGCTTATGCGCCGGCCCCGGCGGCGTTCATGCGCCTGCCGACCGCAACGCGTCCGCCACGCTCAGGATCTGGACATTCAGGCGCGCTGCCGCTTCCAGCGCATGCCGCAGCAGCGCCGGCGAGCAGCCGTAGGGACTTGGCTCGGTGGCCACGTCATGGCTGTAGAAAATGAGCCAGCCGTTCGTGGCGACGGCTTCGTCAAAGGCGCGATCGACGCCATCGCGATCGATATCGCGATCGATCAACGGGGTGGCGCGCAGAAACTGCAGATCCGCGACCCCGCTGTTGACCCCGGGTATAATGCCACGCGAGGAATGGAAGATTTTCCCGAGCTGGGCTTTGCGCCACACCGATCCGAGACCATAGGGATAGGCGAAATTCTCGATCCGGATGGAGGGGTCGAGCGCCAGCAGATAGCGACGGTTATCCTCGATCTCGGCCGCCAGCGCCGCCGCATCGAGGTCGGTGGTTCGGGTGTGCGAGAAGGTGTGGCAGGCGATTTCGTGGCCCTGGCTGTGAAGCTCCACAATCTCGTCGGCACTGATTCCGGCCCAATGGCTCGACGGCTTATCGACCAGCCCACCCGCGACATAGAAGGTCGCCCGCGCATGATACGCATCGAGGATCGGGACCCCGACGGTGGCCGCGCTCTTCGGGGTATCGTCGAAGGTGAAGCTGACCATCGGGGCTTTGTTTTGCAGCCGGAACGGCGCGATGCAGAAATGCCGGGCCAGGCGGTTGCTGACACGCGCCCTTAACGCAGACCAATCCGGGCGCATGATGCCACTTTCACCAGGTCAAAGGTTGGGGTGCGGTGGCGCCGCGTGCGCACCGTCGGAAAGATAGTTGAGCCAGTTACGCAGAATCGCCGTCGCCGCGGCAGCGGTCGCGGCGTCCTGCCGAACCGTGCGGTCGGGCAACTCGCTGCTCAGCCCCGGCCGGCGTTCGACGCGCGCGCGCCGCTCGAAATCGACGAGCCGCTGCTCGGTCTCGGTATCGAAATAATCCGCGGGGAGGGCAGGGTAGCCGTTGCGCTCGCCTGCCAGAAAGCGGGAGATATCGCGCAGATACTCCCGCTCCAGCGACAGCGGGTCATATTCAGGGTGTCCCTGAAAGAAGATGAACTGGCTGCGCAGTTGCTTGGCGAAGATATCGACGCCGCCTTGCGGCGAAAGCGTCAGCACCTGATAATCCCGCGCCGCCAGATCGTCCGCGCGCAGCTCATTGAAACGCGAGTGCGAAACCCGGAACGGCGAAGGCAGACCTGCCGTCAGCCAATGGTCGGCAACCCCAAAACACTCGTAGACCCCGGAACATTTTGTATCAAGCCGCTGTCGCTCGATGCCGTCCAGATGCAGGACCGCGGCATGGGCAGCAAGACACGACCAGATGGTTGAGCGGGTGTTGGTCTTCGCCCAGTCGACGATCGCGGTGAGGTCCTGCCAGAACGGTTCTTCCGGAAGCGAGGCTGCGTTTGGTTCGGCACCGGTGACGATCAATCCATCGATGTGCAGGCGGTCGAGATCGGCAATGTCGGTATATTTTTGATCGGTCCGCGACTTCGCCGGCTGCGACCGGTTCACGGATGGCAGCGAAAAACAGTGGAAGCGGATTAGATTGCTGCCGGCGGCGGCGGTCAGAAGCCGCATAAACTGCCGTTCCGTCGTCTGCAGCGCGGCGTCCGGCATGTTGTTGATGAGCCCGATCGTGAGCACGCCATCGGTCGCTTCCTGACCGCGATCGAGGTGGTCGGTCTCGCGCATCTGCGCAGGCGCCAGCGCCGGGCTGACGATCAATCGGCGCCTGTCGTACAGAAGGGTCATGCGTGGCTCGACCGGCTCATTCTGCTGCTTCAAGCTGCGGATGTCGCGCACAGGCCTGCGCGAGAGCCTGGTCGATATCCTCGATGATGTCGGACG
>Ga0116135_1000455_pt1 | contig 22576 bp, 20 predicted proteins | sample June2015DPH_20_1_FD_89738 | JGI IMG/M metagenome (GOLD analysis project Ga0116135, IMG submission 89738) | Peatland microbial communities from SPRUCE experiment site at the Marcell Experimental Forest, Minnesota, USA - June2015DPH_20_10 | ecosystem: Environmental > Terrestrial > Soil > Wetlands... | reverse complement strand
TTTTTTGATAGATGAATTTCCCTGGCGCCTGCGATAGCAGCGCCATCGGATCACGGCACAGAGCCGCTCAGCGTACCGTCGAAACGACGACCGGCGGATCGGGAAAGGTTTCTTCCCACCCGCCGCCGAGCGCCTTGAACAGCTGCACGACGTTCAGCGAGACGTTCATGGTGCTGGTGGCGTATTGTTGCTCCGCCTGGAGCAGCGACCGTTCGGCGTCGAGCACGGTCACGAACTCTGCGACGCCGTCATTGTAGCGGGCGCGGGCCAGGATGAGCGCCTGGCGGCTATGATCGGCCTGCGATTTGAGGCGAGCCCGACGGGTCTGTTCGAGGCGCCGGGAAACCAGCGCATTGACGACGTCATGCCAGGCCTGCAGCACGGTCTTGTGGTAGAATATCGCCGCTTCCTGCTGCTGGGCGTCGCGCAGTTCAAGAGTCTTTTTCAGGCGGCCGCCGGCGAAGATCGGCAGGCTCACACTCGGTCCCACCATGTACTGCAGCGAACTGCCCTTCCAGAGATTGGTGTAATCGAGCGCGTCGAGGCCGACCGTGCCGTTAAGCTGGACGCTTGGATAGAACGCGCCGACGGCAACACCGATGTTGGCGGTGGCCGCATGCAGCTGGGTTTCAGCCGCCCGAATATCCGGCCGGCGCCGGGCGAGTTCCGAAGGGATCCCGAGTGGAATGCGCGGCGGCGCCAGCGGGATGGCTCGTGGGCGGCCGAGGGCGGCCCGCAACGCACCCGGCGGCTGATCCAGCAGCAGGCTGAGCGCATTGATGTACTGCGATTCCTGCTGTTCCAGCGTCGGTAATTGGGCGCGGATGCTTTCGACCTGCGCCGCGGCATTCTCGACATCGAGGCCGTTCTGGACGCCGTGCTCCTGACGCTGCTGGGCGAGTTGCAGGATGTCGCGATCGACCTTCAGATTATCATTCGCAATTCCAATCTGGGTCTGGACACCGCGCAGCTGGATATAGTCGCGTGCCAGTTCAGCGAGGCTCGACACCAGCGCGTCGCGGCGCTGGTCCTCGGCCTGATCGACCTGGGCGTCGGCCGCCTCGACCTGCCGGCGCACTTTACCCCACAGATCGAGCTCCCAGGAGGCATCGAACCCGACATTGTAGTCATTGATCGGCGTGATCGGGATGCCGCCGCTGGCGGAAGGTCCGAGCAGGCCCCCCAGCAGACTGATGATGCCGTTTTGGCTGTAGAGTTCGCGGGTATATTTGGCGTCGCCGTTGATCGACGGGAATTCGGCCGCGGCGGTGACGCCGCGCTGAAACCGGCTCTCCGCCAGCCGGATCGTGGCCGTCCGCACGTCGAGATTGGCGTCGGCAACACGGTGCTCGAGACCGGTGAGGACGGGATCGCGGAATACCGCCCACCAGGTCGGATCGGTCGGTGGTGGCAGCCGCGCATCGGAAACCGCGACGCCGGCATCGCCGTTGAAGGATGTTTCCGGCAATTGCGGGTCGGGCGGCGCAAAGTCCGGGCCGACCATGCAGCCGGCCAGCAGCATCGGGGCCATCATGACAGCGATAAGCCGTCTGGTGCGGTGCTCTGCCATCAATGTGCCCCTGCCGGGCGGCCGCCGCCGATCTTCGGCGATATCAGGAAACAGAGTGGAACCATCAAAAACGCGACGATCGCGCAATAGTAGAACACATCCGAATAGGCCAGAACCGTCGCCTGTAGCCGGAACGATTGGTAGACGCGGCCGACGGCGATGTCGTGGGCGGCGGCGCCCACCCGGCCCAAGGCGCGCAGCGTTTGCTCGTAGCTTGCAATCAGGGCCTGATAGGGCTGATGGAACGGGCTCGCCCATTGCGACAGATAGGTCTGGTGCACCTGCGAGCGCTGCGTGATCTGGGCGGTCGACAGCGAAATACCGATCGAGCCGAAAACGTTGCGGAACATCGCGAACAGGGCGGCGCCGTCGCCGTTGAGCCGGCGCGGCAAGGTCAGGTAGGCCACGGTGCTGATCGGAACAAACAGGAAGGCAAGGGCGGCGGTTTGCATGGTCCGCATCATGACCAGCGTGCGGAAGTCGATGTTCGGGGCGAGGCCACTGGAGAACATCAGGCCTATTCCCATGATGGAAAAGCCGAGCGCAATCACGTAGCGGGTCTGCAACACCGTCATCAGCCTGCCGACGATCGGGATCAGCACAATAACGGCAATGCCGCCGGGCGACAGCACAAGCCCAGCCCAGGTCGCGGTATAATTCAGCGTCTGTTGCGCGAATTGCGGGATGATGACGGCGCTGGCGTAGAGGATGGCTCCCGTCGCACTGATCATGATGCAGCCGGCGGAAAAATTGCGATCCTTGAAGACCTCGAGATCGACGATGGGCTTTTTGGCGACGAGGAGCCAGCCGACGGCGCCCAGAATGCCGAGGAACGCCACCAGGGCCATCAGGCAGATGAAGTTCGACTCGAACCAGCCAGCGTCCTCACCGCGGTCCATCATGATCTGGAAACTGCCGAGGCCGAGCGTGATCAGCGACAGGCCGATATAGTCGATGCCGCGGCGCTTTTTCTCCTTCTCCCACGGCGGATCCTCGACCAGCACCGACACCAGAAATACCGCGAGGATGCCGACCGGGACGTTCAGGAAAAATATCCAGCGCCATGTGACCTGGTCGGTGATGTATCCGCCGAGCGTGGGCCCCAGCACCGGGGCGACGATGGTGGCAATGGCCGCGACACCAAACGCCGCGCTGCGTTTGGCCGGCGGAAATGTATCGAGGATGATCGACTGCTGATTGGGCTGCAAGCCACCGCCGAAGAATCCCTGGGCCAGCCGGAAGACGATGAGCTGGGTCAGGCTGGTCGAGGTGCCGCACAGAAACGAGCAGACCGTGAACATCGCGATGCAGATGATGAAGTAGCGTTTGCGTCCGAGCAGATCGCCAAGCCAGCCCGAGATCGTCAGCACGATGCCGTTGGCGACGAGATAGGACGTCAGCGCCCAGGTCGCTTCATCGCTGCTCGATGACAGGCTGCCCGCAATATGGGGCAGGGCGACATTGACGATCGTGGTGTCGAGGATTTCCATGAACGCGGCCAGCGTGACCGCGACCGCAATCAGCCAGGGATTGTAGCGCGGCTTCCAGGTAGCGCCGGCGGCAGGCGCTGCGGCCTCTGCCGCGCTCATCTCACCGTTACCGTTGGTTCGGCGGAGATCCCAAGCGGCAGCGGGATATTCGGATCGAGGCCGCTGTCGATGACGATTTTGACCGGGACGCGTTGCACCACCTTGACGAAATTGCCGGTCGCATTTTCCGGCGGAAAAGCGGTGAACTTGGATCCGGATCCCAGCTGGATGCTTTCGACGTGACCTTGCAAGTCAAGTTTGGGGTAGGCGTCGATCTTGATCCTGACCGGCTGGCCCTTTCGCATATCGCTGAGCTGGCTTTCCTTGAAATTGGCGGTGATCCAGACCTCAGGCGCGACGATCGAAAAAATCTGCTGCCCGGGCGCGACGTAGTTGCCCTGCTCGACATTCCGCTTGGTGATCCAGCCGTCCTGGGGTGCGGTAACGACGGCCCATGACAGATTGAGATTGGCCTGGTCGAGCCTGGCTTGGGCTTGTTCGACCTGCCCTTTCAACTGTCCCACCTGCGCATCGGTTTCGCCAATGCGCTGCGGCACCGGCGAGTTCTGCGCGACCTGCGCTTCGGCAAGCATGACCTGCGCCTGAGCCTGTTTGAACGCAGACGTCGATGCGTCGATGTCCTGCTGCGTCGTGGCCAGCTTCGGAAGCGATCGCTGGCGGTCGTAGTCCGCCTGGGCCTTGGCGAGATTGGCCTGAGCGTTGGCGAGTTGAGCCTGGGCCTGCTCCAGCTGAGCGGGAAAGTTCTTGCGGGCGATCTCCAGGCCAAATTGCTGGCCGGCATATTGCTGCTTCGCGGTCTCCAGCGCACCCTCGGCCTGGTCGCGGTCGATCTGGTACTGCCTCGGATCGATATGAATGAGCGGCTGGCCCCGTTTCACGAATTGATTGTCGGTGACGTCAAGGGAGATAACGGCCCCGGCAACCTGCGGCGCGATGCTGATCGCCCGTCCGTCGGTATAGGCGTCGTCAGTGCTTTCCAGATTGCGGGTCGAAAGCCAGTAGTAAATGCCTCCCACCAGAAGAAGGCCGACAACAATGAGGCCGATCACGGCGACGAAGGGACGTCGCTTTTTCCGCGTCGCCTGGTCGGCGTTTTCGTCAGAGCTCTGGTTCGAGGCGGAATCGCCGTCGGGTTTTGTCGCAGGCTTGTCGGCGGCCGGCTGGCCATTGCGCGCGTCGTCGCGTGGCGTATTCTTGTGCGCCGACGTATCGGGATCGGTTGGGCTTTCAGACATGTCCATCCGCTGCGGGTCAACTCGACGGGTCAACGCAGTCCGCGTTGGTAGCTATCCGAACCCATGGGTTCGAATATGGATTTTGGAACCAAGAGTCAATGAAGCGCAAGATGCCATCGAAGCAAAGTAACAAAAAGGCGCGCCGGCGGGTTCCACGGGGCGCCAAACGGCGGGCGGAAATAGCCTCTGTCGCGGAGCGGGTATTTCTCAAGCGGGGGTTCGCCGATACCACCATGCAGATGATCGCCTCCCTGGCCGGGGGATCAAAGGAGACACTGTACCGGCACTTTGCGAGCAAGGAAGCGCTGTTCGCTGAAATTGTCGACCGCCGGGCGACCTTGATCTCCGGCCCTCAGAGCGCATTGGCGCGGGATGAGGAGCCGGAAACAGTACTCTGCGAATTGGGGCTTGGCTTGATGCGTTTGATGATGAAGAGCGACACGTCATCGCTGCTCAGGATTGTCGTCGCCGAAGCGCCGCGTTCACCGCAGCTCGCCAGGGTATTTTATGCCCGGGGACCGGGTGCCACTCTGGACAGGCTTACAGACTATCTACGCGTCGCCACCCGCCGCCGGCAACTGGATTGCCCGCAGCCATTGCTCGCGGCAAAGCTCTTCATTGGCTCCGTCGTCGCGCAGCATCATTTGTATTCCCTGATCGGACAGCCTCCAGCCGCACCATCCGAAAGCGAAATGAGGAAACATGTCCATGCCGCGGTCATGATGTTTCTGGCGCGCTATGACAGCTCACGGAAAAGCGAGAAACGTCAGCCCGACAAAAATTGAAACTCGGCGATATCGTCCGGAAATTCGTGCCCTCCCGTATGCTCGGCGCCCGCATCGCCATTGTCGTTACTCCTTCTTCTGCCCGGATATTTCCACGACGCGGCGCCAACGCTCGGTCTCGGCCGCGAGCATGGCGCCGAACTGGTCGGCATTGCCGGTCATGGGAATGGCGCCGAGCTCGCCGAGCCGCTGTCTGATTACGGGATCGGCCAGGGCTTGAACGATTTCCCGGTTCAGGAGGTCAATGATTTCCTTTGCTGTGCCGTGCGGGGCGCCGACCCCGTAGAATGAACTGGTTTCGAAGCCGGCGAGCGTGTCTCCGATCGGCGGCACCTCCGGCATCGTCTCCGATCGTTCCCGGGTCGTCACGCCGAGCGCACGCAGCTTTGCCGATCGCACCAGTTCGATCGACGATGTGACATTGTCGAACATGCCCTGGATCTGGCCGGACATCACGTCGGTGAGGCCCGGAGCCGAGCCGCGATAGGGCACATGAACGAATTGAATTCCAGCCATCGCCTTGAACAACTCGCCCGAAAGATGAAGCGAGGTGCCGATGCCGGATGAGGCGATGCTGAGTTGGCCCGGATGGGTCCTGGCGTAGGCGATGAATTCGGCGACGTTGCGGACCGGAAGGTCGTTATTGACCACCAGCACCAGCGGGATGCGCGCGACGCCTGCGACCGGCATGACGCTTTTGGCGAAATCGTAGGGCAGCGAGGGATCGAACGAGGCGTTGATGGCGTTGGCGGTGCTGGTCAGCAGCAGGGTATATCCGTCCGGCGGCGAATTGATCACGGCCTGGGTGCCGATGTTGCTGCCCGCGCCCGGCTTGTTTTCGACGATGAACGGCTGGCCGAGCCGCTCCGACAGGCGCTGGCAAATCAGGCGGGACAGGACATCGGTGGCGCCGCCCGCGGTGTAAGGCACCACCCATCGCACCGGATGCGACGGGTAGGTATCCGCCCGCGCCGGGGTCACGCCACGGACGCCGAGCAACGCCACGGCCGCCGAATGCAGCCATGCCCGCCTGCTGATCGTCGTAGCCCCCAAAGAATTCTGATCGGCAGACATTGCAGCAATCCGGTAAGCGGTATGGCGCGGCATCATCGCGGTAAAATTCCAGCGCGTCCATAAGGGTTTATGACCGCAGAACGCGGCATGCTTCGAATCCAGGCATTGCCGATGAAATCGGCGCCATTCCGATTTCGCGCTTGCTTAAGAACCGTTAACCAATTTGTGGGGATAATCGCATCGACGAATCCAGAAGGAGTTCGCGATGTCCAAATTTGCGATTGGCGAGATGGTCGATAAAGCGGCCGACGACCATGAAGGCGGCATCATCATCGCCGTGTTTCCGACCGAGGACGGCAACTTTCGCTACGCCGTCGATATGGAGGGCTATGGCGCGCTCCAGTTCTTCGCCGAGGAAAAGCTGGTCGTTCACGCCAGCTAAGGCTCCGGTCAAATCGGGTCCGTGCGGTCCCGGCTAAATCCGGTGCTTAGGGCGCGATGGTCCGTCAATCATTCTGCGCGACATGACCGCAGAGAGGCCGCCCGCCGACGCCGGCCGTTCGCGAGAAGATCGTGACCCAGCCTTAACTCTGCCGATTAACACCTGGTCAGGCCAACACGGCTATACGTGGTCCTCGACCAACAAGTATTCAGCCATGAACGCAGGCGTCATTGAGCAACCGACCGATGGCCCGCGGCTGCGCGGCAAGCCCTCCGCGGCCAAGAGCTGGCTGAAGGCCATCGAGTTGACCTCCCGCATCGAGGCAAACCCCCGGCGGTTGTTTGCGGATGTTGTCGAGGATTGGGCCGCACGACAACCGGAACGTCCCGGCCTGATATCGGATACGGAGACGTTCAGCTACCGGACCTTGGCGGAGCGGGTAAACCGTTACGCGCGCTGGGCGTTGTCGGTAGGTATCAAGGCCGGCGATACGGTTTGCCTGTTCATGCCCGGCCGGCCGGATTACATCGCCGCCTGGCTCGGCATCAGCAAGGTCGGCGGCGTCGCGGCGCTGATCAATACCAAACTGGTGGGGCCATCGCTGTCGCATTGCATCAACGTCGCGGCTGCGGATCATGTCATCCTCGCCCACGATCTCGCCGCGGTGTTTGAGACAGCCGCGCCGCAGTTGAACCGTGCGCCGAAAATCTGGCTGCACGGCGGCGACGCCTATGAGGCCGGTATCGATGCAGCTTTGGACCAGTTGGACGGCAGCCCGCTGACGCAAAGCGAGCGGCGCGGGGTCACCATCAACGACCGGGCGCTGTTGATCTACACGTCCGGGACCACCGGCCTGCCAAAGGCGGCCAGCATCAGTCACCGGCGCATCCTCAACTGGGGCGGCTGGTTTGCCGGATTGACCAACGCGTCGCCGGAAGATCGGCTGTTCGATTGCCTGCCGCTGTTTCACAGCGTCGGCGGCATCGTCGCGCCATGCAGCATGCTGAGCGCGGGCGCATCGGTCGTGCTGTCGGATAAATTCTCCGCCGGCAGTTTCTGGCACGACATCGTGCGCTGGGACTGCACGCTGTTCCAGTACATCGGCGAACTGTGCCGGTATCTTCTCAAGGCCCCCGGATCCGAATTCGAGACCCGGCATCGGGTTCGGCTGGCCTGTGGCAATGGCCTGCGTGGCGATATCTGGGAAGCCTTCCAGGCGCGGTTTTCGATTCCGCAAATCCTGGAGTTTTACGCTGCGACCGAAGGCAATTTCTCGCTCTACAATGTGGAAGGCAGACCGGGCGCGATCGGCCGAATTCCGCCGTTGCTGGCGCATCGTTTTCCGGCGGCGCTCGTTCGTCTCGACCCGGAAGGGGGCCTGCCGGTTCGCACAGCGGCCGGACTTTGCGTGGCTTGCGCCCGCGGAGAGGTCGGCGAAGCCGTCGGCCGGATCGGAACCGCCGACGACGGGGGAGGCCGGTTCGAGGGCTATACCGACGCCGCCGAGACCGAAAAGAAAATTCTGCGTGACGTGCTGGCGAAAGGCGACGCCTGGTTTCGCACTGGCGACCTGATGATGCTCGACGAAGGCGGCTATTTCCACTTTGTCGATCGGGTCGGAGATACTTTTCGCTGGAAAGGCGAGAATGTCGCCACCTCCGAAGTGAACGAGGCCGTTGTGAATTGCCCTGGTATCATCGATGCGACCACTTATGGCGTGGAAATTCGAGGCGCCGACGGCCGCGCCGGCATGGCAGCGATTGTGGTGGATGACCGGTTTGACCTCAGGGATTTCGGGGATCATCTCGCGCGCCGGCTGCCGGCCTATGCCTGCCCGGTGTTTGTGCGTATCTGCACGACGCTGGATAACACCGAAACCTTCAAGCAAAAAAAACAGGGATTGATCGGCGAGGGTTTCGATCCGCAGCGCGTCAAGGATCAGATCTTTTTCAAAGATCCGGCATCCGGTGCCTATCGCCCGATCGATGCCGCCAGCCATGCGCGGATAGTGGACGGCTCGATCCGGTTATGAGTTCGCGCGCCTATATGGCAATCAAGAAGCTGGCGCCTGAGTCGCACGCCGCGCATTCGTAGGTCCGCAGCTCAACGTTGGGGCCGCTTGGCTCGATGAGGGTCAACTTCATCTGCCTGCCGCATGCAGGGCACGGCAGCTCCGCGGTCTGAAATTGAGTACAGCTTGGCGGTGGAGGCGTGATTTTCATGGTTGCCCAATTTCGGCCGGTCGCGTCGATTCCGTCAGGAAGCAAGTACGATGCGTTCAACCGGGATTCGGATGGTCCAAACCGTGCCATGATCGGAGTCGATGATTGCGCTTCCGCGAATCTGTTCGACCAGCCGTCGTACCAGCCCAAGTCCATGCCGCTTGCTTTCGGCCTTGGCCGGGAAGCCAGTGCCGTCGTCGCTGATGGTGATGGTCGCGATATCGCCGTCGGCGCGGCGAACCGACACGGTAATTGAACCGCCCTTGCCGTCGGGGAAGGCATGGTCATAGCAGTTGGTGACGACCTCCGCGACGACGATGCCCAACGCCGTCACCACATCGAGATCGAGAACGATGGCGTCGCTGTCGCACTTAAGCGTAACTCGCCCGTCGGGTGCCGCCTGAATGTTCGAGAGATTGAGGCACAGCGATTTTACGTAACTGCCGAAATCGGTGGTTCGCGTCATCTCGTTTCCGAGCAGATGGTCGTAGACCTGCGCCAGGGTAGAAACCCGGCGCGAGATCGCCTTGATACCGCGTTGTCCGGCCGCGTCCGACGTGTCGTCCAATTGCTTGCTCAGCATCCCGTAGACCAGCTGCAGATTGTTGCGGACCCGGTGTTGCAACTCCTCGGCCAGGACCTTCTTCTGTTCCAGCAGCCGGTCCTTCTCGGCGACAAGGACCTTCATTCGCTCGATGGTACCCTGCAGGATGCCCGTGCGCGCGGATGTCGCGACAGCCTCCGCAAGAACATTGGCAAAGCCGGTCAGGAAATCGACATCATGCTCGTCGTAATCATGCTGCTCGTTGTTGTCGATCTCCAGCACGCCATAGGGCTGGTCGTCGTTGCCCTTGATGACGACGTCAATGGTCGAAACGATGCCGTGCTCGGTATAGAACGGCGGCAGCTTGAAATCATTGTCGTCGCGCAAATCATTGCAGATCGATGGTTCCCCGGTGATAAAAGCACGCCCCTGCGGTGAGGTTATGTCGGCCCGCGAGACGACATTTCCAATCACACCGGGGTGCCAGCCGTGGCCGGCTTCGATCAGAAGATCGTTCTCCTGTTCGCGGTAGCGGCACACCTTGGAAAACGGCACGCTGAGGCATTCGGCGCAGACCCGCGCCGCTTCCGTCAGGACTTTCAAGACATCGCCTTCGCGAAGCGCAAAGCTGCCAAAGTGGGCAACCGCGGCCTGCTGGCGAAGAAGCTTGCGGACTTGTGTGCCGTTTTCTCTCATATGGGGACCGCCTGGGATTCGGTCGTTGCCGGATGCAGCAGCTGGAACCCCTGAGGGAACGGCGGCTGCGCTTTGCCGGTGGTGACGATCTCGGCGACGATTTCCAGGCCGCGAAGCAGATCGACGGAGCGGTAAGGTTTGGCGAGGCAGGCGTCACCGTTGATCAGCGCGACCTGCGACATGTTGCCGGTGACATAAAGGATACCGGGCCTGCCACAGGGTGGCAGTTGAGCTGCGACATCTGTCCCGAGCCCGCCGTCGGCCAGCCGCAGATCGAGGATGACAAGGTCAGGTTTGGACTGCGCTGCGAGCGCGACCGCATCGGGGACGGTGCGGGCGATGCCGCTAACCTCGTAACCGTGCCCGACAAGGATCTCCTCGGCGAAATCCGCCAGCATGAGGTCGTCCTCGACAATCAAGACCTTGAGCATACGCTGTCCTCCAGCCGACGGCTCGATCGAAATTCGAGCAGCGGCTTATGAAGAAAATCCAATCGTTCGTGCTGGACGACCCGCGTGCCGGTCGTCCAAAGAACGCCAGACCACAACTGCTGAATATAGGGATTGAGCGCGCGGTACCGCCGCCTTATGAATTCAATAGAGAGCAGCGCGAATGGTTCCGAGATTCTGGCATGTCTGCTTCCGCAGAGCATGTCCGACTTTGCCGTCGGGTGAGCAATATTGACCACTAAGCGAACAAGCGGTCTTGATCAAACCGATGAGGCAGCGCAGACCGGCGACCTTATCTCTCTTCCGAGACCACGTTGTTGCAGACGTAGCAGCGGAAAATTCGAAGCGCCGTGCTGCCAAACATGAACGGAAGGTCGCTCAAATGCGTCATCTGCGCCTTGCATTTGTCGCAAATGCGCGAGGGGCCAGTCGATTGGCCGGGGTTTAAAGGCGGGTTCGAACCGGGAGATGCCATGATAGCTTGCAACCGAGGAATCGATAGCGGTGGCTACCACGGGGCGCCGTCGATCCAGAGAGCTATAGTGCTCACCTCGCCGCCTTTTTTGAACCTTCGCGCATCGCGCGGTGGTCACATGCCGTAAATGGCCAATTCGGTGTCAGCGAGATCTCCGAGGCGAGGCCGGTGCGGGCCCTTGTAATATTTGCGGCCCCGCGCCTCGCTGTAGATGCCGGGCAATCCCGCCACAGCTGCCGTCGCATCCACGATAATGATCGGTTTTCCCCGCCACAGCAGATAACGCCCGATCGCACCGGCGCAGTTGATGTAATCGGCGATGCTGCGGCAATAGCCGAGCTGCATGGCGGGCAGCGGGATGAAGCCGCGGCGTTTTCTCAAAGGAAAGAATATGAAAGGAAACGCGGCTTCAGCGGTTCGGCACACCAGGCTGAGGCAGCCATATTGCGCGTGGCGCTTGAGCATCTCAAGATCCGCCTCGGGCAGGCCGGCGACGGAAAGTGTGGCCGGTGTAACCGCTTCGACCGTCTTGATGCGTCCGCTTCGCAACAAGGCCGGCACGGAAAAATACAGGCCGCGGCAATACGGCGCAAAACCCTGCGCTTCGAGGATCGGCCATGTCGCAGCCGCGGGCGTGACGTTGAAATAGGTAATTTCCCTGCGCTTCTGCGTCATCGAAGCGAACAGCGCCGCATAATTGCGGAATTCCGGATCGACATACCAGCTCGAAACGTTGCAGCAGGTCGCGGTTTCGCCGTCGCTGATCTTGTTCGAATAGATCATCAAGAGGCAGCCGACCGGCAGGCCGTCGTTCTCGAGCAGGTAACCGTAGCGCGGCGTGCCCGGCGGGACAGTCCGCGCGCCTTGACGGCGCAGGCCACGCATCCAGTATTCGCGGCTGCGATGCTGGAAGCCCCGGGTCAGCAAATCGCCGATCGCGTCGAGATCGCTTTCCTGTATCTCGCGAAAACCGGGTTTGACGGCGAGCATCGTATTTACCAATGGACGTAAAAGATCAGGGAGCGACGGTATTGTTTCACATTTTCGCTCTATCATGCGCTCTCACAATTTAATGAGCAATTTAACGAGAAGGCGAAACAATCCATGTCGGTAAGGTTAAGGATTATTTCGGCGATCCAGCAGATTGCCGTCGAGCAGCAGGTCAATCTGCCGCCGCTCGATGATGATCTGTCGCTTCACGAGACCGGTTTCGATTCGCTGGGGTTCGCCATCCTGGTCGCGCGGCTTGAAGACGATCTCGGCATCGATCCGTTTACCATATCGGAGGATGCAAGCTTTCCTCTTACAATAGGCGACTTCATCAAGGCCTATGAAAATGTCCCCGCGTGAAATCTTCGCGCTGCGGGACTATCTTGACCCGCAGCTGAAGGGCCGCGGCCTTTCGGATCCGCGGCAGGTGGTGCAACTGACGGAGTTTGCCGGCGAAACCTGCCTTGAGGGCCGGCTCGCCGAGCTTTCCGGGCGGTCGGTACTGCTGGCGGTGGCGGATCAACTGGTATCCGCATTGGCGATGCTGGAGATTGATGGCGTGGCCCGGCGCATGCTGCTGTGTCCACCCGATCTCGGCGCCGAACACATTTCAACCCTGGTCGCAGATGCCGAGATCGATGCCGTCGTCACCGATCACCCGGCGCAATGGGCGGCGTCTGGAATCGAATTGATCGTGTCAGCGCAAGCGCCGATTCGGGCGGCGACACGCACACAAACCCAACGCGCGACCGAATGGCTGATGCTGACATCGGGCACCTCCGGCGTGCCGAAAATCGTCGGCCACACCCTGGAAGGACTGACCGGCGCGATCGTCGCGGATGGCCCGGCGCGGGGCGCGTCGCCGGTCTGGGCGACCTTCTACGACATCAGGCGCTACGGCGGCCTGCAGATATTCCTGCGCGCCATCATCGGCGGCGGTTCGATGGTGCTGTCGGAGCCGGGAGAGCCGGTCGCCGATTACGTGGCACGGCTGCACAAAAATGCGGTTTCGCATATTTCCGGTACGCCGTCGCACTGGCGCAAGCTCCTGATGAGCGGATCGGCTTCGGAGTTTTCTCCGCGTTACGTTCGCCTGTCGGGCGAGATTGCCGACCAGGCCGTGCTGGACGGGTTGAGCCGCGCCTTTCCGGCCGCCTCGATCGGTCACGCCTATGCGTCGACCGAGGCCGGTGTCGGTTTTGCCGTCAACGATGGCCTTGAAGGTTTTCCCGCCGACCTGATCGGCGTGAACCGCGACGGCGTCGAGATGAAGGTCGAGGACGGATCGCTGCGAATTAGATCGAAGCGGACGGCGCATGCCTATGTCGGCCGCCAGGCGGCGGCCCTGACCGACGCGCGGGGATTCGTCGACACCGGCGACATGGTCGAGCGGCGCGGGGAGCGGTACCACTTCGTCGGCCGGCGCGGCGGCATCATCAATATTGGCGGCCTCAAGGTTCATCCCGAGGAAATCGAGGCGGTCATCAACCGGCATGCCGAGGTGCGGATGTCCCGCGCCAGATCGCGCCGCAGCCCAATCACCGGCGCCATCGTGGTCGCCGATGTGATCCTGGCCGACGGCGACGGCGCCAGCCGGAGTGACGCAATCCGTAACGAGATTTTGGCTGAGTGCAGGGCATCGCTGGCATCCCACAAGGTCCCTGCCGTGATCCGCTTCGTGGCATCGCTCGATGTGACGGCGGCCGGAAAGCTGGCCCGACACGATGCATAATGTTCTGGTCACCGGAGGAAGCCGCGGCATCGGCCTTGCCATCGTGCGAAGGATTGCCGCCGCCGGCTACAATGTGATCGCGGTGGCGCGGAGCGAAAGCGACGCCTTGCGCGAGACGATCGGCGACGTCGTCAAGCAAGGTAGCGGCGGCCTTCACTTTCGGGCGTTCGACCTCAGCGACACCGATGCCATTCCGGCCTTCGTGAAAGGCTTGCGCGACGAATTCGGCGCGATTTACGGCCTCGTCAACAATGCCGGGATCGGCACCGAGGGCCTGCTCGCGACCATGCACAATAGCGAGATCGAGGCGTTGCTGCGCCTCAATGTCCTCTCCCCGGTCATTCTGACAAAATATGTGGTGCGGCACATGATGGCCGATGGCGCCGGCCGCATCATCAACATGTCGTCGGTCATCGCGACCACAGGATATAACGGCCTGTCGGTCTACGGCGCCACCAAGGCCGCGGCGACGGGCTTTACCCGCTCGCTGGCACGCGAGGTCGGCAAGCTCGGGATCACCGTGAACGCGATTGCGCCGGGCTTTGTCGATACCGAATTGACCCAGAGCCTGTCGGACGATCAGCGCAAGCGCATCGCCGGCCGCAGCGCGCTGCGCCGGCTGCCCGAGACCGATGATGTCGCCAGCATGGTCGAATATCTGCTGGGCGACGGCGGCCGTAACATCACCGGCACTGTGTTGACGATCGACGCCGGCAATACGGCGTAAGCTGAGCCCGGTCGTTTCGGTCCTGGGCTGGGTCGGAGTTTCAAATCCCGTCCCCGGCCCCCGGCAAGGGCCGATCCTTCGCCTTTCCGGCCGCTTGCCTCCATCAGGGACATTGCTATATCGGATTTTTCCGCCACCTTGCGTCCCTCACCGCGAAGCGAGATCGATCATGACCGCGAATACCGATACCGCAGCCGAATCCCAGCCATTCCAGGCCGAGGTCGCCGAACTGCTGCACCTGATGGTGCACTCGGTCTATTCGGAGACCGATATTTTCCTGCGTGAATTGATCTCGAACGCGTCGGATGCCTGCGACAAGCTGCGCTATGAGGCGATCGCGGCCCCCGATCTGATCGCCGACGGCGAGGCCCCCCGAATCCGCATCGCGCCGGACAAGAAGGCCAATACGCTCAGCGTCATCGACAGCGGCATCGGGATGGACCGGCAGGAGCTGATCGACAATCTCGGCACCATCGCGCGTTCCGGCACCAGGTCGTTTCTGTCGCGCCTGACCGAGGCCAAGGAGGGGGCTGGGCTGATCGGCCAGTTTGGCGTCGGATTCTACGCGGCCTTCATGGTCGCTGATCGCATCGTCGTCACCAGCCGCCGCGCCGGCACCGACCAGGTCTGGACCTGGTCGTCTTCGGGCGGCAGCGGATTTGAAATTGCGCCCGCCAGCGAGGAGGACGCCCGCCGCGTCACGCGTGGCACCGAGATCGTGCTGCATCTCAAGCCGGAGGCCGCAAAATATCTGGAGACCTACGAGATCGAGCGCATCGTCGGCGCCTATTCCGACAACATCCAGTTTCCGATCGAACTCAAGCCGGAAGACGGCGAGCCGCGTCAGATCAATTCCGCGAGCGCGCTGTGGCAGCGGTCAAAATCGGAGCTGACGCCGGCGGATTACACCCAGGCCTACCGGGCGATCGCCGGCGCCTTCGACGACCCGGCGATGACGCTGCATTATCGCGCCGAAGGGCGTCAGTCCTATGCCGTTCTGCTGTTCGCGCCGTCGACAAAGCCGTTCGATCTGTTCGAGCCGTCGCGCAAGGGGCAGATAAAACTCTATGTCCGCCGCGTCTTCATCGCCGACGATGCCGAGCTGTTGCCGGCCTATCTGCGCTTCATTCGCGGCGTGATCGACAGTGAGGATCTTCCGCTCAATATCTCCAGGGAGATGCTGCAGAACAATCCGCAGCTCGCGCAAATCCGCAAAGCGGTGACCGGCCGCGTGATCGGAGAGCTGGAAAGCCTGAGCGAGAAGGAGCCCGAGAACTTCGCCAGGATCTGGGACGCATTCGGTGCTGTGATCAAGGAGGGGATCTGGGAGGATTTCGAACGCCGCGAGAAATTGCTGGCGCTGTCGCGCTTCACCACGACCGCGGGCGAGAAGCGGTCGCTGAAGCAATATGCCGAGGACTTGAAGCCGAACCAGACCGAGATCTATTATCTCACCGGCGACAGTCTCGAGCGGCTGAAGTCCAATCCCAAGCTGGAATCGGCCACGGCCCGCGGCATCGAGGTTTTGCTGCTGACCGATCCGGTCGATGCATTCTGGACCGCGGCCCCGCTCGATTTCGGCGGCAAGCCGCTGAAATCGCTGAGCCAGGGCGATATCGACTTCGGATTGATTCCGCTGCTTGACGACAAGGCCCAAGACGACAGAGACGAAAAGCCATCCGGTCCGGATGAGGCCGCAACCATCGCCGAAATCAAGGATGTGCTGGGGGAGCGGGTGTCCGAGGTGCGAGCCTCGCAGCGGCTGACCACCAGTGCGTCATGCCTGGTGGCGGGCGGCAATGGCCGGGACCGTCAGCTCGAGCGATTGCTGGCGCAGCAGAACAAAGGCGCGGGGGTCAAGCCGGTCCTCGAGATCAACATGCGCCATCCGCTTGTCACGGCCATTGCCGGGGCAGGCGACGCGGCTGCGGACATCTCGTTTCTGCTGCTGGAGCAGGCGCAAATCCTCGACGGTGAATTGCCGGAAGACACCGCCGCTTTTGCCGCCCGGCTCAATCGGCTGGTGCTGCGCGGGATGGCGTAGGGAGCCGAAAATACGGTCGCGGGTTCACACGGGACAATTCAGGCGCTTGCCCTGAATGCCCTTTGTGCCGGGGAGTTTTTTGTATTTCAATAGGTCGACGCGAACCCATCTTCAGATTTGGCCGTATCTCTAGCCGCATCTGAGCAACGGTCTCAACTTCGGACGGCCCCGCGCCAATGACCACGCCAGGCGGTAGCGACCCATTCTACGGCAGTATTGCGGTCTTTCGTGGCTTCGCCAGCCTGATGGACCCGGCGCTGTATTCGCCGCTGCCGGATGACTGGAGCATCGGCGTCGCCGATATCGTCGAGTCGACCAGGGCCATCGCGGAGGCGCGTTACAAGGCGGTCAACGTGGCCGGTGCCGCGGTCATCGCTTCCGTCACCAATGCGCTGGAGGGACACGAGTTTCCCTTCGTGTTTGGCGGCGATGGCGCCAGCTTCGCGGTGGCGCCGGACGATCTAGAGCGCGCCCGAGAGGCACTGGCGGCGACCGCGATCTGGGTCAAGGAGGATCTCGACCTCGAGATGCGCGTGGCACTGGTGCCGGTCGCCGCGGTGCGGGCGCAGGGCCTCGATGTTCGCGTCGCCCGCTTCGGGCCGTCGGCCAATCTTTCCTATGCGATGTTTTCCGGTGGCGGTCTCGGCTGGGCCGAAGCCGCGATGAAGCGCGGCGAGTTCGCGGTGCCGATGGCGCCGCCGGGCACGCAGCCCGATCTCACCGGGCTGTCCTGCCGGTTCGAAGAAATTCCCTCCGTGCGCGGCGTTATCCTTTCGGTTCTGGTGGTGCCGGCGCGGGGCGCCGATCCGAACGCCTTTCGCAAGCTGATCGAAGACCTCATCGCGCTGGTCGAGCGCAGTCCGGATTCCGGACGGCCGGTCCCACCGGGCGGGCCGCCGCTGCGCTGGCCGCCGGCCGGCAACGAACTCGAAGCCCGGGCCAAGCGTGGCGGATCGCTGTTGAGGCGGCGCGCCTTTGTGCTCGCCTACACGCTGTTCGCCTATCTGGTGATGCGCTTTGGCATCAGCGTCGGCGGCTTCGTGCCGAAAACCTATGTGCAGCAGGTGGTGGAGAATTCAGACTTCCGCAAATACGACGACGGCTTGCGGATGATTCTCGATTGCACGCCGGAACTGGAGCGCGCGCTGACGCAGCGCCTCGTGGCCGCGACGGCGATCGCGCGATATGGCCTGCACCGGCAGGATGCGGCGATGATGACCTGCTTTACGCCATCGGCGCTGCGCAGCGATCATGTGCATTTCATCGACGGCGCGCGCGGCGGTTACGCCTCGGCGGCGACGGCGCTGAAGGCGATGCCGGCCTGATTTCAGCGCGTGGTCCGGCTCCAGGTCTCTCCGCCGCAAAACCCGCCGACGCAGCCTTCGACCTTCAGCGTATCGGGTCCCGCGACCGCGATGCTGCTTGCATAGGTCTTGCCGTCATCGGCGTTGTAGATCTGGCCCGACCATTTGCCCGCCCCGGCGGGCCGCATGCCGGCGAACAACGAAAGCCCGATGATCGGGCGTCTGGCCAAAGCCGGGTTGGAATTCTTGTCGTCGATCTGCGGTTTCCCGGTTGCGGGATCGATCGGGTCCTTCAGCCAGACGACGACGCCGCAAATCCCTCCACCGCATTTGCTGACGCGCACCTTTGCATCACCCGCCTGCGTGAGCCAGATACCATCCGGTCCGCCGGCCTGTACCTTCGCCGGCACCGCGACAAGCAAAGCCATCAACATCGCAACCATGAAACCAGATCTGCAAGTCATCAACCGCTCCTGAAGAGACAGAAATGCATAGCAATAAATCGAATTTGTGCAATGCCAGATGCCGGGGGTCTGCCGGTCATTTCGCCCGGCTTGTTTACTCCGGCTCATTTGTCGCAGCGCATCGGGCGAACGGACAAGGCGATGCCCAGGCGGGGCCTGACGCCACCCCTGCGACATGCCTGGTCGTCACCAGGGCAGGCCGCATAGGTCGATGACCCCGGTCGGCGGCGCGCGCTTGATGTGGTAGACATAGGGCGCGATGGCCTCGAAGCGAACGCGACCCGCGGGCTGTTCGCACCAGATCTCGCCGTCGAACGGCTTCCAGCCGCGGCCCATGTAGAACGGCGCGTTGTGCGGTTCGCAGAACAACAGCCCGAAATCGGTGGCGCCTTCGTCCTTCAGGACCTGAACCGCGGCATTGAGCGCGATGCTGGCGTAGCCCTTGCGGCGCAAGTCCGCGCGGGTCGCGACGCCACCGATGCCGCCGGCCTTGAACTTGCGGCCGTTCCAGGTGACCTCGCGGCGATAGATGCCGACATGGCAGACCACGCCTTCCGGCTCGGCCTGCACCAGCACGCGCAGGTCGGCATGGGCAGAGACAATGCCGGCCCAGGGCAGCGTTGCGACCACTTCGGGCGGCCAGACCGCGTTGAACAGCGGTTCGGCCATCGGCCAGGATGCGTCTCCGTTCAGAACGTCGATCTCGATGCTCATTGCACTTACCCCCGCGCGCGCTGCGCGTGCCCTTCATAAGCGTTACCTGGATGGCAAGTCACCGATTGCGATGTCACAACGGGTATATTTTTGGGGTTCGGGCCCCAAAGTCGGCACAGGCGGAATCGGTGATCGAGATCACAGACAGGGCTGACGCCTTGCTGTCATATTGGCAAATGATATGGTTTCTGCGATTGGAACCCGGGAATAGTGATGCGCCGGCTCGCCGCTCTCGCCGCTGTTGCGTTGGCAGGTTGCCTTGCCAGCCAATCCGCCTTCGCGGAGAAGCGCATTGCGTTCGTTGTCGGTAACTCCAATTACCAGAACGTCGTCGCGCTCACCAATCCGGCCAACGATGCGGTGGCCATCACCGAGATGTTCCGGAAGGCGGCTTTCGACGTCGTCGAGTCCCGGCGCGATCTCAAGAATGCGGAAATGCGGCGTGCGTTGCGCGACTTCACCGAGAAGGCGCGGGACGCGGATATCGCGGTGATCTATTACGCGGGTCACGGCATCGAGGTGGACGGCACCAACTATCTCGTTCCGGTCGACGCCGCGCTCGAACGCGACACCGACGCCTATGATGAAGCGATCTCGCTGGACAGGATTCTTCAGGCGATCGAGCCCGCCAAGCAGTTGCGCCTCGTCATTCTCGACGCCTGCCGCGACAATCCGTTCGCCAAGAATATGAAGCGGACGGTGTCGTCCCGCTCGCTCGGCCGCGGGCTTGCCGGCGTCGAGCCGGCCCGACCGAACACCTTGATTGCGTTTGCCGCGAAAGGCGGGTCGACGGCTTCGGATGGCGACACCAGGAACAGTCCGTTCACCACCGCCTTGCTGAAATATCTGGCCAGGCCAGGTCTCGAGCTCGGCAAGGCATTCCGGCTGGTGCGCGACGATGTGATGAATGCCACCGGCAACAAGCAGGAGCCCTTCGTCTACGGATCGCTCGGCGGCAATGATGTCGCGCTGGTTCCTGCGCCGGTATCGCCGCCGGTCGCGAGCGCGAACGTGGATATTCGCCGCGACTATGAACTGGCCGAGCGCGTCGGGACCAAGGAAGCCTGGGACTCCTTTGTGGCAGCCAACCCGTCCGGCTTCTACTCCGACCTTGCCAAGGCCCAGCGCAACAAGCTCGCCGCCGAAACCGCGCGGATCGTCGCGACCGAAAGAGCCCGCGGCGCCGCCGAAGAACAGGCGCGGCTGACCGCAGAAAAGAAAAAGCAGATTGAGGAGGCGAGGGCGGCCGCCGCTCAGGCCAAAGCCGCCGAAGATGAACGATTGGCGGCCGAGAAAGTCCGGCGCGAGGCCGAGAAGGCGAAAAAGCCGGAGGAAGCAAAAGTCGCGTCAGCCGAACAGGCCGTGCCGAAGGAAGATCGGCCCAATGCCGACAAGCCTGCCGATCCCGCGGTCGCGGCGCTGACGCTCCCGGGCCAGGCGGCTCCGGAGGCACCGAAGGCCGATCAACCGGCGTTGCAGGATATTGCCCGCCTGCTGCAGTCCGAACTCAAGCGGGTCGGATGCAAGACCGGCGAGATCGACGGCGAATGGAACGCCGCGGCCCGTCGGGCGCTTTCGTCCTTCAACGACAGGGCCGGGACCAGGTTCGACGTCAAACTCGCCAGTCTCGATGCGCTCGATGCGGTTCGCGCCAGAACGGGTCGGGTTTGCCCGCTCGATTGCGACCGTGGATTCCGCGCCGAGGGGGATCGTTGCGTGAAGATCACCTGCGATAGCGATCAGGTTCTGGGGCCGAACGGGACCTGTCGCCCCCGCCCGGAACGCGCACCAAGGGTTGAGGCGCATCGCGAGCGAAGCTCACCCGCCGCATCATCGGGGCGCGGCAAATGCTTTGCCTTCAACGGCAAGCAGGTTTGCGAATAGCCGACGTTATTTTGGGTTTGAAGGCGATTGGGGCCGCGCCAATCAGGTCGGCGCGGCCTTGTTGACCGTCCGGCGTCGCTCAATAGGCGGTGCATTCGCTGTGGGTGATTTGCGGGCGGGCGCAATAGGAAAGCCCGGAGCCGTTGTAGAACGTGTATTGCCTCTTGCCGGGCTTGAGTCTGTTTTCGATAGTCATCGAACACGCGCTTCCGCGCACCGTCATATTGATAATAATGACGTTGTTCGGATAATCGCGGACCGCGCGAAGGGTGTGTTTTCCGAGCACATGAAGGGATGCCGAACCACCGGGTGCCTCCGTCGGGGCAGCGCCCAGGGTGGCGTTCAAACGCACTTTTCCCTCCACCGTCGAGTCCATATCAAGCGTGGCGCTGCGGTCGACGGAGAGTTCGCCAGTGCCTTCACCGTGGACCGGAAAATTCCGAACCGGCGGATTGTCGCAATTGGCTAATCCGTCAAAGCTGAACTTGGCGCGAAGCAGGGTGCCGGCCGCTTCACTCGCCACCGGCATCATCAGGGTCGAGGCCACAACGGCCGCGGTGACAAGAATGGCTCTGTATTTCATGGGTTCTGATCCTTTAAATATCTCATTCCCAATAATGTTTTGAGTTTAATTCGATGCGGCGAGATTTGACAATATGTGCGCCGCCGCCGATCCGGGCGTCATATGCGTTTCCAGAAGCCCCGCGTTTCCCGAAATTGCGGTGTTTAAGATCGAAGGAACCTTCTATAAGGGTTCCCGTTAAGCCACGTCTCCCATCATTTCGGACATGACCCATGACCTTCACGCTTCCCAACCTTCCCTATGCCTATGACGCGCTTGCGCCCCATATGTCGAAGGAAACGCTGGAATATCACCACGACAAGCATCATCAGGCCTATGTGACCAACGGCAACAATCTGCTGAAAGGCACCGAATTCGAGGGCAAGTCGCTCGAGGAGATCGTCAAAGGCTCGTTCGGCAAGAATGCGCCGCTGTTCAACAATGCCGGCCAGCACTACAACCACCTGCATTTCTGGAACTGGATGAAGCCAAATGGCGGTGGCGCCAAATTGCCCGGCCGTCTGGAAAAGAAGATCACCGAGGACCTCGGCGGGCTCGAGAAATTCAAGACCGATTTCGCCGCCGCCGGCGTCGGCCAGTTCGGTTCAGGCTGGGCCTGGTTGTCGGTCAAGAACGGCAAGCTGGAAATCTCCAAGACGCCCAATGGTGAAAACCCGCTGGTGCACGGCGCCACGCCGATCCTCGGCGTCGACGTCTGGGAGCACTCTTATTACATCGATTATCGCAATCGCCGCCCGGACTATCTGAAGGCGTTCGTCGATCATCTGGTGAACTGGGAATATGTCGACCAGCTGTTCTCGAAAGTCTGATCTGACCTGTTGAAAATCCGAAAAGGGGCGGCGGCATCGGGCTGCCGCCCTTTCGCTTGTCCCGCCGCGTCGTTGTGCTTGTGGGGATCACGGGCCGGCCCCACGCTGCCTCGCCATTTGGCGTGAAACCTGTGGAATGGCGCCCATCGCCTCCGTAGACAGAGGTAATGTTATAATATAACATTTCGGCATGGCGCCTTCCGATCCCCATCACCACGGCCATGATCACGCCCACACGCATGCGCACAGCCATGGCCCGGCTTCGCCGCATCCGGCGCAAGTGGCGCCGTGGTCGATCCTGCGCATGACCGTGGTCTCCCGCGTCGGTGCGGCGCTCGCCGTC
>Ga0116135_1000453_pt1 | contig 22616 bp, 16 predicted proteins | sample June2015DPH_20_1_FD_89738 | JGI IMG/M metagenome (GOLD analysis project Ga0116135, IMG submission 89738) | Peatland microbial communities from SPRUCE experiment site at the Marcell Experimental Forest, Minnesota, USA - June2015DPH_20_10 | ecosystem: Environmental > Terrestrial > Soil > Wetlands... | reverse complement strand
GTGCCTGGTGCATGCCGGCGCAGGCGGCGTGGGACTGCTGCTTACGCAGATGGCGGCGCGGATTGGCTCGCACGTGATTACGACGGTGTCGTCGGTTGAGAAGGCAGAGCTGTCGCGCGAGGCCGGCGCCTCCGAGGTGATTCTCTACACCGAAGAGAACTTTGAGACCGAGGTCAAGCGCATTACCGGGGGCAAGGGCGTCGACGTGGTGTACGACTCGGTGGGCAAGACGACCTTTGACGGCAGCCTCAACTGCCTGCGGCCACGCGGCCTGCTGGCGCTCTTTGGCGGCTCCAGCGGCCCTGTGCCGCCGTTTGATCTGATCCAGCTCAGCGGCAAAGGATCGTTGTTTATTACGCGGCCGTCGCTGTGGCACTACATTGCCACGCGTGCCGAGCTGGAGTGGCGCGCAGGAGATGTGCTGGGCTGGGCGGCGAAGGGCGAGCTCAAGCTGAGGACAGAGTATGTCTACGACCTGGCAGATGCCGCGCAGGCGCAGAGCGATCTGGAAGGGCGCAAGACGACGGGCAAGATTCTGCTGGAACCTTGAAACAGTGGTCAGAGATCAGTTGTCAGTGATCAGTTTCGCAGAGCGGCCGAAACAAAAGCCCCGTGCCCCATCCATTTCGCCGCTTTTGGGCGAATGAGTGGGAGACCACAAATCTCAACAAGCCCGCTCATCGTAAGCAAGCTGGAAGCTGATTTCTTATGACCATATCCATCACTCCCACCGACCGCGTCTTCGTTCTCACCGGCGCGGGTATCAGCGCGGAGAGCGGGCTGCCGACATTTCGCGCGTCAGACGGGTTGTGGGCTGGGCATGACATTGAGGACGTCTGCACGCCGGATGCATGGGAGCGCAATCCGGAACTGGTGTGGGAGTTTTATTCGCAGCGGCGGGCGGATGGAGCGAAGGCGCAGCCGAATCCCGCACACATCGCGCTGGCGGAGCTGGAACAGAAGCTAGGCGACCGCTTCTTTCTCTGCACGCAGAATGTGGATGATTTGCATGAGCGCGCGGGCAGCGAGCGGCTGGTGCACATGCACGGCGAACTGGCCAAATCGCGCTGCGGAGACGAGTGCGGCGAGCCGCCGGTTGAGGACCGCATGGTCTACAAGAGCCTGAGCGATGTGGGCCGCTGCTCCTGCGGCGCGCGGATGCGGCCGCACATCGTTTTCTTTGGCGAGATTCCGCTGCAGATGGATCGCATCCAGCGGGAGATTGCGAAGGCGACAGTGATGGTAGTGATTGGGACGTCGGGGTCGGTGTATCCCGCGGCCAACTTTGTGCACTGGGCACGTCAGGCTGGAGCGCGCACGGTTTATATCGGGCCGGAAAAGCCGCTGAACGCGAGCGCGTTCACGAACGTGGTCGAGGGCAAGGCGGGCGAGGTGTTGCCGGGGCTGTTTGTGGCTTAGCAAGTGAGCCGCCGCTTGCGCGACGATGGCGAGTTAGCAGGTTGGCGAGACGGCGTGCCGGTATGTTCCTTGATGGCAGGTCATCGCGATTTGATGTACTCCGAGCGGCGGAAGCGCAGGGCGGACCAATCCTCGTCGATGGCGATGGCACGGACGGTTTCGAAGCCGGCCGCTTTCAACACAGCCCAGCCTGTGTCGCGGTTGAAATCGCACTTGTACTTCTTCGATGTGCCCTTGGGATACGCGAACCATACTGCCGCGTCGCCCCTGGCCCGCTTGGTGATCTGCGTAGCCACGGCGTCCACTTCGCTCTGCTTGGTCACGAAGGCGAGCGAGAAGTGAATCTCCGGCGCTGACTTGATATCGCGCAGAATATGCGTCACCGGCAGCTTGGCGAGTTCGCTTTCAAAGCTCGCCGGTGGATTTAGAACCAGCATCTCCTGCTGGCCCTTGAGCTGAAGCTTGTCATAGAGGGTCGCCATGGATTTTTATGATACGGGAATTTCCAGGGATAGCAGAATTTCCTCGGTCTCAAAATCGATACCGGGGGGACCCGAGCTATGGCTTCCCACTCATTCCGCCGAAGGCCGCGAAATGAGTGGGAAGCCGACATAGGTTGAACGAATTGAAGAAGGTCAATAGTTGAAGCGGTAGCGGAACTCGCCGTAAATCTGTCGTGGGTCGTTCCAGTGGAATCCTCCGAAGGTCAGGCTGTTATCCAGCTGCACGCGGCGATTGGCTACGTTCACCGAGTTGGCGGAGATGGTGAACTTCTCGGCGAAGGTTTTGCCGATGGCGAAATCGAACGTGGTGTGGCTGGGCAGATACGGACCGGGGTACTGGTCCTGAGGCGTGCCGTAGAGGCCATTGGTGAATCCCGAGCCGTAATAGACATTGGTTGAAGCGTAGGTCTTCCAGGGCAGAATGCCGTTGAAGCCTATGTTCAATGTGTTTCTCTGGTCGTGGTCAACGGGTGCAAGGCCTGGGGGAATGTCGAGCGGGCATGAAGAAGTGATTGGCGCCGGGCAGATCAGGCCGCCGGTGATGGGAGAGGTTGCCTGCGCGATCTGGTTCGCGTAGGCAAGGTGAAACTGGCCATGGTTGAAGACGTTCGGAGAGCGCAGAGTGAGCGACCATCCTTGAATGAGCGCCGAAGACCAGGTGATGGGCCAGAAGATATTGGACTCGCCGATATTGTTGTGGTCCAGCCAGTTTTCGGCCCTGGTTTCATAGTTGTTCGCCGACAGGGTCCAGCTGCGATACGGAATCGTGACGCCGTACTGCCATTGAATATCGCGCTCACCGTGAAGGGGAGCAAAGGTGAAGTTCTGGCCGTTTGCCAGGTCGAGGAGCGGCCCGGTTGCGGTCGATAGCGGCGGAGCCTGGTAGTAGTAGCCATAGAAGCCGCTGAATACCCAATTCAAGCGCGGAACGCGCAGGGCAGCGCCCAGGCGAGGGTCGCTTGCATGCTCTGATATGGTCGCGTCGAACTGCGTTTCACGAAGCCCGGCGATCAAAGTGAACCAGGGAGTCACCTTGAATTTATCGTTGATGAATTCGGAGACCACTCCGCCACTCACGCCGATCGAGGAGGAGGGAACGTTTGGAGTGCCGTCGGTGAAGTAGTTATTGAAGTAGTTGTATTGGTGCTGGCCAAAGCTGTAAAGGCCGGCTTGAAGATCGTTCTTCCAGAAGTTTTTGTTGAGGGCGATCTGGGCTCCGGCGTAGTTGGCGTTCTGATACACGGTCGAGATCACGGGAGTGTCGTTTGGGCCGCCGTTGTAGTCGGCGCCGTTGTAGTGATAGAAGGGCGAAACCGTCAGGAGCGTGTTGGGGCTGAATGTGCGAACCCAGGAGAATGTGACGTATCCGTCCGGCTCGCTTTCGGCGTCATGGAGGCCGCTTGATGGATAGACCTGGTTTCCAATGGAGTTGGGATCGGGGTCAATCGGAATCTGATAGTAATCTCTCCGCAACGAAGTGACTAAGCGGTATTGGTTTTTTGCGTCGGGGTTGAAGATGAACGAAGCGAATCCGCCGAAGCCGTTGACCGCGTCGTTGACCACCTGGGGAACCGGCGTCTGCAACCCGTAAGCGCTGCGGTTCCCGTTCAAGCTCGCGTAGTAGGCAGCACGCGGCGTGTGGCTTCCGCAACTGATCTGGTCGTCGGTTTGGTAGAAGTTACCGGCGGCGATGACGAGATCGCATTCCTTGTCGCGCTCGAAGCCGGTGCGCGGAACGACGTTGAAGACTCCGTAGGTGCGGTCTCCATAGTCGGCGTCGTAACTGCCGCTATACACCTCGAGATAATCGATGTCCCTGGGGAGGATCTGCGGGCCAAGGTTGGTGGCGATGTTGGTGTTGGGAATGGGGACGCCGTCAATCAGCCAGTTGACCTGGTGGCCACCCATCATGTGCAGCATGTCATGCGTCACATAGGAGGCCGGGACATAATCGGTGATCATCTCCATGCCGTTGGTGCGATCCGCTCCGGGGGTCTGCTCGATGTCTGCGCGGCTCAGCATTGTTGTCGGCGTGGAACTGTCCGTCGTCGCCTGCACCGGAAGTTCCTGCACAGAAACGTTCTCCTCCACGCCTTCAATGGCTAATTGGAGATGGAGTACCGGCCTGGTGTCGGACTGAACGATGACGTCCTGACTCACCTGCTCAAAACCCTTCGACGAGACGGTGACCGTGTAATTCCCGATGGGAACAGATGTGAATGTGAATTCACCGTGATCATCGGAATCCTGCGATTGCGTCCAATCCGAGTTTTGAGCTTTCAGGGTAAGGCGCGCGCCCTGGATTGGACGATGTTGAGGATCATGGACTACGCCGCGAACGGAACCGAAGATCGTGGCAAACAGGGGAAGAGAAGCCGCGAGGAACAGTGCCGCGGCAAATAAAGTACGGGGTCGCATGAGAAGAATCCTCCGAAAACGATTTGGCTTGAGCACAGGCATTGACCGCGTCTCCGGGGGAACGGAAAGATGCCTTGGGCTGGCGGGGAAGTGTCAAAAACTATGCGGACCGTGGAGAAAAATCTCTGCTGCGACTGTCAAGGTCAAAGTACGACTCCACGAGCGGGCGGAGTGCGGCAATTGGCCTTCCGGTCCGAGACAATGTTTTCGACCGAATCGTTAGCTGTGGGAGGAATCGGGAGGGCCGCGGCCGGCGCGAGTGCGTAGCTGGCTCAAGCGGGCGGCGGCGCGCGCGGCGGCTGGCGTGTGCGGCTGAACCAGCAGGGCTGGCATGCTCACCGGCTGTGCGCCAAGGGCCAGGGGGGTGGTGGAAGGCGCGACGTTGTAGCCGGGGAAGTACGGGCATGCAGTTGGCGCAGAAAGGCTGGTCTTGCCGTCGCTGTCGACCATCATTGCAACCATGCGCGCAGAGAGGTTGCAATGGTGCGCTCCATTGCGGCGGCAACATGCGGGCAGGCCTGCATCGTCGTCGGCGTGCAGGGTTGCCGCAACCGGACCCAGGCCGAAGAACAAAATGAGGAAACTGGAAAGCGCGCGCCGCATCTGGGATTCATGTTACACGAGGACGGCCTGGGCGCAACCCGCGTGAATGCGGCAGTCAGTTATCATCCATGAAGAGAAAAATGCAGGCTTGAAGAGTAAAGTGCAGGATGAAGAGCAAAGTCCGGGTGAGGGAATCACTGTGAGTGAGGGAAAAGCTTCCGAAGTGTTGAAGGAATTGGCTGGAGCGCAAGCGGGCGAGCAGGGAATTCGCCGCCCGCTGCGGGTTGCGCTGTTTGGCTTTGGCACGGTGGGCAGTTCGGCTGCGCGCATCCTGGTGGAGCAGAAACCCGAAGGCCTCTTGCTGACGCATATCTTCAACCGCGGGGTTGCGCGCAAGCGCGTGGACTGGGTTCCACCGGGCGTGGTGTGGAGCGAAGATGCGGACGCGGTGCTGGCGTCCGCCGTGGATGTGGTGGTGGAACTGGCCGGAGGGCTTGACCCCGCAGGCAGCTGGGTGCGCCGTGCGCTCGAAGCCGGAAAGAGCGTGGTCACAGCCAATAAGAAGCTGATTGCCTTTCACGGAGTGGAACTGGAGCGGCTGGCCGCGGCAAACGGCGGCCATCTGAAATACGGCGCTGCTGTTGCAGGTGGAATTCCCGTGATTCCGGGCCTGGAACAGGGTCTGGCCGGCGACCGCATCGAGCGCATTGAGGGCATTTTGAACGGCACCTGCAACTTCATCCTGAGCAAGATGGAAGAGGGCGCGGAATACGCTCCGGTGCTCAAGGAGGCGCAGAGCCTGGGCTATGCCGAGGCCGATCCCACGGAGGATGTGGGCGGATTCGACGCGCGCGCCAAGCTCTCCATCCTGATGCGCCTGGCGCTGCGGCTTGAAGTGCATCCCGAAGAGATTGTGCCGCGGCCGATTACAACGATCTCCGCTGTCGACTTCAGCTATGCGCGGGACCTGGGCTGCACCATCCGCCAGATTGCGCGCGCCGACCGGTCTGGCGGCCGTGTGGCTGCGACGGTGGGACCGATGCTGGTGGATCGCCGCTCACCGCTCGCATGGTCGCGCGGCACGGAGAACATGGTGATCGCCAGCGGCCACTACGGCGGCGACGTTGTCTTCTCAGGCCACGGCGCCGGCGGCCAGCCGACAGCGGTTGCCGTGGTCAGCGATCTGCTGGCTCTGGCGCATGGATCGCGCCGCGTCGAGGTGCCGTCAGAGCCAGCGGCGTTAGGCGGCGAGTTTGAGGTGCCGCATTACATCCGCTTCCTGGTCAAGGACCGCCCCGGCATTGTGGCCGAGATTACGGGTGCGCTGGCGCGCGAGCACATCAACATCCGCGCCATCGTGCAGAAGCCCGGCTTCCCCGCGGACGCGCTGCCCTTCGTGGTCACCGTGGAGCCGTGCAAGTCGTCCGCGCTGCAAAGGGCACTGGCGGCCATGCGGACCATGGACTGTTTCCTGGTGGAACCGCTGGATTTGCAGATGCTGGAGTAACGGTGAAAGAGTGAAGCAGTGAATGAGTGAATAAGTGAAGAAGTGAAACTGTGAATGAGTGGATTGCTGAGGAGGCCCAGCGATGATTGATTCGATTTATCGATGTGAGATTTGCAGTATTGAGAGCCAGAATGTGTCGCGGTGGATTGTGATCCACTGCAACAACGCGCAACTGACGGTGTTCAAGTGGACCAAGGAAGCTGCCGAGGCGCCCCACGCGCGCCACTACTGCGGCGAGGCGCACGCGCAGGTCTACATCAGCCGGTGGTTTGAATCCTACTGCGGCTGAACCAGCGGGTCATTGATTGGAATCAGAGCATTTTCGGAAGACATATAGACTTTTTCAGTACCGTGAAAGGTGGCTTTTTCTTGAGGAAAAGGCCACTTGGCATCGTGCTTCCTGGGTACAGCTACTCTGGTTTCGCTATAGCCGGTCCGGTGGACTCGCGGACGACGAACTCCGGCGCCATGACGACCTCTGACGGGAACGGCTTCTCGCGATCGGCGATGCGTTCCAGCAGAATTTGCGCGCCGCGTATGCCCATCTCCAGCAGCGGCTGGCGCACGGTGGTGAGCGAAGGCGTAGAGTAGGCCGCCGACTGGATATCGTCAAAGCCGACCACCGACACATCTCCGGGCACAGTCAACCCAGCGTCTTTCAGCGCGCGAATGGCGCCGATGGCGGCGATGTCGTTGAAGCAGAAGATGGCCGTGAAATCCCGCGATTTTTCGAGCAGCCCCTGCATGGGTTTGTAGCCGATCTCGGGCGCCATGGGGTGGTAGTTGTCTTTCATTGACCAGCCGGCGGAGTCGATGCGGATGACCAGCGCGGGATCGATCTTGAGTCCTATCTCGCGGGCCACCTGCTGAATGGACTCCCAGCGAAACTCCGAGTCGGGGATGGCGCGCGGTCCGCGCATGAAGGCGATGCGGCGATGGCCGAGCTCATAGAGATGATTCAGTGCCTGTTTTACCGCCAGGTGGTGATCGAGCACGATATTGGTCACATTATCAACAGCACTGTGCGCAGAAATGGCAACGACCGGAACCGGCACATCGATCTGCTCGGCCGACGTATTCAGCAGCAGGAAACCATCGACAGCGCGCTCCACCAGCATGCGCGGATACTTCTCAATCAGCTCGCGCTTCCAGTCGTGGCAGGCGGTGAAGTAGAAGTAATGCGCGCTGGTAAGCTCCTGCACCACGCCGCTCATGACGCGGGTGAAGTAGCCTTCGCTCAAATCCGGAGCCAGCACTCCTACGCTCATTGACTTGCTCTGGCGCAGGGAGCGGGCGAAGTAATTGGGCCGATAGTTGAGCCGCTCAGCGGCCTCGACCACCCGTTTGCGGGTCTCGTGGGGGATGGACTTGGCGGAAGGCGAGTCGTTCAGAACCAGAGAGACGGTGGTCTGCGAAAGTTTCAGGTGATCGGCGAGCATGCGGAGGTTGACATGTCCCGGTGGCGTTGTACTCTTCCCTTTTGCCATGTAGGAGTTGTAGCACGTTTTCGCGAATCGGGAAACAGTGTTTCCCAACGTCTGAATCGATTTTCCTGGAACCGATGCGAATTTGCAGGGGACCGATGCGGAGGAGACAGACGGCCCGGTCCCGGTCCGCCGAGCGTTTGTCCCGACCGCCCGTTTCGTGAAAATGAATCGACTGGCGAACGCCAGGCCGGACCGCCGTTACGGGACCTGGATGTGGTTCACTCCGGGGCTGAGCGGCCAGCTCTTGCCGTTGAAGTCGAAGCTGCCGGTGAGCTTGCCGGGCAGGGCGATGGTCCCTTCCAGGCCAGCGCCCTGGCGGCGATAGTCCACCTGGATCATCCCTTCCGGGTGCGGATAGGAAGCTGTGAGCGAGGGCAGGTTGCCGAGATGCGGCGCGATGCGGACAGTGGCAAATCCCGGACTGGCTGGTTCAACGCCGGCCACCAGCGTGAGCAGATCGTAGATGGGGTGCGCGGTCCAGGCGTGCGAATCGGAGCGGGTGTCGCCCGGGACCTCGGGCCAGGTGCTGAAGTGAAGCGGCAGCAACTTGCGCCACGGGCCCAGCGAGTTGAGGTATTCATCGGCCATTCCGGCGTGATCCAGCGCGCGGGCCAGGTAGAAGCGGAAGTAATACGAGGCGCTGAGGACTCCGTCGGGATTTGTGCCTGGGTCGATGGCGAGCAGCTTGCGCAGAACCACCTGCTGCTGATCTTTGGGGATGACGTCGTAGAGAATGCCAAGAAAGTTTGCCTGCTGGCTGAAGTTCTTCTGGTCGGGATTGTCGGCAAGCAGGCCGCGCGAGGGTGACCAGCACTTCCCGTAGATCCCCTCCCGCACGTGCGCGGCGCGGGTTTGGTAACGGCTGCCCAGCGTCGCGTCGCCCAGCGAATTCTCAAGGTCAGCGGCGTCGCTTAGGGCACCGAGGTACTGAAGTGTGGTCATGCAGGACTCGTGGTTGGCGTCGTAAGTGGGGATTGCGCCCGTGGAGACCCAGTCGATGAAGCTCCACCATGGAACTTCGCGCAACAGGCCGTCAGGCTGCTCGTAGTGGGCAAACCAGCCGAGGACGGTGCGCGTTCCGGGAACCAGCGACCGAACGAACTCCGGATCGGGCCGGTACATCCAGTTGTCATGGAGCATGCCGATGTAAAGCAGGGAAAAGGTGGGAATATTTTGCGGCAGGTTGCTCGGATAGCGGCTGCGCGTGATGCCATCGGGGAAGCGCGACTGATCGAAGGCCAACAGCGCCTGGCGGGCGAGACGGTCGTCATTGGCGACGGAGTAGGAGATGAGCGCCTGGATGCGGGTGTCGCCGATGTATTGAAGCTGCTCGTAGTAGGGAGTGTCCATGTAGGTTTCATGGGCATCGAGCCGCGCGGTGCGCCAGCTGATCTCCCATATCCTGGCGAGGTCTGGGTCGGGATTGGATGCGGGTGCGGTGAAGGTTGCGCGCTCTTGAAATGGATAGGCCGTGAAGTTGGCGGCGAGGGATTCGAGGGTGAGGGGATCGGCGCCGGTGGTGATGTCGAGGTCGAGGTAGCGCCAGGTGCGCCACCAGAGCGGCTCAAAGGTGCGGTGCGGGCCGCCGTCGGGGAGAAAGCTGTCGGTGAGGCCGAGGGCCTTGCGACCGGCAACTTCGTCGCGGTCGCCCTTGTGCCCATCTTTGTCGTACAGCGCCTCTGAATACGTGAGGACGATCTTGGCGCCTTGGCCGCCGGAGACGATGAGGCGCGGATAGGCGGTCGTCAGGGTCTTGCGATCGAGAAGGAGATGAACATGAACCCCGGGCGGAAGCATCGCCGGCTCTGCTGGGAAGCGGATCAATCCAGGCTGCTCCGCTCCAATGTCGTCGAGGCTCACGGTCTCGCCTGCGCTGGTCGGCGAGTACTCCATATGCGGCAGCTCATCTGGCACCAGCCCCCACGGGTTGTCGCCGGTGGTGTCGGCGGAGTGGGCGTGGTTCACGCCCGCAGAAATACTGTCGCGCATGGGCGAAGCGGCGGGAACCCATTTCGATCCTGGACCGGGTGCTGCGGGCGAGTTCCAATCCCAGTCGTACTTAGCGGCGTCAATCTGCTCGCCGGGACCGGCGGCGAAGTAAGCCTGGTATGTCACGGTGCTGCGATCCAGCGGCTGATGCCCCGGCTCCTCCTCAACCAGCCAGCCGTCCGAATTGTCAGCCGCTTTGGAGTCCTGACGCCTGTTGTCCTCGCCTGTGCTGATGGAGTTTTCCCCCTTCGCCTCGCTCTCCAGCAGAAAGGCTGTGCGGTCAGAGAACTGCGCGACGGCCGCGTAGACACCCCAGTTCCAGACTGTTGCGGTGATGAGGTTAGGGCCGGCCTGAAGGAACGGCGCCAGGTCGAACTTCTCATAACGCCAGTGCGTGAGGTCGCCGCGCGCGGGGCCGTCGCCCACACGTTTTCCGTTGACGTAAAGGATGAAGCGGTTGTCAGCGCTGACTCGGACAATGTAGCTCGCCGGCACGGCAGCTAAAGGGAGTGAGCGCCGGAAGTGCAGCACCAGCGGCCCGCGCAGGGGCGCCGTCGGATGCGTGATCCAGCCGGCGTGCCAGTCGTGATGGGGCGGGTCGGTCGGTACGTCGGTCTGGGCTCCGGTCTGGGCTCCGGTCTGGGCTTCGGTCTGGGCGTGCGACGTGAGGGCTGCGAAAGCAAGGACGAGAATAGCAAGAACTGCGCGCATCGGATCAGACCCCCGGTCGGACAGACACCAGCTTAATGCAGTGGGCAGAGGGATGTGACATGTTTGGGCGGCTGTTCCGACGCTCATTGAAGTACTCGACGAAATTGCTGCACCTCCAACTCTGAATGCTCATCCAAATACAAAATACGTTGGGGTTCACGGGAGCAGCGGATATGCGAGCAATGCGTGCTGAGGCCTTCACCGGCTACAGCGAACTGAAGCTGGTTGAAGTGGCAAAGCCGGTTCGGACAGAGGGAAGGGTTCTGGTTCGTCTCACCGCCGCGGGCGTGTCCCCGTTGGATCACACGATTCTCTCCGGCGGGTTTCCGTTCGCCAAAGCTCCCTTGATTCTAGGCAACGAGGGTGCGGGGATCGTGGAGGAGCCGGGCGGCTCGGGGTTCGCTATTGGAGCGCGGGTGATGTTCTTCGGTCCTTATGGCGCATTCGAAGACGGCACCTATGGCGAATGGATCGCTGCCAGGCCAGAGGATCTCTGCCTGATTCCCGAAAACCTTGACGATGCAACCGCCGGTGGCGTTCCGGTTGCCTATCTCACGGCACAGTGCACACTCATGCTGGCCGGCTTCGAGCCTGGGAAATCGGTACTCGGTCCTGCCATAGGCGGGGCGGTGGGCAACGCAGTGACCCAACTGGCCAGGGCGCAGGGCGCGAAGTTTGCCATTTCGACGACGAGCAGTACGGCGAAGGCTGAACAGGCGAAGACGCTGGGATACGAAAACGTCATCGATCTCTCCCGCGAAGGTCTTGCCGATGGGGTCAAACGGATCACGGGAGGACAGGGCGTAGACATCGTTGTCGAGAGTGTGGGCGGTTCTTTGACGGGGCAGGCACTCTCCGCGCTTGCTCTCAATGGCACGCTGATTACACTGGGATACTCGTCTGGCCGCTCCGCGACAATCGACCTTACCGACGTGATCTGGAAGCGCGCCCACATGAGAGGATTCTCGCTCTTTGCGCAGCCGGCGGCAAAGATCGCTGAGGCTTGGAACAGGATTGTCCCGCTATTGGCGTCCCAAAGCGTGAAGCCGGTGCTTGAGAGCACATATCCATTGGAGGAAGCGGCCGAGGCTTTGCGCCATTTGATTGAAGATCGCCCCTTTGGGAGGGTCGTGCTTCGTCACAAGCTCCAAGCTGCCTGAGGCGGTTTATCCTGGGTGGCGGGGGGAAGTTGTTTTCGCAGATTCCAAATCACCTGGGTTCGGGCGGTCTGCATCCGGCGCTTCAGTTTTTCCCGGAGCGGTAGCATGGCAGTCTGGCCAAAATCGGCGGAAATGCTGTTTTTTCCGCTTGTATGCACTTGATTTAGCAGCGTTGTAACCTCCTGTTCACATTTGCCCGGTAGCCTGATAAGGTGAGCACCAACGCGCCAGAGATACGCATCTCCCAAGCTCAACTTCAGCCTGATCCGGGCCCTCCCGACGGAAAACGTCCCGGCGGAACGGCTGCGCTTGAAGCTTCCGCGGTGCGCAAATTCCTGCTGGCGCGCGGCAACTCTGCATTCGCTGACCGCGTATTTCGCTGGCTCATGGTGCTGTGCGCGCTCAGCATCTTCGCCATTGTGGTGCTGATTGCCACGGAACTCGTGTCGAGTTCGAAGCTGGCGTGGCACCAATTCGGCTTCAAGTTTTTCTTCTCTGCGTTCACTGATCCAGACACCAATCTCCCTTCGTATTGGGACCCGGTCAATGGGCATTTCAGCGCACTCCCGTTTGTGTATGGGACCATGGTTTCCTCGTTTCTGGCGCTGCTGATGGCGGTGCCGCTGGCGATTGGCCTGGCAATCTTCCTCACGGAGATGTGCCCCCGTGCGCTGCGCGGGCCGCTGGCTTTTCTGACTGAATTGCTTGCCGCGATCCCCAGCGTCATCTACGGCCTCTGGGCTGTCTTCGTCTTGGTGCCGCTGCTGCGAGAGCATGTAAATCCGCTGCTGATCAAGTATCTTGGCTGGACCGGCTTCTTTACCGACGACAATCCTACCGGCCTTGGATTCGTTTCCGCCGGCGTGATTCTGGCCATCATGATTCTGCCCATCATCTCCTCGCTCACCCGCGAAGTGATGAACGCGGTGCCCCATTCGCAGCGCGAGGCGGTGCTGGCCATCGGTGCAACGCGGTGGGAGATGATCCGCATGGGCGTGCTGCGCAACGCGCGCATCGGCATTGTGGGCGCGGTGATTCTGGGCCTGGGCCGCGCGCTGGGCGAGACCATGGCGGTGACCATGGTCATCGGCAACAGCCCGGAGATTCACCGCTCGCTGCTGGCCAACGGCGCTACCATGTCGTCGGTCATTGCGAACGAGTATGCTGAGGCGTCATCGAATTTGCATCTGAGCGCGCTGACTGAGATCGGTCTGGCGCTGTTTATCGTCACCATTATTGTGAACGCACTGGCACGCGTGCTGGTATGGGCTGTAACGAGGGGAGCGCCGGCGCAACAACACTAGAAGCAGCTTCCAACTCTTAGCTGCTGGCTTCTAGCTGAAGGCAAAAGTGAGCGAATGTTGAAGGAGCCTCAGAATACGCCGTCGTTTTGAAAAGGCGCGAATTTAGTCGTGCCGCAGGCAGCACCAATTGGATGTAGGCGTTCTTTCTCCCGGAGGGAGAATCGAGAATAGCCCCGGACAAGCGCAGCGCAGTCCTGGGTCCGGGTTCAACAACAGCTCCCGTCCTGTAGGGACGGCGTGAAATCCAGGGAAGATGTAGCTTTCAACGAAATCAACGATCTGGAACCTTTGCTTTACAGGCTGAAAACATTGGCATCGGAACATAAACTTCGGGCGCGGATACGGACACTGGTAGATGGCGCGGCGACGACGCTGTCCATTCTGGCGACGCTGCTCGTGGTTGCGCCGCTGGTGGCCATCTTCGGCTACCTCATCTACAAGGGTGCGAGTTCGCTTAATCTGGCCTTCTTTACGCAGGTTCCTAAGCCACCGGGCGAAGAGGGCGGCGGCATGGCCAACGCTATCGTCGGCTCCGGAGTGCTGTTGGGATTAGCGAGCCTGATCGGGATTCCGATCGGCATCGGCGGCGGCATTTACCTGGCCGAGTTCGGCCGCGGAACCAGGCTGGCCGGCGCGGTTCGTTTTACTGCCGACGTGCTCAACGGTGTCCCCTCCATCGTGATGGGTGTTGCTGTTTACGCACTGGTTGTCACGCCGCAGATGCCGTTCTCTGCATTATCCGGCGGCATCGTGCTGGGGATCATGATGATTCCCACGGTCTGCCGCACCACGGAAGAGATGCTGTTGATGGTGCCGCACGCGGTTCGCGAAGCCGCGCTGGGACTCGGCGTTCCCAACTGGCGCTCGGTGCTCTCGATTACCGTGAAAACCGCCTCGCCCGGCATCATCACCGGCTGCATGCTGGCCTTTGCGCGCGTGGCCGGCGAGACGGCGCCGCTCATCTTCACCGCCTTCGGAAATGCGTTTTGGAGCGTGAGCCTCAACCGCCCCATCGCCGCGCTGCCATTGCAGATTTATGTGTACGCCATCTCTCCCTACGACGATTGGCATCGTCAGGCGTGGGCGGGAGCGCTGGTACTGATTATTTTGATCGTACTTGCGGTTTCACTGGTGCGGTTTGTCACCAGCCGCGGCGTTTTGAAAGGGGCAAGCTGAACGGCATTCCTCCTTCATGAGATGTCGTTTTGACTGAATTGCACGCGGCGAGTTTTTAGGAATTCGCCACCGGAATGTAGTTGCTTCGGTATAGGGCAGAAGGAGAAATGCGCAAGTGGGCGTTGGCATCGAGGTCATCAACCTGAACGCGTGGTATGCAACCAACCACACGCTGCAGGACATCAATCTGAACATCCCGGCCAACCATGCGACCGCGCTGATCGGCCCCTCGGGCTGCGGCAAGAGCACCTTTGTGCGCTGCCTCAATCGCATGCATGAGACCAACCCCATTGCACGCGTCACTGGAACCGTGCGCATCGGCGACCTCGATATCTATGAGGACGCCCAGCCGGTTGAGATTCGCCGGCGCGTGGGCATGGTCTTTCAGCGTCCCAATCCATTTCCCACCATGTCCATCTATGACAATGTGGCCGCGGGGCTCAAGCTCAACGGCTACAGCAACCGCCGTGCGCTGGACGAGATTGTAGAGAAATCTCTCAAGAATTCGGCACTGTGGGACGAAGTAAAGGACGATCTCAAGAAGAAGTCAGGCGCCAGCCTCTCCGGCGGCCAGCAGCAGCGTCTATGTATTGCGCGCGCCCTCGCTGTGGATCCCGAGGTGCTGTTGATGGACGAGCCCGCCTCGGCTCTCGACCCGGTTTCCACATCGAAAATCGAAGACCTGATCTTTCAGCTCAAATCGCAGTACACAATTGTGATCGTTACGCATAATATGCAGCAGGCGGCCCGTGTTGCGGAGAAGACGGGGTTCTTTTTGAACGGCCGCATGGTCGAGTTCGACTCGACGCACAAGATCTTTACCAATCCCAGCGACAAGCGGACTGAGGATTACATCACGGGCAGGTTCGGATGACACGCATACGCTTTCAACAAAGCCTCGACGACCTCAAGGAGCAGCTCCTGGTCATGGCCGGGCTGGCCGAGCAGGCCATTCAGCGCGCAATTGAGGCCTATCGTGTCCGCGACCTCTCCATCTGCGACCTGGTAAGCCGCAGCGAAATTGCCATCAATCGCCTGGAGCGCGACATCGACCAGGCCGCTCTGGATCTTCTGGCCATGGAGCAGCCTATGGCGATCGATTTGCGATTTATCTTGGCGGTTATCAAAATCAACGCCGACCTGGAGCGCGTGGGCGACGCGGCCAAGAGCATCAGCGACCGCGTACGCAGCATGGAGCAGATGGCGGTTGTCGATCTTCCCGTGGACATCTTCCGGATGGCCGCACTGGCCGCCGACATGGTGCGCCGCAGCCTGCAGTCCTTCATTGAGGCCGATGCCGACATGGCCCGTACCGTGCTCACCATGGACGACGCCGTGGATGCTATGAATCGCGCGGCCTATAAGTCGTTGACCAAGGTAATGGAAGAGCAAAGCCACCTGGCTCCGCAGGCGCTGAACGCGCTGATGATCAGCCGCAGCCTGGAGCGCGTTGCCGACCACGCCACCAACATCGCCGAGGATGTGATCTTCTGGGTGCAGGGCGCGGATGTGCGCCACCACAAGAGCGTCACCGGCGGCCGCGATGCCCGCGCAGGCCTTGAAGCCAATCCAATACCCAAAACATAGGACTCGAAACCTCGCCATTCAGCCCTGTACTCTTAAGGCATGGTTGAACGCCAACAGGAGTCTCCCGATGCGGTCTACAAGCGCAGACTTCAGGAGCTTGAGCGGGAGCAGAGGGTGGAGCAGCGCCGCGAGAAGCGCCTGGGATTTGCCAAGCTCGCGGTGGTAGCGCTCACGCTGATTGCCGCAATCGTCCTGCTGCGCTATACGGCGTTTCTCGAAATTCTCGTGGTGCCCATCCTTTTGTTCATCGTGCTGGCGGTGGTGCAGGAAAAGCTGATCCGGCGCGTCCGCATCCGTTCCCGGGCGATCAATTTTTATCAGCGCGGCCTGGCCCGCATGAGCGGAGATTGGGCCGGAACCGGGGAAACAGGCGATCGGTTCCTCGATCCGCTGCACCCGTATGCGCGCGATCTCGACCTCTTCGGGAAGGCATCCATCTTTGAACTGCTGTGTACGGCGCGCACCCGGGCCGGTGAAGAGACGCTCGCGGAGTGGCTGCAAAAGGCCGCTCCGGTGGACGAGATCCTGCTGCGGCAGGAGGCTATTCACGATCTGAAGAACCGTGTGCAGTTCCGCGAGCAGCTGTTTTCGCTCGGCGAGACGGTTCGCCTGGGTGTGCAACCGGAAGCACTTGCAAAATGGGGCGAGCGCAGCCCGTTTTTCCCTGAGCGCACAAAGCGCATTGCCACCACGGTGCTGGGCATTCTGTGGGTCGCCGGCATCGTCGGGTGGGTTGTGTGGGGGCTAGGCGCGATTGCCCTGGCTATCTCGGTTTTGAACCTTGCCTGGGCGCATCGCCTCCACGCTCGTTTCGAAGAGGCCTCTGACCGCATCGAGAAGGCTACGCAGGATCTCGAACTGCTGGCCGGGGTTCTGGCGCATCTGGAGCGCGAGCAGTTTTTATCGCCAAAGCTCATCGAGATTCAGGCCGCTCTCAGGCGCGAGGGGGTTGCGCCTTCGGTGGCCATCGCACGGCTCGCCCGCACCGTCGAATTTCTGAAGTCGCGGCGGAATCCGGCGCTCCGGCCGCTGGACCTTTTCACTTACTGGTGCGGTCAACTGGTCTTTGCCGCCGAGCGATGGCAGCGGGTGCATGGTCCGCAAATTCGCGGCTGGCTAGAGGCCGTAGGCCAGTTGGAAGCGCTGACCGCGCTTTCCGGCTATGCCTACGAGCATCCTGAGGATGTGTTCCCTGAGTTCGATGAAGGCGGCAACGCAGCGGTCTTTGACGTAACCGGCCTGGCGCATCCGCTGCTGCCGGCCGGCAAGGCAGTGCGCAACGACCTGAAGCTCGGCGATGGATTGCAACTTGTCATTCTCAGCGGCCCCAATATGGCCGGCAAAAGCACGTTCATCCGCAGTGTGGGCGCGAATGCGGTGCTGGCGCAGTGCGGCGCGCCCGTGCGGGCCACGCGGCTCCGCCTGTCCCCGCTCGCGGTTGCTGCGTCTATCTGCATTCTCGACTCGCTTTCCGGCGGCGTGTCGCGCTTCTACGCGGAGATTCACCGCGTCAAGCTGGTCTCGGACCTGACCAAGGGGCCTGTGCCGGTCTTGTTTCTGCTGGATGAACTGCTTTCGGGCACCAACTCCCATGACCGCCTGGCGGGGACCGAGTTTGTGGTGCGCAGCTTTGTGGAGCACAACGCCATCGGCATTGTCAGCACGCATGACCTGGCGCTGGCCAAAATTCCCGAGTCGATGGGCGCGCGTGCCGCCAACTGCCACTTCGAGGACCGATTTGAAGACGGGCAGCTGATCTTTGACTACAAACTGAAGCCCGGGATCGTGAAGACCAGCAACGCGCTGGAACTGATGCGGTCAATCGGGTTGGGCGTGAGTCGGTAGCGCGGGGATATTCTGTTGACCGGAAACTAGCTTCCGGTAAACCGGCAAAACTGCCCGGAGACGGAAATTGAGACGTCGAATTTGTGATTTGAGCTACGCCGGCGCATGGTGAATGGCGGCAGCAACGGGCACAATGGCGAGCGTCAATACCGTGATGTCGTCTTCCTGGCCGAACGCTTGAGCCGCGCGGGCCACCTCATTGCTGGGTTGTGTGGAAATGGCCTGCGTCCGCTCGAACCCGAAGAGCTCACCCTGGGCGTTGCGGGCTTCAACGACGCCGTCTGTGAGCAGGGTGAGCTGGGCGTTGGGTGTAAGTTGGAACGTGGATTCGGCGAAGGCCGACTGGGCAGAAAGGCCGAGCGGTAGGCCGTTTTCGAGAGTGAGCTCCTTGCCGTCGACGTAAGGCCCCAGATGGCCTGCATTCGCAGCAGTGACCTTGCCGTCAGGGTCGACGCGCAGGACAAGGCACGTGGTGAAACCGCCTTGACTGCGTCCCAGCATGCGCTGATTCATTGCGGAGAGAATCTCGCCCGGGCTTTGCGTATAGTGCGCAAGCGTGCGGAAGGTTCCCACCAGCAGCGATACGGTCATGGCCGCCGGCATCCCCTTGCCGCTCACATCTCCGACGACGATCAGCACGCCACCGTCGGCAATGGGAACGATCTGGAAGAAGTCGCCACCCACTTCGCCGGCAGGCTTGTAGACGCTCTCAATCCTGAATCCGGGCACGCCTGGAATGTCGTCCGGAATCAGAACCTGCTGCACTGCCCGTGCCGCTTCCCGTTCGCTCTGCATCTCTTCCTGCTCGTGACGCGAGCGCGAAAAGCGAAGCACCACGATGCCAAGAATGGCAAGCACCAGAACCCAGATCGACAGATCGTACAGGCCGAAAGGGAACGGCCAGTTGAACGTCCTGTTCCAGACGTTCCAATATGGCTCAATCCACGTATGACCCCCGGTAAGAATCGCCCAAAGCCCGTTATTAATCCAGTTCGCCAGTGCGTTTGACCCCACCGGAATCAGCAGTAATCGTGCATCGGGGTCGCGGCGCCTGACGCCCTGAATCAACATGACCACAGGGATGATGGTGAACGGCAGGTTCACGATGGTAAGGATGAGGTTGCCGACCGAAACGGGCAGATTGAGAAGCGCGGGCACCGTCCACATCATCCCGAACGCCACCAGGCAAGCCACTCCCATCCAAATCCACACAGTGCGCCGGCTGCCCATCATGACCCAAATGAACACCAGAAAGCTGAAGAACCCCGCACGTGCAAGGCCATCGGTTAAGAACTCGCTCGTAAATTCCGGCACATCGTGAAATGCCGCGAAAACTGTCATCAGTGACGAACCGCAGAAGAAAAAGCCGGCCAGGCCGTACCAGAGGTATAGGCGGTCCTCGGGCCGCATGAGAAACAGAGCAAAACCGGCGGTACCGTAGAGGAAATTGAGCAGGGCGGAGTAATCCTGTGCAGACAGCCTCCAGAACGTGTTCCTGTCGAGCAGCGTGACCCAGGCCTTCAACTGGCTGGCGTCGCCAATGCGCGGCGCGCCCAACATTCCTCCGCCAAAGTACATGGCCCAATGCGGCCAGTGCCATACGCGTATGGCGATCTCCAACTCGGCGGCCTGACTCTGCGGCAGCAAAACGAAATGCCGGCGAAGGCCGTAAATGGTCGCGTTGGGCGGAAAGCCGCCGTATGAGCCCACCAGCTTGCCATCCGCAAACACCCGGTAGCTGGTACCAATGCCGGGAAAGTAAAGCCCGAGCTGTGCGTGCTTGGACGGCAGGATCACCTTGAACCGGTACCAGGCAAAGCCGCCGTAGTCCTTGTAGCCCTGAGCGCTCCAATCGCTTGCCGAGGAGATGAGCGGCCAGGTGGAGTCGTCAAAGCCCGGCTCGGACCAGCGGGGATCGTCGCCGGTATGGAACCGCATCAGGCCGTTCAAGGGAGACATCTGCACGCGGTCCTGCTCCATGTTGAACACCTGCGCGCACGCAGGCAGCGCCAGCGCGGCAATCGCGAGTAAAACGAGTCTGCGCATGAGTGACCTCAGAGGGGGGACGGACGTTGATTCTCAACTATCGCACGGGCCTATCGCTCACAAGCCGGAAAAACTTTCCGCCATTTTGCCGATTGATGGCGGCCGTTGGCGCACAATCATTTCGTAGCCCTGAAGCAGGACCGGTTCACCTGTGCGAGCCTTCCGCGAGCGTCTGCCTCATTGCAGGCCTATGCAAGTCATTTGTTTTCTTATAGATGTAAATAACATCTATTTTATCTAATATATAGCCGTAATTCGTTGAAAATAAACTACTTATTTTTTGAGGGGGTAGATGCGAATTCGGCATTCACTCCCAGCCAGAAGCTTGAGAATGAGTGTCAGCATCAGGAGCTCAAGCTGAGCGCTGAAAGCCGAAAGCTGCCCTACATCTCCCACCAATCCAGCAACATCATGCGGGGATAGTAGAGGCCGGCGCGAAGGACTGCGTCGGCTCCGTGGAGGTTGCGCAGGATTTTCGCGTAAGCCTCAAGCTGCGGCGCGAAGAGGGCGCGCAGGGCGGGCATGGCCGAGGCGGAGTCGCCCAGATCGGCGTGTGTGGTTTTGTAGTCGATGATCCACCAGGCTTGCAGGTCGGCGGATTCCTGCTCGCCGACCAACCGTGGCGTCAGCCCGGAGCGGAAGATGCGGTCGACGCGCACGGTGCTGAGCGATCCGGCGACGACTCCGGCCCATCGAACTTCGCTGGCGGCGTCGGCGTGTGGCGAGAGAATCCATTGACCGGCGGGGTCATGGGATGCGGCGAGAGCCAGTTTGAGCGCCTCTGCGGCAAGGGTTGCGGCCTGCGCCTGATCCACTCCCTGGGCACGGACCTGGGCGGCGATGCGCGGTTCAAGGTAAGGGAGAGCGGCGCGGGCGGCGGGCCAGTCGGTGGTTGCGCGCAGACGGGCCAGCTCTTCCAGCAGGGCGTGGACGGCGGTTCCGAGCGAGCGGGAAAGTAAGCCGCCTTCGTGGCGATCGTAGAGGCGGGAAGCGCCGAGGCCGGAAGCTGTCCCGGCGGCTGCGGGTGCGGATGCGTTCGCCTGCGGGGGGCGATAATCCGCCGGAAGGCGACGCAGGAGGGTTGGCTTGATCGGGGTATCCGTGCCCGGATTCTCCGTGCCCGGCGAACGCATGACCAGCAGGTTGCTCTCACTGGAGGCGGCAATGTCTAGAACTTCTGTCTGGGCAGCCTCGCGATCCGCCTTCCACTCATCGAATCGGGCACGAACCGTTGGCTCCAGAGGTGGCCAGGCCGTCTTGAGCAGGCCTTTGGATGGCTCGACCAGGGTCAGGCTGCCGTCTTTTTCGGTCTTGTACGCTGGTCGGGCGAAGAGGTGCAGCTCGTCGCGCGCGCGTGTGGCAGCTACGTAGAGAATCCGCCGGTCCTCCTGCGATTCGCGTTCCCGGTAGACGCGATCGACCCAGGCCTTTGTCCCGCCTCGGTCGGCGCCTTTGGACTGCTGCGGGGCGATGAGGAATTCGGTGATCTCGTCGGGATCGTCGGGCTCGGCCAGCCCGCGCTCTAGCCAGGAGAGCATTTTGGGTTTACCGCCGCCGGTTCCGGCCTGCAGGTCGGGGACAATGACCACTTCGAACTCCAGACCTTTGGATTTGTGGATGGTCATTAGCTGGACGCCGCAATCGCTGCCGGAGTCGGGGTCGGGCAGGGCGGTGAGCTTGTCGAGGGCCGCGGTGAGTGCCGGGCTGAGCAGGTCCTGCTCGCCGCTGGGTAGTTTGTCCAGGCAGCTCCAGAGCAGGTCGAGGTTGGCGCGGGCGGTTGCGTCTACGCAGGCGTCGCCGCCAAGCCGGAGCCAAGCCTGTTGGAGCCAGGTGCCCAACGAGGAAGTTGGCTGTTGGGAGCGGAGCGTTGGAACGGACATCACAGCTTCAAGAACGCGGCTGGCGGCCTTTTGACCGTCCTGGCTGAGAAGGGTCAGGCGATCGGTGAGCAGCTCGGGAACGGGCCGGGCTAGAAGTGCGGGATCGTCGGCGCTGGTGAGCAGGTGCAGGTCGTCAAGCGTGAGGCCGCACCACGGGGCGCGGAGAACGCCGAGCCATGCCACCCGGTCGGAGGGATTGAAGAGGGCACGGCCGAGCGCCAGTGCGTCCAGGATTTCGGGGCGGGCGGAGAGCTGTTCGAGCTCAATGGCGCGGAAGGGGATTTCTGCTTCGCGAAGCGCCTCGGCGACGATTGCCAGCGACCTTTTGGCGCGGGCCAGAACGGCGATGCGGTACTTTTGGCCGCTGGCTTTGGACTGGTCAATGCGGACGAGATGGCTCTGAATCAGCTCAACAATCTCCTGCGTTTGGGCGTCGCGGACGGCTTCCTTTTCGAGGGTTGCGCTTTCATCAGCTGGTTTTCCGCGAGCAACTTGCGGCTCAAAACTCAGGTGGAACTTGAGAGTTGGGTCGGCGGTCGGAGTTGAGTCGGATAAGTGTACATTTGCAGGCTCTCTCGCGGGTTCGGCCGGAGCGAAAGTTATATTGCTGCCATCATTTACGGCAAATACATCAACAAAAACATCGTTAACCCGCTCCACCAGCACAGGCGCCGTTCTGAAGTTTGCGGTGAGCTGAACAAGGTCAAACGGGAGCGGGTCGCTGGGCGGAATTTCCAGGCCAGTTTCCCTGACTCGGGTAAAGAGCTCGACGTCGGCGTCGCGGAAAAAGTAGATGGACTGTCTGGGGTCGCCGACAACGAAACAGGTGCGGCCAGTCTGGTCCGGCCAGGCCTCGATGAGGGCCGAGAGAAGCTGGTGCTGGCGGCGGCTGGTGTCTTGAAATTCGTCGACAAGAAGGTGGAGAATGCCATCGCCGAGTGCGATGGCGGTGTCGCTGGGCTGGCCGTCCTGGGCTCGAAGCACACGCTGGGCAATCTGGGCAACTTCGACAAAGTCGACCCTGGCGGCCTCGGCGAAGAC
>Ga0116135_1000452_pt1 | contig 22672 bp, 14 predicted proteins | sample June2015DPH_20_1_FD_89738 | JGI IMG/M metagenome (GOLD analysis project Ga0116135, IMG submission 89738) | Peatland microbial communities from SPRUCE experiment site at the Marcell Experimental Forest, Minnesota, USA - June2015DPH_20_10 | ecosystem: Environmental > Terrestrial > Soil > Wetlands... | reverse complement strand
GCACCCCGAGAAAGTCGACACCATTGAACAAAGATAGCTGGAGTTGCTTGCCAGTGCGCTGGCAAAGGCTCCAGCCTGTCCTTGATTGAGCCAGGTAATGAACTGGCCGTTGGTGTAGTTCGCGGCCAGCCCTGTCGCGGCAAATGCCTCGTCAAAGATAGGCGTCGGATTCGATCCCTGAAATGTCGTTCCTCCTGAGGCGGCCAAGTTCGTTTGCGCGGCTTGGAAATCCTTGAGAAAGCCGTTTTCGAAAATGTTGACTTCGTTGTAATTCACTCCCAGCCATTGATCCTTAGAGACATTACCGACGTAGCGAACCTCGAGCACATTATTTGGGCTCAGTTGCCGCTGAATGCCAAACTGCCACGACTCCACATAAGGCTGTTTAATATGCGGGTCGAAGGCCAGATAAGCGGTTCCGCTGAACGACTGGTACGATTCCGGTATTACCGATTGGAAAGGTGACGGCGACGTTGAGGCAAGCGCAGGAAGCGTACCTCCCAGGTTCACTGAGCCGGCGTTGTAGAATCCCGCGCCAGGAGTGCCGCCGCCTGGTGCAACAGGATCGGCATAGTAGTAGGTATTAAAATTAGCTCCGTTGTTCGAGCCGAAATTCCAAAAGTTTTGCGCTCCTTCCGTATAGTTCTTGAAGGTGTAGCTGCCCCGAATGACTGTTTTCCCGCTACCGAAAAGCTTACCCATCAAAGAGCCCGGCTCTCCCTGGGGATTCCAGGCAAATCCGATATTCGGTTCTGGATGAACGTAGGTGGGGGCATAAGATTGCGCATGCGGACCCTCCACCGGATTCGCAACGCCGTTCAGAGTCCCCGGCTGGAAAATCTGACCCACCCCGGTCGGTCCCCACAAATCAGGAATCGTCGGATGAGTGTAGAAACCGGTTTCGTCGGTAGAAGCCCCAGTAAAGTCCCAACGCAACCCGGCGTTCATCGTAAGCGTCGGCTTCAGCTTCCAGGAGTCCTCGAAGAAGAGCGCAGTCTGGTTAAGCCGCTCATGCAGGTTGAACGAGATGCCTGGCTGAAACTGCTTGGTCCTGCTATTCACGAACTCGCCAAGGCTGTAATAGGTCATGCGTCCCGTCAGCGTTGCGTAAAGTCCTTCCACATCTCCTGGTGCGGAACTCGGCGCATTGGAAGAAAGCGAGTTGACCAATGCGCTCGTGACCGGATCTCCCGATGAAATGCCGTTCACTCCAACGTAAGGCACGAACTGGTTGTTGTAATAGTGATCGATTTCAGTGGCGCTCTCAACGCCGTAAGAGATGGAATGCCGGCCATGCTGCCAGGTTAAGTCGTCCTTCACGCTGAGGACTGGATACAGGGAGCCTCCCTTCAGAGTGTTGAAGCCGTTAACGCCGCTGACAAGGCCGAAGCCGAAGGCCAGATCGCCCTGCTCGACCATGTTGGCAGTCGGGGTATCCAAGCCCTGCGAATTGTAGGTAAAACCGGTGTAGAGATAGCCCACCCTGAATGCATTCACCAGATCTGACTTGATGTCCCAGTCGAAGCCCGTAACGATCTGATAGTTCCTTTCAACGTTGCTGTAAGCCTGGTTGGCATAAAGTGGTCCCGGAAACGGAGGACCGCCTGAGTTGATGTAGTAATAGTTGCTCTCGTTGACTGAGGACGTTAAACGGAATTTCTGAGTCAGATTGTAGTCAAGTCGAAGCGTGGGGAACTTCTCAATCACGGATCCCTTGTTAGGGAAATTCAGGTTCTCGTGGTTGGGATCGCTGCCCAGTGGCGTCAAGGTAGCGCCGGCCAAGCCATATGTGCTCGAAATGTTTGTCAAGTCCGCTGCGATCAGCGAGTTGATTGTGCCCGGACAGTTCGAGCAACCCGCGCTGGCACCTGCTTGCAACACGTTGTCAGTGACCAGCGTGCTGGAACCGGTGGGATAGTACGAATAAACACCGGAGAGCGCGAGGGGTGTGCCCACTTCGGTTGCGACCGTAAAGCTATCGGGCTGACGGAAATTTGCCAGGCTGGCGAAGAAGAACAGCTTGTCCCTGATGAGCGGGCCGCCCACGCTTCCCCCGAAATCGTTCTCGAGCAGAAATCCGCGGGGTTGACCAACGTCGTTGTTATACCAGCTATTTGCGTTCAGCGCATCGCTGCGATAGTCCTCGTAGAGGTCCCCATGAAATTTATTCGTACCGCGCTTGGTGACGAATCCGATGTCCATGGCGGCGGTGCCGCCCTTGCTGGCATCCAGCTCTCCGGACTGCACCGTCATCTCCTGCGTGTCTTCCAGGCGATTGCTGATGGAAGAACCGTCAGCATCGAAGCCGCCGCTCTTGAAGCGGTTCGTCATCGTCGAGAAACCATTCGTGCTTGTGTCCACACCTCCACCCGGCAGGTTGTCGAAGTTGTTGCCAACGGCACCGGGAACCAGAAAGGCCAGTGCAAATAGATCGCGGCCATTGAATGGCAGGTTGTCAATCTGCTTCAGATCGATGGTGGTCGACAGGGTATTCTGCGTTGTGTCGAGCAGCGGGCTGGAATCGCCGGAGACGGACACAGTTTGCGTAGCGACGCCAAGTGCAAGCGTCACCTTGAGATCGGTGACCTGGTTCGTCTGGATCGTCACGGATGGATAAACCTGGGTCTCGAATCCATCTTTCGTGACCGTCAGGCTATAGTGCGCGGGGTTCAGAAAAGAGAGAACCGCGTTGCCTGCCCCTTTGGTCGCCGCCGTGTGAATGTCGTTGGTCTCGACATCCTTCAGGATCAGTCGCGCGCCGTTGACAGCTGCTCCGCTGGGATCCTCTACCGTGACGTTAAGCGCTCCTGTCGACATATCCTGCGCCCGCGCCATGGGAGCCGCTGAAAGCCCTACAAGAAGGCTCAAGGTAAAGACCGCGCTCGCAAGGCTCGTCGAGAATCTGCTAAGCGCTCTGAATCCGCGCCCCCGCGTATCATTCGTCTTCTGTTTATCCTCCGGCACGAACTCGAGCCGGACTCCAATTGAACGCAGCGCCTGACAGCATCCTCGCGTCATCATGTTTCTCTCCTCCATAAATGGCCTTCGTAGGTTGGCAATGAAACAATTCCGGGAAAACCTATTCGGATACATCCACTTGGCACCTTGCCTTGATCGCCATGGTGCGCAGGCGCATCTGCTTCTTGAATCTCATTGAATAGGAAACGTATTCTCGTATCGCACTTGGAATAAAATTATGTATTCACTTTTGTATTTTATGCAAGGCTTTTTTTGATTTTCTTTGAAATGCCGCCGTCCGAAGGGGTTTTTCCCCTACGGCCGCTGCTTCGTCAAAGATCCAGAACAAGGCCACCATTCAGGCGCAAAAGCAGAACACAAATTGATCCTGCCAACTCGAAATCGAAATATGGGGAAAAGGTGACATCAATCCGTGGAACCGGCTCTTACATCGACCCGAGCGTAGCTTCCCATTCTTCGGCTTCTGCCGAGATTGTGGAAACGGCCGCAGGAAATACGGGTGGGCGGGCACTCGAATTTTCCCAGCCGAAAAGGATCTCTGTCGCCGCGCCGCAGACCCTGCCCTGGCATGCGCCCATGCCGCAGCGGGTGTGCAGCTTGGCCTCGCGCCAATTCGCGCAGCCTTCCAGCACCCCGCGGGAAACATCCTCGCAGCGGCATACAGTGGTGTCTGCCACGGCCAGCGAACGCAACTCCGGTCGCAGTGCAAAAGCGCTTTCCAGCCTTTCCGCGAATCGCTCCAGCCGCCTCCGCTTCGGTCCTAACGCGAGGGCTTCGGCCTTCCTGTCTGCCGCCGCCCAACCCGCAATCTGCCCTTCGACGATGGCCTTTTCCAGCCCCCCGATGCCAGTCAACTCCCCCACGCAGGCGATGCTGGGAACGGAACTCTGCTGCTGCCCGTCAACAACCACAAAGCCTGCATCGACGCGGCAACCCAGCAGACGGGGTAGTTCCAGATTGGGTACAAGGTTGAACCCGCAGCCAAGCCAATCGCAATCAACCGACCACTCTTTGCGGCCATCGGTTACTGTGACGCATTCAACACGCCCACGGCCCTCTGCGCGAATGACCCACTTGCCTGTGCGGTAAGGCGCATGAATTGTCTTGAGCCGATAGCGCGCACCTTCAAACAGCTTGGCTGGCTGACCAACAAGCGAAAAACCAAATCGAGCCAACCGCCCCAAAGGAGCCTGTTCATAGATTCCCGCCACCTGCGCACCTGCGGACTGAAGCCCGGCGCCCACTGCCAGCAGCAGAGGCCCGCTGCCGGCAAGGACGACACGTTTGCCCCGCGCATCAAGCCCTGCCTTTACCAGCGCCTGCAATCCACCCGCGCCCATCACCCCGGGCAGCGTCCAGCCGGGAAACGGCAAAAAGCGCTCCCGCGCTCCAGTAGCCACAATCAGGTTCCGAAAGCGTACGTCGCGCCGCCCACCATCTCGTTCCAGGCGCAGCAAGCCGACCGCAGGTTGATCGATCGCCTGCCAACCCTGCCACACCTCGCACGCTGTTTTCCGCAGGCGCGCAGACCACTCAAGAAAACTGGCCCCATGGGGACTTTTGTGCGCCGTGGCTGTGCGGAATCCACGCCAGATCTGCCCGCCCGGCGCTGGATTGTCGTCCAAAAGGCATACACGAAGGCCAGCTTCGGCAGCGACTGTCGCAGCCGCCATCCCTCCAGGGCCCGCCCCCACCACGACCACGTCAAAGCTCGACGTCATCCCGTCACCACATCCATTCCGGGAGCGCAAATCAGCTGGCATGTTCGCCTATGCGGCACACCGTCCACCGTCGCGCGGCACTCCATGCAGATGCCCATGCCACAAAGCGGACTGCGCGCTTCTCCAGTGGTCGAAAAACGGCTCGGCTCTCCTGCCATCATCAAAGCAGCGGCTACGCAGGTGCCGGCAGCCACCTGCACGTGTTTGCCGTTCACCGTAATGGAGCTGTTCTTGTCGATGGCTTTCATTCCTTGGTATTGCAATCAGGCCTTTGCAAATTCTCGTTCTTTTTAGGTCACGGAAACTTGTTGTGTACAATATTCTATATCAAGCGACTGTCTGAAAACCAAGCTCTCGGCGATCTCCAGCCCGGTCAATATGAACTTAGAGTCAGCGCCGAGAACGTTGACGACAAGTTGCATGCAGAACGAAGCAGTCGGAGAATGGAGCCTCCCTCCATTCTTTACTTGGCAAAAACGGTCGCAACTTCAGATCGCCTGGCGGTTGCAGACCATTTTCTAATGCGAAGCCATACTATCCCGTACCGATGTCATGACAGCGAATTCGATCCAGTCCAGGATTAACTTTCCGCGAAACAAGTTCTAGGGTCACGAACCCAAAATTGACCTCGCCAACTCAGGCAAGCTGACGAACGTACTGCAATTTGAAGTGACGGTGAAATTCGGCGTCACAAGCAGACAGTTGCCGCCATGAAGGTCGACGTTTCCGGCGCCTGCAGCCCTTCATTTATCCACGGAGAGACTTCGGTATAAGATTACATTCGTCCGATTGAAGTTATAATTCCCGTGCCACTCAATGAGCGTTGTAATCATTGAGCGATTGGACCCCGAGTGGGGCCCGAACCGTTTGGAGAAGAGATCAATGCGCGTCGGCTTGTTCACACGCGAATATCCACCGGAAGTTTATGGCGGAGCCGGAGTCCACGTCGATTATCTGAGCCGTGAGCTCGCGAAGGAGATTGAGGTCGAAGTCCATTGCTGGGGAAGACAGCAATCTGATGATGCAAATCTCCATATCCGCGGCGCCGAGCCGTGGAGCGACATCACCCAGGGAACGGAAGGCAAATTCAAGGGAGCGCTGGAAGCTCTCAGCCTCAACCTGACCCAGATCAAGGCACTTCAGGGCATTGACATCGTCCATACGCACACCTGGTACGTTTAGATGGCCGGCTATCTCGCGAAGAAACTATACGGAGTTCCATTTGTATTGACCACTCACTCGCTGGAGCCGCTGCGTGCCTGGAAGGCAGAGCAGTTGGGAAGCGGTTATGCCATGAGTTCCTGGATGGAACTTACCGCCATAATGGATGCCGACGCCATTATCGCGGTTTCGCAAGGCACAAAGGAAGATATTCTTCGCGCGTACCCGCAAGTGAATCCGCATCGCATCCACGTCATCTACAACGGAATCGATCTGGCCGAGTATCAGCAAACTCGAGAAACACAGGCTTTGATCGATTACGGGGTGGACCCGGCGATTCCATACGTTCTTTTTGTAGGCCGGACCACACGTCAGAAGGGCGTTACCCATCTCGTCGATGCAATCCGTTATCTGCCGCCGGAGACGCAGGTAGTTCTCTGCGCAGGGGCGCCGGATACTCCCGAGATCGCGGCCGAATTGCGCCAGAAAGTTGAAGATGCAAGACAGCATCATCCGCGTATCGTCTGGATCGAAAAAATGGTTACCAAGCCGGAGGCGATTCAGCTCTACAGTAACGCCCGCGTATTCTGTTGCCCTTCGGTCTACGAGCCATTCGGCATCATAAATCTGGAAGCGATGGCTTGCCGCGCCCCGGTAGTCGCCAGCGCGACGGGAGGCATCAAAGAGGTGGTGGTCAACGGAGAAACGGGATACTTGGTGCCCTTCGATCAGGATCCTCATACGAGCTTTCCCACGAGTCCGGAAAAGTTCGCGCACGATCTGGCGTTCCGCATTCAACAGCTTTTGGACGATCCAGAAGAGTGCCGAAGATTCGGCGATGCCGGAAGGCAGCGAGTGGAAGCTCTGTTCAGTTGGACGGCAATCGCGCGTCAGACCATTGAGCTTTATGAGAGCTTAATTGAGCGCGGGGGGAGCAGTACGTAGCTTTGGTCAGGGATCACGCACAAGAGGCATCGTCGGAAACGGTGATTGAAGTTCAGCACACCCGGAAGGAACACGGAAAGAGCATGGTGGTAACTCAAACCGATGGACGCAAGCGCGTAGTGATTGAAGGCATTTCCCCTCTGATCGACGGGGGCAGATTCCCAGCGAAGCGCACTTTAGGTGACCAGGTCCGGGTCGAAGCAGATATTTTTACGGACGGGCACGACTCGATCGCCGCCTCACTTCTGGTTCACCGCGAGGGCTCGGATGAGTGGACTGAGATACCCATGCAGCCGCTCGTGAATGACCGCTGGACTGCGGCATTCCGTGTGAAAGAACTGGGCCGCTATGGCTTCAAAGTGCAAGGCTGGGTGGATCACTTTGAGACGTGGAACCGCGATCTGTTGAAACGCATCAAGGCTGAAACCGATACGCCAGTTGACTACCTGATTGGCGCGGACTTGATCGATGCCGCAGCGAAGCGCGCATCCGGTTCCGATGCGAAATGGCTGCACAATCTTGCCGAGATCTTGCGCTCGGACGTTGATCGAAAACAGCTGCGCACGCACGCGACCGACCCGCTGCTGCACGAGGTGGCGCTGCAGTACCCTGACAAGCGATTTGCCACCGAATCGGACCACGAAACCAATATCGTTGTCGATCCCCCGCACGCACGATTCAGCGCGTGGTACGAGTTCTTTCCCCGCTCCACTGCGGCGGAACCCGGCAAGCACGGCACCTTTGCCGATTGCGAGAGACGCCTGCAGTACATAGCGGAGATGGGCTTCAACGTCGTATACCTTCCACCCATTCATCCGATCGGTCGCATGTTCCGCAAGGGCCGCAACAACAATCCTGAAGCACAATCAGGAGAACCGGGAAGTCCCTGGGCAATTGGTTCCGAGGAAGGCGGTCACAAGGATATTCATCCAGAACTGGGAACGCTCGAAGATTTCCATCGATTCGTGCGGAAGGCCGGCGAAATCGGCCTGCTGGTTGCCCTGGACATCGCCTTTCAGGCCGCGCCTGATCATCCATACGTGCGCCAACACGAAAACTGGTTTCGCAAGCGTCCAGACGGCACCATTCAATACGCCGAAAACCCGCCGAAGAAATATCAGGACATTTATCCTTTTGACTTTGAGAGCGATGATTGGTTGGGGATGTGGGAGGAACTGAAGGATGTATTCCTCCACTGGATTAACCAGGGCGTGACGATCTTCCGCGTCGATAACCCTCATACCAAAGCCTTCCCCTTCTGGGAGTGGGTTATCGCAGAGATCAAGCGGAGCCATCCGCAGGTTCTCTTTCTGGCGGAGGCATTCACGCGTCCCAAGATCATGTATCGACTCGCGAAACTTGGCTTCAGCCAGTCCTATACGTATTTCCCCTGGCGGAATGCGAAGGGCGAAATCACAACGTACTTTACAGAATTGACCCAGACACCGGTCCGCGAGTTCTTTAGGCCAAACCATTGGCCGAACACCCCTGACATCCTCACTGAATTCCTTCAGATTGGCGGCAAACCCGCATTTGCCATCCGCTTGCTGCTGGCGGCAACGTTGGGGTCTAACTATGGTATCTATGGACCGGCTTTTGAACTACTCGAGCATCGCCCTCTTCGCCGTGGCAGCGAAGAGTATCTGGATTCGGAAAAATACGAAATCCGCACATGGGACCTGAATCGGAGCGACAGCCTTCGCGAATTGATCACAGCGGTGAATTTTATCCGCAAGAACAACGAGGCTTTGCAGAGCGACTGGTCGCTGAGATTTCATCCAACTGACAACGATCAGCTAATTTGCTATAGCAAGGAGTCAGAGGATCGCAGCAATCTCATCGCGGTCGTTGTGAACCTCGATCCGCATCACACACAGTCTGGATTTGTGATTTTGCCGATGGACGAGTTGCAAATCCCGCCTGATCGAGCCTATGAAGCTGAGGACCTGCTTACCGGAAACCGATATCTGTGGCATGGAGCACGCAATTATGTTGAATTGAACCCAGCAAATTTGCCCGGTCATTTCCTCAAAATTCATCGCCAATTGAAAGTGGAGTCGGACTTCGAATACTTCTTGTAAAAGGCCAACGTCAGTAAGCATCAGCTTATGTCACAAGCTGATGATCACTACGGTATTTGGCGGAAGCCGTATAGCGCCATCCAGCACCGGTGGTATACCTCGTGAACCCAAAACAACACGACCGCCCTCAGGCACCGGGAATAATCCCTCAGTTTCTCCAAGGTTGCAGCTCACCGTTACCTCGCCACGCTCCATCGAGAGCCACCTTTCCAGTTCGCTAAATGTCGCGCTCGTATGCCCAGGCTCGCCGTCAATCAAAGATGGCGAGTCTCGCCGCAAACGAATCAACTGACGATACCAATCCAGCATCTCCGCATGTTCTCCTTCGTTCACTTCAGCCCACCTCAGCTTCGACCGGTCAAATGTCTCAACGGCTTCTGGGTCGGGTATCGACTCCGGTTCCCATCCAAATGCGGCAAACTCTCTTTTTCGCCCCTCTGAAACGAGCCGGGCCATTTCTTCATCATGGTCGGCAAAATATTGGAATGGTGACGAAGCTGCCCACTCTTCGCCCTGAAAAAGCATTGGGATAAATGGCCCCATCAACACGAATGCAGCTGCCACTTTCGCCCGATCGAATCCCACGATTTCCCGAAGTCTATCCCCCAATGCGCGATTACCCACTTGATCGTGGTTTTGGATATATCCCAGGAATCTATGTTGCGATAGATGCCTCGCAGGCCGTCCGTGCGCTCGCCTTCGATATTTTGAATAGATACCGTCATAAACAAAGTTCTGCTCCAACGCTTTGGCCACTTGCCCTAACTCGCAGAAGTCCTGATAGTACCCTTTCTCCGGTTCTGGGCTCAGCACGGCAAACAAGGCGTGATGAAAATCATCGCTCCATTGAGCATCCATGCCAAGACCGCCAGCCTTGCGCGGAGTGACAACCCGTGGATCATTAAGATCACTCTCCGCAATGAGTGTTAGTTGGCGCGACAATGTTGCGCTCAGCGTCTCAACCTCGGCTGCGAGTTGCTCAAGAAAGTGAATCGCCGAGCGGTCGACAAAGGAGTGCACCGCATCCAGTCGCAATCCATCCATATGAAAATCACGCAACCACATGAGAGCGTTATCGCAGAAGAACCTGCGGACCTCATCCGAGCCGGCATCTTCAAGGTTGACTGCCCCGCCCCAAGGAGTCCGATGCGACTCCACCAGGTACGGTCCAAACTTTCCCGTGTAATTCCCTACCGGACCGAAATGGTTGTAGACCACATCCAGCAGAACTGCAAGGCCCATCTCATGCGCCGCATTTACAAATCGCTTGAGGGCATCGGGACCGCCGTAGGGCTGATGCACAGCAAAGAGTGCAACGGCGTCGTAACCCCAGCCATGATTCCCCTCAAACGATGCCACGGGCATCAGTTCCACATGGGTTATGCCAAGTTCAACGAGATAATTCAACCTTTGAATCGCCGCATCCAGCGTGCCCTCTTCGGTAAACGTTCCAATATGCAGCTCATAGATCACACCGCTCGCAAGCGGAGGCGCCTGAAACTTCGTATCGGTCCAGCGAAACGAATTCTGATCGTAGACCCGCGACATTCCATGCACCCCATTGGGCTGGCCCAACGACCGCGGGTCGGGATAGCAAGTCTTGTCACGGTCAATCAAGAAACAGTAATCATTACCCGGTTCTGCATCCCCCACATCCAATCGCCACCAGCCCCGATTGTCTGGCCCGGACATGCGCAGCGTAGAACTGTTCACCCGAAGTGAGACCTTTTTCGGCAACGGCGCCCATACTTCGAATCGATGCATCCCTACTCCGCTTCTCGCGTCAGCAGCGCAACCGGAAACCGCCGCATCAGCGACTGCACGCGCAGATTCCCTCCCATCACCGCTTCACCTGTGAAGATGTTTTTCCACTTCCCCTGTGGCAGCTCCACCGAGGTTCTCGCCCAATTCCCCCCTAGCCCCAACGGCCAGCGCGGCACAAACACAGCAACAGAATCTCCCCGTAGATAAGCAATCAAATGGTTGCTCTTCGATCCTTCCGCCACGATGGGTGAATACGCGGCCTCCATACCAAACCACTCTGGATGCTCGCGTCGCAGGTGCAGTGTTTTGTGGACGACATACAACTTTGGCATTCCACTATCCATTCTCCGCAGGACTTCATCGACATCCATACCACTTTGCAGTTCTGAAAGCATCCCTCGCCGCAAGTCATAATCCACCGGCCTGCGGTTGTCCGGGTCCACAAGACTCAGGTCCCAAAGCTCACTGCCTTGATAAGTGTCCGGAATGCCGGGAGCCGTAAATTTCAAAAGCGTCTGCGACAGGCTGTTCATACGCCCAGCCTGCAACAATCTCCCCACAAAGCTGTCCAACTCCGTAACGAACACCGGCGACTCCAGTATTCTTTCGATAAAGGTCTTCAGTGCTTCTTCAAATTGGGCGTTTGGTTGGGTCCAACTGGTCTGCTGCTTGGCTTCGCGCGTCGCTTTTTCCATATAGGCAATCAGCCGATCCTTGGAAATGGGCCAGGCCCCAACCATCGTCTGGTAAAGGAAGTACTCGGTGTTGCGGTCAGGATACTTGCCGGTCCGAAACGATGTATTGGCACGCGACCAGCGGTTCACCGCGGCTTTCCATCGACCCGGGATTTCAGTGATTGCCGCCAGACGAGCCCGCACATCGTCGGCGCGCTTTGTGTCATGCGTGGAAAGTGTCGTCATTGTCTGCGGGTGGGTCGCCTGCATCCTGGTGCAATAATCATGAAACTCTGCGACCGTCATGCCATCCCGGTCCGGCGCTCCACCCACCTCGTTCAACCCAATCATCCGGTTGAAGCAGTAGAAGGCCGTATCCTCTACACCCTTGGCCATTACCGGCGATGTGAATTGCTGGAAGCGCATCAGAAACTCGGTTTCAAGCCCGCCGCGCGAACGCAGTGCCAGAACATCGCCAATAAAATCTAGAATGCCTGGATCCGGATCATTGGTTCTCTGCTTGGCTTGCATCACGGCCTGATCAATCAACGCGCGGTCCTCGCTCTGAATCTGATCGCGCTCCGGGACTACGTAGCTCCTGTAAACCGCGAAGCAAGCCGCCACCTCTCTGAGCGCCCGGCGAATCTCTTCCCGGGTGTAATCGCGTCGATCGCGGTTGTTTTCACATATCTCCACAAACAAACTTGTTAGCCGGTTCACATCGCTACCCAGTGCCGCCAACTCCACGTTTAGCTTTTTTTCGTGAACCAATGTCTTAAAGTCAGCGGGTTCGTTGGCGAAGTCACGGTAGATTTCTGTCAGCTCGTTCAAACCTTTGCCGTTTACCAACAAGCTGTTGCACACATTTAGAAAGTCGTATCCGCTAGTGCCTTCAACCGGCCAGCTCTCGCGCAAAAACTCTCCCGGTGCCAGAATTTTCTCACCGACGATCCACGCATCCGGTGCCCGGCTTCGCAGCCGTTTGAAATACTCCTCGGGGTCGCGCAAACCGTCGGGATGATCCACGCGCACGCCATCCAGCACTCCGGTCGCCAGCCATTCCAGAATCCTCCCGTGGGTTGCCTCAAACACGTGCGCGCGCTCCATCCGCAAACCTATGAGAGTGTTTACATCGAAAAATCGCCGATATCCCAGTTCGTGGTCTGCCATCCTCCAAAAGGCGAGGCGATATAGCTGCTGGTTGAGCAATTGATCCATCGCGTCAGCATCTTCGTTCAATTCGCTAACGGCCCGCCCGATCGCAGCCACAACTTTCTGGTCCTCGTCGCACAGGCGTTTGAGCATCCCGTAGATCACGGTTTTGTCCCGGTGTCTCGCCACCGCAACTTCACGATCGGTTGACTCCGGTGATGGTAACCGCGAAAAGCTGCCTGCGATAAAGTTCAACGTATCGCTCCGTGCATACTCAGCCGCCTTAGATAACACGTTCGACAGCGACCTTGGCGCCAAAGGGAACAGGTTGTCCATGTAGCGTATCTGGAATCGCTCACTATCCTGCTCCACCTGGATTCGCCCTGCGCTTAACACCTTCCCGTACTGATCTGCCAGCACCGGGATCAGAATCTTGTTTTGAAGCCTCATGCCTACCTGGCCCCAATCGATGTCGAACCACGTCGCATACCGGCTCGATGGGCCATTTTCAAGCACATCCCACCAATAACGGTTCCGCGTCCCGAGCGCCATGTGGTTCGGTACAATATCCAGCACCTGCCCCAACCCCAGTTCATTCAGACGTCGGCAGAATCGCTTGTGGCCCGCCTCACCACCCAGCTCTGCGTTGACCTCTTGGTGGTCGACGACATCGTAACCATGCGTGCTGCCGGGCGATGCCTGAAGATATGGGGAGCAATATACGTGGGAGATGCCAAGGGCCTCCAGGTACGCTGCCACTTTGCCCGCATCCTCGAACGGGAACCCTCGATGCAGTTGCAGCCGGTATGTAGACGAGGGGATCCGTCGCATTAGTTTCCTGCGCACCTTGAACCGCTGCATTTGGCGCTTGATAGTAGGAGTGCGATCTGGGCAGAAAGGTTGTCGGGTGCCACATCCCCATGGTTCCAAAGGCCTATCCCCTCAAGGGCCCGGATGGTGCTTAGGGTCAACACAACTGGACCGTGGAGCCCCCGCGCGGAGCTAAAGTCGAAGCAGGAGCATGGTGCCGAATTCGCGCCAACACCGCCTTTTCTCGCCCGCAAGTAACCCGAAGTTCGGGCTTCTGCATCTCAAGTATCAAGAAAGTCTATTAAACTTGGCCAAATGGAATCCCTCATCGCGTTCGCCTCATAACCAACTCGACCGGGACACAGACAGGTAACACGACGGCGCCTCGAAAACTGTTCGGAGAACGTAAACAGTGAAGAAGCTGGCAAGTACAACCGATCCGCTCTGGTATAAAGACGCAATCATCTACGAACTGCATGTCCGCGCCTTCTCCGACGCGAACGGCGATGGTATCGGCGACTTCCCAGGTCTGCTCACAAAACTCGATTATCTCCAGGATCTCGGTGTTACCTGCATCTGGCTGCTGCCCTTCTTTCCTTCGCCCCTGCGCGATGACGGTTACGACATCTCCAACTACGTCGATGTCAATCCGTGCTATGGAACCCTGAACGATTTCAAGTCGTTTCTCGATGCCGCTCACAACCGCAATATGCAGGTGATGATTGAGCTGGTCATCAATCACACCAGCGATCAACATCCCTGGTTCAAAGGCGCGCGCATTGCTCCACCCGGTTCCGATGCGCGCAACATGTACGTGTGGTCCTCGAACGATCAGCTTTTCAAGGACGCGCGCATCATCTTCACCGACACGGAGAAATCCAACTGGACCTGGGATGAAACCGCCAAGGCATATTACTGGCATCGCTTTTTTTCGCATCAACCCGACCTGAACTTCGATAATCCAAGAGTCACCGAAGAAGTTCTCAAGGCGATGCGTTTCTGGCTCGATATGGGAGTAGATGCGCTGCGAATGGATGCCATCCCATATCTGGTTGAACGCGACGGCACATCCTGCGAAAACCTGCCCGAGACCCACAAAGTCATCAAGAGCATTCGCGCAACGATCGATGCCGAATACGCCAACCGGCTCATCCTCGCCGAAGCCAACCAGTGGCCCTCGGACGTCCGTCCCTATTTCGGCGATGGGGATGAATGCCACATGGCTTTCCATTTCCCCTTGATGCCGCGCATTTATATGGCCCTTCGCCAGGAGGATCGCCTGCCTATCACCGACATCATGGCCCAGACGCCGGCGATCCCGGATAACTGCCAGTGGGGGCTGTTCCTACGCAATCACGACGAACTCACGCTGGAGATGGTTACGAACGATGAGCGCGACTACATGTACTTTGCTTACTCGGTCGATCCACGCATGCGTATCAACGTCGGCATCCGACGCCGTCTGGCGCCGTTGGTCGATAATAATCGCCGCCGCATCGAACTGCTAAACTCCCTGCTGCTGAGCTTTCCCGGTACGCCGATCCTCTATTACGGCGACGAAATCGGCATGGGAGACAACATCTATCTCGGCGACCGAAACGGCGTCCGTACCCCCATGCAGTGGAACTCGGACCGAAATGCCGGGTTCTCCCGGTGCGATCCTGCCCGGCTCTACTTCCCTGTGGTCATGGATCCGATTTATGGCTACCAGGTGATCAACGTAGAGGCCCAACTCAGCGATCAGTCGAGCCTGCTCCAATGGACTCGCAACATGATCGCCTTGCGCAAGCTGTTCCAGGTATTCGGCCGCGGCACCCTGCGTTTCCTGAATCCAGAGAACCGGAAGATACTCGCCTATCTTCGCGATTTGGATCGCGGCGACGGCTCACATGAAACTGTTCTCTGCGTCGCCAACCTTAGCCGTTTTGCCCAACCGGTCTCGCTCGACTTAGCGGAATACGCCGGATTCGAGCCCGTCGAGATGCTCGGCTACGTTCCATTCCCCACCATCACGGAAGCGCCATACGCCCTCAGTCTCGCTCCCTATTCTTTCCTGTGGCTTGAGATCCAACCATCGAGCGCGCAGCAAGGACTGTCGCTGCCAGAAACCGATTTGGAACCTTCGGAAGAGAATACGGCGAACCAGGCCGCCGCGCTTGATCTTCTAACCAAAGGCTGGCCGGGATTGCTTGCCGGATCCGGGCTGGGACTGCTTGAAGCCGCACTGAAAGACTGGTTGCCGCGTCAGCGCTGGTTTGGATCCAAGGCACGCAAGATACAGTCCGTGAGCGTACTTGACTGGGTCGAGATTGCCGCTGGGGCCTCGTCCGGCACTGCGAATCCTGCTACGGGCAATCTGTCTGACAGGAGCATCCCTCCCGCGGTGGTTTATGTTGAGATCGGCTACCCCGACAGCACACCCGACACCTACCAGCTCCCATTGGCCTTCAGCACTGGCTCAGACGCGGAAGAACTTGCCATCAGCAACCCTCAGAGCATTCTCGCCTCTCTCCCAACTTCCTCCGGACCGGGCATTCTGCACGATGCCACCACCCGTGAAGATTTCCGCCGGAATCTCCTCGGACTGATAGAAGGGAGTGCCTCTCTTGCACTATCCAAATCAACTCGCGCCGCCCTTGACGTTCCAGCCTCTTCAGTCAGACCCCCATCCATTGAGCCATCTGAAGTGGATGCGCCGTCCGCACAAGCTGCCGATCCTCCCGTCGGGCCAGCCCCCATCACGGCACAGCCAGGAGAAGCAGCCGCACCTCCGCGCACCGATGCAGCATCCGGAAACTCTTCAGCTGCTCGCCAGAAGAATTCTCTAGAATCCTCCTCCGCACGCGACCTGTTCTCGCAGTTCGGGTGCCTTGATGCCCGCGCGTCCAGCGCATTCCTGGGCCCCGATGCATCCGTGCATCTTTCCTCGCGCATCAGTTCCGCAGAGCAATCGAACACTTCAATTATTTACGGCACACAATTGATTTTAAAGATATTCAGACGTCTTCAATCCGGCGAAAACCCGGACGTCGAGATTGGCCGCTTCCTTACTGAGGTGGCCCATTTCCCGCATGTTCCACCTTTCTTGGGTGAAATCACCATGATTGCGGCAAACGGTAAAGAGCAGACGACGGTCGCCATGTTGCAGGGGCTGGTCGCGAGTCAGGGGGACGGCTGGCAGTGGATCCTTGAACAGCTCTCTGGACTCTTTGCATCCGTTGCCGCACTTCCAGCTCCCCCTGCGGCACCCACGCCTAGTTTCCTCGATGATTTCGAGCCGTTTCGGGAAGCCCTCGAAAACGCCGGGCCATCGATCAAAGCCGTTGCGCTCCTCGGCCGCCGCACCGCAGAGATGCACCTCGCCCTAGCCACCTCCACTGACGACCTCGCGTTCTCCGTCGAGCCTTTCACTCCAGAGGACCTTCTCCGCGATGTGCGCCGAATTGAAGTACAGATCACTGCAGCATTGGAGTCTGTTAAAGCAAAGATCCCAACACTGGACGATCAGACCGCAAGCGATGCCGGTTTGCTTCTTTCCCGGCGACTTGCCCTCTTTGCTCGAGCAAATTCCATCACCCGCATTGCTGCCGCAGGTCAGCGTATCCGTATCCACGGCGACTACCACCTGGGGCAGACTCTAAGAACCAGCGCAGCATCGAACGAGTTCGCGATAGATTCAGGCACAGGTGACGGTGACTTCGTTCTACTCGATTTTGAGGGTGAACCAGCCCGTCTCCTCTCTGAGCGGCGCCAGAAACAATCGCCGCTAAAAGATGTTGCCGGGATGATTCGCTCGCTCTCTTACGCCGCACATTCGGGTCTCGATCAATTCCTCAAGACAAACGACCGTGTCCAACACGCCATAGACTCCCAAAACCTGGCCGCATGGGCTGACTTCTGGCAAAATTCAGCTTCATGCGAGTTTCTCCGCGCCTATCGCAAAACCATCGCAGTCAACCCAACCCTGCTGCCTTCGGCACAGGACTCACAAGCGTTGCTTGAAGCTTACCTGCTTGAGAAGTCGCTGTACGAATTGCTTTATGAGCTCAACAATCGCCCCTCCTGGCTCCGCATTCCACTTGCCGGCATCTTAGCCTTATAGACACCTTTACACTGGCTGGCAAAGAATCCAGCTAATCAATGCACCCCGGGAAAGTGACAATGGCAACTGCTGATTCGATTTCAAATATCTCGGATTCTTCCACTCCCCGCGACCCCGGCCTCCTGGTATTGCTCGCTAATATGCCGCCTGAACACCTTGAAGGTGTCCTTACGAATCTGACTTCTTCCTATCCTGCACATGGCCTGATTGTTGCGACTTCGGATGCCGTCCCGAACGATTCCTGGCCAGACCTCCGCGTCGTCCCAATTCCCGCATCGACCGCTTCGTGGACGCTTACCGCCGCTGACTTTATCAACGCTTACCAGCTCGCCGGTGAGAACAACGCACGGGCCATCCTCGTACTTGGCCCAGGCGCTGCATCACTTCGCCCGTCCGCATTCCGCGAACTCGGCGACGCCGTGATCGCCGCGACTACCGACCTCGCAATTCCCTGCTACGACTTACCGCCCCACGCCGGTCTGGTCAACTCTGCCATCCTTTACCCGCTTACACGCGCGCTGTTCCCTTCCCGCGCACGGTTTCCGCTTGCCCTCGATCTCGGCCTCTCGCTCCGCATGGCCGAGCGCCTCGCCGTCGCTGCCCAGCGCTTCACTACCCTCAACCAGAGCACTGGATTGCTTTGGCCCAATAATGAAGCAGTAGTCGCCGGATTCACGGTCAACGAATTCTCAGTTGGACCGCGCGAAGTCCCCCAGCCCGCCGAGACTGACATCAACGCAATTCTTGCCTCGATCACGGGATCGCTTTTCGCCGATATCGACGCTAAAGCTGCTTTCTGGCAGCGTCCTCGACAGCTCCCGCCCGCGCGCTATCCCACGCCTCAGCCGCCAGCCACCGATGGTGCCCCGGATATTGGCCCTATGCTCGACTCTTTCCACCTCGCATATGCCAATCTCCAGGAAATCTGGTCGCTCGTCCTGCCACCGAATTCTCTTCTCGGACTCAAGCGGCTCTCTCTCACCGACGCTGCATCGTTCCGCATGCCCGATGGCCTTTGGGCCCGCATCGTGTTCGACTTTCTCCTGGCTTATCGCCTGCGCACCCTCAACCGCGGACATCTGCTCGGCGCGCTCATTCCGCTTTACCTCGCCTGGGTGGCCAGCCACTTCAACATCACTGCATCCGGAACGGACCCCGAACGCCACATCGAAGCAGTCGCCGCCACATTTGAGTCCGAGAAGCCCTACCTGGTGTCGCGCTGGCGATGGCCCGACAGGTTCAACCCATGAGCAATCGAACTCATTTGCAGCGCGTTTATCGATGGCCCGGCTTCGGCTGCCCGTTACGCAACAGCCGGGGATCTCTGCTACGAACGCAACCTTACCCTGGCACGGAACAAGAGAAATAAATCAAGGAGTGAGTCTCATGCAAAACGCCCTTGCCATCATGCTCCAGAGCATTCCAGACAAGACTGGGCAGCCGGTGTATGCCGACAACGCCTCGATCTGGCACCATATGTCCGATGCCCTCCATGAGTCGCTCTATCGCGTGCTCACGCTGCTGATCGCCATCCTGCCTGGAATCCTTGCGTTTTTTGTCGCTCTGACCGTGTTTACCTTGATCGGCATGGCGATTTCCGCATTGCTGCGGCGCGGGCTAACAATCGCAAAGTTTGACGATTACCTCACCCGTACCCGCGCCAGCGGGGAGTGGACGCCTGCGACTTCTCCCACAGCCATCATCGCCCGTGCGGCGTTCTGGGCCTTCGTCTTGCTCGGACTCATCATCGGCGTCTCTGCTTTTGACGCCTCATATGCAACGGCCGCCGTCCTCCCCATTTCGCTCCTGCCTTATCTGACCCATGCAGTGGGAGCCATTTTCATTCTCATCGCAGGCACTCTGATCGCCCGCTTTCTGGCTCGGTCGGTGCTGATTGGAGCGGTTAATGCGCATCTCCAGTACGCACGCTTCCTGTCACTCGGCGTCAAGTGGCTTGTGCTCGTTCTCACCGCCGCCATGGTCCTTGACCACCTCGATATCGGTGGTGTCGTTGTCGAACTGGCGTTCGGCATCCTCTTCGGCGGCATTGTTCTCACGCTCTCTCTAGCGGTTGGCCTCGGTTCTCGCGACCTCGTCAGCCGCTCCCTCGAAAGCCACGTCGAACGCTCCGGCGAACATGGCGCAGCCCCGTCAAGCTCGCCAGCCCCTGTGCCCACTGACACTGTCCGCCATTTCTAAGGGTGTTCGCGGGAGGACCCATAGCGAAACGCGAAGCTCTATCTGCTTCGCTGTCGCGGCCCTGTTCATCGAGAAGAACTTTGCGTGCCCATCGCCGGGCCGAGCGCCATCCGCCCCGCTATGAAGTGATGCGTGGATCAGTCCGAGCCCGGTCCAGGATGGGGCAGCGAACTAGAAGCGCCATGCGACACCCTGGCGCAACGCGCAGCATTCCGATCCCATGCATGGAGCGATGAACAATGGGAGCGATGGAAAATCCAGCAAGAGTGGCGCTGCATTCTCTTTAACTTGCAGATTCAAAACACTTAAAGTATGCCCACGAATCCGAACAGTCTGTCATAACATGCTTATCATCCATAAAGTGAATAGATAATTCCAACTACCTTAACTTAGGGCTTCCGGACAAATCTGAAATGACCCGACACGCGCTCGGGCTCATTTGACCCATTGGCGCGAAGCGATGAAAGACAGCGCACAGGTAACCGTCGTTAATGCCCAACCCGGAACTGGGTGATATATCCCATCAGATTGAATACCCTCAGGAGCCAGATCACAACCGCGATCACTACAACCAGGTTCACGATGCCTTTGATCGTTCCCTGCATGGGGATGAGGTTGATGAGCCATAACAACACTCCGACTACGATGAGCGTGAGGACAAGTGTAACAAGGGGCATATGAAATTCTCCAATCGTGAACTACTTTGAGATCATCTTCGACTGCGTTTGACAGTTTGAGCCCAAAGGGGGCAAATAGTGCACACCAAACAAGGATTCATAGCTGAGCGGCAGATCGATTGCTGTTCTCCATCGTCAGTGTTTCAATGTTCGGCCCAAACTGACTGTGCATCTTTGCTCACAAAGTCTCGCCGGGCCTTCCACCCCTCACGATGAGCACCTGGGGCCCTTTCAATGGCCTCATTCATTGAATCTTCCCGGGACCCCCAGCGTTCCAACTTCCCAGACAAGCAAGGATGGTGTTGATCACCAGCCCTGTGTCTTCAGGACTATGGACAGGGCTCGAATCAACGCCGGCCTGTTCGGCTGGGCAGTCATTTCCGCCGGGGAACAATGCGTCGCCGACGTAGATCGTCTCTTGCAATGAGATGCCGAGGGTGTCACGGAGTTGTCTGATCCCGTAAGCCTTGTCGATGCCCAGCTTGGTGATAGCGATCGATGTCGATCCGCCGGTCCGAACGGAAAACTCGAGTATCACGGCGTCAACAACAGTCTTGATCTTGTGTCTTTTCGCAAAGTCCGCATCCCATTTGCCCTTCTCCTCAAGCGGAGCCTCCTGGCCTAAAGCGGAGTAAGTAATCTGGCTGCCCCGGTCCTCGATTGTCTCTCCCCAGGTCCTCTCGACATAAAAGCCGGCTGTCTCGATCGCAGTCTCTAAGGAGGCTTCGATCTTCTCTTATTGACTCACGGTGAAATCCTCTGCGTAGAGCTGGCGCCATTCGCCCTCGATCCTGAAGAACCTTGTCCCGCATGTTGGAAGAAGTGAGAGATTTGTGAGGCGCGCGTCACGGGGCAGACCGGCAAGCAGCTGTTTCTGAAACTGCGGCCACGCGCCGCCTGAGATAACGGCAACTTTCACGATATCCAGCAGATCGTGAAGCAGAGACGAATTCTTAGGGTCGAGAGAAGATTTGCTGGGCGCGAGCGTTCAGTCGAGATCAAAGACGATCAGCTTTTTCATTCATCTCCGGCGGGGTACTCTTGACAGCAAGCCCGCGGGCTAGATTCGCGAGTTCCGCCACAACAGATTTCGCACTATTGCTTATTGGGGGACGCCGCCACGCCTGGAGCGGCTCCGACAGTATCGTGCGCAGGTGGTGCGTTTTCCGCCGCCGGAAGTTTGTCGGCCGGGATCGTCGTTCCTGCCGGGAACACCAGAAGCTGAATCGACCCCCAATCGGCATCCATGGTTGGACCGGACTGCTTGCCAAGCCCAAGAGTCTTCAGCTGGGTGTCATCGAATCCAAAGTTCTCAACCAGATACTCACGAATGACCATGGCGCGAGCCTCGGTGAGGGTCAGGCTCTTCTTGCTGTCGCCATCCATTCCTGAGGAGACCACAACGACGGCGAATCCGAATTTGTTGTCCGCCAGAAAGCTGCCGCCGGCATTGAGCGATTTCTGATTCTTGAGTTTTGCAGAATCGCGCGCATCGAATAACTGCTTCGCCGTGAAACTGAATGTCTTGACGGGCTGCGCATCGGGAAGACCTCCGATTTCGTTCGCTCCAAGGTCGGCCGAATCCTCGTATCCGCGTTTCTTGAAGTACCCGCTCAGGAGAAAGTTGTGCTTCAGGGCTTCCATATTCTCCTGGAAATCCGTGACGCCTGTCTGTGCCTGAAGCATGGTGTCGTGCAAGGTCGCCGTAGTTTGTTGTAGGTTCTCATAAACCTGCTTGTCGTTGATGAGCGCGCCAACGGTCCCATCACCCTCATCAATTTTGGTGCTCACTGAGGCGATGTGCGCCGAGGCAACGTTAACGTTCTGCACAGCCTCTTGGCCGCTCTGAAGAATGTTGTTTGCCTTCTTAAGCATATCGGCCATAATCAGCGGCGGTTCACTCTGGATGATTTCACCATCCTTCACTTCGGCCTGACCGACAGATCCGAACGAAATGGCCACAAACTGGTTGCCCAGCATGCCTTCGGTTTCAATCGAAGCCACCGAATCCTGCTTGATAATCTCATGTGTTGTTCTGCCCAGCTCCATCACCACCGTGACTTTTTCTCCAGGCTTGTGCGGCAGTTCAATACTCCGCACCATGCCGCTGTGAACGCCTCCCACCTGCACGTCGGCGCCCTCAGCCAGGCCTGCAACATTGTCGAATTGCGCCTTCAGTTGATACGTAGAGCGAAACAAATACTCCTTGCTCCCTATAATGAACACACCGGTGGCAAGAATCGCCAACGTCCCAATGATGAACGCACCCAGCCTTGCCACTCTTGACATACTTCCTCCTACGACTGCTTCAGGAATTCCTTCACAAACTCGATTTCGCTTTGCTGGAGATCCTCGAAGCTTCCTTCAATCACAACCTTGCCCTGATCCAGCAGCGCCAGTCGATTGG
>Ga0116135_1000451_pt1 | contig 22699 bp, 18 predicted proteins | sample June2015DPH_20_1_FD_89738 | JGI IMG/M metagenome (GOLD analysis project Ga0116135, IMG submission 89738) | Peatland microbial communities from SPRUCE experiment site at the Marcell Experimental Forest, Minnesota, USA - June2015DPH_20_10 | ecosystem: Environmental > Terrestrial > Soil > Wetlands... | reverse complement strand
CCTCTCAGTCAAAGTCGGGACCACCGTGATTCCTCAGACTGGTGGCACGGTTCTTTCCACAGGCAACGGTTCGGGCGATCTGATCCAAACGAAACGTACGAGCGGCTGTGCGACGACTGGAGGGGCTTTGGCATTAACCGGGGCGTGTGCCACGACAGTGACGTGGGCCAATGCCTTCGCCGATGGACGTTATACCGTGACGTGTACTGGAAACGGAATAACCTCGGGCGTCCCTATCTTGCAGGGAACAACCACGATCACTGGCGCCTCCACGGTAGTGCAGACCCAGCAAGCTACCGGGGTGGATGCTCAGTTCGCAAACATCGAATGTATGGCAGTTCACGATTAACTTATGGAGCAGCCTACCCCTCGGATTTCGATGCAGAACCGTGAATCCTCAAGCGCTCCTTATGGAACGGGAACTTCGGATTTCTCCAGGCGTGTGCGCTTTACGTGCGGGTAGATTTTGAATCTTAATTCTTACACGCTACTGCGCGATCGTGATAGTCAGGGTGGCACTATGATTGATTGCGCTACTGCCGCTTGTCGATGCCGTCACGGTAACTGCACTGCGTCCCCGAGTGGGGTGCCTAGATTATCGGGACTTGCTCCTTGGCTGCTGTTGCCGCATGAAGTCATTCCTGCGGCAAATGCTACCAGCGCCAACATACCGAAAATGCGAAAACGGCCAAGAGTTCGTTTCCGGTCGGTAGGGATGCCCAAAACTATTCCGAGACCGGGAATCAGCAATGCATAGCTTAAGTAATACGGCGATGGTCTCAAACCGCGCAAAGCCGCACTCGCAGAAGTCGTGCTAATCGTGACCGTACTTGAAACCGGACTATTGCCGCTAGGTGTGACTGAAGGCGGGGCGAAGCTGCACGTGGCACCTGAAGGCAGTCCGCTACAGGCAAAACTCACCTGCGCGTCAAAACCGTTCATCGGAGTGACCGTGAACGTTGCAGTACCGCTTTGCCCAGCGACAATGGTTAGACTGGAAGGCGTCACCGATAGTCGATAATCCGGGCTCAGGCTGATTGTGTAGGTCGCGCTCATCACCGCGCTATCGGAATAGCCGCTTGCCCCCGCGATTGCCTTGATCGTCTCCGTGGAATTGACTGTGATCGGCCCGTTATACACCTCGGAGCCGGTAGTGGGCGTCGTTCCGTCGGTTGTGAAATAAATCGTTGCGCCGGGCGTCGTGTCGGCGATGGTCACCGTTTGTGCCGCATTGTAGGTACCGGACGGGGGAGAAAATGACGGTGTTGCCGCCGGTGGCGAGGAAGTAACCGTGAGCGTTTCCGCAGCGGATGTCGAGGTGGCAAACGTGCCGTCCCCACTATAGACGGCGGTAAATTGGTAAGTATCCACCGCCAGACTGCTTGGATTGTAGCTGTACGTGGCCATTCCGTTGCTCAGGGTGGCAAGTCCTAACTCATTCGAGCCAAAGAAAAAGTCCACCAGACCTGTGGGTGTAGCGCTGCCTGATCCAGGAGCAACCGTTGCGGTCATTATTACCGGCCCGGCCAAGCCTACGTAGATGGTCGAAGGCGAAAGGCTCAGATTGGTGGTCGAAGGTGTAGTTCCGCCAAGCCCTAAAGAGATACTAAAAACCGAGCCGTCCCCGCTGACGCCACCATCTACTGTGGTCCCGTACAAACCTTCGCTAGTAGCGACTACGGGCCCAACTGGGTAAGGGCCATCGGTATCGTCGAAGCTGTGCAGTGTGATCAGTGTGCCCGCCGGGGTCATTTTGAAAATTGTGCCGCAGCCGTAAAGGTTTACTGGGCAGGCGGAAACCCACCAAAACTGGTCGTCCCGTAGAAGTTTCCGTCGGGGCCTTGAATCACTCCGTAGCCGGGCTCGTCTCCATCGGTTCCATCAAAAGCGTGCAACGTGGTAAGAGTGCCGGCCGGAGTAATTTTGAAGACCGTGCCAAACCCTGGGTAACCCAAGTTGTTACCGCCGCCACTCAAGGTTGTGCCATAAAAATTACCATCGCTACCTTGTATGAGTCCGCTAGGATCAAACCCGTCAGGACAGTAGTCTCCCTGCTCGCAAAAGCTATACAGCGTGGTCAGCGCCCCCGCGGGCGTGATCTTGAAGATCGTGCCACAGTAAAGGGGTTGACCGTCGCCGCAATAGTTACTCCCGCCGAATGCCGTCGTCCCGTAGAAGTTCCCGTCCGTTCCTTGCACTAAACCGAATTGAGGGTTGTAGCCGCCAGTTCCGTCGAAGGTGTATAGGGTGGTCACAGCGCCTTCCGGGGTCATTTTGAACACCGTGCCGCATTCGCCTGAACATCCATCTGCTGCACCGCCAGCTGTGGTCCCGTAGAAGTTTCCGTCGGTGCCTTGTATTAACGGGGCGTCAGAGCCAACGTTAGCGAGTACCACAGGCGTTCCACCGGGCACAATGGAGTAGATCGTGGAAACGGTTGTGCCATAGAACTCGCCGTTTGAGGCTTGTATCAGCCCCGACTCAGGGTTGGCGCCATCCGCTCCACCGAAACTCTGCAACGTGGTTAGCTTGCCCGCTGGGGTGATTTGAAAGATCGTGCCACAGCCATTTTCAGGGGAACACGTGTTGTTGGCCCCGCCGCGTATGGTTGTTCCGTAGAAATTCCGTCAGCGCCTTGCAGCAGCCCGGAAAGAGGGTTCGCGCCGTCGGCGCCGTCGAAACTATGGAGCGGACTGAATGTTTGCGCCGACGAAGGGACCGTAGTCATGGTGCAAAGAACAAAAACGATAAAAACCTTCTCTAAAAGCCGAAGGTGGTCCATTTGCCTCACCCTCATGCCGCCACCAAGTTGGCAGCCCCAGTCCTGAGTACTCCTATGGAAAACTCAAGGGTGTGAGTTAGGTACTTCTTGAAGCGGAATTGTCATATCAACTCCAACTGCAATCGAACGCATCTGAATTGAGGGGGAGTTGTCAGCCGGGCGCGTCGAGCAAGGTATACAGCATCGGAATTCATTTTACAAGCCGCTTTCCACCCTTCCGGCGAATAACCGTTGGGCGATCTGGTCTTATTGGACAACAGTTGGCCGAACCAGATGGCCAGCTGGGTATGGAAAAGACAGCGGCACGGAACTGGCTTCAGGCAGCAACCATCCTGGCAAGAACGGAACCAAAAGATAACTCCGTCAGATCAGCCGTTTGATGAGAGGAACTCTGGATTGAATCGTCGGGCGATGCTGTCGATCTCATTATTAGTTCTTTGCGCCTGCGCTCTTTTTCTTACTGAGAACGGTTGCGGAACTCCACCGTCTCGCATCCAGCATGTTGTGATCATTTTTCAGGAGAACCGCACACCAGACAACCTGTTTCAGGATCCCATCTTAGTGGCGCGCGGCGCAGACATCGTGAACATCGGACTGAACTCAAAGGGGCAGAGGATCCCACTGAGAGAAATTGATCTGGGTACGAAGGGAGCCAAGCCTGATTACTATGATCTGGACCACTCGCACAAGTCCTTCGTCAAAATGTGCAATCTGAACAAGGCAACCGGGGTCTGTGCAGTGGACGGTGCCGACCTTATTTATGTAGGTTGCGCCGCTGCCTTCCCCGGCTGTCAGCCTCCAGCTCCTCAGTTCATGTACGTGAATCCCTCTGACGTTCAACCGTACTTCCAGATGGCCGAGCGGTATACGTTTGCGGATCGCATGTTTCAGACCAATCAGGGTCCTAGTTTTCCCGCCCATCAGTTCATTCTTGCTGGAACTTCAGCACCCACTGCGACAAGCAACTTATTTGCTGCCGAGAATCCTTTCGATCAAACCATGACTGGCTGCATCGCTCCTCCCGGGGAAACCGTAACGATGATTGACCCGGCTGGGCAAGAATCGATCCGCCAATACCCATGTTTCGAGCACCCGACGCTGACTGACTTGCTTAATGAAAAGGGTATAAGCTGGCGCTACTATTCTCCGGTGGCCGGATCGATCTGGACCGCCCCGAATGCCATTGAGCACATGTGCGGACCTGACGTCGCCCCACCCCATGCGACGGAATGCGTAGGGCCGGATTGGACCAAGAATGTAGTGCTCTCAAACATGCAAGACCCCGCACCGGTTCTGACCGATATCGCCAAGCAGCAGCTTCCCGAAGTGAGTTGGATCATTCCCAACGGCAGGGACTCCGACCACGCACAGGGGAATGATGGATCGGGGCCATCATGGGTCGCATCCATTGTTAACGCCATCGGCAACAGCCCGTACTGGTCGAATACAGCCATCATTATTACCTGGGACGACTGGGGAGGGTGGTACGATCACGTACCGCCGCCGAAAGCTATCAATTCCTATGAATATGGATTCCGTGTGCCGATGATTGTGGTCTCGCCTTATGCCAGACCAGCATACATTTCCCACGTCACACATGACTTCGGAAGCATTCTGAAATTCATTGAAGAGAATTATCGTTTGCCGTCGCTCGGATATGCGGACGCTGTAGCTGACGATCTTTCCGACTGTTTCAATTTCAGCCAGAAGCCAACTGCGTTTCAGACCATCGCAGCTCCGCTCCGCGCCGACTATTTCTTAAACGACCGGCGTCCGCCCACCGATCCCGATGACGACTAAATCAAAATGAGTTTGCGAAAACTTCTACCATGGTTCCAAATCCGCAGTCAGCTTCAACGATCACGCTATGCTGGAAGCAAAATCAGATTACGGCAAACTCCGGAAGCGGCACGATGAATTTTCCAGTCGAAGAGAGATAGTCCTGCTCCCGCACTTTGAACTCTTCGATGAAGTGCCACGGCAATACCAGGAAATAATCAGGTCTCGCGGATCGAGCCTCAGCTTCAGAAATGATTGGAATGCGACTGCCGACGGTCACTTTTCCCCACTTAGCCGGATTACGCTCGGCTGCAGCCTTGATCATTGAATTGTCCAATCCAAAATATTGGAGCATCGTGTTGCCCTTGGTTGAAGCTCCATAGACGAAGACCTTCCTGTTCCGATCCACCTGATCCTTGACGAAATTAACAACCTGGCGCTTAATCCCTTCCACCCGTTTGGCAAACTCCAGATAAGGCGCCGGTTCATCCAATCCCAGCTTCGCTTCATTTTCGCGCAGTTTGGAAAGACGATCCGCGGCCTGCTGACGGTAAACCTCATCGCCAAAAACGTTCTGATCCGCTCCACAATTGCGGATGTAGACGCGAATGCTGCCGCCGTTTACATCGTTCAGTTCAGCATCGACCACTGAGAAGCCTTGTAGTTGAAGAAGGTATTCCAAGGACCGTAGAGAGTAATATTCCAGATGCTCGTGGCAGATATTTCCGAAGTCATTCTGGGTGAGCATCAGCGGAAGATAACTCATCTGCAAAATCCAAAGGCCATCGGGGTGCAAAATTCGCTGAATGTCAGTTACGAATTTGCGTGGCTCTTCCAGATCGTAGAACATGGCGATGGAAGTGATCACTTTAGGTCGAATATCCCGAAGCTCGGGGTCTACAACGAAACGATCGGCATCAAAGAACCCGACGAGTACCTTGTCCGCTTTCTGTCGCGAGAAGACCGCGAGATTTTGCGCCGGGTCGAAGCCAATCTTGTAGATTCCCGGGACGGGGTAGGAGCCCAGGAGAGTACCGTCGTTGCAGCCAATGTCCAATACCGAATCGCCCGCCTGAAGGCGGATCAATTCGCTGGCAGATCGTGAAATGTCCGCTAAGGCATCTGTCATAGTCTGGTTTGTTCCCGAGCGATACCAGTATTCCTGATACATCATTTCCCCCGCAACCGTGTGCTTCAACTGAAGGAGGCGGCATTGTTGGCATAACACCAACTCCAATGGAGCTTTCGCTCCGTCCGGCTCCTGAGGTGCCAAGAACGTCGAAACGTATTGATCTCCTAGCGAAAGAATCGCATCGAGCGACCCTCCACAAACGCGGCAACTACTCCAAGTCTTCATGTATTGATCTCTATCTCTCCTAGAGGCACACACCATCGTTTAAAAGCAGCCAAGCTGCGTAGATGGCAACGCTCTTCCGGCTTCTCCTGCCAGCGAACGCAGATCGGCCTCCACCATCATTATTACCAATTCTTTAAAGGATACTGTCGGCGTCCAACCGAGAATTCGCCTCGCTTTTTCCGGATCGCCAACAAGCAGCACTGTCTCCGGAGAGCGGAAGCTTTCACAATCTTGTACCACGTAGTCCTCATAACTTAAACCCACATGGGAAAACGCCACTTCACAAAACTCGCGAACCGAGTGCGTTTCCCCTGTAGCCACAAGATAGTCGCTCGGCACCGATTGCTGCAATGACAGCCACATGGCATGAACATAATCGCCTGCAAAACCCCAGTCGCGACGAGCCTCAAGATTGCCTAGGCGAAGCTCCTGCGCCAGCCCGAGCTTAATCATCGCTACTCCATTCGAGATCTTACGCGTAACAAATTCCTTACCTCGCCGCGGACTTTCGTGGTTGTACAGAATACAGGAACACGAAAATAGATCCCTTTGTTCGCGATACACTGCCGTCATCCAATGCCCGAAGGCTTTTGCCACTCCATAGGGATTTCGGGGATGAAGCGGAGTCGACTCCCTCTGCGGCACCTCAGCCGCATTCCCGAAAACTTCGCTGCTGGAAGCTTGAACGAACTTAATGCGCTTATCCACTCGATGAATGGCATCTAGGAATCGGACTACCGTTAAGGCATTTAACTGTCCGGTGGAGACGGGGTCAGTCCACAATTCGCTGCTGGACGCTCGCGCGGCAAGATTGTAAACCTCATTCGGGCACCATTGCCGCAAAAGACTTTCAACGGCATAATCCGAGACGAGTTCACTTTCGACGACCTCGATGGCGCCAGCAAGTCGGATTAACCGGTCTTCGTCGCTCCCACTTTTAGGGTAGCTTCGCACAGTCCCGATGACCTGATAGCCCTTGCCCACCAGCAATTCTGCAAGGTACGAACCGTCCTGCCCATTGACACCAGTAATTAAGGCTTTGCGCATTCCGTATTCTTAGTCACGGTATTCGGCAACAGTGGTGAGTTTCCTCCCACATCCCTACTGCCTGTTGAGAATCCATGGCGCCGCTTTCGCAGTTTCCAAAAACAAAAGGGACTATTCGCAAGATCTAACAGCAGCAGTAGACGAGCGGATGGACGACGGAAGGTTGAGTAATAAACATAAGCAAGTAGATTGGCGGCCTGGCCCGGAAAATAAGCAATCGCTTGCTCTAACATCCGGGTCCAAAAGGATCCCGAGCGCGGCTTTAGCCATTGCTCATATTCTTGTTTGCTATAAACCCCTTTAGCCCTGAAATGCAAAAGCTTGCCAGGACTTCGCCACGGCTCTCTCAGGCATACTCGATTTTTTACTGAATCTGGAAACTGGGCGAATGACCAAATTATGCTGGGCCATTTGAACATCCATATCTCAAAATACTTCCCCAGCCATGACGCATTCGCATAGCGAATCGAAACCAATGGTTCGGCGATGACCAGAGCGTCTCCTGGCAACGGCTCTTGGAAGATCATTCCCACGTGTATGAAATATGACCCAAAGTACTTTTCCTTCTGCCGCGTCTCCCACACCTTCCGCTTGATAATAACGCTTCCAATAAAACTAAGGTAATCGCCTGTATCGCCTAACAGAAGATCATTCTCGCTGGAACGATAAATCTTATCTGCGTCGAGCGGCAGTCTCTTGGGCTCCAGCAGTATCGATAAGTCTGCATTTAATACCTCACTATTCGCAATAATCACCGCGTAATCTTTTTTGATCGCCTCCAACGCCGCCCGGATGGCGCCGGGCCTCAAAAGATCATCGTCACAGAATAGCCAGCAATACTCGCCGTGAGCCAATTCGACCGCCTTAGCGAAATCGCGGTCGATTCCCATGTTCGTCTCTTGACGAAAGTATCGCAAACGGAGAAAACGATTTTGGCAGAGTCGAATCACCTTGCCGGTATCATCAGTAGATGCACCGTCCAACACCACGACTTCTACTTCATCGGTTGCCTGAGAAACGATACTCTCCAACGTCGCGCCGATGTACGCGGCACGGTTCCGGGTTGCCATGCAAATTGACAGCTTGGGTCGATTCATCTCCACTCGAATGTCAGAGAATAGAACCATAGAAGGCCCGATGTGCTTCAGCTATTGTTTCCCATTCCGCCGACGGGTCTTCGTCGACTTCAGCGCCTTTGCTCCCAATGTGATTCCGTAATGCAGATCTCATATCAGCGACGTCATCCGGACGGGCATAGTAGATATTTTTTGAGACATCGTAGCCATGTTTTTCGCGGGAGGTGGTTAGGACGAATGTTCTCTGCGTTACAGCAGCATGAATCGAGGTATTCCAGGTTCCCCCGCCATCGCGAAACGGAAGTACCACAGCGTCGGCTGCTGCCAGTATTTGAGCCACTTCTTCCGAAGGCAGAAAACCTGTTACCGTTGCCCTGCCAATCCAAGGCTCCCGACGAACACGATCCAAAATAAGTCGATGGTATTCATCTTCCGCATTCAGATCGCAGATCAAAACCAGGTGATCACAGGCAGGATCTGAGATCTCAAAGAGCAAGTCCACCTGCTTGTGAGGATAAACAAAACCAAAATAAACGACCATTCCAGTCGATAACGACATAAATCGTGACCGAATCGCTAGTCTTTCTTGTTCAGTTAATCGTTTGCGCGGAATCGCAGAAGCGTTGGGAATGAAAACAAAGCGCTTTCTGCCGGTCAGCCACCTGAACCACTTGGGCATGTTACCTTCGTAGTCTGGTCTAACCGCAATGAGACCACCACTCAGTGCCGCATTAAGCAAATTGCGTCGCACCCTTTCCATATGGTATTCGTGCCAAGTTTGGACCACAGGAAGATTCGACATCTTAAACATTGTCGGCAAAAGCCATGGTAAGTACCTCGGCCCGTATCCCTGTGTAGGATACTGCACATTGATGATATCCGGACGCCAATGACGCACAACCCGCGCAATTCGGATCGCGTCCCCCATCCTCCATCCCTTCGCGATGGGAAACACTTCAAAATCGAACTCGGAGGGTATTGGACTCGCCGCCGCATTAGTGAGCACTGCCACTGACGTGTCCTTGCGTCGAGCTAGAGCTTTCGCAAGGCTCGCCGTATAGTCCCCGACGCCGCATTTCATCGGAGGCAACGAACCGGAAACAAACAAAATTCTCATACCTGCAATGACTTACTTTGCAGAGGCTTTATTTTCGGCGCCTTTTTGCAAAACCATCCACGCAAACGTGTACTCCTTGTTGGCACACTTTATCGGTTTATCGCCGCCCGTCAGATCAAACTGCCCAAAAGGATTCAAGTTGTACGACTGCGCTTGCTTGAGAAATTCGCGCACCTCTTGCTCAGAAAAGATAGTCCAATCCATCCCAAAGAACGAAACTCCCTTCGTATCCACTTTGTCCGGCCAGTAATCGAATGAAGCGATAAAGTAACCCCCGGGAAGCAGCAAGCGGGATACCTCCGCGAGAAGCTGCGGGCTCCTGAAACCGTGCTCGATTACAGAGATCGCGGTGATCACCTGAAACGATTCGCCTGCAAACTGCGTATGTACGAAATCTGACACTTCGTAGCGAATCGCGCCCGCGTGAGGCATCCTCTTGATATCCGGGTTTAAGTCAATTCCCGCTAGGTTTGAATAATTAATTGTATGCAAAATAGATGGAAGCTCAGACGCGAAGGCACCAATATCAAGGATGGGCGCGTTCGGTGGGACATTCTTTTCTATAAAGTGAAGCGTCTTCAATACGTCCCAACTCTTCAACTCATCCCCTAAGCCGATCGCCTTGGATAGTCCTACTTTTCGTCCGAAATCCTTCCACCATGGACTGGTAAAAGATAGCGCTCTCCGTTCAAGCTCAGTTCGCGCCTCTTGGATTTGCGCCCTCGATCTCAAGACTTCAATGCACATCATGGATTCTTGGATGTACCCCGAAAGAGAACCACGCGAAAGTGAATGACCTGTTGGCATAAAAGAAATCGAACTATGTGCTGGAGAATTTCGAGAGCAAACCTCCTCTTATGTAGGGAGCCAAAGAAGCTGCCGCAGCAAGGGTCGCAAGAAGAACTATTACCAGCGCACCCAGAGTCGCCAATGGTGGCATCTGGCTCGTGATTATTATACGTGCCGCTCCGGCCACTAGGACCGATGCAACTAATGGAGGACCTATGTCTTGTAAGAACCAATTCGTCATCTCGTGCCGTAGCAATCTCCGATGCGTAAGCGGCACTCCAATCAGCATATTGCTCGCCTGCAGACCTAGACAGGCATAGGCCGCTCCTACGGCACCGTAATGTGTGGCCACAAACCACAGAGTTGGAATGAATCCGACCGTCAGGAAAACCGTGATTTTTAAAGCAATACTGGTCCAGCCATATGCCAACTGCAAAGTATAGGGCAAGTACATCAAACCATTGAAAGCCGCTGCCAGCACCAAAATAGCTGCGATTGGACCGGCATTTTGAGCAACCACTGGATTTCTGGTCCACAACTGAAGCACTTCGACGGGGAACAGAGCCAGAACTGATGTTAGCGGTACTATGAGAAACAGCATCAACTGAGTCGCCTTGTGGTATAGGCTAATGATTGCCTCTTCATTCCCCTGCGCCACAAGCACGGAGAAGTGGGGGTAGATGGTGTTAAACACGGAAGAGATGATCATCACCAATCCGCTTCCGAACATCCCCGCAACGGTGTAGTAGCCAAAAATTCTCAAACTGAATACCTTGCTGAGAACGATTTTGTCCGCTTGACCGAGAATCAATGAGAACACAGCAATCCCGCTCATGCCGGCGGCGAACTTCCCTACATTTCTCAGCAGGCTAAAGTCGAAACGGGGAGCGCGACTCCCAGCAGGTAAACTCTTCCACAAGAAGGCCGTCCAAATCGCCACCATGACGGCGTTTGTCCCCACCATCCACAGAAAAAAAGCTTGAATCGTCGGCGAGATCAGCCACAGCACAAGAACGGCTCCCCCGTTGCTTACCGTAGTTGCGACCATGCGTAGGAGATTGAAGACGACCTGCCTTCGAAGCCCCAACAATCCTCCCTGATAGAAACTGACAGGCCACTGAAACACCGCCAATATCCCCATGAGCATCAGGGCTTGCTGGACGCTACGCACTGGAGTGCCGCCGGGTTTAATCCAATGGGTCGCTACCCACGGCGACGCCATCACAAAAGCTATACCCACAACAATTCCAATAAGCCAATAACCAACTTCCAGCGTTCGTACAAGATCTCTGGCCTCTCCCGCCTTTTCGGGCTGGACCGAATAGCGGGCCATTTCCCGGTTCATAGTTGGGCTAAGCCCTAAATCCAGCACCTGAAGCATGGCTTGCAACATCAGGTAAAAGCCAATTAAACCGTAGGCTTCAATACCCATGAATCGGATGTACAAGGGGATGCACGCCAATTGAACCAGCATGGTCCAAGCCGAGCCGGTTAGATTCGCCGCCAAATCCAGTTTAAATTTTGAAAGAAATGCAGGCCGCCAGGAAAATTTCATGAACCAGAATAAACCGCCTCTGCTAATCACAACACGATCGGAATCGGGCCACACGACTACTCTGGAAATGACGCTTGCCGTGCCAATCGCCCATCAATCTGGTCAGCAAGCTGCTTCGTGTCGGCATCGACCATCAATCGAACCAACCCATCGAGTCTTACTTTGGGTCGCCAGCCGAACAACCGCTCGGCTTTACTGGAATCACCTTGCAGAATGTCGACCTCATTCGGCCGATAATATTTGGGATCAATTTCAACGTATTTCTCCCAATCGAGCCCGGCGCACTCGAAGGCCATCTGCGCAAATTCACGGACGGTGTGAGTAGTGCCTGTTGCCACAACAAAATCATCTGGTTCATCGAGCTGCATCATTCGCCACATGGCATCTACGTATTCTGGCGCATATCCCCAATCACGTTTAGCATCCAGATTCCCCAAATACAGCCGATCCTGCAAGCCCGCCCGGATTCTAGCAACCGCGCGAGTGATCTTCCGACTCACGAAAGTTTCCCCTCTCCGGGGAGATTCATGGTTGAATAGAATTCCATTGCATGCGAACAGACCGTATCCTTCCCTGTAGTTCGCAGTCATCCAATAAGCATAAAGCTTAGAACACCCGTACGGGCTACAGGGTCGAAATGGAGTGGTTTCGCGCTGAGGTGTCTCAAGTGCTTTCCCGAACATTTCACTACTCGACGCCTGGTAGAACTTAGTTTTGATACCAGATTCTCGTATAGCTTCTAACAATCGAATTGTTCCGAGCCCCGTAATATCGCCCGTGTACTCCGGGATTTCGAAGCTCACAAGAACATGGCTCTGGGCACCCAGATGATAAATTTCATTCGGTTGAAGACGATAGAGAAGCCTAACCAAACTTGTCGAGTCAGCAAGATCGGCAAAATGCAGAAAGAGCCGGGCTTCGCGCTCGTGCCAATCCGGAAGCACGTCATCAATACGCGACGTGTTGAAGCTGCTAGACCGGCGCTTAATCCCATGCACCACGTAACCTTTGTTCAAGAGAAGTTCAGCCAGGTAAGAACCGTCTTGACCGGTAATTCCGGTGATTAGAGCCGTTTTTCCTGTCGACAAAAGTTTGTTCCCGTCGTGGCTAAAACCTGTGAAGTGAGTCATTTGTGTAGGCGCGACGCAAAAACGCGCAAGCCAAAACAAAAAAGCATAAAGGTTGAACTGAATCAACCGGCTCGGTAACCAACAACTCCACCATTATATCTTTAGAACGCGCCCGGACAACCGACGGAAACAGTTTCAGGTTACTATTCGGTTTCTGAGCACTAAGCGAAAACCTCTAGCTCCCTAGCCCGCGCTATCTCTCTCCTCTTGCTCACAGAGTGAAGGTTGCGTACCCTTGTGACGGTCGAGAGGTATGCATAACTTTCCCTACGAGCTCAACGCAGAAAGACTCTTGCATCACACAGTTGATAGAATTGCACGCGTAGCTGACACTCTCGTGAAACGACAGGATTCCTGAACTGATGACGCAAAGGTCTCTGCTGATAGTTTTGTTTATTATTTTTACGTGTGAGACGGGTTTCTCGCAATATTCCGGCGACCCTTTGTCTCAGGGCGGGACGTTTCAGGGTACAGCCCCTCAGGGTGCCGTGGATTGTTCCGATCCATCGATGGCCGCAAGTCCCCAATGCAGCTCCTCACAAACACAGCGACCCTACGACGCACAGTCGAACCAGAACTCGGCGTATCAGATGCGTACCCCGACTCTTACGTACCCCGGCGGATTCAGCCCAGATCAGTACACGCCTATCCGGCCACCCCTTAATCCATCCCAGATTTGGCGCCCGCAGACTCCCACGCGCCCAGAGACCGAGTTCGAGCAAGTGGTAGCCGACACAGTTGGTCGACCATTGCCTTTATTTGGCCAATCGTTGTTCATGCAATCTCCCAGCACATTTTCTCCAGTCGACTGGATGCAGGTGCCGAGCGACTACATTATCGGGCCTGGCGACGAATTGCAGATTAGAATTTGGGGGCAAGTGCAGGCGAATCTGCGCGTAATTGTCGATCGTTCTGGCCAAATCTACATCCCGCAGGTCGGCGAAATATCTGTTGCCGGGGTCCATTACGGAGATCTGGAGCAACATCTGAAACAAGGGATTTCCAAAATATTTAAAAACTTCAATGTCACCGCAAGCATCGGCCGGCTTCGCTCTATCCAGATTATTGTTGTGGGTGACGCACGGTATCCTGGAACATATACGATCAGTTCGCTTAGCACGCTGGTCAACGCAGTATTCGCCTCTGGGGGGCCTACTCCGCAGGGATCGTTGCGCGATATTCAGGTTCGGCGCGACGGGGTTACGATTACCCATTTCGACTTCTACGACCTCATCATCAAGGGCGACAAGTCAAAAGACGTCCGACTCCAGCCCGGCGATATCCTCTACATTCCTCATGTTGGCCCCTTAGTTGCTATTTCGGGGTCGGTGAATTCGCCGGCTATTTACGAGATCAAGGATCGTTCCACTCTGAATGACCTTATCGAAACCGCCGGAGACATGAGCACGGTTGCCGACACCAGCAAAATCATCATAGATCGCTTTGTGGATCATCAGGGACGGCAAACTTTGGAGTTTCCTTACGATGAGCAATCTCGAACTCAACCTCTCAAAGATGGCGACATTGTCCATGTCTTTTCTATTGTTCCTCGTTTCGAAAATACGGTGACCTTACGCGGCAACGTCGCCAATCCCGGTCGGTACCCATGGAAACCCGGCATGCGAGTCCGCGATCTAATACCCGACGCCCAAGCGCTGTTGACCCGCCAATACTGGCGCAACCGGGCCGCGATTGTAAATGGCAAAGCAACGGAATATCCGGTGCGTACTCCGCCGGCGCAAAACAGTCGTAACAATCCGAATCAACAGCAACAGACAAACAATATCGCCCCCAATGGCTCGGCGCCGAACAGCACATCGCCGCAGGAGGTCCCTCCGACTTCCCAGGGTATTGAGTCAACTCAGAACAACAATTCTGCCAATGATTTTCCTGAGGGAATAACTGGTTCCACAAATCCCGGGGATTCCCTTTACGCTGAGAGCGAGTTGAATACCTCGCCTAACCAATCGCAAAATCCTAGCGATCGCACTTCCTCGGGCCAACAACCTTTGGCCATGTCGACCACCACCCCCTATTCCAACGTCGTCAGAGATGTGGCGGAGGACGTACGTCGGTACGCACCCGAAATCAACTGGGACTATGCCATCATTCAGCGCGTCAATCCGACTGATCTCTCCTCCAGGTTGATTTGGATGAGCCCCCGAAAGGCGATCATTGAACACGATGATGCTAGTAATCTTGAATTGGAGCCTGGCGATATTATTACGATTTTTTCACAACGGGATATTAGCGTGCCACAGGCGGACCGCTCACAGTACGTAATCGTCGAGGGTGAGGTCATGCGCCCCGGCGTCTACAAACTTGAAAATAACGAAACCCTTCGCTCTGTTCTGCAAAGGGCCGGAGGGTTGACTCCCAGCGCCTACGTTTACGGATCCCAACTGACCCGCGAATCTGCACGCGTGGACCAGCAAAAGAGTCTAGACCAACTGGCAGATACTATGGAGGTGCAAGTCCGGCAGTCGGCGATGTCTGTAGCGGCCTCGGCTCAGGCGGGGGATCTGCCGCAATTGCTTGCCGCCCAGGAAGCAATCATTGCCCAACTCAAGAGCACTCGCGCCAGCGGCCGCGTCGCACTTCCCGTAAAACCTCAAGACAAAAACGTCGCTGATTTCCCCGATATGCAAATGGAGGATAACGACCGTCTATCGATTCCCAGAACTCCTTCAACAGTCTCGGTAGTGGGAGACGTGTATAACCCCGGATCGTTTATTTTCGAGACTCGAAACACCGTTGGAGCGTACCTTGAAATAGCGGGGAAGGGAAAACCCCAATCCGACTTGCACCACTCCTTCGTGCTGCGCGCAAACGGAGTGGTGGTTGCCGCTAATAATGTCAACGGTCTCTTCACGGGAACTAAGTTTGACCGTATACGTTTATATCCCGGCGATCAAATCATCGTCCCCTACAAGCTCCCGACCGGAGCGTTCGTCCGCGGACTGCGTGACTGGACGCAGATTACCTCACAGCTCGCAATTACCGGCGCAGCTTTGGCCATAGTCGCCCCGTGATGTCGCCGATGAGCGAAGAATTCACTCGGGACCATTCAGATTTGGACGCAGAAGTAAACGGGCTCACGCCCCTGAACCTGGGGGCGTTGAACCCCATCTAGGTTTTCGAGATTCCTAAAGTTTTATTCCCCCGATAACGAGGACGCAGCCTTTCGTAGGTTGCTTCAGTACGACCAATTCACACCCGGATACAGGCTAGGGACTCGATAGGCGCGATAGGCGGTCGCGCCGATTGGGGTGATATCCATTTTCCAGACAATTTGGGGGCTCCAGGTTTGCGTAACTTCCTGTACCTCAGAAGCCACGTTAGGGCCGACCGGCGGGTTGGCGGCGTTTATATCGAACTCAACGTTTCCATTGCCGAGTTGATTGATGCTGCCGCCCCAGAGGCCGTAATCGTACGGGCCCGGCAAAGTGTCCCAAATCAGATTCGCAACCATAGCGTTTTCGTCGACCTGAAAAATAGTGGCACGCGAGTAACAGGGCGTGGCTAAAGCTACTGACGGGCAAATGTCACCGCTGCTATCCAGCACTCGATTATCTCCGTTGTCCCAGATGGCCAGGGTCGTTTGTGGCCCCGTTTGACTCACGAGCGAAGGAAAATGCTGGAATGAAAACCAGTCAGTCGTGCTGTCGGTTGGCACCCCGCTTTCTTCCAAAGAAAAATCGCCCTGGTATCCCAACCGCCAAATCACGTCACCTGCGCCAGCCCCGTTGTTGTAGTCGATCTTCAAAATCCACGACTGATGCCGCATGGACAGCAGCAGATTACCGTCCGATGGGGAGTAGACCAGCCCGTTGCTGTGGGTCCAGTCGGGCAAGCCATTCAAATGGCGGTTGACGTCGAGGTAATCGAAGCTGTTCCACGCCCAGACCGGATTCCAATTCTGATCCAGATCGACAATGCCGTCTCCAATCACTCCAATCGTGCCCGGATACCCTGGAAGATTTGTGTAGTTCTTGGCGAAGTTGGTAATCACAATCAGATGGCCGTTCGCAAGCGGAACGAGATCATGAGTATAGTTTTCTGGAGCGAAATCGAAGCCAGCAGCTTGCATTTTTCCCCCCAGGGCTACGGCGCTCAATTCCCGAATGGTATTCCCCGCCAAATCGAGTTCCCGAATAAGTGTAGAGGTCGGCTCGGAAAGCATGAGGATGATGTGTCCGTTGGAAAGGAACTTGAACATATACGGCCAGTTGGTTTTTCCCACATCGTAATACCATATCGGATGGGCATCACGATCGGTGAAATAAGCAGGGGTCCCCGTCGCGGTCACATTGATCATCTCGATTCCGGGATTCTCCGGAGAAGTTGCAGATGGGCTGGGGCGAGTGACGGTGAGTGTCGGAAAAGGCAAAGCGGGTAAGGGACCGGTGGTGAAGGTCAGGTCCGCGCTGGTCTCCGTCGCCCCACTGGCGCATTGAATCTGTGATCGCATGTGGTAGGTAGTGGATGCCCTCATGCCCGCGACCAGAATATTGGTCTGCCCATAAGTCCCCGGAAGCGGATTCCATCCCGTGCTTCGGCCATAGGAGGTGTCGCGACCAAACTCCACCATAGCTTGCCCCGGACAGTCCGTCGCGACTGTGTATTGCGCTACCAAAGAATTTGGTGTACCTGCAACCGATTGCAGCACAGCAGCCTGTCCGAACCCTGCGGATTGGGTCGGGCCTGCGCAGGCAACGGCCAGGAAGCACAAAGCCAAAGTAACGAACAGCAAAACAAACCGTAACGATGCCGGTTTCTTCATGGGCAGTTTATCCTTCGAATCGAAATTTTGCTTTAGCCGCCGAAATGGACTCGATCTGGCCTCTGATTTCTTACTCGCACAGAATGATATCTCAAAAAATCTACTTGCCAAGTGATATTTCCAAGGCGAACGTATTCAGCGCAGGCGTTCTCCTACCCAAGTTTTGACGCGGGAGCGTGGACCTGCTCGCAAATTCAGTATTAACATTCCGACCGTCGGAAAGATGGAGCGAGAAACAGCTTGATCAGGGTAGCCGTGCGGCAGTGGCCGCCAGCCGGTCTTGGAGGAGGACAAATTTAGGCATTAGCCAACGCTTCTGGTCGAATGACCATAATAGTGCAAGAATAAGCCAGAACAACGGCTCCATCAGCGATTGATAACTCACGTTGAAGACTATAATGGCAATCATGGAGGGCAAAGTACCTTTCCTTGCAATTATGGGATACACGAGTAGGAATATTAGGACGGTGAAGGTGGGTAGCCCCATCTCGGCAAGAGTAGTGACATATAGGTCGTGAAAGTTTCCATGCTTATCATTTCCAAAAAAGTCTTCTAAAACCTTAGGAGCACCTGCAAATCCGATGCCTGCAATGATGGTTTTCGTCGACTTTAACCAGGTATCAACCCCCCGCTGTATCAAAAGCAGGTGACTTTCTCCCGAACTGCCTTCTCCCATCGACAACTTCACGGAGAGCGCGTCCGAAATCTCCCACGCTTCGGCCAGAGCCCCAAGTTGCTCCTGATATATGACGCAAACGGTCGAAACAATAACGGCCAGTACCGCTAGCCGTATTAGCACAGGCCGAGACACCAGGCGCTTCCAAAAGGATTTCGAAAATACCCAATATGCCAACAGACACAGAGCTCCGGATCTGGATAAAGTTAGAAGGATGAAAAGCACGATCGCGTAACAAAGCACTCGCGTATATCGCGACTTCGTGACAAACCTGTCAAGCAAAGCCCAGTACATCGTTAACACAAAACCTGATCGGTTGGCGTCCGATGTGGTTCCCGAGAGCGTCGGTATCCAATTTCCTAACAAGCTGGGCGCGAATGCGGCGGCTAGCCATGAACTCGGTTTTTCGCCAGGAGCCAGCACGACCCCATTAAGCAGTGCGACGCACTCGCCGATCATGAAAATCAGGTATACGCTCAAGCCGAAGGCGACCGAACGCAGGATCAATTTCTCCTTCATCGGCTCCGATAGTATTTCCAAGGAAATGCAGTATCCCAAGACAGCCACGAGCAACAAGTCACAGAAAGCTACAAGGCCCCGCTCTGGGTCCAGACCCAAGGGAATTGAAGCCAGGCACAAAAGCAAGAATAGGCTGGCGGCAGCAATAAACGGAAACTGGCGACGAATAGAGGGGGTGACTGCAAACTGGAACCTCCCGCTTAATCCTTTGCGCGATAAGTGCAGCAAAACCACGAGCGGAGCAAGTACCAGAAACGGAGTCAGAGTAAAGGGACCTTGGCCAGCAAAAACATCGACGCGGTCAGCCCCTACCAGACCAATGCTTCCGACTAGACACACGTATTGCAGTTTTCGCAACATAGGCGCCTTAGCTCATTCTACGAGACTTCGTCACTACGACTCAGAGGAGTTCGCCCGGATTTAGCATTCCATGTGCCAGCGCCTCATCCATAACATTAGCAACCCGAGAACAAGTTGAAACCTCGTTACAAATCTCGAATAACTACTTAATCTTGTCCTCCCAGTTACGTTCGTAGAGTGGCGCCGATAGGCAACAAGCGGTTCTGCAATGTATCTGGTTTTGCCGCCAAGCAGAGCGTTGACGCACCCAATCCAAGTGTCGTGATGAACCTCCTTGCCGAGCGGAAATGGCAATGCGCTTTGCAGCAAACTGGAGCGGAATGCCATCGTGCACCCGTGAAATTTTCCAATCAGCACATTCGACCAAAGCCCAGGTCTGAATTGGCCTCGCTTGGCATAAAAAGAATCTCCAATCTCCATGCCTTCTTCATCGATGAGTATGGCATCGCTTGCCACTAGCATCAGGTCCGGATCATGCAGGAACGCATCCAGGATCGTTTCCACTTTCTTGGGTAGCCATACGTCGTCCTGATCGCTAAGAAATATTATCTCCCCAACAGAATGGGAAACCGCCTTTTCAAAGGCTCGTAGGACGCCTTGATTCCCGGCGTTTCGCAGTAGGACCACACGAGCATCTTGCAGCGCAGCTACCTGGGAGTATGTTTTGTCCGTAGAACCGTCATCGACAATAATGACCTCATCGTCAGCAGATAATTGATCAAGGATGGAGCTTAGTTGGAGAGCGATGTATCTTTCGCCCTGATAGGCCGCAATACATACGGAGATCTTAGGTTTAGAGTTCAACCTGCTTGCCCGCTCTTCCTCTCACGGCGTCCGCGACACCCGCCGTCATGGCGCGGATCTTCTCCCACTTATTCTCTTCTGCCAACACAATTTTGAGGGCGTCTAAGAGCATGGTTCTGCTTTCCCGCCAGCTCCATCGCCAATCCTCAGAGTAGCGAATCAAGAGCCGCAATCGATTGCGAGTCATGTAATAGCGCCGACCCGCGGAATGGTTTGTCACCCCCAAGCGCACACCAAATAAACGATAATATTTGGTCCGTCCCAGCGAGTGCAAGAGCACTGCGGGCGATTGAAGGATAACCATCCCATGACGTCGGGCTCGCAGACAGAACTCGACATCCACGGCGTCCATATAAAAGCTCTCATCGAAAAATCCGAGTTCGCGAAATGCGCTCGACGGTATCATGCTGCCCGAAGTCATGGCCGCCAATATCTCCCCATTACTGCTCTTCAACCGCTCCACCACTCCAGTCTCCCGGTCGACATAGCTCGGAGCAACCAGGGCAACCGCCTGCGGATTCTTGGAGGTTTCGTATGTCTCCAACATCTTTGCGATAAATCCACTCGATACCAGACTGTCCTGGTCAAAGGTGCAGACCCAATCGAAGCCGGAGTCTAGAGCATATTTCACGCCGAGGTTCAGGGCGGCCGCTATCCCCAAATTCTCGCGGTTCCACATCACCTTGCAGTCCAAAATCCCCTCCAACTGCTGAAGGGTTTTTTTCGTTTCTGCGGAAGAACCATTATCAACGAGAACAATGGAATCAACCTGTCCCGCAAGTTCTGCAACACTTCCTATGAGTGTTGGTCCTGGATTGTACGTGACTATCGTCGCGCAAACAGACTGCGCTGCCATTGTGGCGCTCTTCATGGAGGCTCTTATATGGAAATCTCGGGCGTCACCAAAATCGCAGATTTGAGGGATTCATTTTCTCTCAAGGAGGCGCCAATTTATAACAATTTCGTGGCCCCGAAAGACATTCCCAACAACACGCGCTGAATCTACCCTGAGAGAGACTTTCAGTGCAGCGATCTAAGAAACTCAAGCGGGTAATCTGGCAGAATCTCCCGCGGGCCTACGAAAAGCATAGACCGTCCCGGCGATTACTCCTACCACTTGGGCCCAGGCCCGGCCGGCGAGAAAAGCCGGAGAAAGAAATCCAACAATTGGATCCTTCACGATCGCCCGCAACGTGAACGACAATGTGCTTAGCAAAAATCCCGCCAGGACTAGCAGTGAAGCAGGGACGCCAGGTCGCGTCATCATATCTAAGACTAGCGCCACTAATAGCGCCGGCGCAAAAAGCAGTTGGAGTTTCATGAGCTGAGGTGTGTGGCTGTCCTTGACCACCTTGCTCGGATTTTTGCGCAGGGCTATGACCCGCCAAAATGCGAACTTGTATTTTTTCCTGAGATATTTGGACAGTGTGTCCGGATGGGTGTGGAAGACAATAGCCTCCGGGGCGAACTTCATCTTCAAACCACGCGCCGACATCCGGTAGGAGAGCTCAATATCCTCTGCGCATGCCAGGGGAAATGATGTGTCATAACCAGTCATGGCCAAGAAACCATCACGTCGAAAAGCCGCAGAGTAAGTATCGACGAAATCGATCGAGGAAAGACGTTTCATGAGTCGGTAGCGATCCTCGTATTCGACTTGTACGAAACGCGCCGCAAGCCCTCTTTGATGACTGCGGTAGGCTCCCTTTACCCCAACTACTTCAGGGTCTTGGAATGGCGCGAGCATAGCCTCCAACCAACCTGGAGCAGGCACACAATCGTCATCGGTGAATAGTACGATTCCCCCTCTGGCCTTTAGAGCGCCACGGTTGCGAGCCGCCGCGGGTCCAGAATTCGCCTGATTAATGAGGCATACGCCAGAATATCGACTAACCACTTCTGCAGTGTCGTCAGTTGAGCCATCGTTAACAACTAGGATCTCAATGCTTCGATTCGAATTCTGTCGCAGAAGCGCATCCAGACAATGGCCGATTCGGCCAGCGCCATTGAACGTGGGGACGATGATTGAGAAGAGATTCGATCCGCCGTAGGAGTTGCCCGGCACCTTCACCGTCAGGAGGCCGCTCCCTGAACCGCGCGCTCCGCAATTGTCAGCCATGGAAGATGTGAACACGGATCGTAGCTATTTTTGTTCGACCGGTAATGGAATACCTGCGGCCTAGTCGCCGCCTTGCGGACTCGTAACCGGCGCTATCGTCCGGTGCTCCGGCAAACTCTTGGACGGTTCAGCTTTCTCATGCCGGCTACCGCGCAATAGATACTTCGATAAGGTGATGAAACCCTTAACGTTGCGCTGCAACTCACGTCGGTCTTTAAGCGATTGTTTCAGCTTATACAAGAGATACGAAGGACTCAGATAGAAACTGCGCCGAGCGCGGTCGCAGAAACTGACCAACTGTTCATGCGTAATATTCGGCAAAGTCACGACGCTATTGTGGAGTCCGTCCTTGGTCAACCACGCCCCCCAATCCTCAATCTGAATGTAATTCCGCTTCTTGGCTTCGTCGTACGCCGTCGTTCCCGGATATACCATGATAGGGAAAAACTGAGCGGTATCGGGCTGAAGCTTCTTGGCAAACGCCAACGTTTTTTCCATGCTGGCGGGAGTTTCATTCAGGTTGCCGACCATGAAGCATCCATGCACCATGATGCCGGACTCCTGGCACCGGCGCACAAAACGATGAGCCTCTTCGTGATACTTCGCGTCGCGGCGATCGTCGTTGTTCTTCTTCATGCCGTTGATGACTTCCACGTCGCCACTTTCGAATCCCACGCAGAACAAGCGGGCGCCAGCCTTGTGCAGCGTGGAAAGTAATTCACCTTCAGCTCCTATATCGGCGCGGCAGTTGGCGTCGAAAGGCAGCTTGTTGCCGCGGCGAATCAGTTCATGGGCCAAATCCATGG
>Ga0116135_1000450_pt1 | contig 22719 bp, 18 predicted proteins | sample June2015DPH_20_1_FD_89738 | JGI IMG/M metagenome (GOLD analysis project Ga0116135, IMG submission 89738) | Peatland microbial communities from SPRUCE experiment site at the Marcell Experimental Forest, Minnesota, USA - June2015DPH_20_10 | ecosystem: Environmental > Terrestrial > Soil > Wetlands... | reverse complement strand
CCTGGGGCGCATGCTGGGGCAACTTCTCCCCGGCGAATCGGAAGTTCATGCACTTGTGGCATTGATGGAGTTGCAGGCATCGCGCAACCGAGCGCGCCGGGGCAAAAACGGCGAGGCCGTCCTATTGCCGGATCAGGACCGCTCCTTGTGGGACTACGCGCAGATCCAGCGAGGAATGACCGCGCTCGAACAAGCGCAAAGACTAGGCGGTGGCGCGAAACCCTACGCGTTGCAGGCAGCCATTGCGGCATGTCACATGCGCGCCCGCACCGCCGAAGAGACAGACTGGGACCGCATCGTTCTTCTCTACGACGCGTTGCTCGAAATCAATCCATCTCCAATCGTGGCACTCAATCGCGCAGTCGCCGTCGGCATGGTCCAAGGCCCAGCCGCAGGACTCGACGCACTCGACCGAGCCGCCACCCTCGCCGGTGACTCTGCGCTAGCCGGCTACCATCTCTTTCCCAGCGTTCGCGGAGACCTGCTGATGAAGATGGGCAGGCTCTCTGAGGCACGTGAAGAAATCCAACGCGCCATCGCAATGACGAAGAACCTGCGGGAACAGGAATTGCTGGCGAACAGGTTGAAGCAGTTGGAGAAGGCGGCCTTCTCCGTATAGGTGCGGTTCTCTCCTTTGAAACGCGCTTCCTTGCCTTGCATAGATTGCCACATGGCCGAATAGTCGGGGACCACGAAATGAACGGTGATGGCCCGAGACGGACCCGGGAGCCTAAATAGTCTGCGCGGCGGCGGGCCAGCGCCAGGAGCAAGAGGAGGGGGTGACTTAGAAGCGTCCTCACGATGGTAGCAGCCGGGCGGCAGGAGGCAGGCTGCAGGCGGCAGGCCGCGGAATGAGCGTCCGAAAGCCTCAGCAGCGCTTGCTTGCCTTCTGCCGCCTGACGCATGCAGCCTGGCCTCAGCTAGCGGGGCTACCCACCGGCTCATCGGCTACGAAGCGGCGCAGGTTCTCCAACTGTTCGCTGATACTGGCTTCGTCTTGATCCGCGGCAGCCTTCTCGATTTGCCTGCCGATTTCTTCGATGGAAGGAAACCCGTACCCCCGCCCGGTCCCCTTGAGATTGTGACCGAAGCGCCAGATGGGCGCAAAGTCCTGCATGGCCAGCGATGCGCGCGCTTCTTCGATCTGCCTGGGCTTCGAAGCAAGATACTTGGGGATCAGGGCCGCTATGCCATCCTCCACCGCGGCGCTCTCCGGTCGTGGTGAGCTTTTCACCGGCGCGTAGCGCCGGACCGTGCTGAGCAGCGTGGCCTGGTCCACTGGCTTGGCCACGTGAGCGTTGCATCCAGCGGCTAGGCTAGCCTGCTGGGCTTCCCGCATAGCGTGGCCGGAAAGAGCCACAATCGGAGTCGGAGACTGTCCGTGCGATTTCTGCCACTCCCGGATGAAGCGGGTGGCCCCGTATCCATCCAGTCTCGGCATATCCAGGTCCATGAGGATCAAGTCGAATTCGCCGCCGGCCACGATCACATCCACCGCCCTTTGGCCATCGTCGGCGAACGTGACCTCCACTGGCTCCTTGCGCAGATAGTGCGTAACCAGCAGCCGATTGTCTTCGGTGTCCTCGGCTACCAGCAACCGCACTGTGCCAGAATTCAGCGGCTGCGGCGCCGCAAGACCGAGAGTTCCATCGGCCCCGGCGTCCATTGGCTCCGCCGCTTCGAGTGGGAGCGTGAAATAGAACCGGCTGCCCCGTCCCGGTTGACTGGTCACTCCGATTTCTCCGCTCATTAGCTCCACCAGTTCCCTGCAAATCGTGAGGCCTAAGCCGCACCCCGCGGCCCCGGGGGGATTCTGTTTCGACAATTGAGTGAAGGCGGAAAAGACTCGCTCCTGATCTTCGGCTCCGATTCCCGGGCCAGTGTCTGAAACCTCGTAGCAAAGACGGTCACCCGCGGGAGTGGAGACGGCTAACACGCTCACTGCGACGTGCCCTTGCTCGGTAAACTTGACCGCGTTGCTCAACAGGTTCACCAAAACCTGTTGCACCCGCAGCGGATCGCCCAGCTCCCAGGCCGGAACATCGGAAGCGATTTCGAATTCCAGTCCGATGCCCTTCCGGCTGGCTGATTCCCGGAAGGTGGCCACCGCGTCCTCAACCGTCCCGCGAATTCGAAAAGGAATCTTCTCTAAGCGCAATGCGCCGGCCTCGATCTTGGAAAAATCCAGGAAATCGTTGATCAGTTTTACCAGCCGCCCACAATTGCGTTGGAACATACTGACATATTCGCTCTGATCCGCGCTGAGAGGGGTCTCGGACAAAAGATTGGCCGCGCCCAGGATCGCGTTCAAGGGCGTTCGGATATCGTGGCTGATCTTGGCCAGAAAATCGTTCTTGGCCAAGCTCGATGCCAGGGCCTCATCCTTCGCCCGAACCAGCGCGGCCTCCGTCTCCTTGCGTAGGCTGATATCTTGCAGGAAGATATAGTAGCCTGCGCCGGGGTCGTCGGAAACCGGCCGGAATGTCATCGCTACATCCAAGATGCACCCGAATGCATCTGGAATGCGCACTTCGGTCTCCGCGCGGCCGCTGGTTTGCATCAGTTGAATAGCAGCCTCCACCTTAGGCCGGTCGTCTTGGAGCACGGTAAGCAGTATGCTGGCCGGCTTGTTGCATTCCGATAAACTCGCAATCTTGGCGTAGGCTTTATTGAAAGACAGATAATGTCCATCCGGGTCCACTTGAGCGATGCCGTGCAATGCGTTCTCGAGAGCGCCGGTTTTCTGGCGTAGAACTTCGGCCGTCTGGGTCAGACCTTCACTCAAGGCCCCGATTTCGTCCAGCCCCCCCGGTAGCCGTTCCAGCACTCCGCCGGTGGCCAGCCGCGACACATTGGCCCGGAGCTTCAAGATGCGGTTGGTGATTCCGGAAGCAAACAGGAGCGAAATCACAATGCCCCCCACCACTCCGAAAAACGCGCAGATCGCCGTGGTCGCGCGCAGCTCCAGATGCACCCGCTCCACATCCGTCGATTGGGCCGCCAGCAGGCGGCTCTGTTCGCCCTGCATCACGCCCATCACGCGCTCCATCTGGATCCGCTCGGCTTCCTTCGCCCGCAATGAGGCGCGCAACGCGCCCGGCGTTAGGGCTCCCGACTGAAATCGGGCTGTAGCAGAGAAGATTTGTTCCACCCGCCAGCGCTCCAGTGCGGCGATTTCCGACACATGCCTGGACTGGGAGGGGTCGCCCGCCACCGTCTCCGATATTTTCTGCAAAGTAGTGTCGAAATTCGCGATGGCCTGGCGCGCTTGGTTTGCGAAACTCTCCTCGCCCGTGATGAAGTACGCGCGCACATGTGCGCTGGCCTCCGCCTCATCGGCCTTCAGCTGCTGGATCTCGAGGCCTGTTTCGAGGCTGTGTCTCACCGCATGTTCGCCGGCGCTGGCCCGCGTTCCCAGGATGTAGGAGGCACAGGCGATCAGCACCGTGGCCGCGGCCGGAACCGCGATCACGATCAGGCCTTTGGTTCGCAGCCGGAGATCCGGCCATATTCCCAGACGCGGCATGTCTAAAGATCCAAGACCAAATCGAGCATCGCGGCCAGCGAACCGATTTCGGTTTTATCCAAGGAAGCATCGGCGCCGAGGTACGCGGAAACATTCAGAAACAGTTCCGAGTCACTCGCTCCCGATACCGTTAATATCTTGGTGGCCGGGTATAACGTCTTCAATTCCCGCAAGGCCTCCATGCCGTCGCGATCGGGCATGACCATGTCCAGAATGATGGCGTCCACCGCGCGAGCCCGTACGGTTGACAGGCAGGTAGCCACGCCATCCGCCTCCAGCACCTCGAAGCCGTTGGGCTCCAGAATGGTTCGGGCGAGGGCGCGAAAGTATTCGTCGTCGTCGACAATCAGCACAGTGGCATCCGAGCACTTGGCGGCGGTCAGCTGTGGGGACCGGTTTTCGGAGACTTGTGTAGTCATGTCTCAAGGTATCGGCGAGGTTCCGGGAAGTCTTAGAATTTATCGCTCTAATTCTTTGTCTCCCGCGCCCGATAAGGTACAGCATGCGGCACTACGCCGCCAGAGAGGAAAACGTGATCCTAGCTACTGTCTCATCACAGCGTGGCTTTCACTCCGATGTGCGCGCGGCCTTGGACGGACGCATCCGTGTGGAGACCGCCTGGGACCTAGATTATTCAGATGCCGCCCGCCTCCGTGGCATCTCTTCGGAGCAGAAGTGCATTGTTATCCTCGATTTTTCCGACCCCCAAGCCATGGCGGTGGCGCGCGCCGTGGATGGCCGGCCGCAGATTGCGACCGTCGCGGTAGGCGGCGGCGGCAGCCGGGATGAGCTGCTGCAACTGATGCAGGCCGGCGTTCGCGACGTTCTACCGCATTTCACCTATCGCGAGATTCTGCATGCCGCCAATCGCGCCGCCGCCAGTTTATCTTGCGCCGGAGAGCTACTGGCCGATGTTTATGCCTTCGTTCCCGCCAAGCCAGGCTGTGGCGCAAGCACTTTAGCTACCCAGGCCACCGCTGTAGCCGCGCGTTTGACCAAGGAACCAGTCCTGCTGTTGGACTTCGACATCCGCCTGGGAGTGACCTCTTTTCTATTGAAAGCCGAGGGTACTCACACCATTGTGGACGCTTTGATGCAGGCCGAACACATGGATCGCGACATATGGGCCAGCCTGGTCTCCCAGTTGGATAACCTGCATCTGCTCGGCTCCGGTCCGGTGGATTTTTCCCGGCCTTTCCTATCGGAGCGGTTCTCCGAGCTGTTGGAATTCGCCATCCGGCAGTATACGGTGGTCGCCGTAGACCTGCCCGGAACCATGGAGGACTACGAATGTGAGGTGCTGATGCGGGCGGCCAAGATCTTCCTGGTTTGCACGCCCGATATCGGAGCGCTCCATCTGGCGCGCCGCAAGGCCAGCTGGTTCCATGACCTGCGGCTCACCGATAAAGTCTCGTTGGTGTTGAATTGCGCGGAGCGCCGCGGAGCTCTCGCGGTAGAAGAGATTGAACGCATCATTCAACTGCCGGTGCGCTATCTGGTCCCGGCCAGCGCCAACGAAATCGGCAAGGCGGTCCAGAACGGCGCGGTGATCGAGGGATCCTCGCAGCTAGCCAAGCAAATCGCCCGCATCGCCAGCGACATGGTGGCAACCCGGCCGTCCGGAAAGAAGCCCAACGCAGTCCGAAGATTTGTGGATTATTTTTCGGTTAGCGCCGCTCGCAGCGCGCAGGTCGAACCGTGAGTGTCGAACAGTGAGTGAGGAGAATTAGAAGAACCCCATGACCAACGCAGCCACTTTGGATATTCTGAATTACTTGTGCAACGAGGCCCGGAACTCCGTGCATGCTAGCTTCGGTGCGCTGGAGTTCCTGCCTACTGACACCGCAGATCCAACCTGGCAGGCCTATCTCGATATTGGTAGGTCCAGCGCGGACCGGCTGCTGGGTTCTATTGATGATTTCCGTGACCTGTTTTCCGACGGCTCACCCGCCGCGGACACAGTGGAAGAGTTTGACCTGGCCCTTTGCCTAGGAGAAATCGTCGAATTGATGAACCTGGCCTCCGGAAAGCCAGCCAGCCGCATCCTTCTTGGTGCGCCGGGCGAACCATTGCCAGTCCGGCAACATCGGAAGCCGGTGGAACAACTGCTCACCCGCATTCTGGATTCGGCATTGAAGCTAACGCCGCCTGGCGATATTTGCGTCGCAACCGGCGATGCTGCCGCAGACGGCGAGATTCGAATCTCAGTCGTTCCTCCAGACTCCGCTCTGGCCGTCCGGCTGGCGGATTGGTTGAACGCCGATCGCGAACAAGTCCGCTTTCAGGATCTGCCTGACATGCCTCACCCGTTGGCGGTCATGGTGGCCGGAAAGAGCCTGCGCACCCTGGGAGGTTCAGCGCGAATTGCGAGCGGGCCAGGCGTGCCTCCACACATTGCAATCTTTATACCCTCGCTATTTCGTCACGATTGGGAACGGCGCCCGCAGGAATCCCGGCCAAGTAGTCTGAACATACTTTTGACCGAGGACTGTGACGATAGCTTCGCACTCAGCGAATTGCTGCTGCGCAAGGAAAGCGTATGGCGTGCGCGCAATGGTCCGGAGGCCATCGAAATGGTGAAGAAGCAACGCTTCGATATAGTGTTGATGGACGTCCACATGGGCGGCATGGACGGTTACACCGCGATCCGTGCCATCCGCGAATGGGAAACGCAAACCGGTAATGCCCGAACACCCATTGTGATCCTGTCTTCGGACGATCTCGAGACACAACGCCAATCCGCCGCCCGGTCCGGTTGCACCGGCTTTCTTCGCAAGCCGCTCCGCAATAACGATCTGCCAGAACTGCTGGACCGCCTCAAAGGCGCTCACTCACTCTGTGACCAGTAGTAGGGCCGGCGCCTCCGTTTGCCAGATTCACACCGGGCTGCGCTTCAAGGCGTAATCGATTGCCTCCTGCGGAACTTCGAATTTCGACAACGCCGTGTTCCCCATATACCCAATATCTTTAATACCGATGGCGCTGGTGTAGTAAGCATCCACAACCATCTTGCGCGCCCAATCGAAGAATTTAATGCCCGGCCCCAGCTCCGCCGACTCGTTCTTGCGATAGGCGATTAAATCCAGCATGGCGCTTTGCTGCGCGGCCGTAGCATCCACAAAATTGGGAGCGCCCCGCCTCTGCATGGCATGGTCCAGCCAGGCGATGCCGCCTGTATAAATAGCCAATAGCTGCGGGTTCTCGCTCGCCATCAGATCGATCCACTCGGGCGCGCCCGCAGCCACGGCACCACCTGTTGTGCCTTCAACCGGAACAATATAGTCGGCCAGCTTTTCGAGCGTCTTGTATTCGTGCGCGTTCAACCCTTTGGGCTTGTAGACACCCTGCGCGGCTTTCTCCTGGGCGGCTACGCCGTGCACGTGCTGCGCAGCTTCGAGACTGAGTTGACCGGCGGTAATGGAGAGCGCAATTCTCCGGAGCAGGTCGCGTCGAGTGACTTCAGACATTGCCCTTCCTCATTTCTTCGGCCAGATACTCGGCCGTGCGCCAAGCCAGCGCGATAATCGTCAAGGTTGGATTCTTGTCCGGATTGCTCACAAACGGCGCTGCGTCGGCCACGAAAAGATTCTTCACTTCATGCGCCTGGCAATATTTGTTCAACACCGATTTCGACGGATCGCTACCCATGCGCACCGTCCCAAGCTCGTGAATGATCTCGCCGCCATCGGAAATCCCTTCGCCCGCCATGAAATTGGGGCGCGGCGTGGTGACTTTGCCGCCCATAGTTTCAAGCAGTGACCGGAAGGTGTCGTACATGTGCCCCGCCTGCTTCAGCTCCTGATCGGTCCACTTGAAGTGAAAGCGCAATACCGGAGTTCCGTACTGATCCACCACGTCCGGATCGAGCTCGCAGAACGTGTTTTCATTGGGGATCTGCTCTCCGCGGCCGGCCATTCCAAACCAAGCGCCGTATTCATTGCGAATCGCCGCCTTCAGATCCTTGCCATAACCTTCGTGCCGTTCGCAATCGCCATGGAACGATCCGATACCGGGCATGTCGAAGCCGCCGCCGATCTCGATGTGATAACCGCGCGGGAACTCCTTGTTCTTCGAATCCCACAGCCACCACGGCACGTAAAGATGCATGCCGCCCATGCCATCCGAGTTGTGGCGCGGCAATCCGTCCAGCGCGGGAATATGAGCGTCCAGTCCATAGCCCACGCTGTCGGTCAGGTTGCGGCCCACGTGCCCGGAGCCGTTCGCAAGTCCATTTGGATGAGCCGGCGATTTCGAATTCAGCAGCAGCCGCGCCGATTCGCAAGCGCCACACGCCACCACTACACTTCTACAGCGAATCTGTTTTTCGGTGCGTGTGGCCTTATCGATATAGGAAACAGCGCTCACCTTTCCGGAACTGTCGGTGATCAGCTCGCGCGCCATAGCGTTGGTGAACAGTTTCACGCGTCCGGTTTTCATGGCTGGGAAAACCTGCACCTGGCTGGATGAATAGTTGGAGGAGGCGATGCAGCCGCGTCCGCATTGTCCGCAATAGTGGCATGGAGGCCGGCCATTGGTGGGCTGGGTGATCACAGCTAGCCGCGCGGGGATGCAGGGTATGTTCAATTTCTTCGCGGCGCGCTGGAACAACATTTCCGGTACGCGCGGCGGCGGGCACGGCTGAAAAATTCCGTCGGGCGCGCTGCGAATCCCTTCCTTGCTTCCGGTTACGCCGATGAAGCGCTCGGCTTTGTCGTAGTACGGCGCGAGTTCGTCGTAAGTGATGGGCCAATCCGTGCCCAGACCGTCGCGCGTGTACGGAGCGAAATCGTAGTCGGCGAATCGCAGCGAGATGCGGCCATAGTGATTGGTGCGCCCGCCCACCACGCGCGACCGGAACCAGGAAAACTTATCGCCCGGGTTGACGGTGTAAGGCTCGCCCGCCAGTTTCCAGCCGCCGAAGCTGGCCGTGAAGTACCCGAAATCCCACGGCGTTGGACCGAAATAGCCCTGCCCACCCTTGCCGATGCCGCGATGCGACACCTGATAGGGCCACATGTGCTCCTTGAAATCCTTCGCAGGGTCAAGCGGCGGACCAGCTTCGAGCAGTGCCATTGAGACGCCCAGATCGGCCAGCACTTTGGTGACGGTCCCGCCTCCGGCGCCGGATCCGATGATGACCACGTCGTAAACCGGGGAACTACTGCTGATTTGGAACATTCGCTTCTGATTGTACCCCTCTTGTGGCGCAGGGCCATGCCCTGCGAATGGCAGGGCATGGCCCTGCCCCACGTTAGCTACTTCACTTCGCCGTCAGGTTTTGCGAACTTTTCGTCTTCCACTGGAACATTGTTCTTCACCTCGGCGATCTGAATAGTGAAACGGCCGTTGGTGCGCGACAAGGTCCAGCGAAATGGAACTTTCACACCATCCACGGCGCGATAGTCCGCATAATCGATCTGCGTCGGATTCCGGCCCAACGGTGTTTCCCCGTAACGGATCTGCCGCAGCAACAGTCCCGACTTGGCTTCGAAGTAGAGCCGGACCGGCGGACGGCCGGGACGTGTGCCGATCAGCGTGAGGCACTCTATTCCGTTGATTGACTCCGGACGGCCAGTGCGCACTTGCTGGAAAATCTGCGGAAGCCGGAGTGGCAGATAAAATTCCGCATCGAGCCCCGCCGCTTCCGATTCAGCCAGCGACATGCTTCGCGGCGGACGGCCCGTGCTGCCCAGCCAGCCCGCCGTTCCATCAAACGCGGTGTAGCTTTCGCCCTTCGGCATATGCGTGACGGAGATGCGCTTGTTGGGAGCCTTCAGGAACAATTCGATGGGTGTGTCGCTTCCGCCCGCCACAATGACGCCCTTCTCCACGCGGCTACTGAACTTCTTGATGGCATCTTCGCCGCCCAGCGCGGTTACGTATTTTTGCAGAATATCGTTGGCGTTGGGCGCATCGCCCGAAGCGGGCTTGGCCGCAGCCTCGGGATGCATGGGCATATCGGATTCCAATACCGGCGGCGTCCCGGCCGGATGCTCCGCGCCATGGTGGCAGGAATAACAGGTCACTTCCCGCCGGCCGCCGAAGCTCTCTTTGTTCAACGCCGCCGTCATAGCCATCATTTCCCGCGCGGTCTTCTTGGTTGGTTTATCATCCAGATCCATCTTGCCTTCGACATGACAGAAAGTGCACTCGACCCCGAGCGAGGCGGAGATAAACGTCATGGCCGGAACCAACTGGTCGGCAGGCGTGCCCTTGAGCTGAATAATGTTCTTGAAAGTCTGTTCGGCGGTCTTCGGCTCGGCGGTTTGGGCGTGTAGCAGGCCGGCCGCGAAAATGGTCGTCACAAGTAGCTGGACGCGCTGCATAGATGCTCCTCTGTGGTTCCTGAATTGTATCTGATTCTAGAACCTGGTGACTTCGGTGAAATGAAAATCGCGCACTTTCATGGCTGGCACCACCATGTCGAAGGCCTCCTCTCCCGACGCGCGCACAGCCGGCGACAGCGCTTCCACATTGTTGAGCAATTCGATGAGTCCCTGGTTGAAGCGGAAATTCCGCAGACCGCGGGTCAGGCGGCCATCTTCAATCAGGAATGTGCCATCGCGCGTCATACCGGTCATGATCTTTGCGAACGGATCTACCTCGCGGATGTACCAAAATCGCGTCACCAGCACTCCTCGCGCTGTGGAAGCAATCATCTGCTCGATCGAAGTGGACCCTCCGGCGATGACGATGTTCAGGGGCGCTTCGCCAATTTCATTCGGCACGGGAAAACCGTGGCCAGTGGGTTCAACACCGGCTTTACGGGCGCTGGAACGCGCGTATGCCACTTCGCGCGGAACTCCAGCATCCACCAAAGCAAGTTTGCGCCGCCGGACTCCTTCACCATCAAAGGGAACGCCGGCTTGCAGCGGGTGGGCCACATCGTCCCAGATTTGGATGTTGTCGCCGAACAGTTTCGTGCCTAGCCGATCGTTGAGAAAACTGCGTTGGTCGTCCAGAGCCGTAGCGCTGAAATCGCCGAACATTTGCCCCACCAGGTCCAGCACTGCGGCCGGCTCCAGAATCACCGTATAGCGGCCGGCCTCAACTTCCCGCGGAGCGCGCGACAGCCGGGCCTTTTCGCTTGCGCTCCGCGCCATATGGACGGGATCGATCGCGCCACATGCGACGGCCGATCCTTTCGCCCAGCCGGAGCTGTCTTCCGCCATGGCTGTAATGGAAAACTGAGCCATCGATTCGCCATGCAGCGCGGCCACGCCGGCAGAATTGAAGATGGCCTCCACCGACTGGCCGGTGGAATAAATCCCAGCCGCCGTCTGCCCGGCCTCTTCCACGATTCGGATAGCTTGGGCAACCGCTCGAGAGCGGTCCATAGGGCTGGCTGAAGCTGTCGCGGAATCAAAGCGCGGGATCTCGGGAATCGGCGAGGGTTCCGCTAACGGCAACAGGTCGGGATCGGGCGTCACGGATTTCGTCAGAGCAATGGCCTGTTCTACAACAGACCGGACGGAATCGGCGTCGAATCGATTCGTAGTTGCGCGGGCTGTTTTCTGATCGAACAACACGCGCACCGAGATCCATTGCCCTTGCTCGGACACGTTTTGATGGATGGTGTTGTTCGCAAACCGGGTGAGCGCCCCGCGATGCGCCGCGAAGAGCACCTCGACATCGCGAACACCGAACGATTGAGCAGCCCGTTGGACACTTCCGAAGAGTTCGCGGCTTTTCTCGATCGACAATATCGGGCACTCACCCGGCATAAGCGGCTCCGATCTTGACGTCGTGGAAACGCGCCGGACTGGCTCCATGCCCGGTCCCGATCACCTGCTCGGGTTGGCCCTTGCCGCAGTTCGGCACGCCCCACAGCACCCAGTGATCCCGATTCGCGATGGCCGCGCAGGAATTCCAGAACTCGGTGGTGATGCCGCTATAGGTGGGGTTCTTCAGCATGCGGCCGCGCTTGCCGTCGCGAATTTCCCATGCGATCTCACAACCGAACTGAAAGTTGTAGCGCTTGTCGTCGATCGACCAACTACGGTTGGTCTCCATGTAGATGGCGTTGCTCACACCGCCCAACACTTCATCCAGCGTCTGCTGGCCCGGCATCAGGCTGACGTTGGTCATCCGGATAAGCGGCAGGCGCGACCATCCAGTAGCGCGCATGGTCCCGTTCGAGCGTGCCTGGCCGATAGCAGCCGCAGTTTCGCGCGAGGTCATGTATCCGACGAACTGGCCGTTCCGAATGATGTCGGCGCTCTGCGCGGGAACGCCTTCGTCGTCGAAAAGAAAGGTGCCGAGGCCAGGGCCATGCTCCGGACGCGCATCGCATACCGCGTTGACAATCTCGGAGCCATAGCGCAGCGTATTCAGCTTGTCGAGCGTAAGAAAACTCATGCCGGCATAGTTGGCTTCTGAGCCAAGCACGCGGTCAAGCTCAATGGGATGCCCAATGGATTCGTGAACCTGCAGGCCCAGTTGGCTGCCGTCCACGATCAAATCAAAGCGGCCCTCCGGGCATTGCATGGCCGAATGCAGCGCCACGGCTTCCTCGGCCACGCGCGGTGCGTGATGAAGCAAATCCAGTTCATGAATCAGCTCGTAACCTTTCAACTGGTGCTGCCCGCCGAACGAATTCGGATAGGAGCGCTTCTGGATTTCCTCTCCGCGGAAACTGTGCGCGTCGAATCCGGCGCCGCTCGCGGTGCGGGTTTGATCGATCACGCTTCCGAGCGACGAAACAAAAATCTGCCGGTCCCGGTGAAAGGTCATCGAGGTCTGCGCCAAGGTGACGCCGGGATTGCGCCGCAGCTCCGCGTCGATTTGAAGCAAAAGCGAGAGCTGTTCCTCCACGCTCACCAAAAATGGATCTATCCTGCACGGTGAAACCCAGGTAGCTTCGTACTTGTCTTCGGGCGCGAGCACGACATCGTGTTTCTTCGCCAGGGCGCTGGAACGCGCGATTTCCACCGCAAGCGCGGCTGCCGACTCCACTCCGGCTTTACTCAAATCGTCGGTGGCCGCAAACCCCCAGCAGCCTTCGGCCAGCACGCGTATCCCCAAGCCGGCCGATTCGGAACTCGATACCTGGCCCGGTTTTCCATTCTTCGTCGAAAGATCGCGGTCCCGGCTCTCCACCAGGCGGACATCGGCATAAGTAACTCCCGGCCGCAGTGCGGAGTCCAGCGCTTCGAATGCAAGTTGCTTCATCAGTATTTAGGATACGTGGAACGAAGACCGTGGTCGATGTGCCCGGTCCTAATGTCAAAACGATGAAAAAATCAGAGGATATTCTTGAACTGGGAGATTTGAAAACCTCCGACTTGCCGTATACTGCCAACTACTGGAGCCCAAAATGGAATCCGGAAGGAGATAGCTTTATGACATCTCGACGTAGATTTGCACAGTTGGTGATGTGCATAGCGATGCTGGGTCTGCTGGCATCACCCGCGCTCCGAGCCGATCCCAGCCTCTGCGATGCGATCGCAGGGAACCTTGTTACAAACTGCGGCTTTGAAACCGGCACGTTTAGCGGCTGGACCGTTACGCCAGGCGCCAATCCGAACTTCAGCGACGTTGGTGTCATCGCCGGTAACGCCCATTCGGGAACCTTTCATGCGTTTTTTGGGGCGATCAACGAGCAGTACGACACGATCTCGCAGACGCTGGACACGCAAGCGGGCACCAGCTACCTGCTCGGTTTTTGGCTCGGGAATTTTTCCGCAACTTCTGAAGCCGATTTTCAGGCACTATGGGATGGCTCGCCCGTGGTTGATGTGCCGGGCACAAGTGCCTTCCCCTACACCGATTATGTTTTCCTCGTAGCTGGAACTGGAAGCGACGTCCTGAGTTTTAAGGGTTTTCAGGAAGATACCATTTACCGTTTGGACGATGTGTCGGTTGTGCCAACGCCGGAACCTTCCAGCGTGTTTCTTTGCGTGGGCCTGCTGGGTTTGGGAGGCGTGCTAAGGCGCTTCGTGCGGCTAAGGCGAAATGCAATAAGATTGTGAAATGTTCTCCTGGCTGTTTTCCGACCCGCTGCGCGTGGGTGACGATGCGCCTGACTTCAGTCTTCCCGATCAAGACGGAAATACCGTTTCGCTCGCAGGTTTGTCCGGCAAAAATGTCGTCCTGGTCTTCTACCCGGCTGACGAAACGATGGTTTGCACCAAACAACTCTGCGAGTTTCGGGACAGTTGGGCCCTCGCCCAGCAAAAGAACGCCATTGTTCTGGGCGTGAATCCGGCCGGCCCTCAGAAGCACGCGGCCTTCAAATCGCATCACCAATTTCCGTTCCCTCTTTTGGTGGACCGCGGTCAGCAGGTAGCTTCCAGCTATCACGCCAATGGACTCATCGTGAAACGGACGGTCTATCTGATTGGAAAGTCGGGAAAAATCCGCTATGCGCGCCGTGGGAAGCCGGACCCGCAGGAAGTTCTGGCAGCTGCGGAATAAATCAGGACGCCTGGCCGGCCGACGATTTCTCGCCCGCTTCCAAAGCCCCTAGCGCCGCGTCTTCGGTGGGATAGATGGGAATCACATTGGCGAGCCGCGTAAGTTCCAGGACGTCGCGCACCCGCCGATTCAAATTCGCCAGCACGAACCGGCCAGTCGAATTCTTGAGGATGCTGGTGTAAATTCCAATCAGAAAACCGATGCCGGTGGAATCGATATAAGAGACTTGGCTGAAGTCCGCGAGCACCTTCTTGTAGCCCGCGGTCTTAATCTCTTCGGTCTTGGCACGCAAGTATGCGGAATCCTGCCCGGTCGCAAATCTGCCGTGCAGACGCAGAATGCAAATGTCGCCGCGTTGCTCGAATTCAACCAACATGAGGTCTTTTGTAATCGTACTACAAACGAACCCGTTTCTGGTTTCTTGTTTCTGGTTTCTGGTTGCTGGCAGCCCCAGTCCCTAGTCCCTAACTTGCTATACTTCGCCCATGCGGCGACTATTGGTGCTCTTTGCTGTGATGCTGTTCGGACTGACGCTCTCGGCGGCGGATCTTTCCGGTACCTGGAGCGCGAGTGTGGTGCTGGATGCCGGCAGCGGCACCGCCACGTTTGTCCTGAAGCAGGCCGGGGATACGCTGGCCGGTTCTTATTCGGGCGCGCTCGGCGAGGCTAAGGTTATCGGTTCGGTGAAGGGCGATGAAGTGGAATGGGCGTTCGAAACCGAAGATGCCGGTAAGGTGATCTATAAGGGCAAGCTCGACGGCGCCGCAAAGATCAAGGGCACGGTTGAGTACGGACAGTTGGGCAAAGGCAACTTCACCGCGGAGAAAACGAAATAAAACCCGTTTCTGGTTTCTTGTTTCTGGTTTCTGGTTATTCTTCGCGCAGAGCCACGACCGGTTCCACTTGGGTGGCGCGGCGGGCTGGGATAAACGCGGCGATTGCGGACACGCCGATCAATACGGTAACAACTGTTAAGAATGTCCCTGGATCGGTGGGGCTGACGCGATACAACTGCGTGGCTAGTAATCGCGTGAGCGCCAGCGCCGCTAAGGTTCCTGAGACCAGGCCCACAAGAGCCAGGGCCAAGCCTTGACGCAGCACCGTCCCCTGCACCTCGCGAGCGGAGGCGCCCAGTGCCATCCGGATGCCGATCTCATGCGTTCGAAGCGACACTGTATAGGCCAGTACGCCGTAAAGACCCACGGCGGCCAGAACCAGCGCAAGCACCGAGAACACGCCGAATAGCACGCTGACAAAGCGCTCGCGCCAGGCGCTGCGATCCACAATCTGGCTGAGGCTCAGGATCTCGCTGACGGCGATGTCCCGGTCGATAGAGCTAATTCGCGCGCGCACAGCGTTTGCGAGTGTCGCTGGATCTTGAGCGGTCCGAAGAATAATGTTGGACACGGAGTAATCCGCGCTCGCCGGTATATAAATATTCCATCGGCCTGCAAAATTCAATTGCTGATTGAGTACGTCCCCTGCAACACCGATCACGGTGTGCCAAGGCTCATTTTCTTCCGGCGGACCGAACCGCACTCGCTTGCCAATGGCGCTCTGATTCGGCCAATATCGCTTGGCCAGGGATTGATCGACGATGGTAACGAAACGATGATCCCAATCGGAGTCTGTGAAATTCCGTCCCTCCACGATGGGAATGTCCAATGCACGGAAATATCCCGGCGTTACCACCGTGTGGTTGATCATCGGCGCATCTTTGAGCGGAAGAAAAGGAGCGCCTTCCACGGTGAGGCTGCGTCCCCAGCTGGATTCCAACGGAGCACCGGACGCAAATGCGATCAAGGAAACTCCAGGCAGGCTCGCCAGCTCATGCCGGATTTGCTCCAGAAGTGCCCGCGTCTTCGGCCCCTGTGGATAGCGTTTGCCGGGTGTTCCAAAATCGAGCGTGAGAACTCTCTCCACGTTGAATCCAAGAGATTGGGTTCGTAGCGCGAGAAAACTGCGGACCATCAGACCCGCACCTACCAGCAGAATCAACGAAAGCGCTACTTCGGCCACCACCAGGCCATTGCGCAGAAAATGACGGCCTCGACTGGCCGTGCCTGCGCGTCCGCCTTCCTTGAGAGCACCAGTCAAATCTACGCGGGACGCACCGAAAGCCGGCGCTACGCCAAAGATCAGGCTGGTGAGCAATGAGACAGCCAGGGCGAATCCGAGCACTCGCCAGTCGGTGGAGAAAGTCATCCACATTGGAAGATCGATTGGGATGAGCGCCAGCAACAAGCGAAGCCCTGCCACCGACAAAATGATACCGGCCACTGCGCCGATCAGACCGAGCAAAATGCTCTCCGTGATCAATTGGCGGACCAATCGGGTACGCGAAGCGCCCAAGGCTGCCCGCAGCGCCATCTCGCGCGTCCGCACGGAAGCTTTTGCCAGCAGCAGGTTGGTGATGTTCGCACAAGCGATAAGCAGCAGAAATCCGACTGCACACAATAAAGTGATGACGGCTCGGCGGTAGTTGCCGGCGATGTAGCTCCGGAACGAAATCGCGTGTGCGCTGTTGCCATAGCTCGTGGTCGGATTCTCTTCATTGATCTTTTGCATTAAAGACTGCAATTCGCCAGTGGCTTGCTCCACCGAAACACCGGGCTGAAGCCTTGCGACGGCTTGCAGCCAGTGATCGGTACGCGTGGCGCCTCCATCGTGACTCCTCGGGTCGAGCTGCAACGGTATCCATATCTCAGCGCGTTCGGGGAATCGGAAGCTGGATGGCATGACGCCAATCACGGTCCGGCGCAAGTTGCGGATATTCAGGGTCTTTCCAATGATATTCCGATTGCCGCCGTAGCGCCTCTGCCAAAGATCTTGTCCGATAACGACAACGGGCGGCCCGTTGGGCACGTCCTGCTCCCGGCTGACAAGGGTGCCTAGAATGGGCTTCACACCTAGAACTGAAAACACTCCGTCGGTGACATAGGCGGTCGGAACTTGCTCGGCATTTCCTTCTCCACGAATAGTAGCTTCGCTTTCCGAGTAGAGCCCGATTTCCTGGAGCAACCGCGTGCGAGCGCGGATGTCTTGATAGTTGGGAAATGCCACTGCATTTCCGAACTCGCCGCCGGAGTTGAACTCGGCCACGGCCACCAAACGATCGGGCTCCGGATACGGAAGCGGGCGCACCAGAATCCCGTTCACCAGGCTGAAGACAGTAGTTGTGGAACCGATTCCAAGCGCCAGGATAGCGATGGCCGCGGCGGAGATGGACGCATCTTTCCACATGACGCGGAGCGCGTGTCGAATATCTTGAAGCATGACGTGATAGTGCTCCCGGGGGGCTTCGGCCAGGACGCCGAAAGCCGCGTGAATCCAGACCATGAGAACGCCTACGCGGCTGCGTTGCGCGCAGCAACGATCCGCCAGCGCGAGACACAACTCCCGCCCATACTCATCCCGGAACTCGGCCGGGTATAAGATGAGCAGGCTGCGGTAGAGGCGCACCATGTGTGTATTATTCCATAGTTCGCTATAGCGAACAACGGAATAATAAACGGTTCATCGGTTATTCGGTTATTCGGTTCGGAAACAGGGATTGTGGGTAAGGATAGAGATCTCACGGAGTAACGAACCGAGGAACTGAGCAACCGATGAACCGATGAACCGTCTAGAGCAGCCGGAAGTTGACTTCGATAGTAGCTTGAACGGCGACGGGCTTTCCGTCTTTCATGCCCGGTTTGAACTTCCACTTCTCAACCGCCTCGATCGCTTTTTGATCCAAACCGAGGCCGAGCGGACGAATCACCTTTAGTTCGCGCGGGTTGCCCTTTTCGTCCACCACCACGAAGAGAATCACGGTCCCCTGGAACTTCGCCTTGCGGGCTTCTTCGGAATACTCGGGCTCCACTTTGAGGATCACGCTGGGCGGAGAGACGCCGCCACCGATCCGGTAAGCGCCACCACCCATGTTTCCGCCGGAACCCGGACCATAGCCAGGACCGCGGCCGGAACCAACGCCGCCGCCGGGACCGGTGCCGATGCCGCCGCCCGATCCGGACCCGTTCGAGGCGATTCCGGACTTGGCCAGCGGATCACCCAGAACATCCATGTTCACTTTCGGAATATTGGCGTCTGGCTGAATGATCAGCGTCGGCTCCATCACCAGCTTTGGATCCGGATTGTGAACCACCGCCATGGGAGGCACAAACTGTTTGTCAGCCAGCCGCGGCAGCTTGCCTTTGCTGGGAGGTGTTGCGGAACGGTCGCCGCCACCGCCGCCGCCGTGCATCTCATTCTTTTTCACGGTGGGTTTGTACGGCGAAAGGTCCGGAGCGATCAGATCGATCTGCTCCTTTACGGCTTTTTGCACTGCCTTGTTCGTGCCGATCAGGAACAGCAGCCCGAGCACTGTGACGTGAATCGCCATGGAGCTGAGCCCGGCGCGCTTCTCCTGCCCGCCGTAGAAGCCCCAGATTTCCTTCACTGGTACAGGCTTCGAGGTTACCTCCAATGGCGGCAATTTGGGCGGATGGAGGAATTCCTTGAGATCTTTCCAGAAGGTGCGGTAAAAAGGCTCTTCACCGGCCGCGAGCAACCGTTCCAGATGGAGATCGGCGTCCGAGCCTTGAGAATTATTAGCCCCAGGGTTTGTTGGTTGGTCGTGAGCAGCCATCGTCTTCTTCTACTACGTATCAGTAGTCTTCCGATTGTCTCAAACGGTAGACGTTTTCTCGTTCCCTAAAGTTGCGCCGATACCTACAACTGATTCTATCACTTCCATGGAATTGTCAAGTAGGTCTATGGAAAATGGAAGGCTACGTATCCGACCCAGGTACCACATACAACCTACACTAATTAAAGCATGTCCGACAAGCCACTGCTCATCTTCGATGGAAAGTGCGGGTTTTGCCGGATTTGGATTCAGTACTGGGCGCAGCTCACTGGTACCCGAATAGAATACGCCGCCTCCCAGGAAGTGGGCGCAAGCTACCCCCAGATCCCGCCCGAGAACTACGGCCAATCCGTGCAACTGGTGATGCCGGAAGGTGATGTGGTGAGCGGAGCGCGCGCAGTGTTCACAACACTGGAGTACGCGCCGGGGATGACGTGGCTTATGTGGGTCTACGATCATGTGCCGGGTTTTGCACCGGTGACGGAACTGGCCTACAGGCTGATCGCGGCGCATCGCACCTTTTTCTATCACCTCACCCGGTTCACTTTCGGACGAAACATTGCGCCGCTCCGTTACGCCGGCGTGGAATGGCTTTTTCTGAGGATCCTCGCGGCAATTTACTTCATTGCATTCACCTCCTTCGGACTGCAGATCCGAGGATTGACTGGCGCGCACGGCATCCTGCCGGCCGGACGGTATCTCGCCGCCGTTCACAATTATTTCGGTCTTGAGAGTTATTGGACTGCGCCGACAATCTTCTGGATCGCGCATAGCGACGCGTTCCTGACAGCTGTGTGCGTGGCCGGCGCTGTTATTTCGTTAGTGCTGCTGGCGGGATACCTGGAACGTACTGCCCTGCTTCTGTTGTATGTTTTGTACCTTTCGTTATGCACCGTTGGTCAGGACTTCATGTCGTTCCAGTGGGACATGTTGCTGCTGGAAGCGGGCTTTCTCGCGATATTTTTAGGATCGTCCAAAGTTTTGGTCCTCTTGTTCCGGTGGCTGCTGTTCCGGCTGACGTTCCTTTCTGGTGCCGTCAAACTGCTGAGTCACGACCCAACCTGGCGGAACCTGGATGCTATTCGCTTTCACTACTGGACGCAGCCGTTGCCAACGCCGATCGCCTGGTACATGGAGCAACTGCCGCTCTGGTTCCACCGGTTCTCCACCGCCGCGGTGCTCTTCATCGAGCTGCCGATACCGTTCCTGATTTTCATGCCGCGGCGTTGGCGGTTCTTCAGCGCAGGCTCCATCTTGTTCCTCCAGACGCTCATCTTCATTACCGGCAACTATACGTACTTCAACTTGCTGACCATGGCGCTCTGCCTGTTTCTGTTCGACGATGCGGCGCTAGCGAAGCTTCATTTGCGGATGCGCCGCGTTCATGCACGGCGTGCTTTGGTTGGCGCGGTAGCGGTGGTGATCCTGACGATCAGCGGACTCGAGTTGCGGGACATGTTCCTCGGAGGCGACAGCACCGTGGCACGCGTGGCCGCTCCATTCGGAATTGCAAATACATATGGATTGTTCGCCGTGATGACGACATCGCGGCAGGAGATCATTGTGCAAGGGTCGAACGATGGCGACACCTGGCTCGATTACGAGTTCAAGTACAAACCAGGCGACTTGAAAAAGCCGCCCCGCTGGGTAGAGCCTTTCCAACCTCGTCTGGACTGGCAGATGTGGTTCGCCGCGCTCTCCAACTTCCGGAGCACCTCCTGGTTCAGCAACTTCATGGTCCGACTCCTCGAAGGCTCGCCGGATGTGTTGGAGCTGCTGGCCAAGAATCCATTCCCGGGAAGTCCGCCGAAATACATCCGCGCTCTGGTATTCGATTATTCATTCACCGATCTCGCGACGCGCAGAGCAACTGGCGATTGGTGGGGGCGCGTGCCGCGTGGTTCGTATTTCCCAGCTATGACGTTGAAGGCGCGGTAGCTGGGAAGTTATTCGGTTGTTCGGTTATTCGGTTACAGAACGACCTTCGCTTCCAACCGGACCGGCAACGTACAGCGCCGCCGCAGACGCACCATCGGCGACGCTCGGTTGTGGGTAGGTCCAATGCTCTTGAAAAGCCGGACCCGAGGAAAAGCACGAGCCTGGTCTTCGGGGGCTTCGGCGCTCGTTGTCATAATCGTGGCAGGTGAACGCATCTTATTCTAAAAGCTCTTCCACGGCTGTCTAGCACGGTGGTGTCTGAAATGTGCCAGACACTACCTCTAGCACGAGCTCGACGACGCAAACGGGATACACTGAGAATATGGGGGATCTCACGGCCCGCATCACTATTAACCCCGATCAATGCGGAGGCCGTCCCTGCGTCCGGGGAATGCGTGTCCGAGTTTCCGATGTTCTCGATCTTTTTGCCGCCGGCTTGAAAAGCGAAGAGATTCTTGAAGAGTTGCCTTATCTGGAGCCTGAAGATTTGCAGGCCTGCCTCCAATACGCGGCACGTGAAATTAATCATCCTGTCCTTACGTCTCGATGACGATTTGGATTGATGCTCAGATTTCGCCCGAACTCAGACGCTGGCTGACTGATCGATTCGCGGTTGAGGCGCTTCATGTCAGGGATTTACAAATGGTCGAATCAACAGACCCAAACATCTTCGACGCTGCGAGAATCGCTGACGCCGTCGTCTTGACTAAAGATCGCGATTTCGTCGACCTGGTGAGGCGCTTTGGCGTTCCTCCACGCGTCATCTGGCTCACTTGCGGAAATACTTCAAACCGAGAGCTGAAGCGCATCCTGGATGCCACTTTTCAAAGAGCGTTCGATCTTTTGGCATCCGGCGAACCGGTAGTCGAGATTAAGGGTTAAAGGGTTATCCCTACAGAACGACCTTCGCTTCCAACCGGACCGGCAACGTACAGCGCCGCCGCAGACGCACCATCGGCGATGAATGCTTCTCTCCAAATACACAGGATCGCCAGCTCTCCACTAGCTCGCCGCCCTCGGGAAGCACCAGCCGCGCGCGAGCGGCCAGCGATCCCAGATGCCACAACTGCTCGACATCATGCTCACCGGGCGGCCCTTCGATCTCGTCGACGATCAAAACGACATTGGGTTTCTGAAACTCCACGCTGCGCCGATGCGTGAAACCTCGATAGCGGCACTCTGCTTCCATCGCGTCGCGCTTGGCGTTGGTCTTCCAGGAAAGAATCGTGACCTCAGGATGATTGGTCCATCGGAAGGGACCGGCCGCCGTCGCCTGATCGCGGCCGTCTATGCGAACTGTGTTGTGCGCTTCCGTCCCGCGAAACCAATCGCGCCACTTCTGCTCGCCTACGTACGTGCATGTGCCAGGATCGATCAGAATTTCTTCATCGCCCGAGCGCACCACAATGCTCAGCGCATCCGCATGGCTGTGCCCGGCGCCCCACGGTCCGAAGGATCCCGCGTCGAACAGAACTTGATTCGCGCCCGCCGTCATCGCGGCCACGCCGGCATCCGAAAAAAGCCGTGACTCCCACTTCCCTTCTCCCGGCTTCCGATCGAGCACGCCCGCGCCCAGCCACCAGACGGCCTGTTCATGCAAATCCGTTGTGTCCCACTGCCAATGCTGGCGATCCAATACGATGCCGGCTGTTGCCAGAGTGGCGCGGCCGAAATGACTGCGATCACCGTAAGGATGAAACAAACGCCCGCCATCGTCATCGCCCAGAAACGGCAGAATGCGCGACGGACCCATCACGGCATTCAGATACTCGACCATTTTTTCCAGCTTGTCCATGTACTCCCGGTCGGGCTTCGCTAGAATGGCGTGCAACAGAAACATGTCGGCCGCGTAAAGGTGATAATACGTGGACTGCTCGAAGTGGCTTCCGTCCACGCGTACCTGGCGCTCCATTTGCTCGCGCATCACGCGCGCGCCAGTTTGTTCCCAATGGGCGGCTCTCGGAAGTCCAGCGAAGAACAGCCCCAATGCGTGCAGTGCCAGCGCCTCGCCCAGCAAATGCGTGTTCGGTGAAAAATAGAACGAGAGATTATTCTCCAAATGACAGGCATGCTGGTAAAGCTGGCGGAGCCACTTCATGCGGAACTCGGCGATCATCTGGCCGCCGACTAAGTGATACGTCCAGATCCACGATAAGGCGCGGAACGCCACTTCGAGCGCGCTCGCCCAGTTGATTCCACGATTGTATGG
>Ga0116135_1000449_pt1 | contig 22731 bp, 20 predicted proteins | sample June2015DPH_20_1_FD_89738 | JGI IMG/M metagenome (GOLD analysis project Ga0116135, IMG submission 89738) | Peatland microbial communities from SPRUCE experiment site at the Marcell Experimental Forest, Minnesota, USA - June2015DPH_20_10 | ecosystem: Environmental > Terrestrial > Soil > Wetlands... | reverse complement strand
TGGACTGCGGGAACAGGGTGAGATCGTCATCCTGCGAGGTGTAGCGCGTATCCCGAAAGTTGCCGCCCGTTTGACCCGCGCTGATCAGGCCGGGATTGTAATAGTCGTTCAATCGCCAGGTCATATCGAAGCGATACAGATTGTTTTTGGCGATGCGCAGCGTGGCGGATTCGTATGGATCGCCTCCCAGGCCGACGGTCGAAAGCGTGAGTTCGTCGAAATACGTGCCATGGCCATCGCGCGAGTACATACCGAAGGAGCTTCCTAGCAGCCGCAGGCCGGCGGGGTAGTTCACCTGGCTCTTGTATTCGTCGAGATTGCCTCCGATGGACGTGAAGCGGTAGCCGGTCTCGAACGAGTTGACGATGTTGTAATCGGATGCGTTGTCGCCGGACGGTGGGCCAACGGGTTCCTGGGTGGTGGGCGTTACAACTTGTTGCGCGCAACAGGCGGCGGTGATGAGTAGTGGAAGGATTAGAGTTTTCATTGGCCGCCTCAATTCAAAAAGAACGCGCTGGCGTTGGAGCCGTGAATGTGGCTGTGACAGTTGGTGCAGTTTTGATAGATGGGTGACCGAAAATTATGAAATTGAAACGGCACCGGATCACCTTGGGCGGTCCGGCCAAAGCCGGGAGCGCCGTTATGGCATTCCAGGCACATGGTGAAAACAACTGGACGGCGCAACAGGCGCGAGTTGGGCGATCCATGGGGATAATGGCAAATTTCGCAGCCTTCCACGCGAACCGGAGGGTGCTCATAGACGAAGGGTCCACGTTTTTCCGCGTGGCATTTGAGACAGGCCTCCTCACTGCCGTCAACCTGTTTCACCATGGCAGACCGCGTGGATGTTCCCCAGGTTTGGGCGAACGTGCCGTGGGGATTGTGGCAATCGCTGCAGGTGATGACGCCTTCGTTCACGCGATGCTTGAAGGGCATGGAGAATTGGGAGCGAACATCGGCGTGGCACTGGTAGCACAGCTCCGATTGCACTTTCGCCAGCAGAAATTTCGGGGTTTGAGACGCGTGGATGGAGTGGCAACTGGTGCACACAACATTGTTCTCGGTGTGCGCGGAAGTGCGAATGTTGGCGCGGGCGAGTGTCTGGGAGTGACAGCGCAGGCAGTTGTCCTGGATCTTTTGGGGTTCGAGCTGGGAGAAAGCGATAATGCTAGCCTTTCCGCCGTGGGCTGCGATGTGGGCTTGGCCGGGGCCGTGGCAGCCTTCGCATCCGGTATGCTCGGGCGTCTCTTTGCCGGAGGCGACGCTCTTGAAATGCGGGTTCTTAAAAAACTTCGACCAGACGTCGGGATGGCAGGTTTTGCACGCTTGGCTGCCGACGAAGCCGCCGGGGGAGGCGCCCCGCTGGATCAAGCCGGATGGCTGAGCTGAGGTTGATGGCGGCTGCGCTACGGTTGATGGCGGCTGCGCCGTCTGGACGGATGGCTGCTGCTGGGCTAGGGCCGGCCAGGCGGCGGCCAGGACCGGGAATAAAAGCGCTCGAATTGCAGTCATGATCCATTGGACGCGCGGAGGCAGGCTTTCCGCAAGTGCCTGGATGGGATTAAAGTAAACTTTTTGTGAAAGTATTATGACTTACGGCGGTGCCGGCGGCTACCGGCGAGGCCATCGCGTTCACGAATGCATTAGCTATCGGGGATTGTTCGCCGCGTAGCGCCCGGCGCTCATGCTGGAAAAGAGTGGCCACAAAGAACGGATGCGCGGTCAGCTCCACTCCGCGCAGATTGCCTTCGAGATCGCGGACCGCGGCCTGAAATCCACTGGCCAGAAGCAGCGGCTCAAATTCCGGATTCACTCCGAAATTGCAGTGATATCCTTCCGTAATGCGCTCGACGCCGTAGGCGCGGCGGACGATGCCGCTGGGCGCCACAAGCAGTTCTTCCGTCTGTTCCACCAGTGAGCAAGCCAGCCTGGTAATGACAAGCTGGGGCGCATCGGGCGCGGTTTCCTGGTGGTCCGCAGCTTGAATGCCGCAAACATTGCGGGCATATTCGATGAGCGCGTATTGGAAGCCGGCGCAGGTTCCGAGAAATGGCACGCCGTGCTCCCGGGCGAATCGGATGGCCGCAAGAGCGCCCGCATCGTTGGCGTAGGGGCCGGCTGGGACAGACCAGATTCCATCGAACGCGGTGAAATCTTCATCCCGGCCGGTAATGGTGGAGGTATGCGTCCAAACGGGCTGGATTTCTACTCGGGCGGCCGAGGCTGCAAGCCGCAGTGCTTCCGGGATGGCCTGGTGAGCAATGACCGCGGGGTTGTAGTCGCCAATGAGGGCGATGCGTAGGGGCACGAAGCTAGTATACTGGTCACCTCGCGTCCTTCCCCATGCTGTTAGAGGGTTTGTGAAGCTTTTTGCCGCTTACGCAGTATTTTCGATGCTGGCCGCCTCAGCATCCGCGGGGGCTCTGACCAGCGTCAACCCACTGCCAGGGCAAATCCAGCCGAACGTCATGATTCGCGACACGGAGGGGAACCTTTACCTGGGCAGCGGAGTGCCTATCCCGACCGCTGGGTTGCCCCTCACCCCGGCCGCCGCCGTCACAAAGCTTTCCGCCGACGGAAAAGTGATTTTCACTACCACCCTCGCTCCCAATCCCGAAAGTGGCGTGACAGATCTGGCACTCGCGCCGGATGGCTCAATTTGGGCGGTTGGATCGGTACAGGGAAGTTTCCCGGTCACTGAGGACGCGGGCGAAACCCAGCCCCTGGGCGACCCGACAGGCTTTGTCGCGCGGCTCAACAGCAGTGGCGCCGTGATCTACTCGAGTTACGTGAACGGCATCGCCGCGTCCCCTTCAGGACTCGGCACGCTCCTTGCGATGGCTGTAGACAACAGCGGAGCGGTCTACATCACCGGCCAAGGTATCTTCAATTCCACGCCAGGCGCGCTCGCGCCGGCGACGTCAGCCGGTATCGGCTATTTCACCGTGAAGCTGGATGAAAATGGAAAGCAGGTCTGGGCCACGGGCGGAATCGGTGGCCTCGCCATCGCGGTAGATGCTCTGGGAAATGTATACGTCGGCGGGAGTGAAGTAGGCAGCTTTCCCTTGCCGATCACGCCGGGTGCGTTCCAGCCGTCGTCGGCGCGCTACACTTGCGGTAACGCCGGTCCAACTGGGTTCCCCTGCTCTAACCAGTACGCCGCCAAGCTGGATCCTTTAGCGGCGAGTTACTATACTGCACGTGGCTGAGCGGAAGCTATGGTGCGTATCCATCCAGCTTGGTGATCGACGGGCAGGGCAACGCCATTCTGGCCGGTACGACTCAATCCTCGGACTACCCAACCACGCCTGGCGTGTTCCAGACGGCGGAATTCGCCGGGCAACCATACGTCCCATCCCAAGATATCTTTGATTCCGCCGGGCCGGCATACACTGGCTATGTCACAAAGCTAAATGCGACGGGAACGGGGTTGATCTTTTCGACCTACCTGGGCGGATCGGCGGAAGACATGCTGGTTGAGGCGAGCCTGGATGCGCAAGACAATATCTACGTGGTTGGCTTGGCAACGTCGCCCGATTTTCCCGGAATCTTCGGCGTCCCGGATGGTTGCCGTCCAAGCCAGGTTCATCAGGTTCCCTACCTCACCCGGCTGAGCGCGGATGGAAGTTTGTTGAGCGCGACGCAACTTGCCTACGGAGTTGTGGATGCTCAAGGATTCGACGCCGGCATCACGCCGGAGAGCGCGCCTTCGGTCGCGGATGGCGAGGGTAACGCTAGCGTGGCTTTCAATGGTTCGCTCGCGAGCCTGAGTCTGTTCGCACCGGCACAGAGATTTGTCTGCGTAACGGATGCGGGCGACCATGCGCCCATTACCCAAATCGCTCCCGGAGAGTTGCTGGAGCTACTCGGTAACAACATCGGCGAGCCCGGGGGCATGAGTGTGCAACCGGTGAACGGGGTGATACCGGTGAGGTTCGGCGACGGCTCGGCAGTAAAGATCCACGGCATAGCAGCGCCCATTCTTTACTCCCCCATTCTTTACTCCTCTGGGGACCAAATCAACATTCAGGTTCCTTACGAGATCGCCGGCCAGACCAAGGTGACGCTGGAGATTGATGATCCCAATGGGAACGCTGCTGGGACGTTGGAATTCAGCGTGGTTTCAAGTCAGCCGCGCGCGTTTATCAGCGGCACGGGATACGCTTCGTGCAACGGAAATTACACGACGTCGTTCCAAGCTCTCGCGCTGAACGCGGATGGTTCGTTCAATAGCTGCTCGAATCCAGCCGAGGTTGGATCAGTCGTCGCTCTGTTTGTAAATGACCCGGGAACCAGAGGCGTTACGGGCGCTATTGCAGTGATTCCGGCTACGCCGTTGGCTCTTCCGGTCACTGTCTCCGGCGAAGCGCAGTTTGTCTCCGCGGAATCCGACCCGGGTTCCATCAATAGCGTTTGGGCCGTGAAGCTGCGCCTGATTCCGAACTCGAATGGTGTGGCCATGCAGCCAGCCGAATTCACTCTCACTATTGGCGGCGTTCCGGTGCAGGACCCGCTATTGGTTTGGGTGCAATCACAGCAGTGAGGATACGGGACCTTTTTCTCGATGCGGCGTACTACTAAGATATGCGACTGAGGCAGGTTCTCCGGCGTTTGGCTCGGACGCCGATGTTTACGGCGATTGCGGCCATCACATTGGCGCTCGGCATCGGCGCCGATAGCGCGATATTCAGCGTAATCAACGGCATTATTTTGAAGCCGCTGCCGTATCCGCACGCTGAGCAGTTGATCGAGGTGAGCCACTCGGCTCTGGGCGTGCACTTGCCGGATGCCGGCTCGGCGCCGTTTTTGCACTTCACTTATCGAGATCAAGGACAATCGTTCCAAAACCTCGGATTGTTCCGTTGGAATACCCGCACCGTGACGCAACTCACGGAACCGGAAACCGCGCAGTGCCTCAACGTGACGGCCGAGGTGCTGCCGATCCTGGGAGTGCAGCCGGCGCTAGGGCGTTGGTTCACGGAAAGAGACGACACGCCCGGGAGCCCGAAAACCGCCGTTCTAATGTATGGATGGTGGCAAGCGCGATTCGGAGGCGACCGTTCCGTCACAGGGCGCAACATCATTGTCGACGGCGTTGCGCGCGAAGTGATCGGCGTCATGCCCGCGGCCTTCCGCCTGCTGGATCATGACGCGGCGTTTCTGTTGCCGATCCAGCTTGATCGCAACAAGACCTTTCTCGGCCAGGTGGACTACCGGGGCCTTGCCCGCCTTAAGCCAGGCGTAACCATCCAGCAAGCCAGCGCTGACGTGGCGCGGCTGATTCCGATTGCGCTGCACAGCTTTCCTCCGCAAGCCGGTTTAACCGTAAAGATATTTGAAGACGTACTGTTTGCTCCGAAGCTGGAGTACCTCAAACGAAGCATCATCGGCGATATCGCACAGACGCTTTGGATCCTCATGGGGACCATCGGAATTGTTCTGCTAATCGCGTGCGCCAATGTCGCGAATCTTCTGCTGGTTCGCGCCGAAGGACGGCAGCAGGAACTGGCCATCCGAGCAGCGCTGGGCGCCACCTGGCGCGACATCGCCCGAGAGTTGCTGATGGAGAGCATGGCGTTGGGGATACTGGGTGGCGCGCTTGGTTTGGGGATCGCGTATGGCGCGGTTCGAGCGCTGATCGCCGTGGCTCCGGCGCATCTGCCACGGTTGCATGACATTTCGATTGATCCGGTGGTGATTCTGTTCACGCTCGCGACTGCGCTCGCAACGGGGATTTTGTTCGGGATGATTCCGGTGGTCAAGTATGCCGGTCCACGCATCGCAAGCTCATTACGCGGCGGAGGCCGGACGTCATCCGATAGCAGGGAACGGCATCGCGCGCGCAACTTGCTGGTGGTGGTGCAGGTTGCGTTGGCGATGGTGCTGCTGGTGGGCTCTGGGCTGATGATCCGGACGTTTCAGGCATTGCGGCATGTCGATCCAGGATTCGATCCCGAGGATGCGTTGACTTTGCGCATCTCGATTCCGGTATCCCAGGTGAAGGATCCGACGGCCGTGATTCAGTTGGAGCAGGGCATCCTCGAAAAGATTCGCGCCATTCCGGGAGTGGCTGCAGCCGGACTGACTACCGTGATTCCGGGCGAGCCCGGCTCTTACGATCAGGTGTATGTTCGCGGCCAGGTGTACAAATCGGTGCCACCGCTGCGCCGGCTTAAATATGTTTCGCCTGGATTGTTGGCCGCCATGGGCAATCGGCTGGTGGCGGGCCGCGAATTCACCTGGACGGATACCTATGAGCGGCGTCCGGTGGCCATGCTTTCCGAGAATCTCGCGCGCGAGTTGTGGCAGGATCCGCGGCTTGCGATCGGCAAACAGATTACTGAGAATCCGAAAGACCCTTGGCGCGAAGTAATCGGAGTGGTGAAGGATGAACGCGAGGACGGTGTGCAGCAGCCGTCCCCAGCTGTTGCATATTATCCGCTGCTGATGAACAATTTCGAGGATCAGGCGGTATTCGCGGTGCGCTCGGTTTCCTATATTGTGCGGAGCCGGCGCGCCGGATCACAAAGCTTGCTGGCCGACGTGCAGCAGGCCGTTTGGGCGATGAATCCGAGCCTTCCGTTGGCCAACGTGCGCACGCTCGAAGAGATCTACGCGAGGTCGCTGGCGCGAACTTCATTCACGCTGGTGTTGCTGGGGATCGCAGGCGCGATGGCGCTGCTGATTGGGCTGGTTGGAATTTACGGCGTGATCTCATATTCGGTGTTGCAGCGAACGCGAGAGATCGGCATCCGGATGGCTTTGGGCGCTCATCAAAAGGAGCTGACGCGCATGTTTGTTTCCCACGGGCTAATGCTCGCCCTGATCGGCGTGGTGTGCGGTTTAGCCGGCGCGACCGCGCTGACGCGCGTACTGAGGTCGCTGTTATACGGCGTGAATCCGATTGACCCAGTCACGTATGCGGCCGTGGCGGCAGGTTTGATTGCTGCGACCGTATTGGCGAGCTATATCCCCGCGTCGCGCGCCATGGCGGTGGATCCAGTGGAGGCGCTCCGGGCGGAATGACCTATCTTTCGCGATACTCGGTGAACACGTAGCCTTTATCTTTGCGCGGAATGTGACATGCAAAGCAGGCGGTTTTTGCGGCGCTGTCGAGCGTATCCTCGCGCGAGTCGCCATCATAACTTCCAAATCCCCAGCCACCGGTGGACGCATATCTTTGGCTGTCCTTCACCATGACGCCGACCAGGCGGCGCTCACCTTCTTTGCCGCCGCCGCTCGGAGAGCCCAACATTTCGAGGAGCTCTTCGGCGATGATGGACCCATCAGCGTAGACGCCCGATCGGAGGCCGATCATAGCTTTCTCGTTGGCGTAGAAGTTGAAGATCCCCGCCGTGCATGGTTTTTCGCAGGGGCGTTTCCAAAATCCGGGCAGTTTGGGGCCGATCAGACTGCTGTGGAGATAGGTCCAATGACGGTAACCTTCGGGGTACGGAACGGTTTGGTCATCCGTGAGGGCGAAGGCAACGATTGCCAGAGCGGGCAGTCCAGTGAGAAGTAGAGTTTTGATGCGTGCGCTCGATCTCATGAAAGCTCATTATTGCGTTTCCCGAAGCGGCGAAGCGCACAGATTTCGACGATTTCGAGCAGATTCCGACGGCTTCAGCCGGGGAGACCTGACTACTGTTTATGGCGGAGGAAGAGGGATTCGAAAAACCTCCGCGTATTGATTCCATGTAACTTATTAAAGATATATTGCGCGAACGACTCAGCGTAAGCATGTTCCGAAGCTTTTTCGTACGTAATACACACGCGAGAAAACGAAAGGGCGGACTCCCCGTAAGCCGACTAGCGACGTGAGCGGATCAGAACCGTTTGGGACCAGCGAGCACAAGGCCGAGAGGGCGATTATTCACTCATGCGGCTTCCGTAGACGGCGTTTCACAGGGCTGAAACTTCCCCCATGCGGACTTCGGGACCAACATAACTTCCGGATGCGCCGTAACCCAGGACCCATACAGGATGGATTAAACTTAGCTGATCCATCCGCATGGCGCTCTCTCCAGGTGCAAAACTCGGCCCGTACGAAATCCTCGCACCCCTCGGTGCAGGGGGGATGGGCGAGGTGTACCAGGCCCGAGACACCGTGCTCGACCGCGATGTCGCCATCAAGGTCCTGCCCTTGTCCTTCTCCAGCGACCCCGACCGACTGAGGCGCTTTGAGCAGGAAGCGCGCGCGGCGGCCGCATTGAATCATCCCAACATTCTCGCCGTCTTCCAGATGGGGACCTACGAAGGGTCACCGTACCTGGTCTCGGAGTTGATGGAGGGCGGCACGCTACGGAGCAGCTTGAAAAGCGGTCCGATGCCGCTGCGCAAAGTAATTGATTGGGGCGTGCAAATCGCACGTGGCCTGGCAGCGGCACACGAAAAAGGGATCGTGCACCGAGACGTGAAGCCGGAGAATCTCGCACTGACCAAAGACGGGCGCGTGAAGATTCTCGATTTCGGTTTGGCCCTGCTGCTGCCATATCGCGGGACCGATAACCCGGACGCGCTTACCACCAGCCCCCTGACCGAGCCGGGCGTGATGATGGGAACGGCCGGTTACATGTCGCCGGAACAAGTTAACGGGAAGGTGGCCGACCACCGCGCGGACATATTCGCCTTCGGCGCGGTTCTATACGAGATGGTGACCGGGAAGCGCGCGTTCCAGAAGGCGAGTTCTGCGGAAACGATGACTGCGATTCTGAACGAAGATCCAGAGGATTTATCGCAGTTCGCGCCGAAGGCCCCTCCCGCACTGCGGAGAATCGTCCAGCGCTGCCTGGAAAAAAAACCGGAGCAGCGCTTCCAATCGGCTTCGGACCTGGCTTTCGCGCTGGAGGCGTTGTCCGATTCCGGCGACATTTCCGCAGCGATGCCGGCAACAACGTCTAGAAAGCGGCAACGGAAATGGCCGGCGCTTGCAGCGGCCGGCCTGGGTCTGCTGTTGACGGCCGGATTCGTCGAGTGGATGGTCGGGAATCGCGCCAGGCTAGCAGCAACTAATCCCCTCGCTGATGCGCAGTTCACGCGGCTTACCGATTTCTCCGGGGCCGAAACGAACCCAGCTATCTCTCCAGATGGGAAATTCGTCGCTGTCGTCTCGGACCGCAGCGGGATGTTCGACGTCTGGGTGGTTCAAGCCAACGGCAGCGGCCTCGCGAACCTTACGCGCGGACGGATCGGAGACGTGCGTGCGCCCCTTCGCGCCGTCGGATTTTCTGGCGATGGATCGGAGGTGTGGAGCGCCGGAACGGAGACCAGAAGGCTGATGCTGTGGCCGTTAATAGGCGGAGAGCCGCATACCTTCATGGGTGAACACGCCGCTGAAGTTGCCTGGTCGCCCGACGGTGCGCGGCTGGTTTATCACACGTGGGACCCGGGCGACCCCGTGTTTGTGGCCGATCACAGCGGCGCCAATCCACACCAGATCATGCGAAGCGAGCCCGGCTTGCACAACCACTACCCGCTATGGTCGAACGACGGGCGCTGGATCTACTTCGTGCGGGGGCGGCCTGCCACCCGCGAGATGGACTTGTGGCGGATTTCGCCGGAAGGTCGAAAGGAAGAACGGCTATCAAATCTCTACACAGATATGGCGTACCCGACTGCGATTGATGAGCGGACCGTCCTGTTCGTAGCCCCCAATAAAGATGGGGCAGGTCCGTGGTTATGGGCATTCGATTTGGAGACTCGGACTGCACGCCGCGTGAGTTCAGGGCTGGAACAATACACGGCCCTTACGTCCACCACGAATGGCCGCCGCCTGGCCGCGAGCGTCGTGAACCCGCAAGTCGGTTTGTGGAGTGTTCCAATTACGACTCGCATTGTCGAGGAGAACGAGGTCCATTCATTCGACGTGCCCGCCTCGCGCGCCTGGGCGCCGCGCTTTGGTGGCGGGTCGCTCTTTTACCTGAGTTCGCGAGACGGGGCTGACGGACTTTGGAGTTATCGCGACGCGCAAGCCTTGGAAGTGTGGGAGGGTTCGAATGGCCCTCTGCGAACGCCTCCCGCCATCTCGGCAAACGGAGCAAGCGTCGCGTTTGCGCTGAAACGGAGTGGAAAGCAGCAGATGCACGTCATGGCCGCCGATGGATCAGGACTGCGGCCTCTTTCGAGCAACGTCGATGTGCGGGGTACTGCTTCCTGGTCTCCCGACGGGAAATGGGTCGTGGTGGCGGGAAGCGACTTCAACGGAGCGGGCCTGTTCAAACTGCCGGTTGACGGAGGCCTACCGGTTCGGATCGCGACGGGACCATTCCTGGACCCGGTGTGGTCTCCGGAGGGCAATCTGATCGTGTATTGCGGCACGCAGGTGTTCACGTTGACACCACTCCTCGCCGTGCATGCCGATGGCAAGCCCGTGAAGCTGCCGGACATCAAAGTGCAGCGAGATGGAGAACGTGCGCGGTTCCTCCCGAATGGCACAGGACTGGTCTACATGCTCGGGGATACGTTGTCCGAGCAGGATTTCTGGCTGCTCGACATTCGCACGATGCAATCGCGGCGCTTGACTCGGCTGGGCAATCGGGCTGCCATGCGAAGCTTTGATATCACTCCCGACGGCGGCCGGATTGTTTTCGACCGCCTGCGGCAAAATTCGGGCATCGTGCTCATCGATCTCGCGACAAAACAGACTCGGCCCTGACTGGTTCGTTGACGGCCCGTCATTTGCGTCCCGCGCACAACGGGCACGCTGAAATGGCAGGCCGCACTGAAGAGACGACGGCGGACGGAAGTAGGCGCTGACGAAATAACCGGACTGGTCGGAAGGGCGGTCAGCTCCCGATTGGTCGGGAACCCGGAAGTTATTTTTTCACCACTTTCCATTCGGCAAAACGCAGGCTCCCGAGAAGCGTAGCCTGACGCTCCCAAGATACGGCGTTGGAGGAGATTACTCCTGTGATGTCGCCGTCCCGTCAATTTGACGAAAAAATGGCCGACTCTCCACTGCGACGGTGGATATCTGACACTCTCGCAACACGGAAAGTACCTGAAGTAAACTCAGTATAGATAACTTAAATGGCGGAGGAAGAGGGATTCGAACCCCCGAGCGAGTTACCCCGCTAACGGTTTTCAAGACCGCCGGTTTCAACCACTCACCCATTCCTCCGACTCTTATGTTACCTGATTTCATCCGTTTGAGAGCACTGTCACCACCTGGTTCTGCGTGGTTTCGGCATCACTGTCAATGCAGCGCAGTACTGACCACCAAAAGACTTTGGTAGCGCACGGAGCATTGATGTCCGATGATCGGCTCCCGTTAGTGGTGCTTGACTTTCGCGAGTTGACAACTGTGGAAGGCAGGATCTTGGTGCACGGAGAGGATGAGTCCTCAGGCCGCGCTTACCTGCTGCTGGAGGGAACGGACGCGCGGGTCCACCATGTCTACTACACGCCGGAAATGGAAGCGGCACGGAATCGCGGTGGCTTACAAACAAACGCGTTTGTTCGGCTTCGCAAGGTATTTACAGGAGGCCGACCGGTGCTAGAGGTCGAAGACATGGGCGATTCGGAAGCCTTCTTGCGCAATAAGTTATACCTTCGCGAGACGGCGCGACGCCTAATCCGGGGTGGCATCGTTTCTCAAGACGATGGATGGAATGGATGGCTCGGCCGCTATCAGAAGGAACTGGCGGCTAGTGCTTTGGCACTCGAACACCATCGCGTCACGAACAAAGCCAAGCACGAAAAGAAGCGAGACTTTGGCCGCTAGCCAGACCAGCGGTCCTGCGGACCGCCGGAGCGCGCCGTATCAGGTAAAAACGATGCGATGCATGCGAGTCGATGCTTTGCGCTTTGCATAGCAGTGGCGGGCTTTGTAGCTCAACAGCTGTGGTTCGCAAAAACAATAGTGTTCGTTAAGCGGACTTCTTCACCAGGCGATACTAATGATGCAAGCCGCCAGGAATACCTGTCCATGGCGAATTCCTACATTGTCTGAATTGATGCTTCTTGCGATATTGATACTATTGCCGAAATGCCCGATCACAGTGCTCCGACTGGCAATGCCTCGAGGCGCCCGTTGCGTGCTTGCCGAATCGGTGCTCGTCAAACATCAACTCCTGATCCTCAATCGCGGACGCAAGCGTGCGCCCAACCTGCGTCCGGCCGATCGCATTATCGCCGGTCTGGGCACCTTTTTATGGGCCCGTCCCGTCTTCTTCGTTCTGCTATCGTTCTGAGGCCTGCAACTCTGCTGCAGCTCCACAATGTGCTGAGGAAACGAAAGTACCGCATGTTGTTGTCTTCCCAGCGCGCGGGGTCGGCTAAGCCCGAAGGGACCGAAAGAAGAACTCATCGATATCGTCGTGGCAATGAAACGACTTAATCCCAACTGGGGCTGTCCCCGCATTGCCCGGCAGATCGCGTTGGCTTTCCTCGTCGACATTGATAAAGACGTGGTTCGCCGTATCCTGAGTGCGCACTACCAGCCGGACCCAAACTCGCAAGGTCAATCCTGGCTCACCTTTCTCGGCCACACGAAGGACAGTTTGTGGAGCTGCGATCTGTTCCGCTGCGAATCCGGAACGTCGAGACCCTATTGGGTTCTCCTCGTGATGGACCAATTTACGCGTCGCATCATGGGCTTTGCCGTCCGCAGCGGCATCGTTGACGGTGTGGCGCTGTGCCGGATGTTCCGTCGAGCGATTCGCGGACAGAGTCTGCCTAAATACCTCAGCTCGGATCATGATCCCCTGTATCGATTCCATCAATGGCAAGCGAATCTTCGCGTACCCTTCGATTCGTACACTTGGCGGCGTCACTGTCGAGGGCTGTACCAGACGGCCATCGCCGCCCGAGTTTATCAATTCGCTATGATCGGCTATAAACTGAGTGTCTCGGCGTATTGGAGCCGGACCCTACTATTCGATTCGACCAGAGTCATGCGCATCAAATTGCGGCCACCGCTGGTCATTCGCTTAGGCGGAGCGCCAGTGACGTATTCTGATTCAAGGTTCGAAGATGGCACGGCAATTCCATGGGCTCGGTCTTCTGCTGCTGTCGGTGGTGTCCGTCTGTCCTGGCACCGCTGCTCCTGTCGCGCACTTCATCGGACCGGAAGGCTGCGCGCTGTGCCATCGGGCCATTGCCGCTCAGCAAAGGCAAACAGCCATGGCAGCCACGTGGCAAGGACGCCTCACAACGTGGCTTCCGCCGGGCTTTCAGGCTTCAGCCGCTGACGATCTTTCCTACGAACTCAAGCGCATGGGCGAAGCTTTCACCTACTCCGTCGGCTTCGGCGGCACGCAGTTGACCTTGCCCGTCGAAGTCTTGATGGGTGGTCGGCGCCATGGGATCGGTTTCCTGGCCTCCATCCGCGAACTCGATGGCATTCCCCTGGCGCGGCCGGCGCTGGTTCAGACCCGGTACGAGTGGAGTCCGGAAAGGAACCAACTGCTGCTCGCGCCAGGCTGTATACTCGCGAAGCCGCAAACGCTCGACGCGGCGTTAGGCGTCGTCCTGAGTCCGACGTTCGAATCGCGCTGCCTCAGTTGCCATGGTCAGCCCGGCACCCTGGGAAGCGGTAGGGACGGCGGCGTCGGCTGTGAAAGCTGCCACGGTCCCGGTTCTGGTCATCTTCTGGCGGTGAACGAAGGTCACCCCATGCAAGGCATCGTCAATCCTAAGCGCTTGTCGCCCGAAGATAGCATCGATGTCTGCGCCCGCTGCCATATCGGTTTGGGGCGGTTATCCGATCCTTCGACCGACGACTTGCTGGTTGCAAATCAAGTCCTTGCTCTGCGGGGCTCAGAGTGTTTTCTTCAAAGCGGCAAAGCCATTTCCTGCACCACTTGCCATGATCCTCACCATGATCCTCAGAATGACGCGACCGGATCTCGCCGAGCGGTTAAGGCATGCCTCAACTGTCACGCCGCCAGCGCGAAACCACACGCTGCGCTGTGCCCCGTGAATGCATCCGGCGGCTGCGTCGGTTGCCACATGCCGTCCGTGGAAATGGGTCCGCTGCATTTGGTGGATCATGCGATCCGCGTTCATCCGGAACAAGGGGTGCCGGCCGTAACACTTGGCGCGACCCTGCGGACACAGATCGGGCGGACACAGATCCGGCCTGTGAGTGAATACTTGCGTCTCATCACAACGAATTCGAGTGAAGCTGCCGCTGCCGCGCGCAATCGGCTTCAGGGTGGGGAATCTTTCTACGAGGTTGCGCGCGAGGCTTCGATCGATCCCGCCGCGCCTATCGGAGGTTATCTAGGCCGCAAAACACTCGCGGAGTTAGACCCAAAGCTTGCATACGAGGCGGCCCGTCTTGGTTATGGCGAGACGAGCGCGGTTTTCGAGAGCGCCGGACGATGGGTCATCCTGCAACGCCTGTCCCGCGATTTTCGCCTGCAGGCCGAACAGCTGGAACGACAAGCCGAAGACTTAGCGACGCGCGATGATCCCGTCGCCGCCATCGGGAAGGCGCAGGATGCGCTCATCGTCTATCCGCACTTCCTTCGCGCTCTTGATTTCATAGGGGTCACGCTTGCGGCCGCCGGCAATCCCAAACGAGCCGCCGAAGTGTTGAGCACAGCTACGCGCTTTTATCCAAACGATGCCGGCACGGAGTTTGCGCTCGGCTCCGCGCTGGAACTGCTCAATGACAAAGCCGGCGCGGCCGCGGCGTACCAGCGAGCCATATCGCTCGAAGAGGACTTCACCGCCGCCTACGGAAACTTGGGGCGAATCTCGTACTCATTGGGTGATTGGCAAAGTGCTATCGCGACCTTTCGGCGCGGTCTTCAAATCAATCCGCTCTCCGCCGAACTGAACTATGATTTAGGACTCGCTTTGACCCGTAGCGGGGACGTTGCCGGCGCCCGGCAAGCATTGGCCTTGGCGCTTAGGTTGGACCCCACTCTCACTGAGCCGGGTGTTCGTAAGCCCGGCGTTCCGCAACCAGGCCAAGCGGCGCATCGGGAGAATCCGTGACATGGCGTGGCCTGAATTTCCGAGCCGCGACCGTGAGGGAGTCGGTGCATTTTCTCGGTTTGCCTGTTTGCCTACGCGAACTTTTGTGGGACCGAATTCGCGCGAGACTTAGACACGGCTAGTTCGCTGGTTTTCGCGTCACCCGCGGTATCAATTACACTTCACTCCTACGAGTGGCTCGTGGGTCAATCAGGTCGAGCGCTGGTCTGCCGAGATTACTGAAAAACGGATTCGCGCGGGCCGTTCCCGAGTGTCCCCAGCCTGGCGAAGGCCAGCCCGGTAGTGCAGCAGTTTGAATGCTCATAGCAGCAAGCGGATCGCGAGCGCGGCAACGGCCACAATCCACAGGAAGAGAGGAAGGTCGAATAGGAACTTGATCACAGTGTGCAGGCCCAGCCATGCATCTGGCGTGACGAACCAAGTCCAAAAATACGTGCCTGAGATAATTGGTGCGATGGCAGTCGCTAACGAGAGGTTCGGCCAATGTCCTGTTCTTAACCACACATAGGCTTGCCATCCAATGACAACCGCAGCAATAGCCATTCCTCCACAGCCGAGCGCACAGCCAGCGCCCTCTTTGCCGGTCATTCCCTGCTGGTTTGCCTTGGCTTGCGCCATTACTTAGGAATCGCTAGCGGAATGGTCCAAATGGTCCTGGGGTCCCTGGCTCCGTGAGCGCCATGAACTCCAGGTAACGTAAACGCTTCTTTCGCAGAAACTCCTCCACCTCTGCCATGCACTTGTCAATTCCGGCTTGAAACTCCGCGTCCATTCAAAGCTCCTTCGGATATAATCATATCGTGCCGACGCGTTCGAACAAAGACCGCGACCTGAACACTAGACCAAGACTTTCATTTAGTGCGCGGCCCGGAGCCTGATAACAGTTACGTCCGAATCTTGCGGCTGCGCCGGCAGCTTGATAATCAGGCGGCTATTCAACTGGTTGAAAGTCAACGGCTGGTTTGTGGCAAGCAGACTGGCGGAACGAAACTTCGGCAAACCTTGCCCCGGCAGTTCGAGCGACTCTCCCGGCCAATCGAAGACGTGCAGGAAAACGTCGCGGCCTCGTGCCGTGGTCCGCACGCCGCCCAGCCCTTGAAGTGGTCCATAGGTTGTGCCATAGATCGACTCGCCGTTGCGGTCTAGCCACTTGCCAATCGCTTGGAGGCGTTCCGTGAACTCGGGCTGAATTGTTCCATCCGGGCCGGGGCCCACGTTCAAGAGGAAGTTACCTCCGCGGCTCGCCACTTCCACTAGGGTCCGGACGAGTTGCGCCGCCGTCTTGAAGTCGCGATCATTCTTGTTGTAGGCCCACGTTCCGTTAATCGTCATGCACGTTTCCCAGAGCCGGAACTCCTCGGGTGTGGGTATGTAGCCTGGCTTTGTACCCGGGTCCTTGTGATCGAAATCCAGATAGTTGCCCTTTACCGGAATGCTTGCGGGCAGGAATTGCTCAGGCGTTTCGAAGTCCCCCGGAATGCCTATGCGATTGTTGATCAGCGTGTTCGGTTGCTGTTCGAGAATGGCCCGCTGCATCCGATATCCATCGAACTTGCGCTGATTGTATAAGCCATCGAACCAGATGAGTGCAACGTCTCCGTAGCGCGTAAGCAACTCGCGCAGTTGCATCTCCATGTAGCTAAGATAAGTCGGCCACGTTTCGCGGGTTGGCTCACCATTCCAGTTCTCGGCGGCCAGCTTGGATGTGTCCCGGAACCCTGGATGATTCATATCCGGCGGCGAGTAGTAGAAACCGAGTGGCATCTTCTGGCGCTGGCACGCTTCGGATAACTGCTTCACGATATCGTTTTTGTAAGGTGTGTTCGAGATCTTGTAGGTGGTGAATGCGGAATCGAACATGCAAAAGCCGTCATGGTGCTTCGTCGTGAAGACCATATAGCGCTGACCTGCTGTTCTGGCCAATGCGACCCAGCCATCCGGATCGAAGCGAACCGGGTTGAACCGGTCCGGCAAAGCCCGGTACTCCTGCTCCGTTATGGGGAATCGCTGCGAAGGACGCATGATCGGCCAGGAAGCTTCCACGCTGGCGACAGAGTAAGGTCCCCAATGGATGAACATGCCAAACTTGGCTTCGCGATACCAGGCAGTTCGTTGGGAGTCGTCAGCCAGTGATTGAGCCAAAGGTACGGGGGTGGCTTTGGATCCCGTGCTGCGTTGCGGCGAAGCTACGCCCGCAAAAGAAATCCCGGAAGCGATTCCAAGTAACTGACGTCGATTCATTTTCAAGATCACCTTTCAAGATCACCTTTCCCTCAAGACCGCGAGGCAAGCAGAAACGTCGCGGAAGCAAGCAGGAGAAGGCTGGCAGCCATCCCGTATTTCGCCGATGGCGGAGCGCCGCGCCACTCCGAAGTCAGCAGTCCCGAACCGTTAGCCGTCATGATCATGAAGATCTGGAACAGCGCCCACCCAACGGATGTGCCCAGATCGCCGAGATAGACCGAACCTACGCCATAGACGGCGAAAGCCCCCATCCATAAAATCCCCATAGCGATCCCGCACCAGGCATCCGTGCCCCACCCCCCTCGAAAAAACTTCCATGTGCCATTGCGGGAGAGCCGAACCGCAGCATAGGAGACGTTGGGCACAAAGCCGCCTAACAACGCAATGGGCCATACGGCATAGCCGGCGCTTTCGGGAGAGTTCCCCATCCGCACCGCCTGCCGGGCGATACCGTCCCCGAACGCAAAGGCGTAATTCAGCATGGGCGCCAGAATTCCACATAAAACCGCCAGGCCGAGCGCGGTGCTGTAGCCACTCTCCCGGGACTGGCGTGCCGCGGTTCCGGTTTTTTCGCGCATTCTCCCGGCCCAGGCGGCGAGCGCGACTCCCACTATCATTACGGCAACCCCGCAAAAGACGATTAAGCCCCGGTAACTGGCGGCAACATCGCGATGCTGGACGAGCAGCGGGACGAGCGTTCCGAAAAGCGCCCCAAGACCCACAATTACGGCGTATCCGAGCGCCATCCCGAGCCGCGCGATGCACAGACCGAACAGCACCTGCGCGATTCCCCATCCTGCTCCGAACGCGAGCGACGGCTCGAACGTCCTGAGGGGCAGTGAACGATAGACCGCCAGCAAGTCCACCACGTTTTTCAGAGCGAGCGCCCAGGGAAGGATGATTAGGGAAACGATGCTAAAGACCAGCCACACGCATTCCCACGGCCACCGGCGGGCGTACTTCATGGGCAGCATGCATGTGCCGGAGAGCAAACCCGCCAACAGCGTCAACGCAAAGCCGATCCGAAAATGTTCCACGGTCAGCGGCTCCCCGGGATGAGGTCGCATGAAAGGCCGGGCTCGTGCGTCGTAACATACTTTCCGTTTTCGACCACGGCCGGATACACGAAGTGCTTGCGCAAGTGAGGAATGTGCTCAAGAAAGACCACCGGATGGCCAAGCGCCACGTGATTGAACAAGACCAGGTGCTGATGAATTTGCCCCATATCTCCTACATGCGGCACCACCGGCATCTCGTATCTCCGCGCCAGCAGGCTGACCGCAAGGAACTCGGCAACGCCGGCCAGCCGCGTGCAATCCGCTTGCGCAAAGTGCATGGCGCGACTTACCATGAAGTTGCGGAACATTATGCGATTGGGTACATGCTCACCCAAGGCGATGCGGAGGGGCGCTATTCTATCGGCGAGCCGGACATGTCCTTCGATATCGTCCGGATGGGTGGGCTCCTCGATCCAATAGGGATCGAGCTCGCGCACAGCCTCGCACACGCGGGCGGCCTGCTGCACCGTCCATTGTTGATTGGCGTCGAGCATAATCCGGCACTCGGCCCCGGCGAGTCGGCGAAGCAGGGTAGCGCGGCGTACGTCTCGCCTCCAGTCCCGCGAACCAACCTTGAGCTTCAGAGCCCGGAAGCCTCTGTCGAGCGCCTGTTTCACGTTGTCCGAAAGTTGCGCGTCGTCGTATTGAAACCAACCGACGGAGGTGTCGTAACCGGGATATCCGTCTACGAGAATATGCTCACGTCCCGTTCGGCGTTCGCGCTCCGCCTCGATCATTTCAACGGCCTGCTCGCGGGTCAAATCCTCTTCGAGATAACTGAGGTCCAGCAGACTCGCCAACTCGCGCGAACTCAGATCGAGGAGCAAACGCCACAAAGGCACACCGCGCGCTTTCGCCCAAAGATCGAAACAGGCGTTGGTTAAAGAAGCCAGAGCGAGGTGAACAGCACCTTTGTGCGGCCCCAGCCACCGCAGACTTGCATCATCCGACAGTTCGCGGCTCACGGCGCCGAAGTCGGACATCAAATCTTCAATAGGTATTTTCGGAAGCAATTCGGCAAGCGCTGCGATCAAACGGCAGACGATCTCGTTGCCATTGCCCAAAGTGAGAACGATCCCGCAACCCGAAAGGCCATCCGTGGCGATCAACCGCGTGACCGCGAACGCGTATTGGACCACATTGTGAACCGCGTCGGTGCCGGCGCCCGCTTCCAAATCGAACCGGCGATCCTCCGTCTCAACGCGCAAGATCGTGACGGACTTCATCGCCGGTAGCCTAGTTCCGCGCCCCCGCTAACGGGAAGGATGCAGCCCGTGATGAAACGCGCTTTCTCGGACAATAGAAAAACAGCGGCATCGGCGATCACATCGCCTTGCGGACAGTATCCCAGCGCGTGCATCTGATCCAGGTTCGTTCGGATCGACGTTTGATCCGGCTGCTCGCCGCACCAGCGTTCGAGGCTCGGGGTCAAAACGGCAGCCGGACAAATGGCATTGACTCGGATGCCGAACTTGGCGTAATCAAGCGCCATGGACTTCGTTAACGTGATCATGCCGCCTTTCGTTGCCGTGTAGGCGGCGTGAATCGATTGTCCGATGAGACCCACCATGCTGGCAGTGTTCAGGATGACACCACGCGTTTGCTTCAGCATGGGCAGCGCTGACCTCGTCGTCCAATAAACACTTTTTAGATTGACATTGAACAAACTGTCCCACTGCTGCTCTGAGGTTTCGTCCAACGACTTGGAAGGGCTCGCAATTCCTGCGTTGTTGTGAACTGCGTCGATCCGGCCAAAATGGGAAAACGCTGTTTTCACGGCACGGTCCACCGAGGCGCCGTCAGCGACATCGCACAGCAGGGCGATGCTGCCGTCTGCGGCATGCGCCGTCCCTTCCGCGGAGTGCTGGTCTAGATCGACAACCACGACCTTCGCACCTTCCGCGGCATAAGCAATCGCACATGCGCGGCCGATTCCGCTCCCTCCTCCGGTAATGAACACAACCTTGTCTTGGAGTATCATCTTGTCCCTATTTGCGCCTCATGCGATTCATGGCATTCGGCGATACCTTTCTCCATCGCGTCGAGAGCTGCCGGAATCCCCATCTCGCCGGTCATGGCGGAACGAACGGTAACCCAAAGCAGTTCCTCGATCGCGGGATAGTAAGGAAGGCTGGGCGGAACCAGCGCGTCTTCGGCGATAACACAATCCAGCAGCCTCCATCGCTCGCTCTCCGCGGCGGGTGCTTCGGAACGCATTTGCTCAACTATGGCCGGGCGCGCAGGAACGGACCCTTGACGCGCTTCTTGCAGTTGCTGTTCGGGCGAGGTGAGAAACCGAAGGAGTTGGATCGCCTCTGGACGCTCAATGCCGCGCCGCGTGAGCGCGAAGGTATGCGATCCGGCATATGCTTTGTGGATTCCGCCGGGCCCGGCGGGCATTCTGGCCAAGCCGAGTTGGCCGCTCACCTGAGATACGGCGGGATCGTGATACGCACCGTAATAGCCCGGCCAATCGCAAATCATTGCGGCACGGCCATCGCGGAAACACTGGTGCGCCTCGTCGTAGCGCCACTCAACCACTTGCGCGGGAACCGCACCCGAACTGTACAACTCACGAATGACTTCCAGCGCCCATGCGCCGCCCGCATTGTTTAGCTGCGGGATCTTCGACTCTGGGAATAAGCGTGCACCGGCCATCTCAGCCAATTCAAAAAACATTCCGAACAGGCCGGAGCCCCGTCCGGTAAATACGAAACCAAAAGAGCCGCGGCCCGTCGATAACCGGCGTGCGGTCTGGATAAGTTCCGTCCATGTGGCTGGGGCCTGCGCCATTAGGTCCTTTCGATAATGCAGCAATTTCACATCGATGTTGCGGGGCAGCCCATAGAGGCGGCCTTCGATTCTTGCGCGCTCCATGAGCGGCGCATAAAAATCGGCGATATTGAGTTGCCTGATGTGGTCATCGACGGGGGCGAGAAAGGATAGCTGCGACGGCGCGTACTTGGTGTGCGTGCTTACCAGATCGTACGTGACCTCGGGCAACGACGCGAGATGCGCATTCAACTGCTCGTGAGGAGCGCGAAAGCCGATGTTCACGCGGGTTCCCGCCGCGCGCTCGAAATTGGCAATGCACGCGTAGAGTTGGTCATACATGGGGCCACTGATCAATGCGACGCACAACGGATCAGGCATCGACGCGCTACCCTTTCCATCCGCGCGACCACTGACCATTGTGATGAGCCTCGATGGAACCATCGACGTTCTCCCGGACTGCATAGGCCGATGCGGCGAAGGGCCGGATACGGTACTGTAGACACTGGCCGGCGAGAATCGGATTGCCCTCGCGGATCATGTGCAGCACCAGACGGTGATTCGGCAGGTCGCCGATCCAAGCGTCCGGTTCTTGCTCGCTCGTGAGGACGCGGATCTGAATAAACGCAATAGCGGGAAGAGGAATTTCGCTCCGATCTCGGCCAACACAGGGTTGCCGGGCGCACTCGTGAGCGCGATATGAAAGTCGATATCCCTCTGAACGGACGCCTGCGCCACGCTGAACTCCTGAGGCCAAATGGTTTCCGCGACTCGATGCCGGGCGTGGGGACGGCCAGTCACGATGACTTGCTCAAGCGCCGAGGCGAGTTGTTCTTTCAGAAGGACGCCGTGCGAGGTGTCATCGAGAGGGGCGGGCATAAGTCGCTCAGATGGAGTATATCTAAACCAACATCGGTCGTAAATGGTTGGTTAGGCCTTTGAAAAACTGATAGGGCTTATTTCGACCCTTCGGGAAAATCTCGAACATCGCAGCCACCCTGCACCTGTATCGCGCCGCCGTCGTGTGTCTGGCGGCCGCGCCTGAGGGAGCAATCCGAACAATCGGCAGTGTGTATAACGGCCGCCGGTTCGCTATAGTTTTCAGCATGGACCCGCGGCGAGTTCCTGCTCGGAGGGTTAGCGATCATGCAGCGCCCCGTTGGCTCGGCGCCTTGTTGTTCTTCATCGCCGCTGGTGGAAGTAGAAGCGGATTCGCCCAGGAGTTAGACACAGCCATTCGGCAGCAGGGCGAGAGCCGTTTCACGGTGATGGATGAGGTACGGGATTCACGGGAGAGAACCGCTTATCTCAAGCTCTATCGCAAGAAGAAGCCCGAAGAGAGGCACCGGTTGGCGGAGCGTTTCATTGAGACGTATCCGCAATCGTGGCTTCTGGGGCACGCTTATGAGGCGGCCGCTAAAGCGTCCATCGATCTCGGCTCCTATGACCGAGCTATCCAAGAGGCAAAGCAATCTTTACGTTTGTTTCCTGAGAACCCCCTCTTACTGGTTCCGTTGGCGAACGTTGCGGCGCAACAAGGATTGATGCCTCTCGCCGAGAGGACGGCCAAAGATGCCTTGGAGTATCTGGATGAATTCGGGGCGCCGGCTGGTACGAAGCGGAAGGCCTGGCCGGAGCTGAGGGCCAAACTGAAGGCATCGGCCCGCTTCGCGCTGGGCAGAGTATACGCCAGCGAGGGTCTCGCCGCCTC